>Ga0302177_10001380_pt1 | contig 17556 bp, 17 predicted proteins | sample I_Palsa_E1_2_FD_198780 | JGI IMG/M metagenome (GOLD analysis project Ga0302177, IMG submission 198780) | Peat permafrost microbial communities from Stordalen Mire near Abisko, Sweden - I_Palsa_E1_2 | ecosystem: Environmental > Terrestrial > Soil > Palsa > Peat permafrost | place: Sweden... | reverse complement strand
CGCATTGATGCCCAGGCCCTTCTTCGGCGTGGTGCGCTTGGGGAGGTCGCGCCGGAACTGCTGGCCGTCGATGTGGATCGTCTCGAAGTCGCCGCTCGGATCCTTGACGCTGCGGGGCAAACGCTCCTTCACGTCCTCCGGCAGTCCATCGAACAGATCCGGCGGCTCCATGAGGTGCGAATCACCCGAATTCGCCCACAACTTCTTCTCGCCCAGATCGCTCATGACTCCTCCGATGCCCACGCCCGTACGCGAGCCCGTGCCCGAGCGTGCGTGCTCCCGTTGAATATGCAAATGATGTTCTCATATGGCGACCCTGTCAAGCGCACTCGGAGATGCTGCGGGTCGAGTAGGGATCTCTCAGCGCATCAGAGAGCCGAGCGCCTCGAGGTGGCGCCGCATCCGGTGGCGCGCCAACTCGCGGTCGCCGGCGTCGACAGCGGCGGCGATGCCTTCGTGGGTCCGGAGGACCTCGGCCTTGATTTGGCTGCGGGCCTTCGGGGCCAGGCGCTCGATCTGGTGGAGGCGGCTCAAGCGGATCAGCACAAGGGCGACCAGGTCCAGGACCCGATTCTGCGCCGCGGCGGCGACCGCCGCGTGCAAGTCATGCACGGCTTCGACCAGCTCGACGTCGGTGGCATTCGCCTCTCGGATCAGCGCGTCGCGCATGCCTGCCGTGCCCCCGTCATCGATGCGCTGCGCGGCCAGGTCGGTGATCGCAACCTCCACGCCGGTACGCAGCTCGGCCAACTCGGCCAGCGTCATGCCCTGACGGGCCAGGTAGATGGCGGCCGTCTCGGTGACGGCATTGGCGCTCGGGGCCATGACGAAGAGACCGCCACCAGGTCCCCGGCGCATGCGCGCGATGTGGTGGTATTCCAGCAGCCGGACTGCTTCCCTCAGCAAGGCCCGGCTCACCCCTTCGCGCTCGATCAGCTCGGGCTCGGTCCCCACCAGATCTCCCGGTTGCAGGTCCTCCGCCACCACAGTCTGGGTGATATGACGCGCCACCGCCTCCGCGCCCTTGCCCTGGCCCGACTCGGCCAGGACGACCGAGTCGGGAAGCAGTTGCCGGGTGGAGCGGCGCCGGCGGAAGAAGTCGGCCTCAGCCTCGAGGTGCTTGCGCATGCGGTTGCGGGCCAGTCCGGCATCGCCTGCCATCAGCGCCTCGGCGATTTTGGCGTGGGCGTGCTCTGTCTCGCTCCCGATCGCCCTGCCGAGGTTCTGCCAATCCGGCGAGTACAGCTGGGCCACCTGGTTGAAGACGTCGACGAACAGCGCGAGCCCGGCGTTGCGGCTGATCTCCGCCACCAGCAGGTGCAGTCCGCGGGGGTCGCTCCCCGCCTGCAGCGGGCCCTCTTCGGCGAAGCGGCGCAGCGCCGCCAGGTCGGCCTCGTCGGTGCGCTCAGCCGCCAGCTGGCAGGCGAGCTCTTCCAGGATGATCCGCGCCTCGAAGATCTCGTCCAGCGTGGCGTCGACCCGGTGCAGGTAGAGCACCACCGCATCGCTGACGGCACCGACCGTCGGCTCGGTGATCACGAGACCCCCGCCGGGCCCGCGCCGGGTGCGTGCGACCTGTTGATGCTCGACGAGGCGTACCGCCTCCCGGAAGACGGCCCGGCTCACGTGATAGCGCTCGAGCAGATCGGCCTCGGACCCGAGCACCTCACCGACCGGCCAGCCCATTGCCATGACATCCTCGACGATGCGATCCGCCACCTGGGCGGCGCGCTTGGCGTTCGACTCGGTGCCAGGGCGCGTCATCTCGCGCGCGGCGGTCGGCGACGTCATGCTGCGAGCGTACCCGGGATCACGCATTTCTCAGACTTTTGACCTGCATATTCGGCAAAAGAGTGGCCGGAAAGGCGCTGACACCGCAGTCCCACCTATCATGAAAACATGATTTGCGAACTGGGGCGTGTGCGGTGTCGCTGCTGCTGAATCCCCCTCCGTCGGACCCGGCTCCCGCGCCACCCGCACGACGGCCCGGCTCGGTGCGCCGCACGTCGACGGTACTCATGTCCTGGCCGGGTGGCCTGGGCACCGACCTCCACCTCAAGGGACGCGCTCGTGACCTTTTGACGCCGACGGACGGGGAACCCTCGGTCGTCGGCGAAGCCGACCTCGACGCGGTGACCGGACCTGAGCGCGACATCCGGCTCATTGAGGCGGACCCGGCGCCGGCAGGGCTGGAACGGCTCGTGGGCAGCCGGGCCGGCGGCAACCTGCGGAAGTCGATCGCGGCGGAACTACCCGAGGAGGCGGCCAACGGCACCCCGCTGCACCTGCTCCTCGACGACCTGGCCGGCTCCACGCTCATTGCCGGCTTCGTCTTCGTCCGCTGGTTGGACCACCTCCCCGAGATGCGCGAGCGCCTCACCAGGGCGCCCATCCGACAGATGGTGGACATCTGCTCGGGCTTCCAATCCGGCTCGAGCGCACTGCGAGACGACGGGTCCATCGTCCATAACCAGAACACCGCGTACCCGAATCCGCTGGCCGATCCGACCGACCACCTCGGCTGGCACGAGCTCGACGAGCCTCCCGTGCCCGCCATGCGGCGCGCCCGGCGCATTGACGTGTGGGACGAGGACGGCACCCTCTGCATCGACGCCATGTTCCGCGACAGCGCCTGGGATCCCGACGGCCGGGAGCTCGTGGTGCACGAGTACCAACTGTTCGGCCAGGCGGATCGGGCTTCGGGCGTCCTGCTCGCAGTCACGGCCGTGCCGCGCGTGCTGCCCTACGCCGAATGTCCCGGGGCAGCACCGAACGCGTCATGGATGGCAGGCACCGAGCTGCGGGCGATGCGCTCCGAAGTGCTGGCCCGACTGCAGAACGCCGACTGCTGCACCCACCTCAACGACGCACTGCGGTCGCTGGCCGAGGTTCCCGTACTGGCCGCAGCGCTCCCAGTCGAGCCCTAGACGGAGGACGTACCGTGCCCGAGACGTTGAAAGACAAGACCGCCATTGTCGGCATCGGTGCGACCCCGTACTACAAGCGGAGCGAGTCGTTGCCCCAGACCGAACTCGAACTCGCCTGCAAGGCCATTCTCGGGGCGCTCGACGACGCCGGTCTCACCGTCAAGGACCTCGACGGGTTCACCATCTATTCCAGTTCCTGCGACCCGGCCCAGGTGGCCTCGGTTCTCGGTGTGCCGGAAGTGCGGTTCGCCGCCTCCCTGACGTCCGGCGGTGGCGGTTCGGCCGGTTCCCTCGGCTTGGCGGCCTCGGCCATCGTGTCGGGACAGGCCGAGGTGTGCGTGACCTTGATGACGCTGCAGCAGGCCAAGCGGCGGCTCGGCGGGTCGGCGGTGGACGGAGGCGGTCCCGGACTCAGCGGGGGCGGCAGCCCGTACGGCGGCGGTGGCGTCCCCAACTATGCGGCCTTCATCAGCGGAGCCGGGCTCATGGCGCCGGGCCACAGCTTCGCCATGCTGACTCGCCGCCACATGGAGCTCTACGGGACCAAGCGTGAGCATCTGGCCGAGGTGTGCATCTCGCAGCGCGAGAACGCCATCCGACGCCCGTCCGCCATCCGGACGGACCCGCTGACGCTCGACGAGTATTTCGACGCGCGCATGATCAGCGACCCGCTCTGCCTGTTCGACTACACCATGGAGTCCGACGGCGCCGTGGCTGCCGTCGTCACCTCGGCCGAACGGGCCAGGGACCTGCGCCAGAAGCCGGTGTATATCGGCGGCAGCGCGCACGGCGGCGCCGGACGTTGGGGCTCGGCCATCTTCACCTACTTCCAGATGCCCGACGACTACTTCGCCTCCTCGGGGAACCGTCCGGTGGCGAAGCGCATGTACGAGATGGCCGGCATGGGGCCCGAGGACGTCGACGTGGCGTTGTTCTACGACCACTTCTCGCCGATGGTGATCATGCAGCTCGAGGACTACGGCTTCTGCCCCATCGGCGAGGGTGGTCCCTTCGTGGCCGACGGCAACATCCGCTGGAAGAGCGGTTCCCTCCCGGTCAACACCCACGGCGGCCACCTGTCCGAGGCCTACATCATCGGCATGACGCACGTGCGGGAGGCCGTGGAGCAGCTGCGCGGAGTCGCTGTGAACCAGGTGGACGGAGCAGAGGTGGCCGTCGTGACCGGCGGGCCTTCGGGACTTCCGATCAGCGGCACGCTGCTGCACAACTGATTCGACAGCCCGAGGAGACGAGGAACCAGACTTATGAGCGATCTCATCCGGGGCACGTTCCCCTCCATGCTGAAGGATCCGTACGCCGACGCCTCGACGCAGCCCTTCTGGGACGCCGCCGCCGAGGGTCGTCTGAGCGCACCACGGTGCACCGTGTGCGGGACGTTCGTGCTGCCGCCGCAGCCCTTCTGTTTCACCTGTCAGAGCCAGGCCTTCGAGTGGGTCGACCTCCCCGGAACGGGCACTATCTACACGTTCACCGTGGTGCGACACCCCCTGGCGCCGCAGTTGGCCGACGTCGTCCCGTATGTGTCGGGCGTCATCGAGCTCGACGGAACGCAGGGCGCCGGGGCGCGGCTCATGCTCAACATCACCGACGCCGACCCCGAGACGGTGCAGATCGGCGACAAGGTCCGGGTCTGGTTCGACCAGGTGAGCGAGACCCTCCCGCTCCCACGGGCCCGGATGGCCTGAGGATGCCGGGATCCAACGCGCCCCCGACGACGCGTGCCGGGCGGCCGCGTCGTTTCGAGGCGCAGGACGAGCTGCGTCTCCTGCTCGACGCCGCCCTGGCCGTCATGGAGCGCAACGGGTACGTCGATGCCGCGGTCGCCGACATCCTGCGCGAAGCGGACATGTCGACCAGGTCCTTCTATCGGCATTTCGAGTCGAAGGATCAGCTGCTGTGTGCGGTCTACCGGCGTGAAGCGGAGGCTGCCGCAGTGCGCTTACAGGTGAAAGTGGAGGCGGCCCCGAGCCCACGGGCCGCGCTCGACGCGTGGATCGACGAGATCCTGAGCTTCGGGCACAATCGGGCCAAGGCGGCGCGAGTCGCCGTGCTCGGATCGCCCGGCGCCATGCGTGCCGAGGGGTACGCGGAGGAGACGCGCCATGCCGCCAAGCTTCTGATGGCGCCCCTCGAAACACTGCTCGAGCAGGGCGCAGCCGACGGTTCGTTCCCGCTGGCCGACCCGGTGGCAGACGCGCCCCTGGTGCAGTCGGTGGTCTGGGCGGCGGCGGGCCTCAACCCGACGCGGGACAAGCTGCCGCGTCCCGAAGCGTCACGGCAGGTCCGCTCGTTCTGTGAGAGGGCGCTAGGGATAGCACTGCAGCGTTGACACACTGGGCTCCGTCAAGTCGGGCTCTGACCTCCCCTTCTCGGCTCCCAAGTCGGCCTCCCTCCCCCAGGCAATTGAACGGACTCGGTCAGGGGCATGGGCGCTACCTTTCCAGTCATGGATCACACGAGACTCGGACGAACAGGCCTTCAGGTATCGGAACTGTGTCTGGGCACTATGACCTTTGGATTGCAATGCGATGAGCCGACTTCTGTTTCGATACTCGATCGGGCTGCGGAGGGCGGTATCGATTTCATCGATTCATCCGACGTCTATCCGCTCGGGGGCGATCTCACCACAGTGGGCCGTACGGAGGAGATTCTGGGTCGATGGCTGCACGGAAAGCGGGACCGGTTTGTCGTCGCCACGAAATGCTTTGGGAGGACCGGACCGTCACCGCTCGACGCCGGCAACTCGAGAAGGCACATCTTTGAAGCCATTGAAGCGTCCTTGCGTCGCCTACAGACCGACTACATCGATCTCTATCAGCTGCACGGGTTCGATTCAGAGACCCCGATTGACGAGACACTCAGTGCGCTCGACGATCTCGTCCATCAAGGCAAGGTGCGGTACATCGGGTGTTCGAATTTCCTCACGTATCAGCTGGTCCGCGCCGTCGGGCGCAGCGAGACGCTCCGACTGGCCCGGTTCGACTCGGTTCAACCTCGCTACAACCTGCTGTTCCGCCAGATAGAGCGTGAGATGCTCCCGTTCTGCGGTGAGGAGGGTGTGGGCGTCATCCCCTACAACCCCATCGCGGGAGGTCTCTTGTCCGGAAAACACCGCCGCGATGAATCGCCGGCGGAAGGGGGACGCTTCACCCTCGGAAACGCCGGTCGGATGTATCAAGGCCGCTATTGGCACGACCGGGAGTTCGACACCGTCGACCAGCTCCTCGCCATTGCCAAGGAGGTCGGCGTGAGCCTCGTGACTCTCTCCGTTGCGTGGGTCCTGGCGAATGAGGCGATCACCGCTCCGATTGTGGGGGCGAGCAGCCCTGACCAGCTCGCGGCCAGCTTGGATGCGACTGAGTTCGTGCTCGAGAGCGATCTGAAATCTCGGCTCGATGACCTGACGAACGAGTATCGGATGGGTGACGCTCCGAGATAGGGATGCTGGGCCCCCATGCTTGTCACCGCGCTCTCGTCTCGTCACGAAATGAGACCGTTGACGCCACCCTGGGTTCCTTGGGTAGTCCGAGGACCCGTTCGGCAGTGATGTTCCGCTGGATCTCGTCGGTGCCGCCGGCGATCGACTGAGCGGGGACCGACTCGAGAACCTCGGCGATCATGCCATCGAAGGGAGCGTCTGGACCGACGAGCATTCCCGCTGGGCCGGCGATCTCCGTGTGCGCCCCTGCGGCCGCTCGGGCAACCTCGCTGAGACCGAGCTTCCCGATGGAGCCCTCAGCGCCCGGCGGGCGACCCAACGCACGGTTCAGTCGTGCCCGTTCCGCCGTCCACTGATGTGCCCTGTGAAGTGCCGTTACTCCAGCGATTGCCTGGCGGCTGACCGGGTGGCTGTTCCGTGCGGTCACTCGAGCGTGCTCGGCAATGAGGTCGACTCTTCCAGCTCGTTGTGGGTACCAGCTATAGGTCGCAAAGTACTCGTCGGCCTCAGTCTTTGCCTCCTCAATGGCCCTTCCCTCGGATTCGAAGGCGCTGCGCCGCACCGAGCCGAAGCCGCGCTCATGGGCAAGCGTCGTGAGCGCGATCCCCCAGCCTTCTCCCGGTCGGCCAACGACGTTGTCGACCGGGACCACTGCATCGCTCAAGAAGACCTCGTTAAAGGACGCATGACCATTCATCTGGCGCAATGGTCGTGCATCGACGCCCGGCTGGTGCATGGGCAGGACCATCCACGAGATGCCCTTGTGCTTGGGCGCGTCCCAGTTCGTCCGAGCGAGCAACATTCCCAGGTCGGCATGGTGGGCACTGGTGCTCCACACCTTCTGTCCGTTGACGACGAAGACCGCACCGTCTCGTACGGCGGTGGTCGTCAACCCAGCGAGGTCCGATCCACTCCCTGGTTCGCTGAACAGCTGGCACCAGGTGTCCTCGCCTGTCACGATCCTCGGGAGAAGCCGTTGTTTCAGCGCTGTCGAACCATGCGCCAGGAGAGTTGGAGCGGCGAGCAACATTCCCGACCCGAGTGGCGTCCCGACTGCGCCCGCCGCCACGAGTTCCTCTTTGACGACATCGTCGGCCCACGCGGGAAGTCCACGTCCGCTCAACTCCCTTGGCCAGGTTGGGCACGCCCACCCTGCCGCATGGAGCTGACGGCGCCAGACCGACAACTCGAGCGCCGGGTTCCAGTGTGATCGGAGCCATCTCCGTGCATCCTCTCGGACGCTGGCCTTGGACGGTTCGTCATTCATCTCGACGGATCCCCGGGGACCAGGCGAGCTGGAAAGCCGCCCCGGCTGATGGGGCTCCAGCGGTCGATAGTCAGGCGGAGCAGCACCTTTCCCTGATCGGTCATAGCTTGTCGGTACTCGTCCCAGTCCGGGTGTTCCCCGCTAATGGAGCGGTAGTACTCGACGAGGGCCTCGATGGCCTCGGGCGGCTGGACCACCTCGATGCGACCGTCGAGCTGAACCCACTCTCCATTGAATTCATTTGAGAGCACACACACCGAGGCCTGCGCATTGCGCGCCGCGTTCTTCGATTTGGCCCGCTCGGGGTAACTCGAAACGACAACCCGGCCGTCCGAGTCCACGCCCATCGTGACCGGTGAAATCTGGGGTCTGCCGTCCCGGCGCGTGGTGACGAGGATCCCGTGGTGTCGAGGCCGAATGAAGTTCAGCAGCTCTTCGCGGCTGACGCTCAGATCGCGTGCGATGGTGGTTGCCATAGGTCGATGCTAGCGACGTCGCCCGGCGTTCCTCATTGGGCTGCATCTCAGGATGCGGTTACAGCGACCTCAGCGCAGAGGACTACGAAAGCGTTCGGATGAGCGCCTTCGCACCAGCGCTCTCGCCATCTCCCTGTCGCGCCCGCTCTCGGCGTGACGCGCTCCCGACATCCACATGGCGCCGAACCCGAGGCGACGCACGGTCCAATCAGCGATGTCCACTGTGCCGACGGTCGCGTCGTCCAATGTCGCTGCTGTGTCGCCCATCGGCCCCTTTGGATCTAAGGGCAATCGAAGGAGGTCTCGGTCAGCGCTCTGCGGCGAGCGACCACAGGGCCGGCTCGCCGTCCTGAACCTGCACCAACCCGTCGATCTCCAACACGCGCAGGTGCGAGACGGCCTCTCCCACGGCGGCCCGACGCATGAAGCCGGCGATGTCGTCCCAGGGACGGGACCACTTCATGTGCGAGGCCACGTCCCACGCGGTGTGCGGGCCTTCCCGCAAAATGGCGATGACCTCGCCGAAACGCTCCCGGTGGTGCTGTCGCAGCTCCTCCAGGCGGGCGTGCAGGTCGTCGAAGCGGTACTCGTGGGCCGGCAGCACCTCGCTGACCTCGTACGGCTCGAGCTTGTCGAGCGAGTTCAGGTAGTCACCCAGCGGGTTCGCCCCCGCCTGGGGGTGGTACGGGATGTTGGGCGTGATGCGGGGCAGCACGTGGTCGCCCGACAGCATGAGCTCCTGCGTCGCCTCGTAGAAGCACAGGTGCCCGGGTGAATGGCCCGGCGTCCAGATGGCCGTGAGATCCCAGCCGGGCACCTCCGGTCGCGCCCCGTCCTCGAAGAGGATGTCGGGCACCACGGCGTCGACCAGCTGCCGCACCGGCATGGCCGCGTTCTGCAGCGTCTCGAGCTCCTCGGCCGGCGCGCCCATCCGGCGCAGGGCGGCCGCCACCAGGTCGAGCAGGTCGGCCGGCTCGTCGTAGCGGTCGTGGATGAGCTCGGCGTCGGCCGGATGCAGGGAGATCCACGCGCCGGAGGCCTCCCTGATGCGTCCGGCCAGCCCGTAGTGGTCGGGGTGGATGTGGGTCACCATGACGCCTTGGACGTCGGCGATGTCGGACCCCACCTCCTTCATGCCGGCTGACAGCGCCCCGAAGGCATCGTCGGTGTTCCAGCCGGCGTCGATCAGGTACGGCCCGCGGTCCGTCTCGAAGACGTAAACCAGCACGTAGCGCAACGAGTTGTTCGGAAGCGGCACCGGAATGCTCCACAGCCCGTCCCGGACCTTCTCGACTCCCGGGAAGGGGTCGTTGGCCGCGGCGGCGCCCCGGGCGCGCTGGGCGTGGGGTGGGCCAGGCTGCGGGTGGGAATGCTTGTGCTCGTGACGCGACGTTTCGGTCACGATTGGGGCTGCCCGCGTGGCTCCCGGGGCAGGCCCAGTCCCCGCTCGGCAATGAGGTTGCGCATGATCTCGTTCGACCCTCCTGCAATGGTCCAGGCACGAGCGTAAAGGAAGGCGTCCTGCCAGCGCCCATCCTCCTCGGCCAGGTCGTCGCCCTCGACGGCCATGGAGCGTGGGCCCAACAGGGCGAGGGCCGCCTCGGTCGTCTGCAGGTTGAGCTCGCTGAACCAGATTTTGGCGATCGGGGCGTCGGCTGGGGTGATCTGGCCCTTCATCGCCTTCGTGGCGATGCGTTGCCCCAGGTGGCGCTGAATGCGGGACCGGGCCGCCAGGTCCCCGATCTGCTGACGCACCGCTCCGTCCTCAATGGCCGGACGACCCTGCCGCCGGGTGCGCCGGGCCAGCTGGACCAACCGCTGGCCGGGGTCGTTCCCCGCCCCACCACCGGCCCCGCCCACACTCGTGCGCTCCTCGGCCAGGCTGGCCCCGGCCACACGCCAGCCCTCGCCGGGGGCGCCGATGACGTTGCCGGCCGGGATCCGCACCTCGTCGAAGAAGACCTCGTTGAAGTCGGTGGTGCCGGTCATCTCCCGGAGCGGGCGGACGTCGACTCCTGGGCTGTGCATGTCGAGGATGAACGCGGTGATGCCGCCTGCACCCTCGACGGGCTCGGAGCGCGCCAGCAGGTAACCGAAGTCCGCCCACTGGGCCCAGGTGCTCCAGACCTTCTGCCCGACCACGACGTACTCGTCGCCGACCAGGGTCGCCCGCGTCTGCAGTGACGTCAGGTCGCTCCCGGCATCGGGCTCGCTGAAGAGCTGGGTCCAGATGTGCTCCCCGCGCGCCATCGGCGGGAAGTACGCGGCGCGTTGCTCGTCGGTGCCGAAATGCTTCAACGCGCCGGCGACGAGTGGATTGCCCAACACGTGGGGGACGCCGGCCGCGCCGAGCTCCTGCTCCATAATCCGCTGCTGGTGCGGATCTCCCGGCTCGCTCGAGAAGCGGTCGAGCCGATACCCAGCTTCGTCGAGCGCGCGCACGTACCCGCGCAGGAGCCCGATGTCGGCGGCGCCGTCCGGCACGCGCACGCCGGTCCGCTGCTTCCAGGCCAACGCCGGCTTGTGCGCCGCGATGAACGTCCGCAACGCCTCCCGGTACTCGTCGTAGGCGTCGGGTATGGGGGGAACGATCACGTCCATGTCGTCATTCCTCCGCCGTGTCCTCAATCAACCGCACTAGCCGTTCCCGGTGCCAGGCCCCGTCTCCGTACAGCACCTGGTTCACCTTGGCCCGCCGGGTGAAGAGATGGACGTCGTGCTCCCAGGTGAAGCCGATGCCGCCGTGCAGCTGGAGCGCCTCACCGCAGATGCGGGCGAACGTGTCGTCGACGTACGCCCCGGCGGTGGCCACCGCCTCGGGCGCGTCGGGCAGGCCGTCGCCGTACGCCAGTGCGGCGTAGTGCGCGGCAGCCTGCATGGCCTCGAGATCCAAGAGCAGATCGGCCAGGCGGTGCTTGATGGCCTGGAAGCTCCCGATGGTCCGGCCGAATTGCACGCGCTTCTTCAGATACTCCACGGTCGCGGTGAAGAGACGGTCGGACGCACCCACCGACTCGGCCGACTGGAGCACCGTGGCCAGCGCGAGGCAGCGCTCCACCACGGTCCATCCGCCGGCGAGCTCTGCCGACGCGGGAACGGAGACCTCGTCGAAACGCACCTCGGCAAAGCGACGCGTCAGATCGAGTCCGCTGAGCACTCGTTCGGACACGCCCGTCGCCCGACGCGGCACCAGCAAGTTGACCACCGCTCCGCTCTCGTGGTCCATCGATGTGACAAGCAGCAGCGTCGCGTCGCCCGCAGCCTGGACGTAGCGGGCCACCCCGCCGAGACGCCACCCACCGCCGTCACGGGTGGCCCGCACCTCGACCACAGACTGTTCGGGGGATCCGTCGCCGCTCAGACACCAGGCGCAGGTCGCCTCGCCGCGGGCGATGCGCGGCAGGTGTTCCTTTGCCTGGATATCGGTCCCAAAGTGGGCGATGGCATCCGCCACCACGTTGCAGGGGAGGAACGGCCCAGGATTCAGTTCGCGTCCGAGCTCCTCGGCCAGGACCACGAGGTCGACCAATGGCTGCTCGGTGACGCTGCCACCCTCGTACTCGGCTGGGACCAGCATCGCCGTCCAACCGAGGTCGGCCCCCTGCCGCCAGATCCCCGCGTCGAAGAGGTCGGGCTCCTCGAGGGAACGCCGGACCTCGGCCAGGGACTGATGCTCAGTGAGGAAGCGGCGCGTCGTGGCGCGGAGCAGCTCCTGGTCTTCGCCGAAGCCGAAATCCATGCCTAGCGCGTGCCTCCCCGGTCCGTGTCGGCCCGCATCACACCTTGCGCTCTGCGTCGGCCCAGTACTCCTCGCGCAAAATGCGCTTGTAGAGCTTGCCACCGTCGGTACGCGGGAGCTCGTCCCGGAAGTCGACGCTCCGCGGGCACTTGTAGCGGCCCATCCGATCCTGGCAGTAGACGACCAGCTCCTCGGCCAACTCGTCGCTCGGCGCCGCCCCGTCCACCAGCTCGACGATGGCTTTGACCTGCTCGCCCCATTCCGGGTCGGGGATGCCGATGACGGCGACGTCGCCCACCGAAGGGTGGCCGGAGAGGACCCCCTCCACCTCCGCCGGGTAGATGTTGACGCCGCCGCTGATGATCATGTCCTTGGCCCGGTCGCGGATGAATAGATACCCGTCCTCGTCCATGAGGCCGACGTCGCCGAGCGTGAAGGCTTTCCCTTTGCTGACCGACGCTGTGAGTTCGGGGTCGTCCTTGTAGGCGAACGACGTCCCGCGCTCGGGCTCGAGATACACACCACCGACCTCGCCGCGGGGGAGCTCGTTGCCGTCCTCGTCGAGGATCTTGACGTGCATGCCGACCACGGAACGACCGACCGTTCCCGGCTTCTCCAACCAGCGGTAGGGCTTGGCGATGGTGGCCGCACCCTCCATGCCGCCGTACGTCTCCCAGATGACCGGGCCCCACCACTCCATCATCTGCTGCTTCACCTCGAGCGGGCACGGCGCGGCGGAGTGGACGACGACCTCCAGGCTCGAAAGGTCGTACTTGTCCTTGACCTCCTGCGGCAGGCGGAGGAAGCGGACGAACTGGGTCGGCACCATGTAGGCCGTCGTGACCCGGTGCCGATCAATGGCGGCCAACGTCTTCTCCGGGTCGAACTTGCCGAGGATCACGAGCGCCTGGCCGACGTTCAACGCGCCCATGTAGAAGCCCTGGCACCCGCCATGGTGCATGCCGGCCGAGACCAGGTGGACCCCCGTGAGCGGTTGGAACCGGAACGCGTGGCCGAAGCTCTTGGCCATGTCGGCGGCCACCGAGGGGTCGATGCTGCGCAGGCCCGGCCGGACGACGGCCTTGGGCTGCCCGGTGGTGCCCGACGAATAAGAGATCGGGAGACCAAGCTGGCGGTCGGGCGGCTCCGTCGTCGGTTGGTCCTTGACGAGCGACTCCTCGGACATGAAGCCCTCAATATCGCCACCGACCGAAACCCTGAGCTTGATCGAACCGGTACCCGACATCTGGTCCACGCGGTCGGCGAAGTCGTGGTGCAGGATCATGGCCGCCGCTTCGGAATGGTCGACGATGCGCTGGATCTCCATACCGGAGAGAGCGGGATTCAGGGCGATGGACTGGAAGCCGCCCTCGTTCGCTGCCAGCTGCCAACACAGCATGTCGACGTCGTTGGGCAGGGCATAGGCAAAGATGTCACTGGCACCGAGGCCCTGCGCACGGAGTCCGTGGACAAGGCGGTGAGCCCGTCCGGCCAGCTCCGAAAAGGTGAGGGTGACCCCGGAAGGACAGCCGACGACAGCCGGCTGATCTGGATACTCTTCCGCCAACCACCAGAATCCGAGCCGCCGATCCCACGGGTGTTTCATCGGGAATAGAGTATACCAATAATGGCGACGACCTCCCCTCACCAGGGACGACCTCCCGGAGGGGAGACCTCTGTCGCCGCCGACTGTTGGGTCTTCGACGTCGATGGCTGTCTGATCGACTCACTGACGGGGACGTCGCTCCGGCCCGGCGCACGGGAGCTCCTCGACTCCCTGGCCGGCCGCGCCCGGGTGCTGCTCTGGAGCGCCGGCGGGGATACCTACGCCCGGGCTCGGGCCGAACAGTTTCAGGTGGACCACCTCGTCAACGACTACTTCTCGAAGGAGGGTCGTGATGCCAAGGGCTGCTACCTGACGACGCACCTCCCTCTCGGACCCGGACGTGTCGTCTTCGTCGATGACCGGCCGGAGGACCTGGACGAAGAGCTGGACGTCCTTGCCGTTTCCCCCTACCTCTCGGACGACCCGCACGACCGGGGCCTGCGGTCCGTGGCCCGGCGGGCCGGACTCACCTCGTCGCTCGGCGGATAGAGGGCGCTGTTCTCGTCCCGTCCCACTCCCGGGCAGGGAGTGGTCAGGGCGCGAGCTGGTCGACCAGACCCCAGCGGTGAGCCATCGCGGCGTCGATGGTGCAGCCCGAGAACGCCAGCCACGCCGTACGGAGGCGGCCGATACGGCGCAGGAGGCTGACCGTCCCACCGGCTCCGGGGACGAGGCCCAGACCGATCTCGGGCAGTGCGATCTGCGTGTCCGCCGCGGCCACGACGGTGTCGGTGAATGCAGCGAGCTCAATGCCGGACCCCATGCACGCGCCGTGCAGGTAGGTCGTCACGGGCTTCTGGAGGTCGCTCAGCACGCGCCCAACACTCCGCTCCAGGCGGATGAGATGTGCCGTGGCCGGGTCAGGCCTGGTGCCGAACTCGTCGAGGTCGCCGCCGGCGCAAAAGGCTCGGCCCTCGCCGCGCAGCTCAACCCGTGCGACCTCGGGATCGGCAGCAGCAAGGCTGAGCGCTTCGACGAGCGCGTCACGCATCGGGGCATCGAGCGCGTTGAGCCGACCGGGTCGCGTGAGGGTCACAGTGAGGCGGTCGCCAACCCGATCCATCCGGACACGGGGACCGGCGTCCTTCTCCGGTCGGGCCGGATGCGCAACCCGCCATGCGGCGAACTCAGGCCCAGACTGCAGGACGGAGTACGCCGAAGACTCGGCCACCAGGCCTTGGGTGACGGGCAGGCCCTCTTGCCCCCGCAGGAGCAGGGCCAGTGTCGTGGCGGTGATCGGGTGCTCTGCCACGTTGGCCTCAATCCGCTCGAGCGCATCCTCGCCATCCGCCACGGTCACATCGCACAGGTCGAGCCAGCGGTCGTCGACCGCCCCGCTGACGACACCGACCACGACGAAGGGCACGCTGGCCAGGGCATCCCGCGTCCGATCCTTCGGGACCGGCATTCCTTCATGGAGGGCGACCTTGACCGCGCCGCCGCGCTCGGACGTGACGTTGCTCTCCAGCTCGGCGAGCAGTGCTTCGGCGCTGAGGAATTCAAGGATCGCGAGACGTTACCCTGCCGACAGTGGAGGACTTCCGAGTGACGCGCTGGGCCGACAGCGGTGCCATGGCGCTCACCGGGCTGCCCGACCACCCCATGGGCCCACCGGCGGGCCTCGTCGAGGGAATCGATCGGGTCGCCCGCTCCTTTCCCGGTGTGGACGCGCTGGAGTTGCTCGGCGAGCGCGCCGCACTGATGGGTTTGTGGCGGCGCGGCACCACGAGCTGTGGGGGGAGCTGCCGCCTGCTGCAGTGTGGAGACGGCTTCATGGCCGTGTCGCTCCCGCGCGCCGACGACGTGGAGACCGTGCCGGCCTGGCTCGAGCTCGACGTGGTGCCGGAGTCTGTCCCGGCAATGTGGTCGGCCGTCGCTTCCCGCCTGCAGCACGGTGATCCGGATTCTCTCCTGAAGAGGGCCCACCTCCTGGGCCTCCCGGCAGCGCTGGTCGGCGAATCGGTAGGGCAGGTCGGCGTTGTCCGGTCGCTGTTGGGCAAGGCCTCGCCGCGACCCGACCTCACGGGCATGGTCGTTGTGGATCTCTCGGCGCTCTGGGCAGGCCCACTGTGCGGCGACCTCCTGGCGCGCGCCGGCGCCACGATCGTCAAGGTCGAGTCGACGCAGCGCCCGGATGGGGCGCGTCGGGGTCCGGCGGAGTTCTTCGACCTGTTGAACGGGCGCAAGAGGTCCGTTGCCTTGGATTTTCGGAGCCACGATGGCGTCCGCATCCTGCGCGGCCTGCTCCGTCATGCTGATGTCGTGATCGAGGCGAGCCGGCCGCGCGCGCTGGCGCAGCTCGGACTGGACGGTCCCGAGCTCATACGCACCGACGGCCCGCAGGTCTGGGTCTCCATCACGGGTTACGGGCGCGCTGGCGAGGCGGCCAACCGGGTCGCCTTCGGCGACGATGCCGCGGCTGCGGGCGGGTTGGTCATGTGGAGGGATGGAGTCCCGCTGTTCTGCGCCGACGCCATCGCCGATCCACTCACCGGCCTGACGGCAGCCGATGCCTGCCTGCGCGCACTTTCCGAGGGCGGGCGCTGGTTTCTCGACGTGTCGATGTCTGCCGTCAGCTCGGCCTTTTCCGGGCCCACCCTTCCCGCTCCCCCGGAGCTCGCGGCGGCGCCTCCACGCGCGCGCCCGGTCGAGACGCTGGCGTCGCCCTTCGGGGCTGACACGGCGCGCGTGCTGGCCGAGTTCGAGATCGACCCCTGACAAAGACTGAATGGCGCAGCCTCGGCGGCGCTCGCGCCTACGGCACCACGACAGGCAACGATTCCCATCCTCGTACAGTCGACGTGTGCGCTTGCTCGGCGTTGTCCCAGTCGATCTCCCAGGTCGGGAACCTCGCGAGGACCTCCTCGAGCGCAATGCGACCTTCCAGCCGAGCCAGGTGGCTCCCCAGGCAGAAATGAATCCCGTAGCCGAAGGCAAGGTGCTGCTGCACGGTGCGGTGGACGTCGAACCGATCGGGATCGTCGAACTTGCGCTCGTCCCGGTTAGCGGCACCCGTCATCAACAAGAGCACGCTGCCTTCCCGTAACTGCTGCCCGTAGTGCTCGACGTCCCGGGTGACATAACGCGCCTGGACGGGTGAGGGGGACTCGTAGCGCAGGAGCTCTTCGATCGCGTTGGGCACGAGCCCGGGATCCCGCGCCAACTCGGCGCGCTGGTCGGGGTGCTCGGCCAAGACCTTCCCGGCCCAGCCGATCAGGCGCGTTGTCGTTTCGTTGCCGGCCGCGGCGAGAAGGCCGATGTAATTCAGGATCTCATCCCGGGAGAGCCCCCGGACCGTCCCGCTCGCATCCTCGAATTGCGCGTTGAGCAGCTCCGTCATGAGGTCGTCGGACGGGTGGTCCGCCCGCCAGTCGATGTACTCGGCGAACCTGCCCCCATCCATCACGCCGAGGCCTTCTGACGCAACCGGAGCATCGCCCTCGTCAAGCCGCATGCCCCCGTCGATCTGGTCGCGGATTTCCTCCTGGTCCTCCTCCGGAATGCCCAGCAGCATGCCGATGACCCGCATTGGCATCTCCGCCGCCAAGTCGTGAATGAAGTCGAATCTCCCCTGATCGACGAGCGGGTCGAGAGCCCGGGCGCAGAACGCCCGAGCCTGCGGCTCTATCTCCGCCATCCGCCTCGGCGTGAAGACGCGGCTGAGAAGGCTCCGGTGCAGGTCGTGTGCCGGAGGGTCTTCGAACAAGATGACCCCCGGTGGTATCTCCATGCCGCTCTTGATGAGCTCGAGCACCGATCCCCTGCCTGAGATGTATGTACTCCAGTCCGTGCTGCAACTCTTCACGTCGTCGAAGCGACTGAGCGCGTAGAAGTCGTGGTTCTCGTTGTAATAGAGAGGTGCCTCGTCGCGCAGACGTTTCCACACGGGGTAGGGATCGGCGTCGATCTCGAAGTCGTACGGGTCGTAGTACAACTCGCGGTCAGTAGCGCTCGTCATGCGGATCCTCCTTGGGGGGTCGCGTCACCCACCCGGGCCGTTGGGGAACTTCAGCAGCGATCCCGCGTCGACCCGAATCTGCTGGCCGGTGATGTAGCGGGACTCGTCGCTGGCCAAAAAGAG
>Ga0302177_10001375_pt1 | contig 17594 bp, 16 predicted proteins | sample I_Palsa_E1_2_FD_198780 | JGI IMG/M metagenome (GOLD analysis project Ga0302177, IMG submission 198780) | Peat permafrost microbial communities from Stordalen Mire near Abisko, Sweden - I_Palsa_E1_2 | ecosystem: Environmental > Terrestrial > Soil > Palsa > Peat permafrost | place: Sweden... | reverse complement strand
TAAAAGACATTCCCTTGCTCGTCCACACCCACCCCCGTAGGCTCAGGCAAGCCGGAGGCGGTTATGGATTCGATGTAGCTCCCATTCGTTTGCGGTGTTACCTTATCGATCTCGCCGTGGCTGGGATCTGCGATATAGAGGCTCCCATGGCCATCGGCCGTGATGCTCTCAGGCTCCGCAATCGACAGGGCAAACGGGGCCTGGAGATAGCTGCCGTTCGCTTCGGGCGTCTCCACATAAAGATGATTGCCGCCCGCATTGAGGATGAAGATATCGCCGCGGGCATCCACGGCCACCCCTTGGGGACGGGTAATCCCGTAGCCGATCGCGCTCTCGGCATAGCTGCCGTTCGCCTGCAGCGTCTCTTTATGCACGTCCCCCAGGACGGAAGAAGTTAGATAGAGGTTGCCCTGGGCATCCACAGCGATCCCATTCAGATCAGGAAGATCCGTGACGATTTGGCTCTGCCTAAAGGCGCCATCGAGGAACGGGGCGGGCGTCGTCTCTTTGTACACACCGCTCGAGGTGGCCACATAGAGATTGCCTGCCCCATCGAGCGCCAGTCCGATGGGGTCGTTCAACCCGCTCGCAACCGTCGTTTTGGAATAGGTTCCACTGAGGAAAAACTCATATACATTTCCGGTGCTGCTTTCGGCCACGAAGACGTCGCCGCGCCCGTCGACCGCAATGCACGAAGGTTTCTTGAGGCCGCCGGCAACGGACGATTGGATGCCGGGCGGGAAGGTTACTTGCGGGCCCACTCCGGTACCGGAGAGATATGCGGTAGCAATCGGGTTATCGAAGCCTTGACCGAACATTATCGCGGCACCAGTCCGGCTTCCCGGAAAATAGGGATTAAACACTACGTTCATGCTGCAAGAGTCGCCCGCTTGGAAGACATGGCCGGGGCTTTGTGTCGTGCAGGTCCCCGCGCCGGTATAAGTGAAATCTACTCCAAAGCTCCCCTGCTCCAGCGCAAAAGCAGAAAGCACAGTGGTTTGCTTATCGAAGGTGAAAGACACAGAAATAGGGGAACTCGTATTCCCAACCTCGACCGAGCCATAGTTCAGCGTGGGGCCGAACGCCTTCACGATCCGGCCGCTCCCGGGAGAAGCGGTAAAGACATCCCCGGCGGCATCGGCGGCGATCCCGTAGGGATTTTCTCCATAACTAGGCAACGTGCTCTGGGTGTAGACGCCCCCGGAAAGCGTCTCCTTCACCACGGCAAACGATTCATCATCCAGGTATTCGAGGATGAAGACGTCGCCCGCACCATCTGCGGCAACGCCAATCGGGGCCTCCGATCCAAAATTTTTCAGGGTGGCAACCACGCTCTCCGTATAGCCCGTCCCGGAGGGAACCTCCTTTAATACACGGAAATGAGAAGTATCCGCGATGTAGAGGTTGCTGAAGCCATCCACGGCCAGCGCCCACGGCGACTGTAACGTACTGGTGGGCACCGTGCTTTGCGTGTACGTGCTGCCCGATGGCGTCAACTTCACCACGCGATCGTTCGCGGAGTCGGCGATAAACACGTTGCCGTAGGCATCCACGGCGATGCCGAGGGGGTTGCCGAGGCCGCTCACCGGCAACACGCTCTTGATGTAGGAGCCGTCCGGCCGGAGGGCCTGTTTCACGACTTCGTTTGCAAATTTGTCCGTAATGTAGAGGTTGCCGCTGCCATCCACGGCGATGCCCCAGGGGCTGCCGTCTCCGGTCAGAAACGCCGCCGAGGGAACTCCCAACGGCGTCAACAACGATATCGAATTTTCGGCATTATCGGCGACGTAGATGTTGCCGCTCGCATCGACCGCCATTCCGTAGGGGTTAGTGAGTGGGACGGTTTGCAGTATGGCCAAAGCTCCGCTGAAATGAGCTGACTGTGCATGCGCGACGGCGCCCAAAAACAGGGCGAATGCGAGGAAAAGTATTGATTTCACAAGATCCCACCTGGTCTGTCGCAGATCGATACCTCACCGGCTCGTTCTGACGCAGACGATGACTTCATCGGCGATGCGCAGCCGGGATTTAGTCCGACCGGGAGAAATCTGCGGTCGCTTTGTGTCTGTTTTGTTTTTCTACCTGATCCCGGAATAGTGGAGAGATTTTTGCCCAACCTGCCGGTGTGTCAAGAGGAGAAGACACGAAACGGAATTTAAAGCACGCTAAGCGCCGTTATCGGTTCGCTGGTAAATCTGTATGCGATCTGGCGCATACGCATTCCACGCTGGCCGGCGTTTTGGCATTGACGCATGCAACCGGTCACCACGAAGTAAAAACGCGCAGAAGGCCTACAAATTTTGCTTGCCCTTGGTGATCCTGGCGTTGGTTGTGGCGGAGTGCATCACCCATCCCATCGTCCACAACTCGTGAGCTATCAGTCGCCCTCCAAGGGGCGAGCAGCCACGCCGCCTATCTCTGCTTGCAGGCGAGCGTGGAGCCTTTTACTGAAGCCAAGCGGTAGTTCAAAGACTCGTTCATCCGCACTGAGAATCAGAATGTTGCGCGTGGAGTCCAGAATTGCCGAACAGATTTCGCAATGCTCCAGATGTTTTTGCACCTGCTGCAGAACTTCCGCCGGCAGCGTTGCGTCCAGATAACCGGAGATATGCGCCCAAACGTGCTTGCACTCTATGACCATGGCAACCACCTCCGTTTGGGAACTATTTCTTTGAGCCGCGGCGCCAGCGTTCTTTGCAGCATCATGCGCGCTCGGTGCAGGCGAACTTTGACCGAGGCGATGCTGATGTCCAGCGCTCCAGCAGCCTCGTTTATGCTGAGCCCCTCGACTTCTCGCAGCACGAAAACTTCCCGGTAGATCGCCGGCAGCGCGGTTACAGCCTGGTGCAACAGCTGGCCGACTTCTTTTCGCTCCAGCGCCTCGGAAGGTATCTCGCGCCAGTCGCGCAGAAGGGCCGGCGAAGTATGTCCTTGATCGTCCGGAGGCTCATCGAGGGACTCCAGCTTCATATTATCTCTATTCCGGAGGCGGCTGCGTGCCTCGTTCAATGTGATGCTGACCAGCCAGGTACCGAATTTGGCTTCTCCGCGAAAGCCGGCCAGGTTGCGGTAGGCCTTGAGGAAGGCCTCCTGGGCGGTGTCTTCCGCGTCGGCTTCATTATGCAGAAACGACAAAGCCATGACATAGACCCTGCGTTCGTAGGGACGGATGAGTTCGTGGAACAGGTGCCTATCGCCGGCGAGAATCGACGCGATCATCTGTGCTTCATCCCGGAGGTCGGGGCCGGCGGCCATGGTTTATGCGATCCTACGCTTCGGTTGTTAGAGGGCGGGAAGGTCGAATGGTTACACGATTTTGCTTTGTAACTCTGCGCCAGTCTCGACGTCTGATAGGCAGCGCGAGGCCTTATGAGTAGAGAAATGAGACGCATTGCCATGTTCCTTACGCTTGCCTGGCTGCCTTTGGGCGCACCGGCGCAAAGCACAACCGCTAACGTGGGCGCGCCGAAAGTCGTGCTGGTAGAGTTATTCACCTCGGAAGGTTGTTCCAGTTGCCCGCCTGCGGATGCGTTGTTGCGGCAGGTAAACGGGACCCAGACCAGCGCCGGACAGTTGATTGTCGGCATCAGCGAGCATGTTACTTATTGGAATTCTCTGGGGTGGTCGGATCCGTTTTCCTCCGATGTGAATACGGAACGTCAGAATGACTATAGTGAGCGCTTCCACTTGGACGGCGTGTACACACCCCAGATGGTCATCAACGGCGCAGAGCAGATTGTCGGCAGCGATCGCGCTGCCCTGGTGCGCGCGGTGCAGAAAGAGGGAGAGCAGCCTTCGCTCATGTCTCTCCGCATACTCGCGGTCAAGGTGGCCGAGCATACGGTAAGGGTCGATTATGCCACCAGCGGCGCGATGCCGGCGGACGGAGCGGACCTGATTGCGGTGCTTGCGGATGATTCGGACCGATCGAGCGTACTTCGTGGGGAGAACTCCGGCCGGACCCTGGCGCACGTGGCTGTCGCCCGGTCCCTGGTCCGCGTGGCAAAAGTGCAGGCTGCGGGCGAGCATTCGGTGGAGATGAAGCTACCCGCTTCGTTTCAGCCGGCACAAAACCATCACGTTATCTTGTTTGCGCAAATGCCGGGAAATGGCCGCGTACTGGGGGTGGATACAAAGCCGCTCTAACGCAGCACCGCCATCTGTTTCAAGAACCCGTCAAACGAGCGCTGCGACCCCGCATGGCGACCGTCTGGTGAGCGTCGAGCGATTCACGAAAACACTTCGCCATCCGCTGATTAGAGCCGAACGGACGTCGAAAGGTTACAGGTGAAGCCGCTTGCTCACGACAGCTCTGTTGATGCGTCCAATTTCCCAGACTTCCGCGGATCGCGGATCTTCTATAAACTCACTTCATTGAGCAAAATAGTGTTTTCAGCAAAGATAAATGTGTCCAATTGTCCCATTCTAGTTTTAAACCGCTGAAGAAAGTCGGTCCCGCCGACCTTGTCTCGAACTCGGACGAAATTGCTCGGGGTGTGATCGGCTGGTCCAGCCTGTTTTTTGCGCTTCTACAAAGCATTTGCACGTTCTTTCTTGCCCTCAGTGGGCTTCGCTTCTTTATCGGCGTAGGTTCACTGGCAATGAGTGCCAGCATCCCAGAGGTATTGGACAAATTCCACGCGGACTGGATCCGAATACCGATGATGGCGCTTGCCCTGCTGGGATCATTATTAAACCTGGCGCTTCTCATGCAAGTTCGCGCTCTTCGCAACCGTCCCGCTTCGCAATGGCGCCAACAGCCGTTGAGTCTGCATAAGATTCGGATGGAACGTGTCCAATGGATCCTGTCTCTCGCTACGCTTCTTCTTATCGGAATTGAAGAATATTTTCATTTCAGCCAATTCCACAAAGCTTAGAAGTCTAGAGTCGCTCTTATGGATCAAGGATGCAGTCGCTCCCCGCCCGGTAATTGGCTGTAGCGCGTTGTTGATTCCGCTCGCTACTGTAGGATCGGGATCGCGTTTACGCTAACAGAAGCGGAATAATGACTCCCGTGCCCAGGGCGAAGAACCATAGAGCAGGCGCTGGTGTTCCGACAGGACGGAGACGCCGAAGTTCCCTGGCGCTCATCCTCGGATCGAGCATATGTTTGGTGGTGTAAGCTCGCTCCAGGATATAGAACAAAGAACCGGTGCAAGCGCCATAGATAAGATGGCCCAGGAGCGAAGGAAGCAAAATAGAAGCGGCACTTATTCTCCAATCAATCTCACCGGTAAGTATCAGAGGGAGTAATGTTAAAGGTCCCACATACCACCAGATCAGTCCGAACACCCAGCCCCATGAACCGGCCATGGCAAGGTTTGATGCCTCATCCCGGAACAGTACACCGTAACTCATTCCGATGAAGGTGCTGACGAGTAGATGAACCAGAAGGCCGCTCGAGGTCGACAATTGAGTGGCCACGCCAGCCACACTTGACAACACGTGCGCAGCGAACATGAACGGGCCGGAGACTAGCCCTCCAGCGAATCCGGCCAGAGCGCCCCACTGAAGAGAGCGGAAGAGGCGGAATCCGGGACCGTCCGGCTCCCGGTTGAGTGGATCGGATTCAATGAACAGCCGTATCCACGCGCGATCAAACGTTGCGTAGATTATGCCCAGAATGAGTCCATAGAGGATATAACCCACAAGTGCTCCGAACAACCCAGTCGCTGCATCCATGGACCAGTTCAATGGCATCCGCTGTAGCAGCGGAAAGAGTGTGAGCGGCCCCGCGAACCAGCAAAAAAAAGTATAGCCGAGGCCCCACCCCATGCAGGAGCCGTAGCCGCGAACATCGCGTTGGAAGAGCAGGCCGAAGGTTGCTCCGATCAGAAAGGCAACGGAGAATTGTAGGATGACCCTGATGAACTGCGAATGGATACCGCCTAAGCCGGCGATCAACGGGAAAAATCCTCCTTGCCACATCCAGTGCCCGAAGATCAGGCCACTGACCGCGCCCGCCAGACCGCCGGCAACGATCGCCCTGCTGCGGTGAAACGGCCGCCGCGAGCTATCAGGCAAAACTCCTCCGCGAATACCCAGAGCAAGTCCGACTGGCGCCCCGAGGCAGACTAGATAGGCAGCTAATTCAGGAAAGCGACCGCGAGCGTCGTTCAACATGACATTTGAATCGTGCGTGCCGAGTTTCAGCATGCTCGCGGTCAGCGCTAGAAACCAGAAGAGGAGAGCGCTGCTTAGCCCCCAGAACAATCCGGCTCCAGCGCTTGAGGATTGTTTGGAGAAGACCAACCCGAAGATAAGTCCAAAGCCTGCGCCAAGCAGACTGCCACTCAAAAGAGAAGAGTGAAGGACAGCGGCTTGAAGTAGTCCGCCGGCAATCCCGAACAGAAGCCCCAAACCTACGTCGTTCCACACCCGGCGAGAGGCAGGCGTCTTGTTAAGGTCTCCGGCCAACAGCTGCGCCATAAGCGTCCTTTTCTCCAAGCTCGATTGTTTGAATGATGTCGCGAGGGAAAAACAGCTCGAGCGTCCACGCAATGAGTACACGGATCTTGCGCTCGAGTCCAGGAAGTTTGGAGACGTAGATCCCTCTCCATATCAACCAGGCGAGAAGGCCGGAAAAGCGCAACGAGCGTGTGGGCGCGAACGGGAGTGTCAATTCCGCACACGCGGTTTGGTGACCAACTACGCATAGGGCTCCCAGCGATCTAAAATGAAAATTATTTGTGGGCTTGCCCTTCAAGGTCGCGCAGATATTCCTGGCGATGGTTGCCGCCTCACGGAGTGCAAATTGCGCGGTGGGAGGACAAGGTTTGTTGGTTTCGCTGTCTATCACCCCAGCACAGTCTCCAAGTGCCCAGACGGTCAAATGCCCCGGAACTGCAAGGGTGCTGTCTACGGTGATTGCCCCGCGAGAGTTGGTTGGGAGATCAAGACATTTGATAAGAGGATTGGGAGCAGTTCCCGCAGTCCATACCAGTGTTTCTGCTGAAATCTGACCGTCACTTAGAAAAACCAGACCTGGTTGAGCATCGACCAGGCGTGTACCCAAGCGGAAGGCCACGCCGCGTTCTTTCATCTTTTCAAGCGCGTAGGCTGCCAGTGTTTCGCTGAGCTCTGGCAGGATACGGTCCCGCGAATGAACCAGGGTTACACAAAGCTCTTCGATGTTCAGGTTGCGATAATCGGGGAAAATGCCGTGGGCAAAATCATTCAACGCTCCGGCTAATTCCACACCCGCAAAGCCGCCCCCCGCGATTACGAAGGTGAGAAGTTGCCTTCGAATAGCAGGGTCTGGTTCTCGATCTGCCCGTTCGAACATTTCAATCACGTGATTCCTGATACGGATGGCATCCAGCAGAGTCTTGAAGTCGAAGGCCAGCCTTTCCACATTCTTGAGACCGAGATAGTTGGAGACGGCGCCCAAAGCAAAGATCACGTGATCGTATTCAAGTTCGCGGGCCTCTGTCCCCGCTCCATCAAGCAGGATGAGTTTTCTTCCAAAATCCACGCTGCTGACTCGCCCGCGCACAAAATGCGTCCGGTGAAGGCTGCTCCGCAACGGCACGCTGATATGACTCGGCTCGAGACTGCTGCCCGCGACCTCGGCAAGCATGGGAGTGAACAACAGTGCATTGGTGTCGCTCACAAGAGTGATGAAGGCTGAACTGCCCAGTTCTTCTTCGAGACACTCCGCAGCCTTCATTCCCCCAAATCCGCCGCCTAGTATCACAATACGGCTCAGGTTGGTGGAGGGCGTCAACGCCGGCAGGGTTTCCGGGCCGAACCGAATCGTTACAATCTCACTGAGCGTCTTAAGAATGGCGCCGAGCAAGGCCCCGAAGAGTATCCATCCGACCAGGGGAGCAAAATGCGTCTGCATCCCCACCGCGTCCCAAGCCATTCGATTGCCTGAAAGCACCGGAAGCAAGATCACGCTGGCAATTCCCCAGAGTGGGATCCCCAGCGAGGCTGCGGCCGTAATACTGTCTGCGTAAGAACCTCGCGCAGGAGGAACGCAGGCTGCATACATTGACCCTGCGGCGATGGCCACCACAAATTCAAGCCGGCCGCTGGTGCTAAGGAACAACAGGGGTGTCGCGGCGGCTGAACCCGATAGAGCCCCGAGGAGCGCTCTTCGAACAAATCTGTTCATTCGCTGACAGTCCTCACACAATCGAAGTCTTATGCTCAAGAAGTCCTGGAGACTCCCTCGCGGGTCATGGTGGAGCGAGGAATTGCATCTCGCGCTCGAGAGCGTGAGGCGTTACGCCCGTGCCGTGATCCTTAGAGTAGTTAGGCGGCAAAAGGTTACACGGCGTGTGCTAACGTATTTCCATCATCGGAATTGGTGTTGCTCATGCCTCCCCAGATTTCCGAGCACCGGATTCGTTAAGGGATTGTCTCAGTCATAGGCTCCCATCAACTGTCCTGCGCGTGAGTTGTGTGATTTCTGTTGACGCTAAGCACGAACGGTGCTCTCGCTGGCACCTCTCGTTCTTCTTGGAATAGAAGAGCGCCTGCATTTCCACCTCCATCAGTCGCTCTTATCGAGCGGCAGGAGTTCCTGATCGAGGCGGGCATGCAGACGCTTGCTGAAACCGACAGGAAGTTCAAAGACCTGGTCGTCCGCTGTAAGGATCAGGATATTGCGAGTGGAATCCAGGATGGCCGAGCAGATTTCGCAGTGGTCAAGATGCTGCTGAACAAGTTCTCGCACAGCTAAAGACAATGTGTCGTCTAAATACCCGGAGATGCAATCCCAAACATGTTTGCACTCTATAACCATGGAAGCCATCTCCTCTTTGGGTTTACCTTTCCCAGCAGGGGCGCCAACTGCTTCTGCAGCATCATGCGCGCGCGGTGCAAACGTACCTTTACATTGCCGACAGAAATGCCGAGGGCGGCCGCAGTTTCAACAACATTCAACCCCTCCACATCACGCAATTGGAAGACTTCGCGGTAAATGGCGGGTAGGCTGGTAATCGCGTTTTGCAGCATTTGGCGCACCTCTTTACGCTCTAAAGCCTCGGAAGGAACCTCCCGCCAATCCCGCAAAAGGGCTGGAGTCGTGTGGCCGCCCTCTTCTGTTATATCGTCGATCGATTCCATTCGCAGCGTTCCCTCGCGCCGCAGGCGGCTCCGCGCTTCGTTCAGGGCGATCCCTATCAGCCAAGTGCTGAATTTCGCCTCCGCGCGGAAGCTCGCAAGATGGTAGAACGCTTTCAGGAATGCCTCCTGGGCAACGTCCTCCGCATCGGCCTCGTTCTTCAGGCATGACAAAGCCATCATGTACACACTGCGCTCATAAGGCCGAATGAGTTCGTGATAGAGTTGCTTGTCTCCGGCCAGAATGGAAGCGATCATCTGCGCCTCGTCGCGGCATTCGGAAGTACCCGCCATGGATTTTAGACCTGCACTTCCAGACGCCTGGCGACCAGCGCATCTAACGAGAACAACCCCGCCCCCAGGATAACCACCATCAACGATGCAAAAAGAAAGGTGTAGGGATCTGCGACATAAAACTTTCCAGGATCAGAGAAGATGGACACCAGTGCTTCATGATCCGCGGTCCAATAGGCGACCAGCATGTTGAAAGCCAGCAACAGTCCGGTGAAGCGGGAGGCAAAGCCAATGATGAGAAGCAAGCCACCGAAGAATTCAAGACCAGCTACGAAGTAGGCATTGAATGCAGGAAAAGGGATGTTAAGGCTGGTGAAGAAGCCAATAATCTTTCCAATGTGGTGCATCTTACCCCAGCCTGTTTGAACGAATTGCCAGCCCCAATAGAGCCGTACAGCGAGCAGAAACGGCGACCTTAGATAAGAGATCTTCTCTGCGGCGAGCGAGTAGTAGTGGAGAAACGGTTTCATGTTGCCTCTTTCTTTCGCTTCAACAGGAGCTCAGAGCCGAATCAGGGGTTTCCGTTCTGAGGAAGCTATATCAGCGCGTTAGAGGCCGAAGGTCTTCAAATAGTTACAGCCAGTAAGCGGTTCTTCCGCGCTAAATACACTCTGTAACCTTCCGCAGTGAGGCGCGTCCAACGGTCCAATTCGAAAATAGACAGGAACGCTATGAATAGACTCCATCAGCGGCATATCTGCTGGCGCCGTTGGCTAAAGCCGGCCGTTGGGCAGCTGACTTTTGTTTTGCTGATTTTGCCAGCGCATTCTGTCCGGTTTCATGCCGCTGAGCTCTTAACCCACCCAGCCACGGGTTTTGAGATGCGCAAGGTTCCCGCTACTACATTGCAGATGGCTGGAGCAAACTTGCAGATCGACTTCCTGGGCGTAGAACCCGATCTGCCCAGGACCTGCATCATCACTGAGATTAGTCAGGCCGCCCGAGCGGTGGCGACCTACTATGGAAGGTTTCCTGTTTCGTCGGCTCGCATACTGGTCGTCGTGGCAGCCGGAGAACATGGAGTCTTGCACGGAACTACGTGGGGAAGGAAAGACGGTTATCCTGCTCTGACGCGCCTCGTCGTCGGCCAGGACACCACGCGACACGAACTCGAGACGAACTGGATCATGACCCATGAACTCGTTCACACCGCGCTGGCATCCCTGCCGGATGCGCAGCACTGGCTGGAAGAGGGGATCGCTACCTACGTCGAACCAATCGCGCGTTCACAGGCCGGCCAGTTAGATGCGGAAAAGGTATGGGCGGACATGTTAGAAGGCATGCGGCACGGCGAGCCGCAGGAATTCGACCGAGGCCTCGATCACACCCACGCGTGGGGCCGCACCTACTGGGGCGGAGCCTTGTTCTGCCTGGTAGCCGACGTTGAGATCCGCAAGCAGACGAACAACCGGTATGGATTGCAGGATGCGCTTAGGGCTATCGTCGCGGCCGGTCGCACCATTGATAAAGAGTGGCCCCTGAAAAGGATCTTAATCATCGGAGATAACGCAACGGGCACCGCAGTACTTCAGGATCTCTATAAGAAGTGGAGTGGAACTCCGGTCCGGATAGATCTTCCGCAGCTCTGGCAGGTGCTGGGTATTCATGTCGAAAATGGGCGGACGGTATTCGATGACGCCGCCCCGCTTTCGCAGATGAGATTGGGGATTACGGCGTCTCGACAAGGAAAAATGAAAGCTGAACATGATTGTTTGTAACTTCGCACTGCCTATTCGTTCTAACAGGCGGCAAGAGAGAAGAAACAGGACAATTAGCTTCGCTCCTGCGAACTGATCTTCCAGAAACATAACGTCCAGCGCACCCGGTGCGCGGCCTAACCCAGAAAGGTATTCATCTATGAAGAACCATTCCGCAAATACCCTCGCCATTGCTGCTGCGTTTGCTGGTCTGCTCGGCGGCACCACCGCTCGCCTGAACGCACAGCACGCCAACCTGAACAGCACGCCAACCGCAAGTGCGTCGTCCAACCCCGGCGTGCTGATCGCGCAGAACAACCCAACCCCTGATACGACCAAGCACTCTTGCAAGGGCAAGAACGATTGCAAGGGCCAGGGCGGCGGCCCGGACCCGGGCAAGAACAGCTGCAAAGGCAAGGGCGGCTGCGCTACCGACGGCTCCACCCCTCCAAAGGCTAGCTAGCGCCGATGCCGGTTGGAGGCTTGTCATGGCGCAAGCCTCCAACTTTAGTCTTCCCATCGAAACAGGAGCTTATGATGCCAGCCAACCGATTCAATGCCTTTACCGATTATGGTGTCGGTATCGGACTGCGGGTTCCACATTACGAACACATCCTGTCCCAGAAGCCGGTAGTCGATTGGTTTGAGATCATTTCGGAAAACTACATGGTCGATGGCGGTCACCCATTAAAGATGCTCGACCGGATCCTTGAGCAATACCGGGTCGTTCAGCACGGCGTCTCGATGTATTTTGGCTCGGCGCAGGCGCTTGATCCCGAGCATCTCAAGCGGCTTAAGGAATTGACGCGGCGCACCAAGACGCCCTGGCTTTCGGACCACTTGTGCTGGGGCAGCGTCGACGGACGGTACACGCACGATCTGCTCCCGCTGCCTTACACTTTCGAAGCGGCACAGACAACCGCTCGACGCATTCGCCAGGTCCAGGATTTTCTCGAGATCCCCGTTGCAGTCGAAAACGTTAGCAGCTATGCCGAGTTTCACGAGTCCCAGATGACAGAGTGGGAATTTTTGAACGAAGTCGTGAACGCCGCCGACTGCGGCATCCTGCTCGATGTCAACAATATCTATGTCTCTTCACAAAATCATGGATTCGATCCCTTCGAATACGTGAACAGCGTTGAGGCTGAGCGCGTGGCGCAGATCCACATTGCCGGCCACTCCAGATTTGAGAAGTACATTCTCGACACGCACGACCACCCAGTGCTGGATCCAGTCTGGAAACTCTATGCTCGCGCAATCGAGCGCACAGGGCGGACGGCGACGCTCCTGGAGTGGGATGACAACATTCCCTCCTTCCCCGAGGTCCATGCTGAAGCCCTCAAAGCAAATCAATTTATCAGGACTCCGCCGCAAACGAAGCCTGAGGTCCCAACACATTTCGAATCCACGCTTATCACCGGGGTGCTCGCATGAACCTCTTGGAACTTCAACGCCGAATGTCCCAGGACGTAATGCGTCCTCTGACACCAGAGTTTGAAATGCAGGCCGTAACCGAAAAAGGGCTACAGACTGCCGAGATCGCTGCCCGCTACATAAAACCCAATGACCGTCTCACTTCCTTTGAGCGGCTCGAGATTTATAACCGGCAGTATTGGTTTCGTGTGATTGCCGCCGTTTCGGAGGACTATCCGGCCCTCAATGCAGTCCTCGGGAGCGAGAGATTCGATTCGATGGTGCTGGCTTATCTGCGGGAAAATCCGTCCACTTCGTTTTCGCTGCGCAACCTGGGAGCAAAGTTGCCGGCCTGGCTTGGTTCTTACCCTGGACTTGCCGGTCCTCAACACGCCCTGGCGGTCGACGTTGCTCGACTGGAATGGGCTTATATCGAGGCGTTCGACGGAGCAAGTCTCAAGCCTTTGGATTGGGAGGATTTTGCAGGTTTGGGACCAGACTCTATGCTAAGCCTGCAACCTCACTTGCAGTTACTGGACCTTCAGCATCCGGTAGACGAAGTGGTGCTTGCTGTCCACCAGGCGACGCCCGCGGCCGACATCGCGAGCAACGCAGCATCCGAACCCCGGCAGCGGCTGAAGGTAACTCTACCCGAGGTGAGCCGGTCCAGCGTCTACCTGGCCGTTCATCGCTTCGAAGACTCTGTCTACTACCGCCGTATCGAGCGCGAGGAATTTCTGTTGCTCGCCGATCTTCGCGACGGCGATTCGATGGCCACTGCAATCGAGCGTGCGTTCGAGGGCAGCAAGCTCGCGCCGGATCTCCAAGCCGCAAGAGTTCAGGATTACTTTGCTCACGCCTCAGAACTCGGTTGGTTCTGCCTGCCGCAGCCTGCGAATCCAAAAGGCGCACAACCAAGCCAGACCTACACTAACTTCTACTGACTTAGAAGCCAAACATGCTGCAGAGCTGCGGAAGGCAAAAAACTAGCACACGATGCTTCCTACCAGCAATGCAGTTGCAATCGCAACCATCCCAATCCGCCATCGATGCAATCTGTCCCACCTCCTGTGCTCCTGGCTCCATCCCGCAGGCAGCGAAGCGAGGTCGAGCCGAGCAATTCGATTGTTGATCGGCACCAGGGTCGAGACGGTGTAAACAATGGCAGCGCTCCAGAGGATGACGGCGCCGTAGAGCAAATGTACGTGCGGACTATTGCGCCGGAGGTACGCCTCAACGATCAGGAGAACCAGGCAAAGCGCGTACCAGATCGGCATCGCCTTTCCAAGCGAACGCGCCAGCAAGCTGAGTGCCTGCGCCTGTGCCGATTCATTGAGCTTCCAGATTGCTGGATTTACGAACCATGAGACTGCAAGCTCGTTGCCTGTCAGGAGCCCTAGACAGAGGATGGTGAATAGGTCCAGTGAGTGCACTCAAAGGCCTCCCTTTCTTCTATAGGACGCAACCTGCCAGTTTCCCGACTCAGGAAGATCGGCGGAAAAATGGTCAGTTGCGGGCTGCATCATGCCGAGCGCAGACGATTGGGCGACGACTGTTTCAAAAAAGAGACCTATCCGTTGACACCACGGCAGGAAAGCAGACCCTAAGGACGCACCTGACAAGACTGCGCTAGATGAGACTCCAGCACGTCGAGGAAACGAACCGGATCAAGTGGCTTCGACAGGTACCCGTCCATCCCCGCCGCCAGGCAGCGAATCTCGTCCTCCTTCATTGCGTGTGCGGTCATTGCGATGATGGGAAGGTGCAACCCGGTCGTCCGTTCTTTCTCGCGGATGAGCGCGGTGCATTGAAGGCCATCCATCTCCGGCATCTGCACATCCATCAGCACACAATCGAACCCGGCAACCGCGGCGTCATCCAAAATCGCGAGAGCCTGCCGCCCGTTGTCCGCCACCATCACCGTGTTCCCGCTTTTTTCAAGCAGACGCTTGGCAATAAGCTGGTTTACCTTGTTATCGTCGACCACTAGAACCCGGCCTGCTTTGCGTGATGCGCTCAAGGGGCGCACGCCGCGAGGCGCCGCGAGGGCACCCTCCGCATTTACCGGCAAAAAATGCGCTGTGAAATGAAAAGTACTGCCCCGGCCAACCTCGCTCTCAACCCATAGACGCCCTCCCATCAAGTTGATCAGCTGCGCTGAGATAGTCAGCCCAAGCCCGGTACCGCCATAGGTACGAGTCGTGGAACCATCCGCTTGAGTGAACGGCTCAAAAATGCTCTCCAGGCGGTCGTGCGGAATTCCAACGCCCGTATCCGAAACGGAAAATTGCAGGACTACATCGTCCTGCGTGCTCACAGCATCCCTGATCACGCGAAGGACGATTTCGCCTTGATGGGTAAACTTGACCGCGTTCCCGAGCAAATTAACAAGAATCTGGCGCAGGCGTCCAGAGTCGCCTTTCAACGTTTCCGGAATATCCGAAGCGGCATCCAGTGTGAGTACAAGGCCTTTCTGCCGAGCTTTCAGGCCCATTACTTTCATCAGCTCGGCGATCGTCTCGTGGAATTTGAAGTCGCTCTGGTCCAGGTCGAGTTTGCCCGCTTCTATCTTTGAGAAATCCAGGATGTCGTTGATGATGGTCAGCAACGCATCCGCGGATGATTTGACGATCCCCAGGTTCTCTCGTTGGTCGAGCGTGAGATCGGTATCCAGGACCAGATCTGTCATCCCCATAACGCCGTTCATCGGCGTGCGAATTTCGTGACTCATATTCGCCAGGAACTCGCTTTTGGCACGGTTGCTGCTTTCTGCTGCGATCCTTAGCTTGGCCCCTTCCTGAAGTTGCTGCCGAATCGTAAGGGTTTGCTCATGGACTTGCTTACGCAGCACAAACACCCAGGCAAGGACCACCAGGCTGAGCACGGCGACGACACCGAGCACGGCGACCGCATGCGTCGGAGTCCACCAGGAAGGACTTTTGATCACCACCACGTCTTGCGCCGAGCGCAGCAATACTTGAAACGATCGGACCGCGAAGCTTCTCTGGACGCCCGTCTTCGCGGTGCCGTCCTTCACCGAGCAGATTCCGATTATTTTGAATACGGTTCCCTTTTTCCAGGCCGCCCACCGCCTGGCCTCGGATTGAGCGGACAACACCACGGAAAACACATGCTTGCCGGAAGACAACACGATGGTCGGGTCGCTGGCAGATTCGTCCTGCCCAATAAGCTGGCCCTCGAGGACGACCAACTCGGCGTCGTGGTCGCCGCTCAGCGCCTGCTCGGCGGTAACAGCCACCGCAGGGACTGCCCGCTGGTAACCCGCTGTCTCATAAACGGCGCGGGTCAAGGTGGGACTAAATGGGCCAGAGACCAGAAAACCGATGACGTCGGCCACCTCTCCGGGACGCAAAAGGGTGGTTTGGTCGGTCTGGGCACATAGACCGCGAAGACCGTCCTGAATGCAAAGCAATCGGCCAGGCCATAACAGGGTAACGGCCCCACGAAGGTGGACTCGGTGTTGCGATATGGGATTGGGAGTGAAGCGTAGTAGATCACCGACTGGCACCACCGGTAACGTAAATGGATGCGCTGGCGCCGGCTCCTCAACTTTCACTTGAGAGAGATCCGGAAACACCAGGTAAGAGCCGGTCATTTGACCCAGGTGATTGAATGTCGGGGCGGTGTCCCCGCGAAGGCTTATTTTGGCGTCGACCAGGTTGTCATAATCTGCTCCCTTCTTCCTCACCGTAACGGCGTTTATTTCGCCGTCGCTTAAAGCAACATTCAAATGGATGTTGTTTCGAGACTTGCTGACCTCGCGCACTACTCCGTCGACCTCTACCCATTGGCCGTCGTACATGCCGGTCAGTATCTCGCTCAAGGTCACTCGCGGTGCAATCGAAGGGAAATGGGACTTTCCGATCAAACGCGCTTCCGTGGCAACGACGATGGGAGCATAGCCTCCGGCTGCGCTTATGCCCGTTATTTCAACTAAGTCTCCCGCCTTGAATGGAATCGCCGGCAGATCCCGCAGGTCAACGTAGACGCCGCCGGAGGAGTCCGACGCAAAGCACGCCGGCCGCCTGGGATCGTTGTAAGGATCGTAGTAGGTGACCACCGCGCTCAAATGCACGGGATAACCCTGCGCCGCCTGTTTGATGGTAAGACTGTGCGCACCATGCGCCGTCGTGATGGTGGGTAGGGGCGGACGCCGGGCTGGCTCTTGCTGACCGGCGGCGCCCGCCAGCCCCAGAACCACCCCCAGAGGCACGGTAATCAGCAGAGGATAGCCGCGTCGGCGCAGGATCTGTGCCCTCTTGTTGCCTATCGGCGGTCTCCAGGTGGAAGTCCAGCCCTCCCTAGGCGAATACTGAAGAGAAAAACCTCATTCGTCTTTTCCCACCAGTTCCCGCAACCATCGGGGCCACCAGGATGCAGGGATCGCGTGCACGAAAAGTCCGACAGCAAACCCCGCCAAAGCATTGCCTAACGTTGTCCGGCCGTCCATCGCACCCCTCCCCCTAGATTTCGTCTGGATGTTTTTCGGCGGTCCTACCTCGTTCATCGGGCATGGACGAAGCCAGACGCTTGGGAGACTTTTCTAGAATTCTAAATAGAAGCGTGCGCATTGAGGCCTTGGCAATCCGGTTTGGCCATTATTCTCGTTCGGATGTGTAACGTTAGTAACGCCGCCCGGCACCCAACAGGCGAGTGAAACGCGCCACGCCCCCGTGGGCATCAGTCGGGGTAATATTTCTTTAAGAATGATCCTGCCCAAGCTTCGAGCAAACCTGGACACCATGCTTTCGCCGGTCGTTGACCGGCCCGGCTTGTTTATTCGCGATTGCTTCCGCTATTCGGACGCTCAGCTCATCATTCCCCCGCCGCTGATATCCGGCCTTCGGCTCTTCGACGGGATTCACACAGACCTGGATTTGCAACAGGAACTTACTCGTGTGCTCGGAAGCGAGGAGATCGGCAACATCGCGGAGAACCTGTTTGAGGCACTCAGTCGTGCGGGATTTCTTGAGAACGAAACTTACGTCACCATGAAGCAGCAGCGTCTTGCGGCCTTTGTCGAGAGCCCGGTGCTGCCGGCGGCTCATGCAGGCTCCGCCTATCCGGCGGAGATCGTGCCGCTGCGTAACGTAATGC
>Ga0302177_10001371_pt1 | contig 17610 bp, 21 predicted proteins | sample I_Palsa_E1_2_FD_198780 | JGI IMG/M metagenome (GOLD analysis project Ga0302177, IMG submission 198780) | Peat permafrost microbial communities from Stordalen Mire near Abisko, Sweden - I_Palsa_E1_2 | ecosystem: Environmental > Terrestrial > Soil > Palsa > Peat permafrost | place: Sweden... | reverse complement strand
GCCGGGCTTCGAGGGTCACCGTCCAGTTCCCCGGGCAGCCGATGGGATCGATATACGCGACGATGTGATTATCGCCGTTATTGGGGTCATGTTTGCGGTGATACACCCGGCCGATGGTCCGGCCTTCCATAAGGAGGTCAGATCGCTCACCGAGGCGTGCGGCACGGCCACCTGCGTAGCCGGGCGGGTCTATGCGGACGGTGAACTCGTCCGCGCCGTCGTACCAGATCTCGAGTTCGTTAAGGGTGATGTCGGCCGGATCGATGACGAAAGTCAGCGAACGCGCCTCTCCCGGCGCGATACGGCCGCAGGCGTGTGTACGCCAGCCGAAGTAGTTGCCGGCGCTGTTCACCACGAAGCGCCCGGGGGTAGTAGCCAGCAGATCGTCCAGTGCGCGTTCTACCAGCGTCGTGCCGTCTTTCGGCCCGCAGGTGCGGCCGGCGCTGATGTTGATCACGCACGGCCGCGGTCCGGCCGTGCGGGAGATGAAGTCGACCGCCTCGAGCAGCCGCACCGAGTCGCCGAAGTTCGCCAGCCCCCCGGTTCTTTGGTCCGCCAGGTGCACGAAGATCAAATCCGCGTCGGGCGCGATGCCGACTGGGCCGCCAGCCCGGCCGTTTCCGGCTGCGATGTCGAGGACATGGGTACCGTGCGCTCCGCGGCCCGCGGGATCAGCGATAGCGGGGTGGTAGCCCAGCCGCTGGTAAGGCCGCGGGTCTTGCAGGGCGCTGTCGATCTCCTCCCGCTCGTGGACGGTTCCGTATCCGTACGGGTACGGGTGCGGCCCGGCCGCCTGGTCACGCTGATCCCAGAACGAGAGGAACCGGGTCGAGCCCGCTCCCTCCCCCCCGGCCTGGTCGGCGGGCCAGCGAAACGCCGCTGAGTCCACATCCACGCCCCAGTCGACCGAAGCCACCACCGCACCCGCCCCGGTCAAGGTGAGGGCCGGGCTGCGCCGGACGTCGGTCGGGCACACGCCCGCTCGAGCGGAGGAAACCAGCCCGGTCGGATCGGCCGCCGGCTCGAATCCCGGGCTGAGGCCGCGCGCCGCCTTGACGCTGATGACTTCGGGCCGCGCCCGGACCGCGACGACGTCCCGGGCCCGAATCCGGCAGGTCACTACCGTCCCGAAGCGGGAGACGATCTGCACATCGGGAATCTCGACCCCCGGCCGGGCGAGCCGGGCGATCGCCTCGATCACCCGGTCGCCGTCAGTTCCCGCCTCGGCCCGGAGCAATTCCCACAGAGCCGGATCCACGGCGCGCTCGCTATCTGTTAGTCAGCTAGTCACTGGCGAAAGTTACCCAGAGTATGCCGGTGGCTCCGCCGCCCTGAGCCGTGACCAGTACGCTTCCAGCAGCACTATCTGTCGTGGTGTAGGTGCCTGACGTAGCACTCGGGAAGGACAGATAGTTCGGGTTGTTTGAAATCCACGTAAAGGTCGCCGGCTGCACTGAGAGCGGAATGCCGTTCCGGTCAAGCGCGACCGCAGCCAGTGTGCCGCCGACACCAGGAGTAATATCTCCCGGATTGCCGATAGTCACGGTATTCGCGCCCTGCGCTCTGGTCCTGAAGTTGCCGAGCAGGGCGATGCCGAGAATCGCCGCGCCACCGATGACTCTCGGGTCGGTCGCGAATCCTTCGACTCCGCCCCTCTTCTTCTCGGGCGAGAGGAAGAGCAACGGGGCGAACCGGACGCCCGCGGCCACGTACGGGTGGTTCTGGGCGTCGGTGACGAACGAGGCGAGACCCTGGTCGACAGCGGTGCTGGCCACGGCGGCCCAGGTGGCGCGGCTCGCTCGCCGGTTCGCCTCCTCCAGGGTGCGTCGCAGCGAATCCTGCTCCAGCTTGTTCTCGAGGTCCAGCGAGCGGACCGCGTTGATGGTCTGCCGCGGGCTAGGACCTGCGGGTCGGACTGGTCTCTGCTGTCTCAGCGGCGCGCGCTGCTGGCTGCGCAGTTGCGCCTGCCGTTGCCGCTGGCGCGCCAGCAGGATCTGCCGTTGCCGCTCACGTCGCCGGCGGGCGGACCGCGACTCCTCGCCGAGATCTTCGTACTCGGCCTCCCCGCTGTAGTAGCTGCCTTCCCCGGCGTCCTCGCTGTCGTAGATGCCCTCACCGATCTCCTCGGTGTCGATGGCGTCCAGCCACGTCTGGCTCATTAGTTCTCTCCCTGCCCGGTTTGATGGTTGTCGCTGTGTCCGTCAGGACTCACCCGGCCGTGCTGCTGATGACCAGGGGGCGGCATGGCGGGCATCCTGTCGATGGCCGGCCTGATGAATTCCTCGAACAGCTCAGGTTCCGGCTGGATCCAGCCGGCCGAGCCCTGGCCCTCGCATAGATCGCACTCGGCCTGCCATCCCCAGCATTCACATGCCCCCAGTGCCGCGGCCAGCAGGCTGTTGATACTGACGGGTGGTTCATCCGCGGCCCGCTCGTCGGGCGCCGTCGCGGTCTCGCTCGCCGTGACATCCTCCGCCAGAGCGGTATAAAGGGCGGTCGCGGCGGGTTCAGCGAACTGCCCGTACTCGGTGACGGCTTGCTGCAGAAGCCGTCCGGCGAATCCTCTGGGGTCGGGCAGCACACGTTCAATCAGGGCCTGCACGTCCCTCAGTTCGGTTCCGCTCATCGGTCCAGCCAGTCTCGGCGGATGGCCGCGGCCAGCTCGAGGTTGTCCGCGCCAAGCAGATCGGCGTACAGCGAATCGGGCGCGTCAGCCAGAGCATCCTCCGGGATGCTCTCAGCGGCGTCCGATCGCGGCCCGAGGTACATCAGCTCATCGGCATCGGCGGCTGCCTTTCCGAAGATCTGGCTCAGCAGCCCGAGCACCTGCGGGACCGGAACACCGCTTACGGTCTGACGGCCGTGCTCTCCCAGTGCGGTCGCTAGCAGGCTTCGCAGCACGTCGGGCTGCTGGGTGAGCACCAGGCCCTGCGCCGCGGCGGCCGAGCCGCTCGCCACCGGCGAAGCGGAAACCGGTGGCGCCGGCCGAACGCCCGGCACAGTGACCGCCGGAGGAGCCGGTGCCGGCGCTGCGGCTGCGGGCGGGGCGGCAGCCGGCGGGGCCACCGGGGGAGCAAGGACCGGAGGAAGGACCGGGGGAGCGGGGACCGGGGGAGCGGCGACCGGGGGAGCGGGTGCCCTGGGAGCGGGTGCCTGGGGAGCGGGTGCCTGGGGAGCGGGTGCCTGCGGAGCGCTAGGCCGGGTCGGCAGGGCGCTCGCCGCGAGGCTGCCGAGCTTGCTGCCCAGGGCAGTGCCCACGGGCCCGCCGATCATCGTTCCCGCAGCCCCGCCGAGGATCGGCAGCGCGGTCTGCGCGACCGCGGCAAAGGTTGGATCAGAAATGAGCTGACCGGCGCCCTTCCCGATCTGGTTGAGCGCAGATGCGAAGTTGAATGCCTCGGCCGGGCTCATGGAGTCCAAGACGTTCGCTAGAGCGTCGCCAACCTCCTCGTCGCTGGCATTCGCATACTCCTCGTGCAGTGCGGACCGCAGCACGTCGGCGAGGTCCTCGGCATCGAGATCCTCTGCCCACTCGGCTTCGTCCGCGAGCGCACCCACAGCGGGATAGATGTCACCTTCGTCCAGACGTCTCACAGTTGGCCTCCTTGGCAGGCAACTTAGGGACGAACCCGTCACGAGCGCGTCACTATGACGAAACCTTCCAACGGCATCCGGACGGTCCGTCGCGGACCGGTGTCACCAGCGGCGCAGGTGTTGCGGGATAAAGCACGGGGACGGCTGGCCGTGCCGGGATCGAGTGACGCTGTCGTTATGCAGAGGTGACACCCCGCCGGTCAAGCTAGCGATATGCGGTCCAACCCTGTCAGCTGTCCGCCCGGCGCAGACCCCGCGCCTGGCCACGTCAGCCCAGAACCCAGCCAACGGCGGCCGGAACCATTCTCCCGGCAGGCTCTCCTCCGGTCATACCGATGAGGGGATCCTGGTCAAAGGCCGTCCGGAGAGTCCCGTGGTCGGCCGTCCCATGATCCCAGCCGAGTCTGGAGCCGCCCCATGGAGTGGGGAGGTAAGGTCGCTGGTGCTCCGGGCCTGGCTGGAGCCTGGGCTCCCTCATCTCAGGGTCCGCCTCGTCGAGATTAATTCCGGCCACGGTGAGAGGCCGGTAGCCACTGCCACCTCGATCGATGAGACCTGTCGCGCCGTTCGGACCTGGCTGGAAGCACTGCAGGCGGGCGGCGATAACGGCAGCCGTGACGGTGCGGTGACGCCGAAGAGGTGACATTTGCCTATAGGTGCGGGTTGACTTCCTCTGGCCCTGGAGAAAACTACCAGTCAGAGGCCCGGTCGGGTTAGGAGCCGGATAAATGGCCACGCAGGCCACGCGGCTGCGACAGTCCGGGAGGCGGAACGCCCTCACCGTCAGACTTGGCCTATCGGGGGAAATATGGCTTCGGGTACGCCACTGCGGCTCTCTCTGATCGGGCGTTTCGCGCTGCGGCGGAGCAGCCAAGAACTCGAGATTGCCGCAAGCGGTCAGCGCCTGGTCGCGCTGCTCGCCCTCAGGGATCGCCCGGTGGGTCGGCTTCATGTGGCTGGGACTCTCTGGCCAAACTGTCCGACGGAACGTTCACTCGCGGGCCTGCGTACCACGCTCTGGCGGGTCAACCAATCCAGCGAGCAGGTGATCGTGGCCACCCCGTCCTTGCTCAGCCTCGATACCGGTATTGAGGTCGATGTGCATCGGCTGGTCGCGTTCGCGCGTCGGCTAACTGAGGCGCAGGTCCCGTCCAAGCTGGCTGACCTGGATTCGGTGGGCGTGGCCGACCTGGTCAGCGACCTGTTGCCTGACTGGTATGACGACTGGGTCCAGGACGAACGAGAAGCGCTACGCCAGACTCGGCTGCACGCTCTCGAGAGCCTCGCCCGGGGACTTAGTGCATCCGGCCGCCATTCCGACGCCATCCAGGCCGCACTGGCCGCGATTCGGCTGGAACCGCTGCGGGAGAGCGCCCACCGCACCCTTATCGAGATGCACCTGGCCGAAGGCAACAGGTCGGAGGCCCGGCGCCAATTCCAGCAGTGCCGGCGGTTGCTCAGGGAAGAGCTTGGCGTTGAGCCGTCTGACTCGCTGCGTCTCCTCATTGAGCCGAAACACGGCACGGCCAGGCCGCCCGGGTTCGGTGTTCGTGCCGTGGTAACGAGACGCGGGACTACGGCCCGGACAGTCTCGGGCACCGGATAACTCAAAGTCCGCGGCCTCGCGGACATTAAATTCCCAGGAGTGGTGACATGGCACGAGCACCCGCACTCTCGCTTCGGGCCCAGGTGGCATCCCAGGCGGAGTTCATCGTGAACAATCTCCGGCAGACGAGCTATGAGTACCTTGAGCAGATCGACGTAGACCGCGGTATCTACGACTGCGACTGCAGCAGCTTTGCCGGCTTTGTTCTTGCGCGCGCCGCTCCCGGCCACTACGCCATGATCCCGCAGAAGGAACCGGGCCAGCCGCGGCCCCGGGCCTTCGAGTACTACGAGTTCTTTAGTTCGCTGACCCCAGAATCAGCTGGCGGATGGCGTCGGATTGATCTTCTCCGGGACGCGCGCCGGGGAGATGTCATAGCATGGCGGTTTCCGAGAATCTTGAAAAATCATGATACCGGTCACGTCCTTTTCGTGGCCAGGAACCCGGAAGTAAACAGCGCCGGGATCTTTTTCGTCCGCGTTTATGACTCCGCTAGCAAACCGCACTTCCGTGATACGCGCGGGGAAGCCAAAGAGCAATCCGAAAACGGAGTGGGATCCGGCACGATCAAGTTCCGTGTCGATAATTCGGGCAGGCCGGTGACCTTTCAGTTCGGCCCGGCCGACCAGTTCGAATCCTTGCCGATTGCCATCGGGCGTATCGAGCCGCTGCCCGCCGCGCCTCAGTCCTGAGGCCAGGCTCTGGCCTTGGCGAGGCTAGGAACGGTCCGATGGTCAGCCGGCCGGTGCCAGCTCCAGGTCGCTGAGGCCGGCGTAGTAGGCGAATTTGAACGGGTTGAGCAGCTGGTGACGTTCGACCAGCCGGTCCAGGATGCTCTGCCGCAGGTCGAGGAGCCCGGGGGTGCCGGGGTGGCTGAGCAGTCCCAGGTCTAGGATCCGCAGCGCGAGCGCGTGCTCGCCGCGCCGGGTGAGCTCGGCGCCGGCGGTGTCGAAGGCGGCTGCGGTTCCGCCGCCGAGCAGATCGGCGGCGACGGCCAGCTCGGCTGGCGTGAAGTGCTCGACGCCCTCCCCGCGGGGGTGCCAGTATCCGGTCCGTTGGCGGTGGACGCGCTGGATGAAGTGATCGCGGGTCACCAGGTAGGCGATGACCGCCGAGGGGTGATCCTTCAGCACCTGCGGCAGCTGGTTGAGCTGCAGGAGCTCGGCGAGCGTCAGCCCGCTGGCGATACCGGCCAGTATGGCATCGTCCAGGTCGCGGAGGGCTGCGAGCAGTCCGGGGAAGGCCTCGATGGTGTAGGTGTCGGTGAGGCCGGCGTGCCCGTGGATCAGCAGCCGCGGGTGCAGCGCCATGACGGTCTACGCCCAGAGCGACCCCGCGCTCACCGCACCCACTCGCGCCGCCTACCGCAGACAGCGCGACCTGCTCGCCGGCCTGCCCGATCGGCGGCCTTCCGCGCGCCCCGGACGCCCGTCTCGATAGCCACGTGACAGAAGGCTCGGCCAGATCCGGCGGCACTTAGCTCGCCGGGTGGCCGGGCCGGCGGTCGTACTCGGCCCGGGACGCGGCGATGGCGTGCCGGTGTCGTTCCGCCCACGCCGTGAGGGTCGCGAACGATTCGCCAAGCTCACGGGCGATCGGGGTGAGGCGGTATTCGACCTTGGGCGGTACGGTCGGGTACACGGTCCGGATAAGCAGGCCGTCGCGCTCCAGCTTGCGTAGGTTGAGGGTGAGCATCCGGCGGCTGATCCCCTCGATGGCGCGCTCAAGCTCGGTGAAGCGGATGGGGCCGGCGGCAGCGGCGACGATGATGCCGATGCTCCACTTGCCCGCGATGTGGTCGAGCACCTCGTTGATCGGACACGCCTCGTCCTGCGCCGCTACGGGCCCAGCGATGTTCCCCTGGGACACGAACGCGCCTCCTTCCGCCCCGCCCATCAGTGACAGATAATAATCCCTGTTACAAACCATGCCCCGAACGAGGCCCGGTGATAGCTCAGGCACATCGATCAGCGCTGGTCGGGGATGCGTCCACCACCCACTAAGAACGAGCGTGCCGGCACGCAGACGTTCAGTGAACTAGCTTTTTCGATGGCTGGGCTGGCAGCATGGCCAAGAACGTCTGCACCGACACAGAACCAGAAGAGTGGCCACAGATGACTTCTCCCACCTTGACCGCGACGCCGCCGGAGAACGAGGGTTTCACCCACCGGCAGATTCTGCTGGTCATGTCCGGGCTGATGCTAGGACTGTTCCTGGCCGCGCTCGACCAGACGATCGTCTCGACGGCGCTGCCGACGATCGTGGGGGACTTCCACCGCAGCAACCTGCTCTCCTGGGTGATCACCGCGTACCTGCTGGCCAGTACCGCCTCGACGCCGCTGTGGGGCAAGGTCGGTGACCTCTACGGGCGCAAGCGCGTCTTCCAGCTCGCCATCGTCGTGTTCCTGGTGGCCAGCGCGCTCTGCGGAGCGTCGCAGAACATGTTCGAGTTGATCGCCTTCCGCGGGCTGCAGGGCGTCGGCGGCGGCGGCCTGCTCTCGCTCGCGTTCGCGATCATCGGCGACGTGATACCGCCCCGCGAGCGCGGTCGCTACCAGGGATACTTCGGTGCCGTCTTCGGTGTCTCGAGCGTCGTCGGCCCGCTGGCAGGCGGGTTCGCGGTGGACGATCTCAGCTGGCGCTACATCTTCTACGTCAACCTGCCGCTGGGCATCGTCGCACTGATCGTCACCAACCGCGTGCTGCGGCTGCCGGCCCGCAAGCGCGAGGTGAAGATCGACTGGCAGGGCGCGCTGCTGCTGGTCGCGGGGGTGTCGTGCATCCTGCTCGCCACCCAGCTCGGCGGCACGAACTACCCGTGGGGATCGTGGCAGGTCATCGGGTTGTTCGCGCTGGGAGTGGTGATCATCGCCGGCTTCGCGTTCCGCGAGGCGAAGGCCCCGGAGCCGATCCTGCCGCTCGACCTGTTCCGGATCCAGATCTTCACCGTGGCCAACATCATCGCGTTCGTCAGCGGCATCGCGATGTTCGGCGCCCTGGCGTTCTTGCCCCAGTACCTGCAGCTGGTGCACGGGGTCTCGGCCACCGAGTCGGGTCTGCTGCTGTTGCCCCTGCTGGTGGGCCTGCTGGCGATGAGCATCAGCTCGGGCCTGTACATCTCGCGCACCGGCAGGTACCGCTGGTTCCCGCTGGCCGGCACGATCGGGGTCACCATCGGGTTGCTGCTGCTCACCCGTCTCGGCGCGCACACCTCGCTGCTGGTGGTGAGCCTGGACATCCTGGTCTTCGGCCTCGGGCTTGGCCTGTTCATGCAGGTACTGACCCTCGTCGTGCAGAACGCGGTGCCGATGAAGCAGATGGGCGTCGGAACCTCCGCTGTCACCTTCTTCCGCTCGATGGGAGGCGCCATCGGGGCGTCGGCTCTGGGGGCTGTCCTGACCGCGGGCATAGCCGCCGAGTTCCCGCGCTACCTGCCTCGTGCGGACCTGGCGACAGGCGGCAACAACGCCAGCAAGGTCGCCCAGCTCATCCAGAGCCCGGCCGTGCTCGACGCGCTGAAGCGCACGAACCCCGCGCTGCACGAGGGAATCATCCAGGCCTACGCGCACGCCATTGACCGGTTGTTCATTGCCGCCGTGCCGGTGTCGGTGCTGAGCGTCATCGCCGCGCTGTTCATCAGGCAGGTCAAGCTGCGTACCAGCAATACCCAGCCCGGGTCGGCCAGTGACGGTCTGCCCGCCGCGGCCGTCGCCGCCGTCGCTGCCACCACCGGATCCGCCGCAGCCGCGGGATCCGCCACGTCCGCCGTGCCTGCCGGGGAGACCGGTGCGGCTCCGCCCGCTCCCGGAGGGATGCACTAGATGCCCGGCGTCACTATCTCGGCCGGCTATGGCGCAGGCGGGAGCGTTATCGCTCCCGAGGTCGCCAGGCAACTCGGCCTGCCGCTGCTCGACCGCGCGATCAGCTCGCATGTGGCCGCGCAGCTCCAGGTATCCGTCCAGGAGGCCGAAGGCGCGGTCATCAAGCGCTCGGGCGCCGGCCGGTTTCTGGCCGTGCTGGCGCCGCTGGCCGGCGGTGTACTGGGAGCCGGTACCGACTGTGCTCCGCCGGAGGCGGTCCCGCCGCCCGATGACGCCGCGTTCTTCCGCGAGCAGGCCGAGGCAATCATGAGGACGGCCCTGGCGACCGGCGCTGTCATCCTGGGCCGGGCCGGCGGCGCGGCGTTCCGGGCCGAGCCAGGGGTACTGCGGGTCCGGCTGTTCGGCCCGGAACAGGCCCGGATCGCGCAGGCGGCCCGTATCGAGGATGTGGATGCGGCCACCGCCCGCCAGCGCCTGCCCGAGGTCGATCGGGCCCGCGCGCAGTACGTACGGCGGCTCTACGGCTTCGACATCGACGACCCCGGCCTCTACCATCTGCAGATCGACAGCACCGCGGTGCCACTCGACGCCTGCGTCGGCATCATCGCGGCCGCCTACCACAGCCGCGCCGACGCCTAGCCGGGCTGGCTGCTGTCGTTGGTGGTGCGTTCCCGTGCGTAGGCCTTCAGGCGCTCCAGTGCGTCGGCGTAAATGCCCTGCATGACCCTGGGCGCGAAGAGCCGCTCGAAGAACCCGCCGACTCCTGCCGCGCCGTCCCAGGTGGTGGAGATCCGCACTCGCGACGCGCTGCCGTCGGGGGTGACCGTGGTGGTGGTGACGAGGCTGGAATTCGTGTCGGACTCGACCAGGACACGGCCTGGCTCAGGTTCAGTGACCTGCATCCGGTACGCCCGGCTGCGGCCGCCGGCGTTGACCGTGAAGCGCGTGATGGTTCCGGCGCCCACGCCGCCGGACTCGACCTGGAAGCCCGTGAACGCCGGCGGCAGGAAGCGGGGGTGGTGCTCGCGCATGTCAGCGACATAGCCGTACACGGTTTCTGCGGGTGCTTCCACCCTGCCCTCAGCGGAGACGTGAATCGATCCCATACCGCCTATCTAACCCGCCCGCGATGCTCAGTTCTGACCCGCCCCACAAGCTCAGTCCAGGCCCCAGCTCGTCCAGCCCGAGGGTGGCTGGTCGGGCGTAAAGGCCAGCAGGACCCGCGCCTCCGCCGCCAGTGCCCGCAGATGCTCATCCTCGTCCGGTAGGGCGAGCCCGTGCTTTTCCCGGATAGCGCGAAAGCGGGGCAGCTCAGTGGCGATATCCTCGCGGATCTCGACGGTAGCCGGGACCAGCACGGCGCGAAACCCGGTCGAGTCATCGATGAGCAGCTGGGCTCGCGGGTCCCGGCGGAAGATCGCGTACTTCACGCGGTTTCGCGTGGTCGAGACGTAGAAGCGCTGGCCGTCCCACCAAAACCAGTTCGGGCTCAGGTGCGGGCGCCCGTCGCGGCGGATCCCGGCGACGACGACGTTGCGCGGCTCGGCCAGGAACGCCTCGATCTTGTCGGTGGGTGCCATCCCCTTACGTTACCGGGACCGCCGCGCGGGAGGGCCGGGGACGACTGTGGGCCGCACCGATGAGTTCCGTTGCGCCGAGGCGTCTGACAGAGTGCGAGCAACTCGTCCAGCAGGCACCGCCGCCGGTTCGAAGTGCTTGCCACCGCAGGACCGTCGACGGCCGTAAGGAGTGAAGATGACCGATATCCCGGAGATCGTCTCAGCTGAGAAGTGGCAGCAGGATCGCGACGAGCTGCTCAAGGCCGAGAAGGAGGCCACACGCACGCTTGACGCGATCGCTGCGCGCCGCCGCAGGCTCCCGATGGTCAAGTTCGACAGCTACGTGTTCGACACTTCAGCCGGCCCGAAAACGCTGCTGGACTTGTTCGCCGGAAACCGGCAGCTCGCCGTCTACCAGTTCATGGACAACGGGCCCGACGACTTCTGCCAGGGCTGCACGCACTTCACGAACAACGTCGTCGGCCTAGCCACGCTGGCTGACTGCGGAGTGAGCTGGGCAACAGTGTCCAACATGCCGCTCGCCCAGATCGAGGCCTACAAGGCGCGGATGGGGTGGACCATGCCGTTCGTGTCGTCGCACGGTACGACGTTCGCCCAGGACTGCGGCGCAAGCTACTTCATGCTCAGCGTGTTCCTGCGTGACGGCGAGGACGTCTACCGGACCTACTCCACCACCGCTCGCGGCGTGGACCGGCTCTTGTTCGTCAACAACATCCTCGACCTCACCCCGTATGGGCGCCAGGAGGACTGGGAAGATTCCCCGCCCGGCTGGCCGCAGCATCCCACGTACGGGTAGGCGAGGCGGCATGGGGTCCTACAACCGTGGGCGAGATGTAGCATGAACGTATGACTACGAAGCGGCGGCTCTCGGCATCCGTAGACGCCGAGCTGGTGGCTGTGGCACAGGAGGCTGTCACTGGGGGCCACGCCGAGAGCATAAGCGCCTGGGTCAATGACGCCCTTCGGCTGAAGGCCGATAACGATCGGCGGCTGCAGGCCCTGGATGAATTCCTGGCCACCTATGAGGCCGAGCACGGGGAAATCACCGACGATGAGATGCGGGACGCCGCTCGGCGCGCGCGCGAACGAGCCATCGTAGTCAGGGGCAACCCGGAACAGCGCTCACCCGGGCCGGCCGATCATAGCCGGGGAGCTGCCTGATGCTCGTGCTGGACGCAGGAGCATTCATTGCCGTCGAACGCGGTAGCCGTGAGGTCATCGCGCTGGTCAAACGCGAACGTCTCGCCGGACGTCCGCCCGTCACCAACGGCGGCGTGGTCGGCCAGGTCTGGCGCGGTGGTAACGGCAGGCAAGCGCCCATGGCCCGGCTCCTGGCCGGCACCAACGTCGTTCCCGTCGACGACAGGCTGGGACAGCGAGCGGGGATGCTGCTTGCCCGCAGTGGCCAGTCCGACGCCATTGACGCCACTGTGGTGTGTCTCGCAGCGGACGGTGACGACATCCTCACCTCTGATCCCGGCGACCTGCGCGCGCTTGCGGAAGCAGCTGGGATTCACGTAGAGCTCATCCCGGTTTGACCACCGCTCGCCTGTAAGCACTCGCGTCCCACTAGCTGCGCACCAGTCGCCCATTCCGCGATTGCGGTGGACTGCTCGTGCCGCTACCCGGCTATAACCGGCGTGCCGTCCGAGGCTTTGCTATCAAGAGACCTTGCCGGCTCCCCGTTCGCGGCATTTTGATCACGCCAGTAGTTATATGTGGCATTTCTGGCCTACTTTGCCGATACTAAGGTTCAGGCCGGCGGCTGGACAGGCTGAGTCCGGTTTGCTGGCCGCGATAGCGCTTGCGGAGTTCTGGGAGGGGATGTCATGGCTACGGTTACGGTTCAAAATGTCAGCGGTACAGGTGATGCGGCCCAGACGGCGCCGGTCTCGGCTTCAGCTGCCGCCAAACCACCCTCCCCAAAGGTGACGATACTATCGCTATCGGCCGTAGTCGCGGCTATCATCCTGATGAGCTTCGCCTACCGGTATTGGATCAAGCCGATGCCGTCTCTGAAAATCGCGAGCAGCTACGTGCCGTACGCAGGGGTGGTCGCGGCCTCGGCCGCTCTTGAGCGCTTTCTGGAGCCGCTGAGCGATCTGCTAATGAACAACAAAGCCCAGACGACCAAGCAGGACGCGGCCGCGAAGAAGGCAGTCGCCCAGACAGCCGGCGCGAATCCCAGCACCGATATGTCCGACGTCCACGGGAAAGCGCAGGATGCCGCGGACGCCCAGGCCAAGGCCGACACGGAGCGGGCCAATCGCGCGGTCTTCTTCTGGGCCATCGCCAGTATCTGCGGAATCGGCGTAGCAGGCGGCTTTGGGTTTTTCCTGCTCCAGTCGATCGCGACCGGGGTCAACCCCTACCTGGACCTGGCGGTGACCGGGCTGACGATCGGCGCAGGAACCAAGCCGACCCACGACCTCATCACCAGCCTGCAAGCCAAGTCCTCGGGCTCCGGCAGTTCCTGAGCCGTTACCCCGCGGCATTCCGCCGGCCCTGAGCCATGTCGGCTACGCGCGCGCGGTCAGGCTGAACAGCGTCCTGTGCCAAGCTGCCGGCATGGACGATTTCTACGGTGACCTAGGGCACGACTATGAGTGGCTCTTCCCGGATGAAACTGTCGGCAGGCAAGGCGCCTTCGGCGCTACTTCGCCGGGGAGCCAAGCCCTCCTCGACGCAGCGGTCAAGACCCTCCGCCCGGGAGATCCAGTGCTCGATTGCGCCTGTGGCATCGGCTCAGACGCGATGGCGCTAGCCCGTAAGGGCCTGGTGGTCACGGCCACTGATGGAAGCGAGGCTATGGTCGCCGAAACCCGCCGGCGATCGGAGCAGTACGGCATTGCGCTGATAGTATCCCGGTCACGGTGGCAAGACCTGCCGAAACGAGTTCCCGGTCCTTTCGAGCTGGTACTCTGTCTCGGCAATTCCCTCGTGCACACGGAAACCAAAACCAATAGGATCGCAGCTCTCGAAGGCATGAGGAAGGTGCTTTCGCCGACAGGTACGCTGATCGTAGACTCCAGGAACTGGGAGCTGTTGTACAGATCGCAGCCGCGGATCGTTCCGGCCCGCCAGGTGATCGAGCGTAAAGGACTGCGCTGCAACTCCCTTTACATCTGGACGATTCCTGATGATTTCGAATCGCCGTGCACCGCGGAGATCGTGCTCCTCTTCGAAGACGGACAGGGCCGAACTAGCTATCGCCGGCACGTAATCAACTTTGTTCCTTTCCGTCATGACGACCTGGCCGATGCCCTTCGCGCTGCGGGTTTCACTATCCGAGGCGACTCTTACCAGCCAGCTGGCAATTTCTATGCCATCGCCGCAGCCGTCACCTAGACCGGCTCAGCCACCGCCTGGCGGGGCCAGGTTCGGCTGGGCGAAGTCACTCCGGGCCGCGGCGCCGGCCCGGACCCGGGCCACCACCGTGTCGACGCGCGCGCTGAAATCGCTCGTGCTGAACGGCTTGACTATGTACTCGTCGGCTCCCGCGGCCAATCCCGCCTTGATGTCAGCCTCGTGCGCCAGGGCCGTCAGGATGATGACCGGTATCTTCGCCGTGGCCGGCTCCCTGCGAAGTTCCCGGCACACCTCCAGGCCGGACATGCCGGGCATCATGGTGTCAAGGATGGCCAGGTCCGGTGGATGATCGCGGGCGTCGGCCGCGGCCGAGATCCCGTCCCCGAACCCCCTGACCTGGTAACCGGCCTGCGTGAGCTTGAGGGTCACGAGAAACCGGATGTCAGCGTCATCTTCAGCCAGAAGAACCGTGGCCATCCAACCCCCTGTGCCCTCCTCACCCGCGACCTGGCCGGCAGCCCGCCACGGGTAAACACTATGCGTAATATTGACCTCACCCATAGTAAGATAGCATCGTTTAGACCGTGCCCTTCAAGTCCTGCGGCACCGCGACCGCTTCAACCTTTCAGGAGGGTGCGATGGTCAGGGTCGACCTGCCCGCACAGCGGCGCAAGGAGAGCGAGTCACAGCGCGAGCTTCAGCTCATCTGCATGAGCAACCTGCTGTCCGCGACCGCGGCACGCGTGTACTTCAAGGACCTGCAGAACCGGTTCCTCCTGGTCAGCGCGGGCTGGATCGCCGCGTACGCCCCAGACCGTACCGCGAAGGATATGGTCGGGAAGACGGACTTCGATGTCTTCAGCGCCGAGCACGCCTCCGCCGCCTCTCGGGACGAGCAGCGGGTTATCAGCACCGGCGAGTCAATCGTAGGAAAGGTGGAGCTGGAGACCTACGGCGGCCGGACGGACACCTGGGTGTCGACCACGAAGATGCCGCTTCGGGACTCCCGCGAGCGGATCATCGGCACCTTCGGGATCTCCCGCGATGTCACCGCGCAGAGAAGGGCCGAGAATACGCTGGCCGAGCAGGCTCTCCAGCTGATAGCCCAGAACGAGAGGCTACGTGAGCTTGACCGGCTGAAGGACGAGTTCATCGGCATGTTCTCGCACGAGCTCAGGACACCGCTGGCGTCGATCCTCGGTTACGTGGAGATCCTCATGGAGGACGGACTGAGCGGGCCGGAAGCCGACCATTGCGTCGAGGTGATCGACCGGAACGCGAAGCGCCTCCTGCGCCTCGCCGGGGACCTGCAATTGCTGGCCCAGATCAATTCGGGACAGATGCCGATGGACTTCCGCGGTGCCGACCTGGCCGACATCGCGGCCTGCGCGGTGGAAGAGATGCGGCCCGAGGCTGACCGCAAGCACATCGACCTGGTGCTCTCCGCCACCGGCGTTTCCCGCCTCGCCGTCGACCCGACGCGGATGGCCCAGCTACTCGGCAACCTCCTGTCCAATGCCGTGAAGTTCACCCCCGATGGCGGGAAGGTCGAGGTCGGGCTCAGGACTGAAGGAGATCAGGCCGTCCTCACAGTCGCCGACACCGGTATCGGCATCCCCGTGGCCGACCGGGAGCGGATCTTCGAGCGCTTTTTCCGCACCGCGACCGCCAAGCGACAGGCGATCCAGGGCACCGGGCTGGGCCTCACCATCACCCAGGCCATCGTGGCGGCACACCACGGCACGATCGCAGTCGAGGGCGACGAAGGTCACGGCAGCACGTTTACCGTCCGCCTTCCGCTCTGGCCCACGCCCGCCCCCGGCACCGCGGCACGCGCCGCCGCCGCCACCACCGTCACCGCGGAGCCTGCCGGCGCCCGTAACGTGCCTTTACGGCCTCGGCATCGAGGCAGGCACGGGCCCGGACTCGAATCAGGAGCCGGGGCCGAGCATCGATTCGACCAGGGTTCCCCGCTCGACTTCGGTGGCGTATTGCTGGCCGAGCATGCCGAACTGGAGCATGGCCGCGGCGACGCGCTGGATGCGCGTCTCGTCCACCGGGCCGATCGGATAAGCGGACAGCACCATGGCCGCGGTCACCTCGCGCGGCAGGTTGTCGTACCGCGCCATCGCGGCCTGGACGGCCGGGCGGTCGCTGTTGGCGATTCGCTGTCCCTCTTCGATGGCTCGCACGAACGCGGCCGCCGTCTTGGGGTACTTCTGCGCCCAGGCCTGGGTCGCCACGTACCCGTCGACGGGGAAGTTCGAGGTGTCGCCCTGGTCGAGGTCAGCCAGCACCTGATCGCCGTACTGCTCCTGCGCCACGGTGATGTAGGGCTCGGCGAGAAACGCCGCGGCCCAGGCGCCGTCCTGAAGGTGCCCGGGCATCGCGGGGAAGCCATCGTTGTCCGTGACGAACTCCACCTTCTTCGGCGAGACTCCGTGTTCGGCCAGCAGCGAGCTGACCAGCAGGGTGCCGATGCTGTTGGTTCCGTTGACCCCGATCTTCTTGCCCGCCAGCTGGGCGACTGCCGTAATCGGCGAGTCAGCGGTGGTGACCAGCGCGCGGGCGCCCGGCCCCAAGATGGAGGCCTCGGCCAGGATGCGGAACCTGGCCCCCGCCGCCTGCGCTGAAATGTAAGCCACGTAGCTTCCGGCCGTGATGTCGACCTGGCCCTTGACCTGGTCGGCGATGATTGCCTGGCTGCTGGCTATCTTATCGATCGTCACGTGCAGCCCTTGCACGCCGAACAGCCCTTCGTCCTGCGCGATGTACAGGCCGGCCAGGTCGACTGCCGGGATCGCGGCGACCGTGATGTCAGGCTCCTCGGGCTTGGACGCGGCCAAGGTAGACGCCGTGCTGATGCCCACCGTGCTGCACCCGGCCACCAGGGCCATGATCACTGCCGTAATAAGCGGTACCGTACAGAAGCTGCGGGTCTTCATTGTCCCTCCTGTCCAGCAAAAGGCCGAATCGTGGCCGTAAGCGAACCCCCTTAGCGGTCCCCGCAACAACCGCCCAGGATGGTTGATTAGCTGTCATGTTAGCCATTCGATCCGATGACGGCGGCCTAACCGGCGAGCATCTTAATTTCGTAATATGTTGCACACGGTTGTCGTGTGACTGCAGGGAAGGCAGATAGGCGCGAGCATCGCCGGGCAATAAAACAGGACGCTTCGCGGCCCAGCCCAGGCATGAGCAAGCTGCCGGATAATCCGGATAATAATGTGCGGAATCAGTTCAATTCTCGTCTGATCGCTTTGATTAATAACGAAAGTGAACAGCGACTTCCCGACTGTATAAACGGCAGCCGCAGGTACTGATGGGGCGCCTACCGGGCCGGGGCGTCCTGGGCTCGGCGCACGATGCGGGACAGCCGGGACGGCAAGTCGCGGGTCCACTCGTCGAGGCGATCGCGCTGGGCGGCGAAGACGGCCTCGAACTTCAGCCAGTCCAGGTCGACCCGGCGCAGGCCGTAGCCGGGGGGCCGTCCCGCCGTATCGCGACCACCACGGCACGATGCCGGACAGCAGCGCCGGGACCGGTCGTCGGGGCCGGGTTCGGCCGCGAGCAGCACCACGCCGGTCAGGTCATCCAGGACCCGCACGTCGAACAGTTCGTCCAGCCGCCGGGCCAGCGCCACGCGACGCCCGTCGGCGACGATCACCCGCCCCGGCGATATCCACGCGGCCGGAGCAGG
>Ga0302177_10001367_pt1 | contig 17632 bp, 15 predicted proteins | sample I_Palsa_E1_2_FD_198780 | JGI IMG/M metagenome (GOLD analysis project Ga0302177, IMG submission 198780) | Peat permafrost microbial communities from Stordalen Mire near Abisko, Sweden - I_Palsa_E1_2 | ecosystem: Environmental > Terrestrial > Soil > Palsa > Peat permafrost | place: Sweden... | reverse complement strand
GACGGCGACGGTGGACGCAAGCGGAACTGTGCGAGCGCGCCGGAGTTTCCAAGGCCACGCTGCGCAATGCCGAGCGAGGCGAGCCCACGGTGGCCGTGGGGGTGATGTTCGAGCTTGCGACGCTAGTTGGCGTGGAGTTGTACGGGCTCCCGCCTGGTGACCTGCGGGACCTGGCTGCCCGCGAGAGCGACCGCCTCGCATTGCTGCCTGCGCACGTCTATCCGCGGCAGGTGAGCGTCGATGACAACTTCTGACCCGCAGACGGCATTCGCCTGGACCTGGCTGCCCGGCGCGGGCGAACCGGTCGTGGTCGGCCGTATTGACGCTGACGGGCCCATGCACACATTCACGTACGCTCGTTCGTACCGGGAACGCAGTAATGCTGTTCCGCTGTATGAGCCAGAGCTTCCGCTGGTGCCGGGCACGCTGCGTCCTGCGGGAGGGCTTACGGTCGCGGGCTGCCTGCGTGACTGCGGGCCGGACTCGTGGGGGCAGCGGGTTATCCTGGCCCGGCATGCCGGTCCTCTGACCAGTGCCAGCGATGTCAGTGAGCTGAGCTTGCTCACATACCTGCTGGAATCAGGCTCAGACCGGGTCGGCGGGCTGGACTTCCAGGTCAGCGCCACTGAGTATGTGCCGCGGGCCACCTCCTCGGCCACGCTCGAGCAGCTGATGGCAGCGGCCGCCGACATCGAGGCGGGACGCATGCTCCCGTTGCCGCTGGCCGAGGCGCTCACCCGCGGAACGTCCATCGGCGGTGCCCGCCCCAAGGTGCTGCTGACAGACGCCGACCGCAGCCTGATCGCGAAGTTCGCGTCCACGACCGACATCCGGCCGGTGGTCAGGGCCGAAGGAGCAGCGATGGAACTGGCGCGCCGCGCTGGGCTGAACGTCGCGCCTACCCGGGTCATACAGGTAGCTGGCCAGGATGTCCTGCTCGTAGAGCGGTTCGACCGGCCTGGGGGCGGACAGCGGCGTCATCTCGTGTCGGCGCTGACGATCCTCGGCCTGGACGAGTTCACTGGCGCCCGCTACGGCAGTTACGCGCTCCTGGCCGATCACATTCGCCGGTCGTTCACCCGCCCCGCAGCCACGTTGCGCGAACTGTTCTCCCGGATCGTATTCAACATCCTGGTCGGCAATACCGACGATCACCCGCGTAATCACGCGGCCTTCGTCAACGCCGAGCGCAGCCTCACGCTCACGCCCGCATATGACATCTGCCCGCAGCCAAGGTCCGTTCCGCAGGCTAACCAGGCGATGGCCATCGGCCGGAACGGTGAACGCTCCAGCCAGCTAGCCACGTGCCTGGCCGCATGCGAGGTATACCTGCTTGACACCGCACAGGCACGGTCCATCATCGACACCCAGATTAGCGTTATCGAAACCCAATGGCGCGATGCGGCGGATGCCGCACGGCTAACCGAACTGGACCGGCAGCAGTTGTTCCGCCGGGAAATCCTCAACGAATTCGCATTCCGCAGCTGACAGACGATGCCCCGTCTCGGCGCAGAACCACAGTTATGCGCAAAGCCGGCACTGCCGACCGCCCCGTACTGGAACGGCTGTGGCTGATGTTCCGGCACGACATGTTGTTGACGGCACGTTTATCTGGACACCAAATCATGATCAACGGCCACGCTCTTTTCCCACCGCTCTCCGTCGTGGCTACGATCCCTGCCGACCCGGAGCCGCGGTCGGGGTGGAGTCGCGGTCGGGGTGGAGCGCCCGAAGCGAAGCGACGAACGACCTGGACGGTCGACGATCATTGATTCTGCCCGCTGGCAGCCACCAGGAGCTGCCCGGAGACGGCCACCACAGTCACGGAATGTGACTTCGTGCGGCCGCATATCGCGCGGTGCCGCTGGCCCGGGCGGCCGTCGGCCACCTCGGCAATCTGACCATCCAGTTGGAACGCGCCAAAAGTCATCTGGTGGCCTACGCGACCACCTGTTCATCACCGGGTGCCGCTGACCGTTCGAAACAAGCTCTGAGCTGAGGCCCAGACAGCGACCGAAGGGTGCCTGGCCCGGCCCTGGAGCCCGGCATTACTGTGTGGTCCAGGATGTGACGGCAGCCCGCCAGGCCGATCATCTTGTCACAGCTCAGGCCGGAACGTCTGCAGGCTGGTTGGGGGGCGCTATGGGTTCCCGCGGACTCGTGCCGCTGACGGCTGCGGTGTGCGTCCATGGCTAGCCATGCTCGCTCAACGCCCGCGGACGCTGCCACTGCGTTCGTCTCGTGGCTGGTCACGGCCGGGGGCGGCCCGGCGGTCGCCGCCCTGCCGGTGAACTTGGTGGCGCACAAGCTCGCTGGCGCGGCGGTGCGCTGGTTCAAGCGGTTCCGGCAGACCGACGACCTCAGCCGCCTGGTGAAGGCCGCGGCAGGCGCCTCGTTCGAGCTCAGCCGTGATGAGATAAGAGACCTGCGGAAGCTGCTAGAGAAGGAGCAGACCTGGCACCTGCTCGCCGTCGGCAGGCTGGACGAGAAACTGGAGGAGTTGACACGCCAGATCGCCGACTGCCTGCCAGCGCGGGATGGCCGGACTGCAGAACAGACGCACGCAGGAGCCGAGGCTATCGCGCGTGGCCTACTGGAGTTTGCGGTATTCGAGCTGGAGCGGGAGATCTTCCAGAAGGTGGTGCTGGCCCGCCTGCAACAGATGTCCGACCAGGCCAGCGCGCTGGATCAGGCGCTGTTCCGCATGCACAAGGACCTGTATCACCTGGTCGGTGAGGCGAAGGACCTGTTCACGCTCGTGAGCGACCGGCTGCCGCCTGGGCGCGCCGACCTTAACGAGGTCAAGATCTACCTGACGATGCTGATCGGTTGGCTGAACGCTGACCCGTGGCCGCAGCGGCTGGGCGGGCCGGCGCTCACCCCGGCCGCCATCGAGCGCAAACTGCGGGTCAGCGCCACCGACCCGGTACGCGAGCCGGACGCCGACGCTGACGAGCTGGCCCGGCAATGCAGCCGGCTGGTGATTCTGGGTGGGCCAGGGTCGGGCAAGACGTGGCTAGCCATGCGCACCGCCCGGATCTGTGCCGAAGAGGCCCTGGCGGCGCTGGAGGCGGGCAGGACCCTCGATGAGGTCGAGTTGCCGCTCTACACCACCTGCTCCCGCCTCGTCAGCGCACCCGCCGACGTCGGCATTCGCGAGGCAGCCGCCTCCAGCGCTATCGCGCGGATCGGTGACCTGGGCGGTTCCCGGATCCTCGAGGCCCTGTGCCTGTTGTTCACGGAAGGGGACAGGCGGACCCTGCTGGTGATCGACTCCCTCGACGAGGCCCGCGACGCCGGTGAGGCGCGTGACCGGCTGCGCGAGGCTGACTCGCTCCGCCCACCCTGGCGGGTCGTGCTCACCAGCCGACACAGCTCGTGGAGCAATCAGCTCAACATCCAGAACGCAAACCCCGCCCACCGGATCGGCGACCTCCAGCCGCTGCGCTACCCAGCCGATGTCGAAGCCGTGATCCAGCAATGGTTCGCTAACAGCCGGCCGCATGGCCAGGCCCTGGTCAATGCGATCGCCGGGCGGCCCGGCCTGCAGCAGGCCGCGACCGTGCCGCTGGTCCTGGCCTTCTACTGCATCCTCGGCAGCGACCGGATCCTCAGCGACGCCCCGCCGCTACCAGCATTCAGGCACAAGCTCTACAGGCAGGTCATCGACCGCATGCTCCACGGTCCCTGGCACCGCGGCGGCGGCCGCCCGCCGGACCTGGGCGCATGCAGGGCGGTACTATTGACCTGGGCTTGGCCTGGGGTGAAAGAGAACCACCCGGTCTCCGGTGTCGGGCAGTGGGAAGATGACATCCCCACCGAGGACGTATCGCTGAGCCCTGCTGGGCAGATTGCGGTCGATCACATCGCCGCACCCTCTGGCGGTCCCGGCTTCGATGCCGATGAGATCCTGCGCCGTTTCGTTCACCGGTCACTCCGTGAGCATCTGGTGGCTGAGCACGTCGCCAGCCTCCCGGCCGAGCAAGCGGTACAGGAACTGCTTCCGCACCTGTGGTATGACCCGGACTGGGAGTACACCGCCCCCGCCGCCCTTACCATGCACCCCCAGCGCGATTGGGTACTGAAGGAGCTGGTCCGCCGAGTAGCGGGCGGCGACCAGCTCCCCGCGGACCTGGCGCAGATCGATGGCTGCTGGGAGATCCGCCGGTTCCTGGCCCGGGCGGCTCAGGAGTCCGGCGAAGGTGCTTGGCCGCCCGAGGCAGCCGAGATGATCAGGCAGGCCAGGCTGGACCTCGCGAAGTCACGACAGGACAGCCTCCCCCTGGTCGTGGCCAGTGACTGGCCGACTTCGAATGGTCTGATCATTGAATCGCTGCTCGGTCGGCTCGCTGGTGGTGCCGATCTCTTCATGGCTCACGAGCTGGTGGGCGTGGTCGCCCGCCTCGCGGTGACGGCGGAGAAGCGGGCGCAGGCCCGCCAGGCGCTGCTCGCCCTGCTCACAGGCGGGACCAACCCTTGGATTGCCGAGGAGATCGCCGCTGCAATCGACCGGCTGGATCCGTCGCCGGAGGACCGGGCGCGGGCTCGGGAGGCGCTAATCAACCTGCTCACAGGCGAGGCCACCTATCAGATGCTCAAGCACATCGTGGATGCGCTCGCCCGGCTGGATCCGTCGCCGGAGGACCAGGTGCGGGCCCGCGAGGCGCTGCTCAGCCAACTGGTGGCCGAGACCAATCCCCAGAACGCCTGGCCGCTGGTGGAAGCGGTCTTGCGGCTGGCCCCGGCTGCGGAGGACCCGAGGCGAGACACGGATGCGAAGACTGCCTGGCTCATTCGCGAGACCGATTCCGAGATGGCCCGGCAGCTGGCGGACGGGTTCACCCACCTCCCGGTGTGGGTGGAGGAAATTCGCGAGACCGATCCCGAGAAGGCCCGGCAGCTGGAGGACCGGTTCACCCACCTCGCGGTGTGGGTGGAGGAACAGACGCGGGCCGTGATGGCAGTGCTCGCCTCGCCCGAGACGGACCTTGCACTCGCCCAGCTCGCGCAGACGTCGGAGGACCTAGATCGGACCCGGCAGGAGCTGCTTGACCTGCCCGAGAACCAGCGCGCGCGGGCGCTGGAGAGGCTATCCCACGGGCTCGTGGGAAAGGCAGATCTTTGGATAGTCAAGCTCATCGCGGATGGGTTCGCCCCGCTGGACCCAGCCTCGGAGGCCCGGACGCGGGTTCGGGAGACGCTGCTCAGCCTGCTCAAGGACGAGACGGATCCCATGACGGCCGAGGGCCTGGCGGACGCGGTCTCCAAGTTGAGTCCCACAGTTGCCGATCTCAGCGGCTCGGAGCCCTGGCCATTCCCACCAACTCTGTTGGCAGCCGTGCGCCGGAACTCGGGACTGGCCGCCTGGCTCGCTGCGTTGCCGCTGCTCTCGAGGTCGGCGCATACCGCAGCTGATTCAGATAGCGCACCGACGCCGCCCAATAACGGATAAGACGCCGCCCAATAACGGATAATCTGTGCCTGGCTTGTGATCTGGCATGTACACGCATGCGCCGCGCCGATTCGGCAGCTGACCCGCAGTGCAAGGTCCGAAAATCCGGTCGCTCTCTGTGATGGGCGCGGTGCCCCCTCGTGGCCGACAGCGGGATCCTCGGTGGCCGCTCGCACTGGACGGTGGCGAGGGTGGGCGTAAGATCGAGCAGCGGGATGCTCACGGAGCCTTGCCGAGGCGTCTTCATGCATTCCGGCCGATGGATCTTCATATAACGAGGTCGCTAACACATGTCCGAGTTCGGCGGCCAGCTCCCTAATCCGGACGGAACGTTCCACAGCGAACGGTTCCAGGCAGCAGTCGAGGACACCGACTGGGCGCCATACCTGCTGGCATGTGGCGAGCGCCCCGTCGGCCTTGCCCTCGTACGCGGCCTGGAGGGTCAGAAGCGTGTGCTGAGCAGCTTCTTCGTGGTGCGCGGGGCACGGCGAGCCGGGATCGGACTGCGTGCCGTCCAGGATGTGGTCGCCAGGTACCCGGGCTGCTGGGAGGTCGCATTCCAGGACGAGAACGCGGCCGCGGTGCAGTTCTGGCGCCGCGTCGCCACCGAGATTGCCGGTGACGCATGGACTGAGGACCGAAGGGCCGTGCCAGGCCAGCCCAGCTTCCCGCCTGATACCTGGATCTCGTTCGACGTGCCTGCATAGGCGTGCGGCTGGCCATGCGTACCAGGAAGAATCGTTGGGTTACGAGGTCGATGCCCGTCTCCACCGATCGTCCGATTTTTCAGGTGTCAACAGAGCTACCACGCACCGAGCAGGAAAGACGCCGCCTGTGGACCGACCTGGGCACTCATCGGGCTTGATCAAGCACTGAGAGCGAATCTGACGGCCCGGCGCCGCCCGTCATCTCCGTCTATGGCGGGTGACGCTGGAACGCGCCGCTAGACCCGTCTCCGCCGCCCACCTCACGGGCGGACAAGAGCACGCAAGGCACGCGCTGGCGCGGACCCGCTGCTTAGAAGATCAGGCAGATGCATCCAGGACAGCGCATGAGGTGGGAATTATCTGCTCCCTGGCCCGCTACCGATCGGGCTTGGCCTCGGCCTGGCTGAGGGGTTCGGTGCTGAGCAGTAACGTTCCCGGAACGGTCCGGGCGTAGCGTGTGCTCCGTGAGGGTGGGCCAGCCAGCGGGCGGGCAGGCGGCGGTGATGACGGAGGTCACAGCGCGTCGCTTCCGTTTGGCATCTGCTATGACGGCGGTCATCCTGGGCGCGCTGACGCTCATGCTGGCTGTCTTGTATGTGCCCCTCGCCTGGCCGGCCCGCGACTTTTCTGACGGATGGCAGGTTCCCCTGTTCGTGGCGGTCTGCCTGACGGGTGTGGTGGTGGCCCGGCGCCAGCCGGGAAATCCCATCGGCTGGATCCTGATCGGCCTCGGGGTATTCGCCACCTTCTACACCGACGCCGGCCGCTACGCCGTATTCGACTACCACTTCCATCGCGGGGACCTGCCGTTCGGCCCGGCCGCGGTCCTGGTGGCCTCGGGGCTGTGGACCTTTGTGTTCCTGGTGCTCCCGCTGGTCATCCTGCTGTTTCCCGATGGCCGCCTGCCGCGGCGCTGGCGGATAGTGCTGTGGGCCTATCTGGCCGCCGCCGCCTTGGTGGCCGCGTACTTCGCTGGCTCCAACGCGTGGGCGATGAGCGGTCAGCCGGTCTCGGTCGACGGAGCTGGCCAGCTGAGCAAGCAGCCCAACCCGTCAGGGGTGCTCGTGGCTGCGGCAGTCGCCGTCGTGGTCACCTTGCCCGTGTTCTGGCTTTCCTTCGTGGCCCGCCAGGTCCTCAGCTGGCGGCGGGCCGCCGACGAGCGCAAGCTGCAGCTCAAGTGGCTGATGGGCGGGAGCGTGATCACTGTTCTGGGTCTGGCCGGGATGGTCGGGTTCGGCTCCAGTTCCAGCCCGGTCGCGCTCACCTTGGAGATCGTCTCGGTCTGCGCCGGTTTCGCCCTGCCGGCCGCAATCGGTGTCGCAATCCTGAGGTACCGGCTGTATGAGATCGACCGGATCATCTCCCGTACCGTGGCCTATGCGATTGTCACCGGCCTGCTGGTCGGGGTCTACGCCGGGCTGGTGCTGCTGATCACCCAGGTGTTCCGGTTCCATAGCACGGTGGCGGTGGCCGCTGCCACGCTGGCCGCCGCGGGGCTGTTCAACCCGGTCCGGCGGCGGGTGCAGCTGCAGGTGGACCGGCGGTTCAACCGGTCCCGGTATGACACCGACGAAATGGTGGCGGCGTTCGCTGCCCGCTTGAAGGACGCGGTGGACCTGGACTCGGTCCGAGATGACCTGGCCGGTGTCGTGCAGAAGGCCCTGGAACCTGCCCACGTCTCGGTATGGATCAGCCAACGCGACTGAAGGCTGGCGTCTGTCGACTCAGATCACGAAGTGTCGCTGGAGTATTAGTCTGGGCTTCTTCCAAAACTGGCGCTCTCGAACTCCATGCTGTGGGCGCCGTGAAGTCCGTCTTCGCGAAGGGCGTTCCGACCCGAAGCGTCGTCTACAAGACCAGCGGATTAACGACTGTCTTACGCCAGTAAACAATGCTAGGACGGCTAGAAAGACGCTAACCCCTTGTGCTGGCCCCGCCAAACAGCCTGCTAGTCCAGCGAGGAAAATGGCCACTACCAGACCTGTCACTATCTCCTTCGGGCTTAGTGCCGATTGCTTGTGGGTGGAATTTCGTTGCTGCCGCTTCCGTTCAGACATGACAGTCTCCTTCCGTCCTTCTTTCGTCACGCATCTCTTGCCGCGATGCATCGGCTGCGCGTCCGTGACAAGTAATCCGTCATGGCTCCAGGGTGAACTTGGTCGCCATCTCATCGCGTTAGCGTAGGGCTGTCATCTCTAAGGCTTTGTTCTTCGCGGCAGAAGTATCCTCTATCTGTCACCTCTCTATCGTCTTCGTATCGCGTGTGCTATGATCGGTTGTACATAGGAGATCTAAAGGGAAAAAATTCAAGTATGTTGAGGCGGAATCGAGGATGCCGCAACAATCCGCACTATTGAAACTTTTGCTTACGGAACGCCACTGGCAGAAGTACGAAACATTCTGCAGCGAATACGAACGGGTTGCTCGTGAACTAGATCCTCATTTGCAGGGAACTTTCCCGAGCGCGGCCCAGTACTATCGCTGGATTTCTGGAAGATTGAAGGGCGGCCTTCCTTATCCTGACGCCTGCCGCGTACTAGAAGCCATGTTTCCTGAATGGTCTGCGGAGGCTCTTTTGCAGCCTTGTCCTGCTGAGCTTCTAGACTCTTATGATCCGCGTAAGGAAGAGGCAAAGCATCTTTTCAATCTAATTGATTCTAGACTATATTCTTCCAATGCGGCAAACGTTGATTGGGGCCCTTCTAACCTGGACGAACTTGAGGTCCATCGTTTTCCCGCCTCGATCGCTCGTGTTCCAGCCGCGCTAAGCGAACACGACGTTGATGAAGCAGATTCAGCGACCAAACTAATTGCCCGAAGATTGATTACTCTTCAGCAGACTCTACGTCTATCACAACGCGAGACTCGCCAATTGGGCACGTTGACTGGCAATATAATTGATCTCGACCTATCCGTTAACATCGATATCCCATCGGATGGTTGGGCACGTGTTGAGTATAAACATCATATCCTGAATATGACCGATAATCCGATAGCGCGCATTCAGAGAGAGCTTTGGTTTGAGCATACTCGTGCTCCTTCGCTTACAATTCAAGCCCTTCAGGAAAATCAGTCGAGAACGACCATCCATAGAGCGCATGACACGCGGAATCTGGCTAAGTTCGCATGTCAGCTGTCTCCGGCGGTCCAACCAGGGGAATCCAGGGCCTTCGAGTTCTGGTGTGAGGGAGGGCGGTTTGTGAGTGACCACTATTGGCGGCAAGCGTTCCCTAGATTCGCTCGGCGTTTTACACTTACGCTTCGTCATAGGGGAGTGAAACCTCTTCTTGGGTGTAGCGCTATCGAAGAACTCCCAGATGGATCTGAGAGATCAGCGACTGAACAATTGGTTTGGGATTATGAAGGGGACGACATAGTCTTGGTACTGACAAGGGATTACCTCAGACCGAATCAAGCAGTTACCCTCCGTTGGGAAGTGACTCATAGTGTCTCTGCATGATGCTTGTGAAGCAGTAATCCGCCAGTGGCATAAATATGAAGTGGACCGGAACGGTTCGGTGATTATTGATTATGATTGCAAGCCACGTTCCGGCGAAGAGGCAGACCCAATTGCTAGCAGGCTCGATGTTCACCGTCGGCTCTCTGAACTCAAATCTGCCGCCTGCGCAGAGCAAGATTTGAATCTAGTAGAGCGACTGACTGCGGACCTTACGTACCTTGAAGCCCTGCTAGGCGCACAGCGATCTCTTGAGGACTACCTTCTGTGCACCCAAGGCTGTGCAGCTCGTGGGTGGTCACCGGACTACGTGGTGAGCAGAGGTGCACTTGCGCGGGAGCTTTTGAAAGATAGAGACGTGTCCTGGGGAGCTCAGACTCTTAACGAGCTCGAACATTTGGAAGGTGCACTGTCCCCCGTAGATGCCCCAAGTGCCATCCGTGCGGCTGCGTGGGAGCTTCAGCCCCGTCTGCGGGATTATAGCGGCGTGCGGGCCGAACCGGACATTGCGATTGAGACAGTAGAAGTAGATGACTATTGGGCATATTGGCTTGATGGCGCTTCGCAAAAAGTGCGACTAAGGCTTAACTTGAAAAATGCAAAGTTTACGACCGTGAGGGCGCGGCAGTTTGCATTGCATGAACTTCTCGGGCACGCCATACAATACGCCAACCTTTCCCTGATAGCTAACGAGTCTCATGTGGAGTGGTTCCCGCTATTCTCCGTCCACGCCACTAACCAAGTGCTATTCGAAGGACTCGCCCAAGCGTTGCCCCTCTTTATGATCTCTGAAGATTCAGATCTGGCTATCCGTGTACGCTTGGATCATTACATACAACTTGTCCGAGCAGAGCTTCACATCGCGCTAAATGAAGGATCTAGCATCGCCAGCTGTGTTGAGCATGCGCATCAGCGTGTGCCCTGGTGGACGAATGAAGATATAGCTGGCATCCTCTCTGATCGAGGAATCAATTCCCCACTGCTCCGTACTTACTTGTGGGCTTACCCAGCAGGGTGTGACTGGTTTGTTAATCTGGCAGACCAGGCTTCACCAACGTTTGCTCAGGAGGTAATTAGTGCCGCGTATCTCGCCCCTCTCTCACCGAAGCAACTTGAAGCAAAATGGCCGGCTGGACCGCCAATCGGTGGTGGCGGGCGATCTGTTCGTCTACGGTAGTCTCCGCTGTCCGGAGGTGCTGGAGGTCTTGTTGGGACGAGTGCCTCAAGGTAGACCAGCAACAGCTACCGGCTGGCGTGCGGCAAAGCTCATGCACCAGATATATCCAGGGCTGACTCCAGCGGAGGGTACAGCGGAAGGCATCGTAATCAGCGACCTCTCTGAGGCGGAGTGGCAGATGCTAAATACTTTTGAAGACCCAATCTATGATCTGCGACGACTAGAATTGTCGAATGCCGACTCCGCATGGGCGTACGTTTGTTCCGACGGAACGCCCGTTTCCGACGACAACTGGGATATAGATCAATTCATCTCCACGCAAATGGAGGCTTACGTAACGCGTTGCAGAATTTGGCGCAAGGCGTACGAGGAGAAATTGCGATAGACGAAAACTAGATCCGCCAAGTGCAATATGGTCGCGTATTTTCCGTAACATGTTTCGGAGGTCACGCCGCCATCGCGGCAGACCCGCAAGTGCTGTTGGGCAAGAAGTCGACATGATGCTGGCATGCGGTCAGCCCCCGCTGGCCACGACAACTACCAGGATGGCAGGCAAAGCGTATCGCTCGCATCTCGATTACGCTGGGTGAAAGAAATCCTCAGCCTTTGCCTTCCCTGCCGAGTATGCGCTGGTTAAACATCGGGCGCCAGGATTGTCTGTGGCGCACATATAAACCATTCCAGTGCGGTCCGCCATACCACGAATAGTGGATAATTTATCCAACTCTCAAGCAGCTATGCCGCGGCGGATTGATCTAAGCTGTCAGTTTGGAAGGTGTGACTGGCTTGGTGGATCAAGGGTTGCCGCTGAATTCCGCCCCGTATTCGCCAGACGATCGACACGCGCTGACCAAGATCTGTGCAAGGCCATGATCAGGTTGCTATGACCCGATCGGCCGACGTCGATTGCAGCAATGCCCAACATGTTCACGGCTGTCAGCCTAAGCTGGCTAGTGAGGAAAGGCTCTGACCCAACTCGCCGCCTACTTACGGGCCCAAGTCCAGGGTTGCCTGATGAGGACCTGTTCCGGCCAGCCCAGCGGACGCTACTGGTCCGGCAGGTATCAGACTCCCGGGAAGGCTTTAAGCCTTAGGTTGGCGAGAGCTTCGTTTCGGCCTGGTTCTCAGTGGGAGGACAGATGGAGAATCGGGGCCTGGCTGTGCACAGGACCATCGTTGCTGTCGATGTCGAAGGGTTCGGGGATCGGCATCGCACCAACCGGAATCAGCTAGCGGTCCGTGATGGCCTGTACCGCGTGATGCGCGAGGCATTCCGCGATGCGGGGATTCCGTGGGTTGATCGTGACTGCGAGGACCGGGGCGACGGTATGCTCATCCTGGCTGGTCCTGAGATACCCAAAAGCTTGTTCGTGGCGGCACCGACATCTACATCAACCCGGCCGAGTTCGCCTCGGTGTACGCCGGGGGCCTGTCCCCGGCGCAGGTCGCGATCGCATCGGTCGTCCAGCGGCCGATCACCGCGTCCGCGCTGTCGGACCCCGCGACCGTGAACCCGCCGGCCGCCACCCCGAAGTGGGAGATCGTCGCGCTCCGCGACAACGCGATCCCCACCCAGGCCGAGTTCTTCATGGCCGCCCGCGCCCACGCCCACGTCGTCACCGCGAACTCGGGGCACGACGTCCCGCAGGCGGCCCCGCAGGTCGTGGACGGGGTCATCCTCCAGGCGGTGCAGGCCGCCGGCTGAGCCCACCGGCCCTGAGCCCCCGCCGTGTTTCGCGCGGCGGGGGCCCTGACCTGCCTGGGCCGCCCGTCGTAGGGAGTCACCGCCCGGTGGACGCGGCAGGAGGGGAGGGCGGCGGGTGGTGCATACCCTTCATGCATGTGCCCGCAGGATGAGCGGCTCAGAATTCCAGGATGATCCGCCCCCGCGTGCCACCTGCCTCCAGGAGGCGATGCGCCTCGGCGGCCCGCTCGGCTGGAACCGCCGTGGCCACCCGGAGCGTCACCTCGCCTGCTTCCGCCTGCTGGCGCAGGCGGTCGAGCTTCTCGCGCTCGCGGGCATAGGTGCGCACTGACACCGGGTGAAACGTGATGCCGCGTTCGGGCTCTCCCCGGAAACCGCGCACTGTCGCGATCCGGCCGCCGTCGCGGACCGCCGGGATGGCCAGCTCGTTGAGAAGAGCGGCGTCGATCAGTCCGTCGGCGCCCTCGGGAAGCACCTCGCGGACCCGGCCGGCGAAGTCCGCGCCGCGCCGCACCACGATGTCGGCCCCGAGGTCCTTGACGAGCTGCACGTCCTGCGCCGACGCGTCGGCGACGACACGCAGGCCGTCGGCCCGTCCCAGCTGCACCGCATAACCGCCAACGGCGCCGGCCGCGCCGGTGACCGCGAGGACCTGGCCTGGGGCTAGCCCGAGCAGGTCGAGGGCCTGCCGGGTGGTGAGCCCGTTCATCGGCAGGGTTGCTGCCTCGGCGTCGGTCGCCCCGGCGGGCACCCTGGTCACGGACTCGGCCGGGACCACGACGAACTCGGAGTAGGCTCCCCGCGAACCGTGAGGTACCACGATGGCCATGACGCGGTCACCCACCTGAAGGCCGGCCGGCACGCCGGCGCCGATCTGGTCGAGGATCCCCGCGGCATCCATGCCCGGGACGTACGGCGGCGGTATGTCCTTGAGCAGGGCCGCCCGGCCGCCGCTGCGCAGCCCGGTGTCGGTCGGATTGACGGCGGCCGCGCGGACCCGGATGCGCACCTCCCCCGGCCCGGCCTCGGGATCGGGCAGTTCCACCAGGTGCAGGACGCCGGGGTCACCGAACCGTGTTATTCCGATAGCTCGCACGCCTACGGTCAACCGTCACGAGCGGCCGGTATTCCCAAGGTTGCGCACCGGCCGACGCCCGGCGCGTGACAGTCGCGCGGGCACGGCCCCGGACGGCACCAGGTGGTGAACTGGCGCTGGTCCAGGGTGTCGGCGCGCAAGCTGACAGCGATCCGTGGCGGTACATACGGGCACAGATAGTCCCGGGCGTGGCGAAGAGGTTTGTTATGGCGTGCGGCGCAATCACGGCGTAATCGCTGCTCAATGCCGCGCTGGCACTATGCTCGCAAGCACGGTAGGCACACCGGGCTGCGCTGTTTGGCGCGCTCATCTTGCAGAGGTCATTATGTACCAGCCCTACTCGTCTAGCGGCCAGCCGGCCGGGCCGGAGCGGCCTCCTGCTCCCGCGCCGGTGCGAACCGCGGTCAAGCTCATGTACGCAGGCGCCGCCGTCAGCATCGTGTCCCTGATCATCTCGCTGGCCTCCATCGGCGACATCAAGTCCTACCACCTGCGATGGAATGACCACAGCCTCACCGCGGTCCAGCTCAGCCACTGGCGACCGCTCATCATCACGGTGGCGATCGCGGGGGGCCTGATCGTGCCCGCCCTGTGGCTGTGGATGGCGCGGGCGAACGGCCGGGGCCGGGACTGGGCGCGCATCTTGTCCACGGTGCTGTTCGGCCTGGCGACGCTGGATCTGCCCACCGTCTTCGGGACGCCGATCCATTTCGGTGCCGTCGGCGTGACGGAGCCCGGCCCGATCTTCGTGCTGACCTGGCTGGGCGGCGGCGCCGCGGTGTGGCTGCTGTGGCGCCCGGTTTCCAGCGCGTTCTTCCAGCCGCGGGGAAGGTCGTGGAATGCCGCCGGACCCGGGCTGTTACGAAGAACGCTACCGGCTGACCTTTCCGGTCGTCCGGGGCTTTGCCTTCAGTTTTGTGCCCCTGATCGTCGCGATCTTCAGCCATCAGACGCTGCCCTGGCTGGTCCTGTCCCCCGTCGCCTTCGTCCTGGCCACCGTGCCCTGGCTGGTCGCCGTGGCCAGCCGCAAGGTCGCCTTCCGCGCCGACATGGCCGGCATCACGCTCGGCGCCGACCCGCTCAGCTGGCCGTTCCGGCACGCCTCGGCGGTGTTCGTGCCCTGGTCCGATGCCGGGGCAATCGCCTTGTACACCGGAGGCGGCCCGTTCGGCTGGCGCTACCTGGACGATCCGGGCATCGGCATCCAGCGCCGCCCCGGCGCCCCGGCCTTGTCCCGCGGCAACAGGCCTGCCCGCCGCTGCCCGGTGCCCGGCGTCGCGGCCGGGGGCGCCCGCCCGATCACTGCCTGGCGGCTGGACCGCGACCGCCTTGCCGCGCTCACCGCGGCGGTGGCACCCGGCATCCCCATCATCGATGCCGGGACTGGCCTGCACCAGGGCGTTGACGGGCCGGGCCAGGCAAGCACCGTCACACAGACAGAACACGCCGATTAAGAGACAAGGCTCACCCATGGCCCGGCACATGGCCGGCATCTCGGCGCACGAGCTCGGGGCCACCGCCCGCCGGCCGCCGACGGCACCCAAGTGGAAACATTCATCGGGCCAGGGACCTGCTCGCGGTCCAGGGCAACAACACCAGGGACACGCGGCTCCACTGTTATTCCGGTGCTGGTCACGACCGGCGGGCACCGGAGAACGGGTGGTCGTCCGGCTTGACGTTGAAGATGTCGAAGCCGCGTCGGCGTGCGTCGGCGGCGACGATAAGGCTCGCTGTCGCGGAGAGCCTGGTCCGCTTGGCGGGGTTCAGGTCGGCCACGAGAACGGCGATCTCCGCCTCGACGTCCGCCTGCGCCCGGTCGACGAGTTCGCGGCCGGCGGCGGTGATGGTCACCCGCACGCTGCGGCGGTCGACCGGAGAGGCGTCCCGGGTCACGAGCCCGCGTTCCTGGGCCCGGTCGACGAGGCCGGTCACGCTCGACTTGTCCAGTTGCAGGAACTTAGCGAGCTCCTTGATGGCCGGACGCCGGTCCCGGAGGATCCCGAGCAGCCTGAGCTGCACGATCGACAGGTCGTGCGCGGCGGCGATCCGGCCGAGTACCCCTTGAACGGCAAAGGTCAGCTGGGCGAGCGCGTCCACGAGGCCCAGGTCTCCCTCGCCGGGCAGCGGGGTGAGGACGGCGTGTCGTTCCGTTGGGGGCATGTCAGGAGTATAGGTCAGATATGGTTTGTGTCACCATCTATACTAGGTGGTGACACAAACTAATTATCCGTAAGCGAGCACGGTAATGAGACGGGAGAGCAGTCACATGAGCATGCACGCCGCCGTGGTCCGATCCTTCGACCAGCCGCCCCGGTACGAGACCTACGACAGGCCCGAACCCGCAGAGCCCGGCGAGACGGTCGTCGACGTCCTGGCCGTGGGCCTGCATCCGCGGGTTCGCAGCGGCGCCTCTGGCACGCACTACACGAGCACGGGCACGCTGCCCATGATCCCCGGCATCGACGGGGTCGGCCGGCTCACCGACGGCCAGCGAGTCTACTTCCTCACCCCCGACGACACCTGGGGCTCCATGGCCGAGCGGGCCGTCGTCGACCCGCGGCGAACCGTACCGCTGCCGGAGAACGCCGACGTGGCCAAGATCGCGGCGGCCATGAACCCGGCCATGTCCTCCTGGGTGGCCCTGCGACGCCGCGTTCCGCTCCAGGAAGGCCAGTCCGTCCTGATCCTCGGGGCCACCGGCAACGCCGGAGCGATGGCGGTTCAGGTAGCCAAGCGCCTGGGCGCCGGCCGGGTCGTCGGGGCCGGCCGTAGCCAGGCGCGGCTCGCCGAGCTCCCCGCCATCGGAGCCGACGAGGTCGTCCCCCTCACCGACGATCCCGAGGTCACGGCCGAGCACCTGGCGAGCGCGGCGGCCGAGGTGGACATCGTGATCGACTACCTCTGGGGCGAACCGGCCTCCTTCACCATGATGGCCCTGCTGAAGGCGCGGGCCGACCGCAGCCGGGCGATGGACTGGATACAGATCGGCGCCATCGCCGGGCCCACGATCGAGCTGCCTTCCGCGATACTCCGGTCGGCCAACCTCCGGATTCAGGGCAACGGGCAAGGCGCCATATCCCCCAGGGGATACCTTGCCGAACTGCCATCGCTCATCGATGAGATCGACGCAGGGACCATCAAGGTCGAGGTGCGCGAGGTGCCGCTGGCTGATGTCGAGTCGGCGTGGAACGCCCCGGTGGCCCCCGGCGTACGCACCGTTCTCATCCCTGGCAGCTGATCAGGGCCCGAGGAGCGCGGGTTAGGATATACGTGGCTCGCAGAGAGCCTCCGGTCCGCGGAAAGGGCAGAGCCCGTCTGAGCCTTTAACGAAGAACCTGCCGTACTACTCCTTTCGGCCTGACGAAGCGGACCGCAGGCACGCGAAAGGAGTTGCCGTGCCCACGCTCCCGCTTCCTGACGAGCCGAGTCTTGATCAGTCGCGCAACCAGGCCAGAGAGCTTCAGCGATTCCGAGGCGGTCGCCTCGTTCCGGCTCAGCGCGGCCCAGCTGGTGATTGCCCGCCGCTATGACTTCGACAGCTGGACGGGGCTCAAGCGCCATGTCGAGCTCATCGAGCACTATAGCCGGCTCGGCGCATCCGTCCGGCGGGTCACCGACACCCCTGGCGCCTGGGTAATGGCACGCCCTGAACAGCATCTCACCGGAGGAAAGTCATGAATACTACACCGCCGCGTAATGTCGTCTACTATAATGACGGCTCTAACCCGATACCCCTGGCCGAGATCAGCGGCCTGCCCTACACAGATGTCATTCTGGCCTTCCTGGTTCCGGGGGATAATCTCAGGTTGACGGGACAAGGCGGCGCCTTCGACTCTGGTGGTAATCCCAACCCGAACGACATCCAGGCGCTGCAGAACGCCGGCAAGAATGTGCTGATATCCGTCGGGGGGGCCAATAAGGGCTTCCCGTCCAGCGACTGGCAGCAGTACGCCCAAGACGTGAATGGCCTGGTGGAACAGATAGCCGGATACGCGACCGCCAATGGCTTCAGCGGAGTAGACATCGATTACGAAGACG
>Ga0302177_10001358_pt1 | contig 17697 bp, 10 predicted proteins | sample I_Palsa_E1_2_FD_198780 | JGI IMG/M metagenome (GOLD analysis project Ga0302177, IMG submission 198780) | Peat permafrost microbial communities from Stordalen Mire near Abisko, Sweden - I_Palsa_E1_2 | ecosystem: Environmental > Terrestrial > Soil > Palsa > Peat permafrost | place: Sweden... | reverse complement strand
CCTGGGAGGTCATCAGGGGGCTTTCCGGCCTGGGCACCACGATCCTTCTCACCACCCACTACATGGACGAGGCGCAGGAGCTCGCCGACCGGGTCGCCGTCATCTCCCGCGGCAGGATCATCGAAGAAGGAACGCCCGCCACGCTCGGCGGGCGCGACCTGGCCCGCGCGCGGATCAGCTTCGCCCTCCCCGGCGGGTATTCCGCGGCGGACCTTCCGGTCCCGGCCGCTGCCCGCGAGAACGACCGGCTGGTCGTCGAGGCCGACGAGCCGACCGAGCTGCTGCACCGGCTGACCGGATGGGCTCTGGATCACGGCACGACGCTGCCAGGGCTCACCGTGGACCGGCCGAGCCTGGAGGACATCTACCTGAGCCTGACGGCCGGGCAGGACGCGGCCGCCGCGCCCGAGGACGCGCCGGCGCCCCGCCGCAGGATGGGAAGGCGCGGATGAGCATCCAGGCAGCGGCCGCCGGGGCGCCGGCGCGCCGCAATACGGCGGCCCTGGTGTGGCACCAGGTCCGCTACGAGCAGCTAAGCTTCAGGCGCAATCCGCAGAGCGCCTTCTTCATCTTCGCCTTCCCGCTGGTCTTCTTCGCCATTCTGGCCGGCGTGTTCGGGAACGCTACGCTGGCCAGAATCGACGGCAGGCCTGTCACCGGGCTGCAGTACTACACCTCCACGATCGTGGCGGTGTCGGTGATGGGCGCCTGCTACTCGCAGCTGGCCGTCACGCTGTCACTGCGCCGCCAGGAGGGCATACTCAAGCGGCTGCGCGGCACTCCGCTGCCCGCTTGGGTGATGTTCGTCGGGCTGGTGGCGCACTGCGTCATGGTCAGCCTCGTAGACGCGGTGCTGATCGTGGGGATGGGCCTGCTGTACGGGGTGCCGATGCCAGACCACTGGGCCGCCATCATCGTCACGGTGGTCATCGGCGCGGCCGCGTTCTGCGCGCTGGGAGTCGGGGTCGCCAGCCTTATCAGCAACGCGGAGGCCGCGCCTGCGGTGGTGCAGTTCGTCTTCTTCCCGTTGGTGTTTATCTCCGGCACCTACTTCCAGATCACCTCCCGGTTCCTCAATGACCTGGCGGGCGTCTTCCCGGTCCGGCCGTTCAACCAGGCGCTGCTGAACCCGTTCGCCCTGGACCGCGGGTTCGCGGGCCGCCAGCTGCTGGTCCTCGCGATCTGGGGGGTGGCGGGCGGCTTTGTCGCGATAAGGCGATTCCGCTGGGACCCCAGGCCCGAGTGATGTCAGCTAAGGACTGAGGTCCTGTAGCAGGGCATCAAGGGTGAGTTCCTCCTCAATGCGGAGATTAAGGCGCCGCATGGCGGTAGCCAGTTCCGGATCCCACGGCGTCGCGGTCGGCTCTCCGGCGAGCCCGCCGAGCGCCGCGAGCGGATGCACCGCCGACACCGCGGTCTGGTAGGCCACATGGTCATACCGCCACGGCCGCCAGGTCACCCGGTGACGCACCGCGTTGGCGATCCGGACCCCGCCCCAGTCGAAATCACCGTGGTAACCGAACTCCGCGCCGCCGGCCGCGAGCAGTTCCAGCAGCCGGAACCCGGCCGCGGAGGGCTGGCCGCCGACGCAGACCAGCGGCAGGCACCGGGGGCCCAGTTCGTCGGCGGCGGCCGCGACCACTACCGGGTTCTCGCATATCCGTACCAGGCCGGCCCGCAGCGGCCCCGTGGTCAGCGGCCCCGTGGTCAGCGGCTCCGTGGTCAGCGGCTCCGTGGTCAGCGGCCCCGTATGGCAGCGGAGTTGACGGAGGGTGAGAACCGCTGGCTGTCCCGTCTCACGACACGACGCCAGCGTCCTGCCTAGGGCCGTGCGCGTGTCGCCGGGCAGGCCGAGGCAGAGCACCAGTGACGATAGCTCGTCGAGGTGAACTCCCGCGGCGGCCCACGCGGCGCGGCGGGAGCCGGCGGTTCCCTCCGCCGCGAACGGCAGGCCCGCCAGCGCACGGACCGCCGACAGTACCAGCGTGCCGACCGGACGTCCGTCGTCCAGGGCGTGAGCGTCGCCGCAGCATTCGGCGGCGAGCCGGCCGATCGGGACGCCACCCGAGGGTAGCCGCCTGAGCACCGCCGCGACCTGGGTGAGGAGCAGCCGCGCCTGCTCCGGTTCGGGGGCAAGACGGCGCACCACGCCGGTGGCGTCGAGCCAACCCCGCCACCGCGTTAGTTCGTCACGGCCGTCGGTGGCGGTCTGTAGTGAGGCGAACGCGGCATCCCAGGCGGCTGCCAGCTCGGCTCGTTCGCGGTTGCGATCCCGGAGCGGACCGGTCAGGTGCGTCACCGCCTCGGCCAGGCCGCCCGGCGCGGCGCCGCTGGCTCGCAGGATACGGTCGACCTCCGTCAGCGACACCGACAGCGACGCCCCGGAGCGGGATGGTCTTCCGGTCAGCCGTTCCACCGCACGCCGCTGCTCCAGGCTAGCAACGGGCAGGGTCACCGTACCGGTCAGCGGACGTCCCGCCTCCAGCCGCTCCCGGGCCCGCCGCACCAGCCATGCGGCCGGCTCGCCGCCGAGTAGGCGGTGCAGCCTGGCGCCAGCTTCGGTCAACCCCGCCTCGGTCACACCGCTGCCCGCGGCGCCGGGCGGCGTTCCCGCCCGTCCCACCGCCACGGCGTGACCAGGACCGCGTCGATACCCTCCTGCCGCGAAAGGTTGCAGATCGACAGGCCGGGGACTTGCGGGTAGCATCCCCACTCCCGCTCGCTGGTCATGACCACGTCCATGTCGAACGTGGCCAGCAGGCCGAGGCACTTGGCCCGGGAGTCGTCATCGACCCCGGCGAACGCCTCGTCCAGCGCGATGAGCCGCGGCGCGTTCGGGTGGCCGGCCGACTTGTAGTGCGCCGACGCCGCGGCGAACAGCGGAACAGAGGCGACCAGGGCCCGCTCACCGCCGGAGGCCGGGCCGGTGGCTGGGCGCCACTGCCCGTCCTGGTACCGCTGGATCACGAACTCGTGCCACCCGCGGTAGTCCAGCGCCGAGGTCAGAGCCTCCGCCCATCCAGCCGCGGGATTGCTGGCGTGCTCGGCGGCGATGCGCTGCTGGAGGAACGACCCGACGGCAGCCCGGTCCCCGGCCGACCAGGCGTCGATTGTCTGCCGGAGTTTGTGCCGGACCTGATCCAGCCCGTCCGGCGCGTCCCGCGCCTGGTGCCAGACCAGCCGCAGCTTCATGCCGGTCGACGTGGGCCGGGATTCCAGCTCGTCGTTCATCAGCCTGACCTCGGCCTCCGCCGCCGTGATCAGCTCATGCAGCGTGCCCGCCACCTCGTTGAGCAGATGGTTTTCCAGGATTTCTCTTTCCCGGGCGGACAGCAGGCGGGCCCGCTGGTCGGTTTCTTCGCCGAGGGCCGCGGCCAGGCCGGGGATGTCATGACTGCGGCCCTGGAAAACGACGTCGACCACGATGACGCCCTCGCTCAGCGACAGCCCGGCGGAATGCCCGTGCCGGGCCATCGCGTCCGCGAGCAGCTTGTGCTCCTCCGTCACCCGCTTCTGGATCCGGTCCCACGGGCCGTCCGCGTCATCGGTGGATTCCAGCCCGGCGTTCACCGCGCGGGCCAGCAGCACGGCGGGCGTCGCCGCCCATGGCTGCGTGACGTCGGGCACCTCCAGCGCGGGCAGCGCGACGTGCAGCAGCCCGGTGGTGGCGAACGCCCTGAACTCCGCGACCGCGGCGTCCCGGGTCCGGGCCGCCTCATCGAGCTCCGAGGTCAGGGTCTCCCGCTTCCCGTCGGCCTTGCCGCGGTCGCTCACGGCCTGCTGTTCCCGGGCCCGGGCGCCCTTCTCGTCCTCGCTCCGGCGCCTGAGGTCGCGCCGGACCTCCTCCAGCTGCCGGTGCAGCTCCTCGACCGCGGCCCCGGCGGTCTCCAGCAGTTCGTCGTACATCAGCCGGGCGGCCGACGCCTCGTCCCGGGCCGCCGCCGCGGCTTCGGCCGCCTCGGCCTGCTGCCCGCGGCTTTCGGCCAGCTCCGCCGACGCCTCATCCACCACCCGGGCCGCGCCCAGCATCGCCTCGGCTGTCGGCCAGAGCCCGGCCATCGCGAGCCGGCAGGCTTCCACCCCCGCCTTGACCCCGGCGAGCTCCCCGGGCTCGGGCGGCAGGCCGACGTCGTGCGCGAACTCCCAGGCACTACGGATCGCCACCTCCAGCTCGCCCTGCCGCTGCCCGCACACGCCGACCGCCTCGGCCTGCTGCTCACGCAGCTGGCCGCGCCGCCGCCGTTCGGCCGCGGCCACGGTATGCGCGTCGCGGACGTCCGTGTCCGGTGGTGTCGCGCGGTGTTCTTCCGCGAGCCGTTCCCGGCGACGCTCCAGCTCGGCCAGTTCCACGTCGAGCCCGGCGATCTCGGTACGGGCCTGATCCAGTTCCCCGCTGAGCCTGGCGATCCGCGCGCGGCGCGCGGCCTCCCGGGCTCCCTCCCCGATGTAGCCGGCGGCATCCTTGGTCCAGTGGCCGGTCAGGACGCCGTTCGCCCAGCGCCCCTCGGTGCTCACCCAGGTCCCGTCCGTGCCGCCCAGGCCGATCGCCGCCAGGACGGCACTCACACTTTCTTCAGGCAGCGTGGCCGCCTGCGGATCGCCGGGGTCTATCGCGGGGAGCAGCACGCTCGCACACGACGGGCCGGCGGCCGGCGCCAGGCCGCTGACCACGATGACGTCGCCATCGACCAGGTTCCCCTCCGGCGTCACCCAGGCGTCAAGTATCCCGGCCGCTTCCAGCGCGGCCTCGAGCCCGGCGCGCTGGTCCTCCGTCAGGGCAGGCGCGAACTCGGTAACCTTCCACAGCGGCGCCCCGGGGCGGTTATCGCGGATACCGGGTTCTCTGGTGTGCGGGACCGGCGGGGCATCGTGACCGCCTTCTTGTAGTCGGCCGATCTCCGCGGCGAGTTCACCCGCGCGATCACCGAGCTCGGTTCGCCTGGCCGCCAGCCCGGCTTCGAGGCGCCCGAGTCCGGCTCCCGCCGCCCGGGCCGCGTCGTCGATGACCGCCACCGCGGGATTGGCGCCGTCGCCGGTCACCGCCCAGCCTTCCAGCGCCGCGACCAGCTCATCGGCGTCACCGATCCGCAACTCGGCCAGTCCGCCGAGATAGGTACGGTAGGCGGCGACTAGGTCCTGTCCGCGGTCGGCGGCGGCCAGCTCCGCGTCGGCTACCCGTTCGGCCGCGGCTTGGACCTCCGCGGTGAGCCGGTCGGCCTCCGTACGCGCCGCCCGCAGCGCTTCGCGTCGTTCCGCCGCTCGGGCGAGGAGTTTCTCGAGCTCGCTGACGGCCTGTCCCTGGCGGTCGGCGATCGCCTGCGTCTCCCGCCGGGCACGAGGCAGGTCCTGCTCCCAGTCCTGGGCCGCGGCCAGGAACCCGTCGCGGCAGAGCGCAGCCTGTGCGGCCCCGGTGGCCTGCTGCCATGCCTGCGTCAGCGCGTTCCGCGCGGCGTGCGCCCGCTCCGTGGCCACCTCGGCCCGAACGGAACGCTTCTGTACCTCGGCCGCCAGCCGGTCACGGTCGCGTTCCCTAATGCGAGCCGTGTCCTCCCGGCGCCGTGCCTCGCCGCCCATCTGCTCGAGCCGCTCGGCGTCCCGCATCGCCGGGTCGCGCTGCAGTGCCTCCCGCCGCGCCTCCAGCCCGATCCGGTCCTGCTCGAGCTCGTCCAGCTCGCGCCGCGCGGCCTCCAGCGCGTTATCGGCCGCCGCGAAGTCCTCCTCGGCGGCGGTGAGGTCCCGGCCGAGCTGCTCGTAACGGCTCTGCGCCTGCCGCGGCCCGGCCGCCTTGCGCTTGGCCGCCACCATCGCGTACCGACCGTAGTGGCGCAGGAAGTCGGCCGCGGCCAGTCGGGCCTCCTCCAGGGCACGCAGGGCGTCGCGTTCATCGTCCAGCCCGCGGAACGCCTCGGCCACCGTCGTCACCAGGCCGGGGCTGAGCGGCGGCAGCGCCTCGGTCAACGCGCGGGACAGCAGCTTCTCGTCGGGCTTCTTGGACAGCTGCGGCTGCCGGAGCTGGATCAGCAGGTTGACCAGCACCTGGTAACGGTGCTCTCCGAAGCCGAACAGGGCTTCGTCCACCGCCCGCCGGTAGTCGGCGGCCCGGTCGTACACCAGCCCGTGCCCGGTGATCTCCTCACGCAGCTTCTCCCTGGTCAGCGGCACTCGGCTGGCGGGCAGCAGCTGCAGGTCCGCTCCGACGCGCTGGGACGTGACGAAGAACCAGTGACGTGCGATACCGCGGCCGGCCACGGCCTTGAGCCCGCAGCCGATAGTGCGGAACTCGGTGTTCCCGTCGGCGGCGCGGCGGCCGAACTCGAGCCAGGTATAACCGAGGCGTTCCGGATTGGGATGCTTGCCGCCGAGCAGCAAGTTCCACTCCATCTTCTTCTGCCGGTCGCCGTCCGGTTCCACCCGGTGCGGGGTGAGCTCTCCGTCCAGCAGGAACGGCAGCGTCAGGGCGAGCACCTTGGACTTGCCAGTCCCGTTGTTGCCGCGCAGCAACAGCCGGCCGTCGTGAAACCAGAACTCCTCGGAGTCGTAGTAGAACATGTCGATCAGCCCGGCGCGCAGCGGCTTCCACCGCTCAGAAGAGGGCACTGGCAGCATCTGCTGTCGCCTTTCTCGTCGGTGTTGGCCTCGTCTGGCGGATAGTCGGCTCGTCCAGGGCGAAACGCGCGAGCGCGGGTCGGCTGCGGACCACGGCTCCGCCCACCTCGACCGGGCCCCGCTCAATTAGACGGAGCGCCGACATCTTCTCCAGCGCGATCGCGAGCAACTCCGTTTCCGCGCCCGGCTCGGTCACGCCCTTGCGCCAGTACGAGACGTGCTCGGCGGCCGCCTTACGAACGACGGTGTGCAGTTCATCGAGCGTGGCTTGTTCGCGCCGGGCGAGGTACTCCGCGACGAGCAGCGTAACGTGCCCGTCGGTGCGCTGCTCGGGCATCCGCACGTCGGTCAGCTCGTCGTCGGGATCCACCATGGCGATCCCCTCGGCGCGCATCTCGGGAATCAATCCGGTGGCGTCGGCGATCCGCCGGGTAATCGCGTGCCGCTGGGACAGCAGGTAGACGCGTTCGTCCTCATCGAGTTCGTCGTAATACACCACCGGGTCCTCAAGCAGCCGCCGCGTCAGCCGTCTGCGCAGGGCCTGATTGCGCAGGTCGTCACTCTCGGCGACCGGTTCCGCGGTCAGCTCCGCTAGCCGCTCATCGAATCGTTCAGCGGTAACGGTAGACGCGCCGCGGCTGCCGGACAGCAGCACGCCAAGCACCGGCCTGCGCACGTCGTACAGCACGTCGGCGCCGGCCGACAGGTAGGCGTCCTCGTCCCCGGCGATCCGGCTCAGCACGCCCCAGCCGAGCAGCAGCCGCACCACGGCCACCAGGTCCGACCGGTCCGCCCGGCTCTCCAGGGTCAGCGTGAAACCGCATCCGGCCAGCTCCGGTTCGGCCGCGCCGGTCAGCACGTCGTCGGCGAGGCTGCCGAGCGTGGTCTGCGCGTCGGCTCGGGCCAGGGCCGACAGGGCCAGGCACAAGGTGACATACCGGCGCCGGCCGAACGGTTCCTTGTTGTGCCCGCGGGCGGGATGAGTCGCGTCGGACAACCCCGGGACGGTCTTGAACAGCCGGGCCGTCTCGGAATCCGCAACCAGCCGCCAGCCGGTCTCGCGGTTGAGCCACTCGCGCAACTCAGTCAGGTGCCGCCTGACCAAGACCAGCGTCTCGCCGTCCGTGTCGGCGACCAGCAACGGACGGGCGAGCAGGGCGCGGAGCGCGGTCCGGCGCTGCGCCTGCTCCTCGGCGGGGATCATGCTGCTGCCCTCATGATGGCGTCAGCTCCGTGATCTCGATGACATGCTCCGGCCCGGTGAGCTGGCCGGCCGCGGTGCCGATGCTGGCCGTTCCGCCGTCCGGGACCAGCGAGAGCCGCACCTCCAGCGTGCCGTCGCTCGTCACGGTCTTGACTTCGGTATCACCGGGCTTGCGTGCCGCGAGGGCGTCGCCAAGCAGCGCCAGGAACAGCCGGAACGCCTGGGGGTCCAGCACGTCGAGGTCAGAGAGCAGCGTCGGCCCGGCGGTGCGCAGCCGCCGCCGGGCCGCGGCGGTCTGCGCCGCCTCGTATTCGGCCCGGCGGCGCAGCAAGTCACGCTCCGCCGACCGGTCCCGTACCTGGTTCGGCTGGCCACGACGTTCATAGGTACCGGTCTTCCTCAGCTGCGGCGAGATACGGATGGCCGGGGCGTCCCGCCAGGCCGTTCCGGGTGGGACATCCTCCCATGCGTCGGCGGTTTCGCTGGTCACCGACAGGTGCCTGGCGGGAGACAGGCCGAACGCAGCCCGCCACAAGCGGTGGGCGGCCTCGTCGTCCGGCGCCTGCGCGAACCACCGGGCGAGCACGCGGAAGTCCGCCGATCGGTCCGACCGTCCCGAGCGGCGCTCGTTGAGCAGGCCCACCGCGTCGATAAGCTGCTTGATCGCGGTCACGGCGGCCTGCCGCAGCAGCCGGGCCTGGCTCGGGTGCCCCGCGTCTCGCGAGGTGAACCAGTCATCCAGCCCGCGCCACCGGTTACGCCACGCGTCGAGCGCCTGTTTCTCCGCCCGGGCCAGGGACTCCGAGGCGTCCGTCCCGTCGGGCACGGCGTCGGCTGCCTCCCGGCGCGCGGTGAGTTCTAGCAGCCGCTCGTGACCGGCGGCCTCCAGCTCGCCAAGCAGCACCGCGATCTGGGCGCCGGAGTTGGCCAGGTCTGCGATGAACCGGTTGATGTAGTCGATCAGCCGTTCCTTGTACGCGAGGAAACCGTCGACGTCCCCGTCGGAGAAGTCCATCGCACGCCGGAGCGCGGACATGAACGCCTGCGCATTGTCGGCCAGGGAGGAGAACCGCTCCGCCACGGACAGCAGCAGCAGGTGAACCTTGGCCGGGTCGGGATCGTCCTCCATGGCGAGGACCTTCAGCGAACGGAGCTGGCCAGCGATGTCGGCCAGGGCTACCGACTGGAGCTGGCCACGCCGCCCGATCGCTTCCTCGTAGAACGAGATCGCCTGCTCGGCCGCCTGCCCGGCGGCGGTCAGCTGGTACAGGCACCGCTTGCGGTGGAAGTCCTCCACCGTGGTAACGCGGCTGGTGTCGACGTCCGCGCGTAGATTCCCCCACGTTACGAGCTGTTCCAGGGCCTGGGTCAGCGGCTCGCCGGCGTCCACGCGGAGTTCGGCCGCGACGTCTTCCGGCCGCAGGTGCACAATGAAGCGCTCCTTCGCGCGCGCGAAGGTACGCAGCAGGCTCCGGTAAAGATCGGAGTTCGGGACGCTCAGGTACGTGAACGGCTGCGGGTCGCCCTGGCCACGCGCCGACTGAGGAGCTGCGCTAACCATCACTACATACTGCCGGATGCCACCGACAGAATGTGCGCAACTCGCCCGCTCGTCGTCGACCTGCGAAGGTCGCCTGCGCGATCTCTGACCAGAAGATCCTCGCCGGAAGCCGCCGAACACCTCAGCCATGAACTCCTCGTGCGACTCCGGGCACCGCCCGCGTGATCTGGCAGCGATCACGGGCCATGGGGCCAGCCCGGCACGCCCCCGCACCCAGCGCATAACCACGTCAAATCATCAGATCACTGCACAAACCAGGCGTAGGAACAGCAAAAGCTTGACGGGCTGCTTCATATGAGAATTTTACCGAACGGACCGTGGTGTCACCCTTTCCCCTTCATCTGAGTGCCCGGTCGATTAGCCGACTCTGGCTAATGAGTAATCCCGACGGCTTGGTCAGCCTTGGGTGTTCCTGAGCCGCACCAACTATTGCTGATCCGTATATCACGCATCTACCGCAATGAGTGGAAAATCGAAGGTACGGACTCCGGCTTGACCGCTCGCTACTGGTAAGTAGAAGTGGCATGAGGTGCACTACGAGATCCAAGTAGATATGAAGTGAGCTAAGCGAGCGAAAGTGCTTGATGTCCGATTCAGGTCACGCCCACGTTCTCAAATTAGACAAAACGGTATAATTGTTAATTCCCGGAAACGGCTTCGACCGAATTGTCGCCAGCCGTACCCTTTGGGGATGCTGGCGCGGTTATGCAGTTCACGGCGCTGCCATAAGCCAGCTATAGCCGGGACGGAACGGTGAGACGGCTGGTGTCGGGTCAGCAACCGATGATCAATTTCTCGGTACATGAGGCCAGGGCGGGGAAGAGCGGCGCGAGTGAGGACTTCGAGCAAATGCTCGGGCTGCTTGTGCAGGCTACTCACGAGGAGGCGAGCCTGGTCTTCGCCAACCCCGGAGACTGGGGCATCGACGTGCTGGTCGGTGACCTGCACGGCCGGGTCGCCATCTGGCAGGCGAAGTATTTCGTCCGGGGGTTTAAGGAGAGCCAGGAGAACCAGGTCAGGGAGTCCTTCGCGGCTGCGCTCAAGGCGGCGAGTGAGCACGGTTACACGGTGGACCGCTGGGTGCTGTGCATCCCGTCCAGCATGGAGGGGCCGGCGAAGCAGTGGTGGCAACGCTGGAGGATCGCCCGGCAGCGAGAGACCGGCGTGATCATCGACCTGTGGGACGAGACCGAGCTGCGCAAGCTCCTGCTCCGGTCGCAGGCCGGGCATGTCCGCCGCCACTACTACAACCCGTACCGGCAAGACGGTGCGGCGGACGAGCCGGGGGAGTCCTGGCCCGCACCGCCGGTAGTTGCGCAGCCGGAGCCGACGTGGGTGGGCGGCGCCGAATTGCGCCTGGCGGATTCGGTGTACCTTCTGCACGATGCGCCGTCGGAGCGCTCGAGCCGGGACATGTCGTGGCTGTGGCGCGAAGCGACTGCTGACCTGATCGAGCCGGGCGGCGGACGGGTCCGGCTCCGCCGAGTCGAGATCGTCCGGCGTTTGGCTGCTGCGGAGCACCAGCATGCCGGGCTGCGAGCGCAGGCCAGGCTGCTAACGCGGATGAGTGGGCGGGGCGGCCTGCCGCGCTTGCTCGGGACTGTCGCAGACAAGGACCGCGTCACGGTAGTGACAGCCCATCCCCGGGGGTCATCGTGGGCCGAGGTTTTCGGGCCCGGCCGGACACCTGCGGACCGGTTCACCGCGGCGCGTATCCTCGCCGCGGCCGCGTCTCTTTGCACACCGCTGGCCGCTCTGCACGCGTCCAGGGCCAGCCACTGCGCGCTGCACCCCGGTGCGATCTTCGTCGAAGGTGACCGATGCTTTCTTCGCGATGCCGGGCTTGCGGAGATTCCCCCAGCGACGGAGGAGGGTGAGGCAACCTACCGGGCACCGGAGCAGTACCGTGCGCCGTACGCCACCGGCGCCTGGACCGACATCTACCAGCTCGCGGCGGTCACGTACCACACGCTGACAGGTTATCCGCCGACTCCGGCAGGATCGCCCCCGGTTCGCGCCGGGCTGCCCGGCTTCCCGGAGCAGGCCGACCGGATCCTCCTCGATGCTCTTGACGCCGACCCGGCTGGGCGCCCGGCGGGTGCCACTGCACTCGCGTCCGCACTGCGCGCGGGCCGAGCTGAGCTCTCGCGGGCGGCTCACCGATGAGCGCTCAACCCGTGTCGTTGCCTGGCCCGGTCGCGGTGATCCCGTCACTGAAGGCAGCTGAGAAGATGGCCCGGGAACGGTACTGGACCGGTGGGGCAGACGGTGTGGAAACCGTCATCGCCGAACTGAGCCAGCTCGCGAGGGCCGGGGCGTTGCCAGCCCGCGTCGAGGATGACCCGGAGCGGTTGGTCGCCTATACCCGGCGGCATATGGTCGCGCTGTACGTGACGAAATACGGCGACGCCTACCGCCTCGGGCACCTGGCCCCGCTGAGCTTCCGCGATCACGAGCGGTTGTCACGCGGAGCGCTCCTGCTGCACTGCCCGGCTGGCTGGCATGCCTACCACCAGGTCAACGATCTGCCGCACGGGCTGTCCGCCTGCTGGGACGGCATCCGCGGAGCGTGGGCACATGCCGATTTCAGCGAGCACGTACCTGAGACTATGCCGCCCCATCACGCTGACTACCTGGACCTGCTGACCGAGGTGGTGGAGGCCACGCGGGACATCGAGATCGAACGGCAGCGCGCCGCCCCGCCGGTCCATTACCGTCGCCAGGGCAGTACCAGGGAGGAGCGGCATTCGGCCCGCGGCGTCTATGAGTTCGAGCTGCTCCGCCCGGCGCAGTTGGCCGTCGGCGCCCCGGTGTACATCACCGATGAGCCTGATCTGCGCGGCAGGGTGGTCCGCCTCGCCGATCGCGTGGTGGTTGTCCGGTTCGACATTGCCATCGACTACCGGAAAATCCCAGCCCAGGGCGCTCTGCAGATGCTTCCGAGCGACCGTGTCTACCGGGCTCAGCTGGAGGCCATCGACGCCCTACGGCATCGTCAGGCCGCTGCCCCGGACCTGCTGGCCAGCCTCGTCGACTGGCGCCTGCGTCCCTACACACCCGACGCGCAAGCCCGGCCACGCGGGCATCTGGACCCCGGACAGCTCGCCGCGTTCCAGCGGGCCCTGACCGTACCGGACAGGCTCGTCGTGCTGGGACCGCCAGGCACCGGCAAAACCCGGACCATCACAGAGATCGCGGCGGCCTGCGCAGCCTCGGGGCAGCAGGTGCTCGTCACCTCGCAGACCAACCGCGCGGTCGACAACGTCCTGGAACGACTACCCGCGCACATACGCGCTGTGCGTGTCGGCAACGAGGACGCGATGACCAGCCATGCGCGGGGTTTCATGGTCGAGACGCAGGTGGAGCGGCTCCGTGCGGAGATCCTGGCGGCGACCGAGGGCACTGCCGTTCGGCTGGCTCCGTTCACCGGGGACGACAGGCCTGTCGTGCGCTGGCAGCAGTTCCTTGTCTCTCAGCTGGAGGAGGCCGCGCGGGCTGACGCCGCCCGGCAGGCCCACGAGACGGCACTAGACGCCATTGTCGGGCGCATCAGCCCGCCGCTCGCTGCGCGGCTGGCCGCCGACGCGGCGAATATGCGAGATGCCCGGGCGCGCGTCACCGCGGCTGACGACGCCCTGCGTGTAGCCCGGGACCGGCTCGCCGCGGCCGAGACCCGCGGCGGCGGGCTCGTCGGCCTGATCTACCGGTGGATTGCCCGCGGTCGGCGCCGCAAGGTGGCCGGCCTCGAACAGACGCTGCCGCAGGTGCGGGCGGCGCTTGCTCAGGCGGAGTCCTCGTATTCCGCGGCCCGCGCGCAGGCTGATGAGGTGGTCGCCCGCGATCCGGAAGGGACCAGGCTCGTAGCATCCCGGACGGCCGCCATCTCCGCCCGCCAGGGGGCGCTGGCTGAGGCAGGACGAGCCGCGAACATGGTCCGCGCCGGGCTGCGAGCCGCCGTCCCGGGCCCTGACGGCACGCCGGGGGACCTGTCTAGCTGGGCGGAAAACGCGCTAGCATTGGGCGAGGCGGTGGCGCTGGCGACACGGCGCGCGGAACTGCTTGACCTATGGCGGGCTGAGGTACGCGAGTCCGGTGACGACCTGCACCACGAGGTCGTTCATTACGCCGACGTGGTCGCCGCGACCTGCATCGGCACCGCCACCACCCCGCTGCTGGCCGACCTGACGTTCGATCTGGCTATCGTCGATGAGGCCGGGCAGATCGCCACGCCCAACCTGCTCGTCCCGCTAATCCGCGCCAAGCGCAGCGTCCTCGTCGGCGATCACCATCAGCTTCCGCCGTTTCTCGACGACGAGGTCAAGGGATGGGCGGAAGACCTCGAACGGTCCGGCGAAGTCCCGTCGGCCAAGGCGCAAGAGATCGCTGATCTGCTCCGTCGCAGCGCGTTCGAGCGCTTCTACATCAGCGCGGACGAGGCGCACAGGGTCATGCTGACCGTCCAGCGGCGGATGCCCGAGCCGATAGCCCGCTTCGTCTCGCAGGAGTTCTACAGCGGGGCCCTGCACACCGATCACGGCGGAGGCTCAGCGGACCCGGTCTTCCGGCAACCCTTTGCCATGGCCGACACCACAGACCGTGCCCCGCAGGAACGGAACGAAAAACGCGGCCGAGGCAAGGAGGAGTGGGGCAGGCAGGGGTACAGCAACGATTTCGAGGCGGTCCTGATCGCCCAGCTCGTCACCGAGTACGTCCGCTGGTATCCGGACTGGGCGGTGATCGTCCCATACCGGGCGCAAGCGGAACGAGTGACCGAACTGCTGACCAAGTCGCTCGGCGACAGCGCGGCAGTCACGGATAGCGTCGGAACCGTCGACGCGTTCCAGGGTGGCGAACGGGACCTGATCGTCTACGGCTTCACCCGCAGCAACGACCGCGGGGACATCGGGTTCCTGAAAGAACTGCGCCGCCTCAACGTCGCCATTACCCGGGCGCGGCGGCAACTCGTCCTCATCGGCGACAGCGAGACCCTTCTCCGCGCGCGGGACAAGCAGTTCGCCGAACTGATGAAGTCGATGATCGGCTATCTGCGCGGATACGGCGACATCCGGCCATCCCGCGAGGTCGCTGACCAGCTGGCACGCCTGCGCGAGGAGCACGCGTGAACACGGGCAGGCGGATCTACCCGGCCAGGCGCGCGGTCGAGCATGCCACGAGCCTCCCCGGAATGCGCCCGTTGCGGCTATTTCCCGTGCTGTGGCCGCTCTGGCAGGCTGAAACAACCGCCAGCGTCTATGACGAGCAAGCGTACGAGATGATCGACCGCTTCCTCGTCCGGGCCGTCATGGACGCCGGGCTGTGCCGGATCGATGAGCTGGCCGCGTTCTTCGGTATCCCGGAAGCACTCGTCCGGCGGTGCCTGAAGTTCCTCGCAACTATCGGGCACATCCGGGAAGACGCCGAGACCGTGACCCTGACCGAACTCGGACGGTACTCCGCCCAAGAAGGCGTTCGCTACGAACCCAAGGAAAGCCGCCAGGAAATCCTGATCGAACAGTTCACCGGGCAGCCGCTGCCGCGCGCCTACTACCAGGGCTCGGTCCCCGTATTCCCCGGTAAGGAGATCCCCGAGGACAGGCTCGCTGACCGCAGCCGCTTCCTGCCGCTGTTCGCGGCGACGATGTTCCGGCCCGAGATGGTCGAGACTCTCGCCCAGCGTCCGGACCGGGCCGAGCTGAACCTGCCGCAACAGCTGCGCGACCTGCGCTTTGCCGGCAAGCGGGACGTCTGCCTCCCCGCCTACGTCATCGAGACCGCCGGGACAGGCCTGCTCGTCTACACCGCGCTCGCTGCCGTGCGAGACGTCTTCTTCGAGGACGTATGCCGCCAGGTACCCGATATCGCGCAGCTCATCAGCACCGAGAAGAAAACCGATCCTCGCGAGATCTGGACCGAATGGCTCGCCGACAGCACAGCCGGACCGGGAACGCTCCGCCATCTGCCCAGCGGAATCTGGCGTGCCACGCTCCGGGCCGCTGCCTTCGGACACGACGCCAGGCTCTCGCTGAGCAAGGTCGGCTCCTACGAGCTTCGCAAGAGGCACTTCCTCCAGCTGTGGTGCGACGACGCGGGACTGCGCCGCCGCGCGTTGATCGAGCGCGCCCTCGCCATGACCTCGGCCTCGGACATCACCAGCACAGCAGACATGCGGCAGCGCGTCACAGGCCTCGCCACGCAGCTCGAAATAGCCGAACCGAGCCTGACGGACCTACGTGAGTACGGCCACCAACACCGTATGCACGCCGCCGTCGCACGCCTGGCCGCCCTGGAGTAACCAGCCGGGCCGCAACCTATTTACGCAGCAGGAGCTCCGGATATGTCTGTATGGGTGATCATCATCGCGGTCGTCTTGATGGCTCATCGTGCGGAGCCCCGGCCGCCCGGGTCCACTTCCGCAACGTCGCCAATACCCGCGATGGAATGACGATTCCGAGGAAGAAGAGGAGCGTCAGCGACAGCAAGAGGATGACGATTACTGGGACGAGCAGCGTCGCCGCGAGGAGGAAGAGGACGACTGTCGACGGCAGGAAGAAGAGGAGGAGGAGTACTGGGAAGAACAATGTCGGCGAGACGAAGAAGACTGGGAAGAACAGCGTCGACAGCAAGATGACTGGGAGGAACAACATCGCTGGGAAGAAGACGATTGGTGACTGAGCCGACTGACCTGACCCTCGACCTGATCGCCGAAGGCGATAGGCTGGCTGCGGAGCAGGACTACGCCGGGGCCGAAGAGGCCTATCGTGAGATCATCCGCCTCGACCCTGCTATTCCATACGCGCACACCGGCCTCGCATGCGCCCTGATGGACGCTGGGCAATATGCAGAGGCCGAGGTTGGCTTTCGCGCTGCCATTCGGCTTGACGCGCATAATCCATACGTACACAACAATCTCGGGCTCCTGCTATGCCGCCTAGAGCGGCAATCCGAGGCCCAGGCCGAATTCCGCGTGGCCGTGAGCCTCGATCCTACCTTCGTGGCAGCCCAGATAAACCTCGCCGAAGTATCGCAGGATCTAGCGGAATACGAACCCTATCAGCCGGGACCATTCGTGGCCTGGTTTGCCGAGAGATGGAACCGCCGCATGTCTGAGTAAATTACGGCAGTGGGGCTGGTCTGGGGTCATCCGCAGGTCATCCGCCTGGGTCCATACGCCAATTTTGCTGATTTGTGCCCTGAGCCGGTCTTCGCGCTGGTTGCCGAGCTGGATAAGGGCGATGACGATTGCCAGGCCGCCGAGGAGCGCGCCGGTCGATGTGATGATTGTCGCCCAGTGTATGTAGTCACCGTAGTGAAGCCTCGGTTGACATCGATGCAGCATCACTGCCTATGCGTGTGAACTCTGAAACCGTCGCTAAATCTGACATTCGCCTCTAGCATTGGTCTGGTGACTGACTTGTCAGGCGATCTGGCGGCGTGGCTCTCGGCTGTGGGAACTATAGGCGCCACAGTGGCCGCCCTCTACATTGCGCAGCGTGGCTGGCAGCAGGCGGCGGCCGAGCGCATCCATCGTGACGCGGCGCAGGCTCGGCAGGTTGTGATGGAGCAAAAGGGTGCCACGATCGAGATCATCAACTTCAGCCCGGCGCCCATCTTGAATGTTCAGGTCCCGGTCCAAGACAGCGATGTGAAGCGACAGGTGGTGTGCGGGGCTCGGATGCGCGATGCCGGCCCGCGAGGCGACCGAGCAGTCCTTGGCCCGAAGGAAACAATCATAGTCGACATCTTGTCGGCGGATGGTGCACCTGCGGATCCAGGGGGGTTTATACCGTCACCGTGATATTCACGGACGCGACGGGGATGGACTGGCTGCGCGATGGCGACAATCAGCCGGGATGGCTGCCCGAAGGACGAGATTCTGAGTCGAGAGCAGGGAGACGCACTTGGCGCCAACGCCGAGCGCTGCGTCGGTATGTGCGCCCCCGGTGGGGTCGCTCCTAGCCTGCGGAGGCTACCGGCGGGCCATTCGTCTCGAAGCCAACTAAGCTCGCTCCATGTTGCGTCCTGGAGGCTGGTCCAGGCCCGCGTAGCGCCCCCAGCAGGATTCGAACCTGCGCACACGGCTCCGGAGGGCGAACAGATCCGAGGCTCTGACCAGCAGTGATCTGTCATTCACCTTGGCCTGGGGGGACGGGTCGGGGATGCAGCCGTCCGCCCCCCTGGTCTGCTCTGGTCTGCTGAGGCAAGGTCTAGTTGGCGAGGAGCTTGCACACAGGCATCAACATGATGATGTCGGTAGGTGCGCGGGCGGGTACTCGTCGTGACGACGAATCTGGGCCTGCGAGCGGGCCACGACATCCGCTATCACACG
>Ga0302177_10001357_pt1 | contig 17708 bp, 27 predicted proteins | sample I_Palsa_E1_2_FD_198780 | JGI IMG/M metagenome (GOLD analysis project Ga0302177, IMG submission 198780) | Peat permafrost microbial communities from Stordalen Mire near Abisko, Sweden - I_Palsa_E1_2 | ecosystem: Environmental > Terrestrial > Soil > Palsa > Peat permafrost | place: Sweden... | reverse complement strand
ACGTCTCTAAGGGTCCACCGCTTGAGAGCTGGTCCTGAATAGCTTCGGGAGTGCTGGCAGGTTCGGTCTGACTTGGAGTCCCGTGACGTTGCAAAACGTCGTCGACCGAGACCTTCCAGCCGCACATTGAAACCGGCACGTCCCGTCTCAGAGTTGGGGTGATTGGTCCGGGTTGCTAGAACAGCCCAGACCGCCCGTCGCTCCGATCCGGGACGGCCGTGCCATCCCTCAACACCTTGAGAGAAGGGATGACCATGACCATCGTAGAAGCTGCGCGTGGAATTACTGGTGGTGTCGATACGCACCGCGACGTCCATGTCGCAGCCGCACTGGACCCGCTTGGTGGGCTGCTCGGCACCGATAGTTTCTCCACCGATTCCGCCGGCTACAAGGCCCTGGTGTCGTGGCTCGAGGACTTTGGCAGCGTCACCAAGATCGGCGTCGAAGGAACCGGCTCCTATGGGGCGGGCCTGGCCCGCCACCTCAAGCGGGTGGGCATAGACGTCATAGAGGTCGACCGACCGAATCGCCAGAAGCGCCGCAGCAGCGGCAAGTCCGACCCCCTCGACGCCGTCGAAGCAGCCCGAGCCGCCCTCGGGGGACGGGCCGCGGGACGACCAAAGTCCAGAGACGGCGCCGTCGAGGCCATCCGGGTGCTCGTCGTGGCGAAGCGCTCGGCACGCCAGGCCCGGGTCAAGGCCCTTATCCAGATGCGCCACCTCGGCTACAGCGCACCTGAACAGCTCCGTTGCCGATTGAAGGGTCTTTCGGTGCCGGCGCTCGTCGCCGAAGGAGCCAAGCTGCGGCCGACGCGATCTCCCGATCCGGTCACCGCTGCGACAAAGGCGTCGTTGTCGTCGTTGGCCCATCGCATCGAGGCTCTCGACCGCGAGCTCGCCGAGCTCGACGAACGGATCGAGGCGCTGCTCGTGGCGACCGTCCCCGATCTGCTGGACCTCTTCGGCGTCGGTCCCGACACTGCGGCCGCACTCGTGACGGCAGCCGGAGACAACCCCGAGCGGCTCCGATCAGAAGCGGCCTGGGCGCACCTGTGCGGCGTGGCGCCGGTCCCAGACGGCTCAGGCAAGACCAGCGGCCGGGTCAAGGCCCACGACGGCGGTGATCGCCAGGCCAACAGCGCACTCTGGCGCATCGTGATGGTGCGCATCGCGCACGACCCCGAGACCCGGCTCTACTTCGATCGACGAGTCAAGGAAGGCAAGACCAAGCACGAGGTCATCCGCATCTTGAAGCGCTACGTCGCCCGCGAGGTCTATCGCTACCTGCCTCGCGGCTAAATCCTCGGGCTGGGGGTCTGGCTTTCCCCCGTACTGTCGCTCCCCGGAGCTGACTCTCCAGCGACTCGCCGACCCTCAGCTCGAGTCTACGATCTCGAAAACGCGTGACCTAATAGGAGCTTGTCCTCATCACGAGTGACTCATCAATGTCGTGTCCGCTGTTTTCACTCCCGAGCCCCAAAGAGGGGTTGACAAGCGATAGGAGCTCGCCGGACCTAAGCGTGGCTGAACGGCACAACGGGGACAGGGCTCCGGATCACCTTGCCCCGCGTTCTGGGAGGCTCGTCCCGATGTCTTGCGTAACGGCTGACCCCGAGCCGTTCGTGCGGGATACCCCGTTACTTCCAACCCGGCGTGCGTCCGGCTTGCCCGATCCACTTCTGCAGCTCCGGTCGCTGCGCCTCCTCAAGGCTGGTCACCTTGATGTACCGGGTCCGGTCGGTCGTTCCGAGCGAGGGCGGCGACTCGAAGTCGGCGCCCCCGAGGAAAAGAACGTTCACGGACACGTCGTAGGCTGCCATTTCAATGATCCATCCGAGTTCTGGGAGTCCGTAATACGCCCTTTTCCGATGGACGGCGTAGTCAAGTTCGGGGACCGTAGCTCGGATCAACTCGTCCAATCGCTTCACGATGGGCTGCAGATCCGGCATCAAGTGTCGGCGCCAGTCGTCGATGTCCGAGTGTTTTGAGGGCTCTGGCGGCTTACGCCCGGCATTTCCTTTGATCACTTTCGGCATCGCGTGTCGTCCTCCATGGATTGTCACCCAGAGTCCAATTTCTATCCGCAAACCTCCAGCGGCTCAACAAGATGCCGGTGTCCCCGAACGCCGGGTGGGTGACGTCATGTCTGGCGATGACTTACAGATCACTTCGTTGCGGTTTCTCCAACCCGCAGACGATTGCCATCCGGATCGGTGAGATGGACCTCGCGACCCCAGGGCTTGTCCAAGAGCTCGGCTCCAAACTCACGTGCAACCTTGTCGAGGTCATCGACCCGCAAGTGGACGAGGGTGTCGGGTCGGGCATCTCCGGTGTGTTCCGAGAGAAACAGACGCGCCGCGCCGCCTCGAGAAACAGACGTGAAGACAGGAAAGCCGGGTTCAAATCTGTGCTCCCATTCCTTCTCATAACCCAGCCGGGCGAACCAGGCCACAGCCCTGCTGGCCTCTGAGACTCTTAGGACCGGTATGACTTCTTCCATCTAGACATCCTTGTTCTCTACAGCCCGCCGCCCCAAACCGGGGGGACGCAAGTGTCCCTGTACACTCGGGTCGGTGCAGTTCGGCACTTATGGACGCGACCTTCTGCCCTCAGTTCAGGACGGCCCATCGCCGGGGTGCCATCCGTATTGGTGGATTCCGAATCCTTGATGCCCTAGGGTTCCCCGCATAGGACGGGCATATTGGCGTGTGCCCAAGTGAAAGGCGGTCACGGTGAACGACTTCGAAGCTACGCGGGTTCGACCTATCCGCTACAGACTGGCCTCGCGTGTTCGGTTGCTGGTCGGCATCTCCGGGACGCTCGCACTCATCATGTTGGGGAGTAGCGGCTCCGCTCTGGGGGCAGCGACCTCGCCAGCCGCCTCCGGATCGCAGCCATTCGTCGTGATCCTAAAAGGCGATCTGACGGCAACCCAAGTGCTCCAAGACGCAAGGACCGATGGCGCCAGTCCGCGGCGGACTTACAATTACGCCCTTTCGGGGTATTCGGCCGATCTCACTTCCGACGCCCGCAACCGCGCTGCCGCGGATCCGAATGTGGCCATGGTTGTTCCAGATCACTTGTTCAAGTTGGCCCCAGCGCTCGGTGGCGGGCACCCTGGAGGAAACGGTGCGGTTGGCAACAACCACCAACCGGCAGGACTACCGGTCGTCGACTATTCGCAGTTCATCCCGACCGCTTTAGAACGGATTTTCCTACAAGACTCGGTGCTCGCGGGCGTCAACGGCGGCGGTCCTGAGGTGAATGCCGGCATCGCAATAGTTGACTCTGGAATCACCCCCAACCCTGATCTGCGCATTGCGGGCGGAGTGGACTGCAGCGACGACACCACTCCAGACCTAAACGATGTTTATGGCCACGGAACGGAGGTAGCGGGCGTCGCTGCCGCTATCGACAACAGTTTCGGCGTAGTGGGGACTGCACCGGGCGCGCGCCTCTACGACGTGAAGATTGGTGACAGCGACGGAAACATTTACCTTTCGAATGCGCTGTGTGGCCTCGACTGGGTGATCGCCCACCGCAGCGAAATCAACGTGGTGAACATGAGCTTTGAAGACACCGGTGACGTAACCAACGACAACGACTGCGGTCTGAAGAGCCATGATCCGTTTCACACGGCGATCTGTCAGGCCTATGCCGATGGCATCACACTGGTAGCTGGATCGGGTAACGACGGGACCCAGATCACCCAGGACGAGGTCCCGCAGGCCTACCCCGAGGTGATCACTGTCGGCGGATACTTGGACTCCGATGGCGTGCCTGGTGGCCGTGGCGCTGCTTGCGGCGACGGGTATGGGTTTCCCGATGATATGTGGGCGCCCTTTGCCGACTTTGGCCCCCAAGTCGCCCTGATGGCCGTCGCCGATTGCAATCAAGTAATAGCCAACGACGGCACCATCGAGTGGGACGCCGGTACGAGCTTTTCCGGGCCTGCCGTAGCGGGCGCCGCCGCCGATTTGGCTGCGCACTTTCCCTTCCTCAGACCAGCAACTATTAAGGCATATCTCGTGCAGACGGCGACCCATCAGAACCTGGGCTCTGACCCATATGGCTACGGACTACTCGATATGGCTAGCTACGGCTGGCTGCGTTAACAGCCGTCGGCCATTCTGAAGCGCCCTGCCCCAGAACGCCGGCCTGGAGACACCCCCGATCACTCTCGCTTGGCCCGAAATGCCGAGTCGTCGCCCATATGAAAGTAGATGTGTCCCGCTTCGGAGCCGTCCGACTGGAGAGCGGCCCACCCACGACCGCTGGCAGGATCGCACTCGTCGTTGCCTTCCCAGGAGAACTCCAGCCCGGGCCGGTCGTCGATTTCCGCCTCCCGACAATCCATCCAACCCCTGACGGCGATGAAACCAAATTGTCCTGTGTCGTCGAAGCGAAATTCGATGAAGGCGGGAGCGACGAGATCGAGTGCGTCTCGATCCCAGAGGTCCATCTCCTCGATGCGCCACCGACCGATTAACTCTTTGGACCCCTTGCTCGGACGCCCAGGGTTCATGAGGTTTGCGAGAGCAGGCGCTGCACGGCGAGAAGAAGCTCCTGTATGTCATTGTCAATGGTGGCTTGGACGATGGCATGCGACGTGTCGAAGTACCGATGGGCGAGCCGATCCCGCATGCCGGCGATCTCCTCCCAAGGAAGGTCAGGTTCAGACGACAACAGGGCTGGACTCAGTCGCTTCACGGCCTCACCGATCTCAATCAATCGCAGACGAACAGCATCGAAGATCAATCCATCACTGAGGCTGCCTCGCTCCTGGTAATCACGAATCGCTTGAATGGCATCGATGATGTCGGCCAGCCATTCGTCGTCGTGACGGCTCACAGGAGGATCGCTTCTTTCTCTGCCTCGGCACGCACCGCCGGTCGGAGACCCTCCGCCGGCACGACATCGACGGGGACACCAAGCACATCACGGATTTCCCGCTCCAATCGTCCCAGCGTGATCAGGCTCGACCGTGGCGACAGGTCGACGAGGATGTCGATGTCACTGTCGGGGGTGTCCTCTCCTCGGGCAACGCTTCCGAACACCCTCAGGTTCGTTGCACCGTACTTCTCTGCAGCAGCGAGCAATTGCCGACGTCGTTGCCTGAGGCGGCGTCCGAGTGGGGTGTCGGGCAGGCCGGGACGAGCGTCTGCGGATGGCTCGAGCCGGACGTCCAACCGATGCCCGGTGGCGGAAATCAGGCGCTCGAGCATGCCGAATGCGGGCTCTCGACGTCCGGACTCGTACGCGCTCACGACGCTCTGGGCAACGTGAGCTCGGCGAGCGAGGTCGGTCTGCGACAGGTTGGAGCGGGTACGGGCTTCTCGAAGCAGCGAACCCGGAGAGCGGGGTGCGGACTCCTCCATGAGGCATAGCCTATAGCGGATTGTCTATTACCGCCCTTGCATCCTCAGGAGGCCGCTGAAGGACGGCCCGGCGTGCGCGCTACGTGCGCGAAGCAGCGCAGAATAGGGGGTAGTACCGGATACCAGCGGACAGTTCATTTGCCCTCTGAGCTGGACTTTCCGTAGGACCCCCAGGTCACCGAAACCACCCAGGACGGATTCCAAGTCCAGCCTGGCGCGTCCCGCAATACATACCCTTCCACGGTCTTGCCTTTCACAGTTGTGAGCGTTCTGGCGGCACATAATAGGGGAAACGATCTGACGACTCACTGCCCCAGTTCGCTGCCGGACCGGGGAGTAGTCGTGCACGAGCTCGAGCGGGATGACAGGATGAGCTCGATGCCGTCCGGTGTGCTGTTACTGGTCGCCAATCACGACTGCCCACTGTCGGATAACCCATTTCTTGACGAGGCCTTCGCGGACGTAGGGGTCGTGAGCGACGAAGTCCATCACGACTGAGTCGTCATCGGCTCGGAACACCAGCGCTGCACCGTCGGGCGGGTCATCGTAAGCGCCCGCAAGAACCAGCTCGCCCCGCTCCTTCGCCTCCCGTGCGAGCCCGAGGTGCTCCTCGCGGAACGCTCGCCGACGTTCGATGTAGTCATCAACCACCTCGTAGAAAAGCAAGAAGTACATGACGATCATTCTCCCTGATGCGGACCGGAACGAGCCCAGTATCCCCGTTCCGGACCCGGGTGTGGCTGAACGGCACAACGGGTCGACCTTCGGAGCCCTGCCGTCGAATTGTTGGGGGCATCCGCAGCGCCCGAATGACGGTCCGAAGGGGGATCCCGCTACGGGGAAGGCATTCGTACTGCCCCATGTCGCGTGGGCTTCACAGCTCGATCTCCGAATAGAGGCGGTGGTGGGCAAGCAGCTCGGCGCACCGGCTTCGGCAGGCCTGGGCGACCTCAGGATCGATCTCGCACTTCGCCTTGGCTGCGGATGTAGCGGGTGTCGTGGCTCGTAGTGCAGTGACTATGACGTCGGCGACTTCGGCGAGCTCGTCTGACCGGAATCCGAGTGTGGTCAGCGCCGGTGTGCCGAGTCGGATGCCTGAGGTGTACCAGGCACCGTTGGTGTCACCTGGCACGGAATTGCGATTGGTGACCACACCCGCATCGAGCAGAGCGGCTTCGGCCTGACGGCCGGTGAGACCGAAGCTGGCGGCCACATCTATGAGAATGAGGTGGTTGTCAGTTCCACCGGTGATGAGATGTGCTCCTCTGCCCAGCAGTCCGTCAGCGAGGGCGCGAGCGTTGTCCACGATCTGGGTCGCGTAGGTGCTGAATGAAGGTTGGCGAGCCTCGGACAGAGCAACGGCCTTGGCCGCCATCACGTGGGGCAGTGGACCGCCGAGGACCATCGGGCAGCCTTTGTCTACGTATGGTGCGTATTCCTCGGTGCAGAGCACGAGCCCACCCCGAGGTCCGCGCAGCGACTTGTGGGTGGTAGAGGTCACGACATCTGCATGGAGCACCGGATCGAGGTCACCGACCAGCACCTTGCCGGCCACCAGCCCAGCGAAGTGGGCCATGTCGACCATGAAGGTAGCCCCGACGTCGTGGGCGATCTCGGCCAGGGTCGCGAAGTTGGGGTTCCGGGGGTAGGCCGAGTACCCCGCCACGAGCACCAGCGGACGGAACTCCTTCACCTGAGCGGCGATGGCGCCGTAGTCGAGGAGTCCGGAGATGACATCGACCCCGTAACTGGCCTGGTCGAAAAGCTTCCCGGAGATGTTGGGTCGGAACCCATGGGTGAGATGCCCACCGGCGTCGAGAGCCATGCCCATCATGCGTTGCGAGTGCAGCTCGTTACGCAGCTGGTCCCAGCTCACGGGATCGAGGTCGTTCACGTGACCCACTCCAGCCTCGTCGAGGAACGGCTGCTCGACTCGGTGGGCGAGAATGGCCCAGTAGGCCACCAGGTTGGCGTCGATCCCCGAATGAGGTTGGACATAGGCGTGCTCGGCGCCGAACAGTGCTTTGGCGTAGTCCGTAGCCAACGTCTCGATCCGGTCGACCATCTCGCATCCGGCATAAAAGCGATGGCCCGGAGTGCCCTCGGCGTACTTGTCCGACAGCCAGTTGCCCATGGCCAGCAGCACGGCCGGTGAGGCGTAGTTCTCTGAAGCGACGAGCTTCAGTTGACGCCGTTGGGACTCCAGCTCACCGACGATGGCTTTGGCCACATCTGGTTCGGCGGCAGAGATCACCTCCAACGCCGATCGGTAGGCAATCGCTACGACTGGATCGGGCATCACGCGCTCCTTGGACGACATCGAGTGTTCGCCCAGGCGCACGGCTCTCTCCGGCATGCTGCCGGTGGGTCGATCCCCGGTGGTGCTCCACCCAGACGCCAGTAACGACCCGCTGCAACGATAGCTCCAGCGAGCTGCGAAGAGGCAGGTACTCGGTCAAAGGATGACTTGGAGGCGCCCCTGGAACGATGAGCTTCGATTGCTGCATCTTCCGGATCTCAATGGTGCCCGTAAGCTGATCCGCCATCGGGACCTCCCGGCCGGGCGACATCGGGTGCCGTACGGAGGAACCCGGCGACGATCGGCCCAGGCCTGCCTCTGTCATTCCCCTTGAGCAACTTGGACCGGTGGCGCGAGATGGGTAGTTGATTGCGGATGTCGTGAGGTTGGCTGACTGCGTTGGCTCGCCCAATCCGACCGACCAGCCGGATGCCTCCTGCCGGATAGGCGGGATGTCTCCTCGCACACACCCGGAATCCGCCAATATGCACTGGTGCCAGATGACGCCTTCATGGTGATTCGATCTTTTGGGGACATCCCACCCGGAACTTCTATCGGGCGCCGTGTCGTGGTCACTGGCAGGGCCGGAGCTGGCAAGAGCACGTTCTCACGAGCGCTGTCGGCCAAGACCGGGATTCCTGTCATGCATCTCGACGAACTCGGAATCCTGTTGCGGCACGTGAACCATGTGGCGTTGTACGTTCTCCGTTCCAAGGGCGCGGCCCATCACTTCTCCAGCACATAAGTGTCGTCGATCAGAAGGTCCCATTTCATTGCCGGGGACGGTGACTTCTAATCGCCCGGGTCATCGGAGTGGGCCTGCCAGGGGGCCAAGCTACGAGAAGGATTCAACGAATAGTCGAAAATCCCCTCGGCTTCGTCGCCTGGCACGATTTCATCGATGGGCGGAATGAGGTTCAGACCCGGTTGACGACCGAGTGAAAACTTCGATCGCCATGCCGCCTATGTCGTGGTGGCCTTCGTGGCCGGCGGTTAGGAGTCCTCCAAGTCGAGGCCCCGCCGCTTTGCGAGTGCGGTTGCGATGTCCTCGAGCGGTCGTCCCGTCCGCTCGGCGGCGACGCGGCCGTACAGAACCAGGGCGTAGAAGGCGTACGTCCACATGTCCTCGATGCCCCACCCGTAAGCCTCATCGAGGAGGTCGGGATAGACGCCGGCCCGGATCATGGCGGCAGCCATCAGGGCATAGTGGCTCTTGTGCTGCTGAGACTTGCCACGGAAGTGGTACTCGGGGAGATGGCGGTCGCGCACCCCCTCGTATTGGATCGGGTCAGCGGGTGACACTCCGGACTCCTCGATGGCCTCGGCGGCCAGCTCGAGCAGGACCTCAGCTGGGAAGGTGTTGTTGCGAGGGTGCAAGCCAGCGAGCTGCTCGATGATGGAGTCCACTTCAGCGTCCTCGCCTGCGGTCAGACCGAGCAGACCGAGGCGGGCGGCACTGTCGTAGTCCTCGTCGCTCGGGCCAGCCTTGCGGGCCATGACCCCAACGCTAGATCGACGAGCAGCGGCCGGCATGACCCCGGTCCGGCAGCGAACGAAGCACCTGCCAACCGGCTCGATGTACCCCGTTGCGCAGGGAAGCAGATGAAAGGGACGATCTGGGTCAGGATCGCGTTCCATTGCGCCGTTCATGGAGGTGTGTGGCGATGCCAGAGAGCCGCAAGCAAACGATTGTCCCGTCTTTTTGGGCTGACTTCTACGCAGAGACACGGATCCCAGCCGCTCTCCATGTCGACGACTTCCTGTATCTAACGGGTCACACCGGAACGCTCGATGACGGGACCTTTCCCAATGACGCCAAGTCTCAGATTCGGCAGACCTTTCTCAACATCGTCACCACGCTGGCCAAAGCCGGAGCGGGGTGGTCCGATGTCGTTCGCATCGACTCCTACCATGTGGGGCTACGAGCCCAGAGCGAAGCGCTGATGACGGTGGCAGCGGAGTTCTTGGCCGACCCCTTTCCGGCCTGGACGGCCGTTGGGGTCACGGAGTTGTTTGAGCCTGAGGCAGTTGTCGAGATCAGTTGCACGGCACTCGTACGGCGGCTCTGAGAACCGCGCGCCGGGCCGGCGGTATGGGACACCCTTCGTGACCTCAGATATCAGACGGCGAGTCGTCGGGCCTCATTCGCTGCGAGCGACGATGCGACAAGGAAGCTCAGTCTTTTCGTTCAAGTGGTAGCTCGCACAGACCCGGTGATACCCGTCGGCCACCCACAACGGGGAACCTTGGATGAGCAAGACGGGGGAGAGCTTCTCGCCATGCTGGACTTTTCCGATATCGACGGCGACTTCTGGGTCCTCGCGCCCCAATAGAGGCAACCCGGAAGCTCGCAAGATGTCTTTGGCAGCAAAGTGAGTCAGACCCTCCTGTTTGCGTAGGGCTTTCACGAGTTTCGATGCTCTATCGGGTTTAACCAACAGGGACAGGAATGACCGAGCAGCCGGATAGTCCTGCGCGTCTGGCTCCTCTTTCCAATATTCGATTGCCATATCAGTCAAGCGTAGCCATTGTGAGAACGAGCCTGGTCGCCACCAGCCGGGCGGAGTGGGGCATCCCGCTTCTCGGCTCTGTGGGTAGTAGCAAGTGGAAGCGAATGCGATGGCATCACCGCAAGGCCGAGAGGAGTCTGTGTGTCTGGGATCCAGGACAAAGTCATCGCTATCACGGGAGCGAGTAGCGGAATCGGTTCGGCGACCGCGCTGCTGCTCGCAGAACGCGGCGGGTCCGTCGTCCTCGGCGCACGACGCACCGGACGGTTAGACGAGCTCGCCCAGCAGAACGAGCTGGGCATCGCTCCCGAGGCTGTGGCCCGCGCCATCGCGTTCGCGATCGAACAACCAGACGACGTCGAGATTAGGACATGACGATCCGACCTGTCCCGAGAAGCTCACGCCGAAGCACATAGATCCGCTCTTGAAGGTCACCGCCAGAGGTCAGGTCGCCACCAGCCACGTACCTCAATGCCAAGCGTGGCATCGCATCGAGGGTGTCGCCGTTTCGCTCCCCGAAGCTGGCCTTGAGGTCATCAACGGTCTTCTTGGTCTTCGCGAGTCCATCGTCATCCACGCCTCCTGACCTACTCCAGCATCAGGCGTAGGTCAAAATGCACGCGCCATCGACGCGGCGTTCGGGGGCACGCTCAGACCCTCATTGCAGAGGTGATTATCGTTCCCAAAGGTCGAGCTGAAGACTGAGAGGTGGCCAATGGTGACGGTGCACAATCTTGATCACGAATCGGTTGCCAAGATGATCAGATTGGACCTTGCGAGCCTGGATCGAGAACCGGAGAGTCGGATCGGGAACTTCTCATTCCACGGATGCACGGGTGGTGTCGCCGCGTTCAAAGGCCGGCCACCTTGGGAGTACCACGACCAAGGCGACGAGCTTCTTTTCATCTTGGCGGGCGAGTCGGAACTTACAGTGCTAGAGGAGGACAGTCGTTCAGTGTGGACCCTTTCAGCTGGCCATCTGGCGATTGTTCCAAAGGGTCATTGGCACTCCAACAACGCTCCTAGCGGAGTGACGATGTTGTGGATCACTCCTAGCGAAGGCAATGAGCACTCCTGGGAGGAGCCGACGGTCTGAGAGCTTGGGATCAGATCCGGACTGTCACTGTGGCGACGAGGTGTCCACCGTCCCGGTGTACTGGGACACATTCAGAGATGTGGTCTGGTCAATAATGACCAGGTGCCTGACTACGGAATGTCGGGGGGCGAGAGGCGAAATCGTCTACCCCGGGGAGCGCAATGGGCGAAGATCGCACTCCCGACATGCCTGGTGCTCATTGTCTCGATCCCCGTGATGGTTATCGAGGAGGATTGGCATGGGCGCCCGATGATTGACGAGGGGACTTACCTTTGGATCCTTCCGGCGTTCCTTGTGGCGTCAGCTTTTTTGTTCGGCGGTGCGCTTGCCGGATTCCGGAGTCCGTCTACTGCGGTGGGTCATGCTGTCCTTGTTACGACCTTCGCTTTGGTCATATTGCTGCTCGGCGCAATGTTGAGAAGATTCTGGGTTGTACACGAAGGTGTGCCGATTGCTGTGCTCTATCTCTGGTGCTTCGGGATAATAGGAGCCCTGATGCTGACCTTGATCGGATCGTTGTTAGGTCGCCGGTTAGCAACCAACAGGTATTGACGGTCGTCGATTCTGACGGATTTGGGTTTGTCAGAACACTGTCCCGTCCCGGCAGCGTTAAGGGCTACCCCGGCTGACTATTCCCTTGGAGCTGATCGTTCAGTTGAACCGCGCAGCCGATCACGTCCATTGGATACTTCGCTTAGCTCGAACTCCAACATGTGGGCGTGACACCTCCAGTACGCAAGCTGATCCAAAAGGAACCCAATATCTTCGATAGTGATGTCCGCCTTGGCATCACGAAGCGGACTGCGACCTAATCCCCGCTTCTTGTTCCCCATGGTTCGTCCTTTCGCGTTGCAACGTCCCTTCGCTGGTGGCGTGTGGAACGAAACCGGGCGACGCGAGTGCGGTTGCTGTATGCCGCGTTCATGAGCCTTTCTATGCAACCCCTTGAGGTGGTGTTAACAACCCCCGGTTGTATCGGCCGCCCTTGTCGAACGGTTGAGGATTGGGACATAACTTGGGGCCTACTAGGAGCAACGCGTTTCGTCGGAACGATTAGTTGGCTATGTCGCCTGCCGAGATTCCGTTGAGCGTCGCGGCCTAACCCGACCGTCGTCTTTGGGCCAGCGACTGCCCGGCGTGAGGCGACGTGTCTGCAGTCGAGCTCTTTGACCTACCGCCGGGCCGGGCATTCTGACCCGTCCCGGTGGTCCGGCTTCCTGACACAACGCTCACATCGCCATAACGGGCTGTTCATGAGTCGCGTCCATGCTGGCTGGATCGTGAGGGGAGGGCACGGCATGCCGACGGGACGGGGAAAGCTCTTCGCAGGCCGAAAATTATGGCCGCTGGTGCTACTGGCCACCATCGCAATCGTGAGCGCCGGGGGCACGGCCGCCGGATTCGTTCTTAGCTCGGGAAGTGCCGCCTCCACTTCCGCCACCCCGCCTATGTCCTCGACGGCTATAGCCAAGGCTCCGTTACCGACGGCGACTACCACGGTACCCACCATGAGCGGCGCGACTCCGACGCCAACAGTGGCTCCTGGCGCCTCTGTCATCATCACCGACACCTGCGGCTACAGCCACAAAGCCAATGACGACCCCATCCTCGATCCTGGCAAGCCGGGCCAGTCAATGGCACACGACTTCTTCGGGAACACCTCGACATCGGCTACCTCGACGGCCGCCACCTTGGTCCGAGGATCGACAACTTGCTCGACCAGTGATGATGCGTCGGCCTACTGGACACCCGTGCTGTACCAAAACGGTGTGCCCATCACCCCGCTACGCAACCTCGTTTACTGGGCTCGACTGGACGGCACCTCGCCGACTGTCGTGGCACCGCCCGCTGGGCTGGAGATGATTGCCGGCAACGAGAATGCCAGTGCACCACAGTCGACCAAGGTCATCGATTGGCGCTGCGCCGACCCGGCGACCCAGTCCGTATCGGACGTGCCCGTCAACTGCTCCGGGACCAGGGGTATCGAACTCCGAGTCACATTCCCGTCCTGCTGGAACGGCACCACGCTCAGCGGCGCCGGCCAGACCAACGTCGTCTACCCCAAGGGCCAGGTATGCCCAACGCGCTACCCGGTGAGGATTCCGACCGTGGTCTTCCACGTCGTGTACCCGATCACATCTGCCACTGACCTCACCCTTTCCATGGGACCCGGGCAGCAAGGTTCCACCGACACCGCGCACGGTGACTTTATCAACGGGTGGAACCAGAGTTTGCTCACCGCGCTCATTAACGGCTGCGCCGGTCCGACGCGCACCTGCGGCCACGTCACCGGCGCCGACGCCCAGGTCCACCCCAAGAAGGCGTAGGACCGACCCCACGAAGGCTGCTTGCGGCCCCTAGGCAGCGCAATCCCCCTGTCCCACTAGTGCCGCAGGGCGGCACCCAGTCCCGCCGTTATGGGGCGTGGTCGGACCCGGCGAACTGGGTCACCGATACGATTCCCGACTATGGGCGTGTTCGATCTGATGGGACCGTGGCTGGAGCTTCATCCTCAGATGCCTCAAGGTCATGAGATGGCTCCGCCCGAATCCAGCATCGGGTGGACACTCGCCAGCATTGGCAACAATCAGGTGGCGATAAGGAAGCTGCGGGGCTCGAAGATGAGGACTCTTGGCTCGCTCTGGGACGAGTTCGGTGCTGCCTTGCAGTTGCCTTGGGACTTCGCTGAAACCTGGGTGGCGCTAGAGGACTGCCTCCGGGACTTGTCATGGTTGCCAGCGGACTCCTACATATTCGCCCTGTTTGATCCTGAAGAAGTTCTATGCGACGAAAAACCTGAAGAGTTCTCAACCCTCTTGCGATGTCTCGACGGCGCAGGAAGGGCCTGGAGCACGGCAGATGTATCCGAGGCGGCGCTCGACCGCCGTGCGAAGCCATTTCATTCCGTTCTCCATTGTTCTCCGTATGAGGTGGATCATCTGAGTAGTCGATTTGAAGCTGCCAACGTGGAGCATGAGGTACGACCTGTTCGACTCTGATCCTGAAGGAATCGGAACTGCCCGACCCACAATCCCGGCGTACGGGTGCAGTGCGGTTAGGTGGAGTCGTCCCCGAGAAGTGCTACGAGCTTCGATCCGGGAATGCTTTCAACTCCTGCTCCCACACATCTGCCGCGGTCTCCAAATCGCGTGAAGCAACGAAGAGTTCAAACGGGGAACGAATAGTTGTCTATCCGCTCCTCCCAGTTCAGCCAAGGGGGGGCGCTCTCCTGCGAAAAGTGGACCCGCACTCGCACGGAGGAGCCTGATCGATCCCCAACTCCGAACGAAATGTTCGGTTCAACGAAGTAGAGGTCTGGAGATGCCCGTCCATTGGCGTCCTGGTGGGTTACTTATTCAACTCCTGGGACAATTCGCCAGCGATTATTAGCCAGTTCTCGTCCCAACCGTTTCAACGATCGCTACTCAAGTCGGGAACTGGTACCCGTCTGGTGACAGCTGAATCGATTGGCCATCCGCATCGGTGGTCAGCACGGCTCACAGTGAATCACGCGACGGGGCAATCCCGAAGTGTCGAACTGCCCCACCTTCCCCGGCGAAGGGGGGCACCCCGACCATTGAGCTGTTGCCACCTATAGGCGAAGATTGGAACCATGACGCAGACGCCAGAGATCACCTTCGGGGACAACGTTCGTGTCCTTTCGTCGCCCGTCATGGACGCTGCCGGACATTCAGGTCGCATTGGTCAGTGTTGGGGTTTCACGACGCCCTCCGCTACGGGGATGGACGCGGTGGACGGTCCGGCTGAGGACATCGCTCTGAGCATTCATCTTGAAGACGAGGCGTTTCTAGACGCCTTTTTCAGACCTGAAGACCTGGAACTCATAGATCATGATCCGGGGCTGGAGGTTCAGATCGGAAGACCCACCTCGTTCCTGACGATGATGGCACCCAAACGGGCGGCGCACATAGGCCCACTCTCGGCGAACTTGGGCACCTCGTCAACCGGCGCGTACGTAGAATCGGCGGCCGTGAGGAGGAGTGTCGGATTATGAAAAGGGAGACGTAGTGGACATCATCAACTTAGGTGCGGCGGACGGGCTGCCCCCAGTGAATTGGGCGAACGTCCTCGAAAAGCTTGACGCCGGATCGCCGCCGGCTCCAGATGCCCACAACGCTCGCACGACGTGGCTCTCGACGGTGAACGAGGACGGGAGCCCCCACATGACTGCGGTCGGTGCGCTCTGGCAGGACGGAAGCTTCTGGTTCCAGACCGGATCGCGTACCCGGAAGCGCCGCAACGTCGCCCGCGATTCGCGCTGCTCAATCGCGGTGTCGATCCTCGATGCAGACGTCGTCGCCGAAGGTGAAGCAGAGCGGGAGACCGACCCGGCCACACTCACGCGCCTCGCCAGGGCCTGGTCGGACCAGGGGTGGCCCGCCGAACTCGATGAGACCCGGACCGGTATCACCGCCCCGTTCAACGCGCCGTCGCAGGGACCACCCCCGTGGAACGTCTATCAAATCAAGCCACATTCGGTGACTGTGACCCTGGGCACTGAGCCGGGTGGGCTGACTCGCTTCAGGTTCTAACCTCAGCCCAGTTAGGCGGCTTTCCGATCGATGCCTCTCTCGGCCATTCCGCTCGTCCAGCGGATGTTGGCCGCAGACGAGAGCGCGCCAGATGACGTCCCAGTCCCGATGCGTTTGGGGGCACCTTTGTTCAGGTGATCCCTCAGGTGATGGGATTCCGACAGGGATCAACATTGCGCCCCAAGTACGGCGCCGCACTGCTCGACCGATTCTCCAACGCGAGTCCCAAGTCCAGCTCGACAAGCGACATCCAAACCAAACGCTCACGATGGCAATTACCTCGATCGACACCTTGCAGGTGTCTCGGGCGGAGCCTTTATCCGCAATGGCTACCCCCCCCGGAAGCACCACAGCGCTCCCGCTTTGCAGTGTGGCCGGCCCGCCGCTGGCCACCAGCCGCCACTGGACTTCCGTGGTGAGTGTGGTGTCATTTCTCTCCGAGCCACCAACGAAGTGCGCCGAGAAGGTCTCTACAGTCGAACTTCCGGGTGGGAGAAATGCGGCAGTTGATGGGTTGAGGATGTTCGGACCATTGGTTACCTGCAACTCGACCGGATCCCCCGTCACGTTCAGTGTCACCGCGACGCTTATCCAGTCGACATTGCAGCCGCCAACCCAGGCCGCTCAAAGCCGGAATCGACGCCTAGGACGTAGATGGTGGAAGCGAAGAGGTGTCCCAGGCGAGTTCTTGAGTGCTCAACGGGCTCGTGACTTGGCAACCAGCGAAGGCGAATGCTGATACTAAGACGATTCCTACCGTGACAGGCGCTGCCAGCCATTTACGCACGGCCCCTCCTCGGTCGATAGCAAGACGATAGCGACTGTCTGCTGACGGGATCAGATATGACCATGCGGAGCTGGCCAATGAGGGTCAATAGGCTAGGGAAGTGGATTGGACGAGCGAGACAGGTGGGATTGGGTCTGTGCGGAGTCGCGCTCGCCACCCAAGTGCCGTTAGCCACGGTCGATATGTCATGCTCCGGGATAACTGGGCTAGTCGGCAACCAATCGCTCAGCCGGGGTCGTGAATTGTCCTCGGTTTTATTCCGGTCATCGCCGACCGATGATTCCCACCGCTCCAGAGCCTCAAAGAGAATCAGATAGCTGCCTTGCAAGGGTCGATCCCGACACAGATCGTGGAGGTTCGAGAGAAATGTGGAGCGAAGTACCGCCAGAGAACGGCCGCCGGAAGAGAGTGCTTGCGCAGATTGACGAATCAACTCTGCTGCGGTGTCTGGAGTACCCACTGACGGATGATGGCACCCGCTTCTGACAGAAGCCGAGTATTCCCGCTGTGTCGCACGGTGGCATCCCGTCCCGGCGGATGAGGGCAGTCGAACTACGTGTCCGTTTCCAAATGTTGGTCGATGGCGCTCAGCCTTTCACTAGTCCGCTGAGTATCCGGGTGGTCCATACCGAACAAGCGGACCCTCTTCGCCAGGACATTCTCGTAGATCAACTTGGCCTCATCGACTTCATCGATCCACTGGAGAGCGTTGGCTACGTTCTCGAGAGAACGGAGCGTTGTTGGATCATCGGGACCCAGTGTTCGATTTCGGACATCCGAGATGTGCTTGCGGAACTCGCAGGATTCCGTCATTTCTCCGAGTTGGAACAGAGTGGTTGCCAGGTGCGACGTGGTCTTCATGCAGTCTTCAGTCTCCCCGGCGCCCTGTCGTTCGTATCGATCTACCGCATCTTGGAGTAAGCGACGTGATCCAGGAAGATCACCAAGACTTCTCAGAGTGCAGCCGAGCCATTCGGTGGCTAGCAAAGTCAACTCATGATCCGGTCCCAAGGCATCGGTTCGACTATTGAGAACGTGTTCGAAGAGAGGTAGTGCTTCTCGATAACGACCGAGTCGGTCGAGGTC
>Ga0302177_10001348_pt1 | contig 17787 bp, 15 predicted proteins | sample I_Palsa_E1_2_FD_198780 | JGI IMG/M metagenome (GOLD analysis project Ga0302177, IMG submission 198780) | Peat permafrost microbial communities from Stordalen Mire near Abisko, Sweden - I_Palsa_E1_2 | ecosystem: Environmental > Terrestrial > Soil > Palsa > Peat permafrost | place: Sweden... | reverse complement strand
CGATGTGACCGCGCGGATACCGGCGATCGAATCGGCGCTCGGCACGTTCCGCGGCGCGGTGCGCGTCTACCCGACCCGCGACGACAAGGCCAACCGGTGCGAACTGCGCGTGCTCGGCACGGACCCCCACGCCGAGGCGATCCCCTGGCCCGGACCGTCCGCCCGGTCCATCACCCAGCCCATCGACCTCGGGCCATTCGAGGACGCCGAACCGTGCCGCGTGCTGTTCCTGCGCCGGCACGCCCTGTTCGCCGGCACCACCGGGGCCGGCAAGAGCGGCGGCCTCAACGCGCTCATGGGCACCCTGGCCGCCTGCGGAGACGTGGTCATCTGGGCCATCGACCTGAAGAAAGGCATGGAACTCGGCCCCTGGGCACCATGCATCGACCGGCTGGCCACCACACCCGAGGAAGCCGCCGCGCTGCTCGCCGACGCCGTGGCCATCCTCCAGGCCCGCGCCGCGCACCTCGCGGCAACCGGGCGCCGCGTCTGGGAACCCTCACCCGCCATGCCCGCGCTCGTGATCATCATCGATGAGTACGCCGAACTCACCGACGAGGCACCCGACGCGATGAGCGACACCGACTCCATCGCGCGCCTGGGCCGCGCGGTCGCGGTAACCCTCGTCGCCGCGACCCAGCGGCCGACCCAGAAGGCGATGGGACAGGGCGCGGTGCGCTCGCAAATGGACACCCGGATCTGCTTCCGCGTCCGCGAGCGGCGAGACGTGGACCTGGTCCTCGGCCAGGGCATGCTCGCGGCGGGATGGAACGCGCACACGCTCAACGCACCCGGCAAGTTCCTGGTATCCGCACCCGAGCACACCACACCCAGGCGCGCCCGCGCGTACCTCGTCACCGATGACGACGTGGCCCGCACCGACGACCGCTACGCCCACAGCCGCCCCGCGTTGGACGACGTGGCACGCGCCGCGCTCCACTACGATGCGCCAGCCGAACCGGCACCGTGGTATCTGAGGAATGCCTCCCGCGTCCCTGACGAGCCCGGGAAGGCGCTGGGCGGTAATCACACAGGCTCCATGGAAGACGTCCTCTGGGACGCCCTGTGCGAGGTTCCCGAGGACGGGGCCGACGTCTCCGGACTCATGCAGATGACCGGGATGCGCCGCTCCACGGTCTACAAGTACCTCGCCCTGCTCGCCGAGCAGGGCCGCGCCGTCCAGGTCGGCTGGGGCCGCTGGCGCGCGGCCGACCCGGAGGACGGCCACGATGAGTAATTGTCTACGTGAACTGTCTATGTCTACGTCTCGCGCGTGTCTGCACGTAAGGGCGCGTGGACGGATCGGTGGACAAATTCGTGGACAAGTTATCCACAGCCGCCGCTGTAGCGGCAGGGCTAGCAATGTCTAGCCGCATTGTCGGCCGGGGCTTCGAGCGCAACCTAGTGCCGTAGCAGGTTAGGTTCGCCCCGCTGGGGGCTTTCCCCGCGGGTGCTGATCGCCGAGACTGGGCTGGTGAGTGAACGGCTTCGGGTGCGTGAAATCGATGATGATGAGGGCCGGCAGCTGGTGCGGATCATCCGCCGGGGCAGCGGGTCGGTGGTGACCTGGCGGCGGGCCCAGATGGTGCTGCTGTCGGCCCAGTGCATGGACGCGGCCGCGATTGCGAAGGTCGCGTTCACCAGCGAGGACCGGGTGCGGGATGTGATCCGGAACTTCAACGCCGACGGGTTCAGCTCGCTGTACCCGAAGTACAGCGGCGGTCATCCGCCGAAGTTCACGCTCGGCCAGCGGCGGGAGATCAAGAAGATCGCCAAGTCCAAGCCCGCCGAGCATGACCTGCCGTTCTCCACCTGGAGCCTGGCTAAGCTGGCCGATTTCCTGGTGGCCGAGGGGGTGGTCGATGACATCAGCCACGAGGGCCTGCGCATGCTGCTCCGCGCCGAGGGCGTCACCTTTCAGCGCCTGAAAACGTGGAAGGCGTCGAAAGACCCGCGGTACGCGGAGAAGAAGGCACGGGTCGAGCAGCTGTACGCGATCGCCGACCGCGAGGCGGTCCTGGCCGGCGGCGACCCGGAGGTGATCTTCTGCCTGGACGAATTCGGGCCGCTGAACCTGCAGCCCAGGCCCGGGCGGCAGTGGGCAGCGGTCAGCGGCAAGGGCAAAGAGCCGGGCCGGGCGCCGCGGCCCCGGATGCGCGCGACCTATACCCGCACCGAGGGGGTCCGGCACCTGTTCGCCGCTTACGAGCTGGGCGAGGACAAGCTGTACGGGCACATCAAGCCGCGCAAGACCCGGGCCCGGTTCCTGGAGTTCTGCCGCTACCTGCGCTCCCTGTACCCGCTCACCACCCGCATCGCGATCATCTGCGATAACTACAGCCCGCACCTGACCACCAGGCGGGACGCCCGGGTCGGGACCTGGGCGACGGCGAACAACGCCGAGATCGCCTACACGCCGACGAATTCATCCTGGTTAAACCGCATAGAAGCGCAGTTCACCGCGCTGCGGTACTTCACGCTGGACGGGACCGACCATCCCAGTCACAAGGAACAGGCCAGCATGATCCGCCGGTACATCATCTGGCGCAACAACCACGCCTACGACGAACGACTCCGCCGCATCGTCGACAAGGCAAACGTAGCCTGATGCGGCACTAGAAGCCGGCCCGTTGCAGCCGATGATAGGCAGTTTCGAGCTGCACCTGCGCGCCGAGAAAAAGTCACCAAAGACGATCCGCACCTACATCGAGGCCGCCCAGTGGCTCGCCGCCGAGTACCTGATTCCCGACGGCATCAAGTTCTGGGCCGACGTGACGGCGCGGCATGTCCAGGAATGGACCGTTACGCTGCTGGACCGCTACTCCGATTCCTACGCCAACAACCAGTTCCGCGCGCTCCAGCAGTTTTTCAAGTGGCACGCCACCGAAGACCCCGACGAACCGCGCCCCAACCCGATGGTCAACCTCAAGCCGCCCAAGGTCGGCGACAAGCTCGTTCCGATCTTCACCGGGGACGAGCTGACCGCCATGCTGGCCACGTGCAAGGGAGGGGGATTTCAGAACCGTCGCGACTACGCGGTCATTTCGCTGTTCAAGGATGCCGGTATCCGGCTGTCCGAGCTGGCCGGTCTGAGCCTGGATGATGTGAGCCCGGCGGCCCGCGAGGCGACCGTTACGGGCAAGGGCGACAAGCAGCGAACCGTGCGGTTCACCTACGACACCGCCCGCGCGCTTGACCGCTACTCGCGCGAGCGAGCCAAGCACCCCATGGCGCGAGTCTCGGCGCTGTGGCTCGGCGTGCGCGGCGGACCGATGACGGCCAGCGGCATCTATCAGATGATCGAGCGGTGCGGCCGAGAGGCCGGCATTGAGGTCAACCCACACAAGTTCCGCCACACGTTCAGCCACAACTGGCTAGACAACGGCGGAGCCGAAGGCGACCTGATGGAACTCAACGGCTGGTCGAGCCCCCAGATGCTCGCGCGGTACGGCAGGAGTGCCCGCAGCGCGCGAGCACGTCGTCACTATGACGACGTCATGGGAGACTGACGCGCCCCACCACGAAAGGAGGTGAGGCCACATGGCCAAGAACATCAACAAGCGCATTGCGGCGGAAGTCTCGTGGGCGCGGACGCACGACCGAGCCGCCCGCACCCGCCTCGCGCGAGAAACGTTTCTAAAGCGATTCGAGAAGGAGGTAGACCCGGATGGCACACTACCACCCGAGGAACGCCGACAGCGAGCCGAGCATGCGAAGCGCGCATACATGCTCAAACTCGCGAAACGATCAGCTTCCGCACGCGAAAGTAGGTAGCCAACCGCCCAATAGCGCGAAATCGGTTCCTGAGCCTCGTAGCCCAGGAACCCGTAAGCAACTGGTTTGATTTCCAGCCGCCTATGATCGTATAGTCCAGACATCGCACACGGCCAGTACTCAGGCGTAGCATAGCCGATCGACCGGAGCGCGGGAAGGCTACTACTCGCAAGGGGGGACGTAGGATGTCCGAAGCCTATGAACAGCCTTCAACCGTTTCTGAGACGGATCTGGTCAGGCAACTCCTCGAACAATCACCGAACCAGCCAATACAGACGTCACTTCGGACTGACGCACGAGTCATAGCGCGGGTTACCGATGGCATCTATCGCCAGCCGGGTAGTGCTCTCAGGGAACTCATCTCGAACGCTTACGATGCCGATGCTACCATGGTCACAATTCAAACCGACCGGCCCCGGTTCCGTCGAATAGTTATTGAAGATGATGGGATCGGGATGACACCAACGGCACTGGCCCATTTGCTTTATCATATTGGGGGAAGCGCCAAGCGAACATCATCGGGCGCAGAGCTGGGAATCACAAATAGCACCGATCCCACTAGGAGCCCAGGGGGGAGACCCCTAATCGGTAAGATCGGCATAGGGCTCTTCTCTGTGGCCCAACTGACCCAAGGGTTCCAGATTATAACAAAGGTCGCCGGTGACAATAAGCGTACCGTGGCAAGTGTATTGCTTAAACAGTATTCGGAACGCCCAGATATCGAATCCGATAGCGAATACGAGGCCGGGCGTGTTCTTGTTTGGCGGGAACCGGCAATAGACACTGATTTTCACGGGACTACTATAGTGTTGGACACTATCAGGCCACAGACACAGGAAACTTTGCGTAGTACTGAGATCTGGGACGCGGTGTACGGGAATCGGCCCGCACCGACCGATCTGGAGCAAACTCGCATTAATCCACCTGCCTATCACATTGGCGCGGTTCAGCCCACCGCAGAGGACTTCCTTCGCCAGGGGCCGGGAAAGCCGAATCTGCCATGGAAGAGTACGGACGACAGTACTACCGCATTTCGAAAACTTGTAGATGCTGTGTGGGATACATCTAGTCACGGAGGCCGAAACCCTAGACTGGAGCTGCTTTTCGATTATTATCTTCGAATGGTCTGGGAACTAAGCCTCTGGTGTCCATTGCCCTACATCGACTTCCATCCGTTTGACGCGACCTCGGCCGACAGGCTCCGCTCATTCGTCTTGACGGAAAATCGGAGAGAGCGCGAACTGTCGCTGGAGCCTAACCAAAGTGTCAGAGAAGCTGCTCACCTCGGTAACCGCGTAAGGTCGACCACTGGCTTCAATGTAAATATCGACGACCTCCAACTGTACAGGCCGATACGGCTGAGGAATCTGCCTGCGACGTCTGGCGCGGTAAAGACTCCTCTGCTCTTCGTGGGTACGTACACTGAGGAGTTCCGCGGAGTCGATATCGAGCTTAGTGGCGGCGAACTCGCACTCCAAAGTTATATCCTCTGGGCGCCGAAGATAGTGCCCACTGACCACCAGGGTGTCCTAATCCGTGTACATGACGCTACTGGCTCGCTTTTCGATCCGACTTTCCTGCGCTTTCCGGTTTCTGAGCAGCGCCGCTTGACGCAGATGACGTGTGAAATATTTGTAACTCGCGGCTTTGATGGGGCCATTAATATTGACCGCGAATCATTCAATTTTGCGCACCCGCATGTTGTTGTCCTGACAAAATGGCTTCATGCGACGCTGCGCAGAGTCATCGCAGTGCAGAAACGGATAGCTGCAGCCGCCCTTGAGGAGCGTCGAGCGCAAGGCGCAAAACGCACTCAGAATCGTGCAGATGAGATCGTAGAAGAACTTTGGCGGGGCCAGCGAAATGACGATGGCACAGAAGCGCCAAGCGTCGTTTTCACCGATAGGCCAGCTACCGCTAAATTCCCGGAAGACTCCTATGTATTTCCGAGAGATTTCGTGGTTGGCGACATCACTGGTCCACATTCTGGCGAGCGCAGGCAGTCGATAGAAGGACGGCTCGAGAAGATTGTCCAGATTTTGGCCGCCTACGACCTGCTCGACTCTCTATCATTGGAAGATCGGTTGAGTTTTCTCCGCGCCATCCGACAAGTACTTGAGGCCTACGACGAATGAATTCTGATGCTAACGACCTTACGGATGAGCCGGAATCAATGGATGTTGGCATTGACTCTATCTTCGCGAGAGCAACATATGAGCAGCGCCCCCCGGCACCTCGCCCGTTCCGGCCATGGCATAAACCTAGAAAGCAGCTTGTCAGAGAAGAAGTATGGGGCTCAGAGATCAGCTGGCTCATTACGCAGAAGCGTGCGGGGGATGAGAGTCTCAAGTATCTAGGTCTGCCGGGCGCGGATCTCTTGGATCTCCGACACATATATCAAGAATTCTGTAAGACGGGCGAGTACCGTCTAAAATTTCTTGGCTTCGACAGCGCTGCTCTACCCGACTCCCCTCACGGCGATGCCCTCAACGTCTCCCTGCAGGAGGTGCGCAGTCTTCCTCACGTGGACAAGAGTTCTGAGGTGCTTGGCGATAGTTTCCGACTCATAGCCGACAGGCGGTCAATCGCATGGGCTGCCGCCGAGAGAATGGGACCATTCGACGTTATAAACATTGACCTCTGCGGCCAACTGGTTGGAGAGGAACCCGCTATGGACGCTAGCATCTATAATGCGATCTATAACATGTGCGCACTCCAAAACAGGCGACCCGGTCCATGGAGCCTGCTGCTCACATCCCGTATTGATCGGGAGAATGTGGCGCCTACCACACTGGAAAAGCTGATCCAAGCTCTAAGTCATAACCTTGAAAACTGCCCTGGATTCCTCCAGAGCTTTAGCGATATCATGGGGTTTAATGATGTAAGTATGGCCAGTATCGCTGCCCTAGCGGATGGAGGCTTCCTTAATACAACAATGATCGGGCTCGCAAAGTGGCTTCTCGGTTTGGCGTACAATATTAACAATCGCTTTTCCATATCGAGCATTGTAGGGTACCGCGTATATGGCGCTGCGCCGTGCATGGATATGGTTTCGGTAGTGTATAGATTTGTGCCGATAGCTGCTATGCCTGCAGACCGTCTCGGGCTAGCCACTGCCACCCTAGAGCGACCGTCGGAATGCGAGCAGGCCGCGGTGATACCGTCCGTCATTACCGGTATAGTAGACGTCGATACCAAGCTTCAAGATGCACCCGAGCTTTACGATATTTTCAGAGACAAGACTGCCGAGTTGTTGCAGCAGGCGCGATATGACCCCATAGCTTATAAGCAATGGGCGGACTCAAATAGAAACTTAATGCCGTAGATTGCCTGAAAAATTATGCATGGAGTCGTTATACTCTGGCGGATGGATGGGGTTACGTCTGACTGTCATATCCTAGGTGGGAACTCTTCGACAACTTTCGCGTGTAGCCGGGCCGTGGAGTCCCGATCGGCACTTGGACCAGATCGTACCTCTAGTAGCTGAGACTCCTGCTGACCGCTTGGCTGGGGATGCAGGTTGGCGAATTGCTCTGCATTCGATTCGGGTGTTGCGCGTCCTGCCTGGTCGACGTAACATATCGGACCCTGCTAGCGTGTACTTTGCACCTTCCGCCTAGCGCGGTTCCGCTCGTCAGCGACGTCCGTTTTCGCAGGTCTGCACAGCGCTTGGCGCGGTTGACCTGAAAAGCGGAAGGTCGACAGTTCGATCCTGTCCCTGACCACACAGTGTCTCTGACCTGCGGAAACGCCGCCTCGTGGAACCGGGTGCGCCGTCCGCTCGATGCGCACAGCGCTTATCGCCACACCACATTGAGCGACTGCCGGCAAGGCCACATCGACCAGTGGCTGCGCACCGGCCCGTCAGCGAGCCTGGCCCGGGACTTCCTGGTCTGGGCTTCCTCCCGCGGGCACGCCCAGCGGCTGGACATCCCGGCCCCGGAACGGGCAACCGGAGCCTCCATCAGCCAGGACCAGCGATGGGCACACGCTGCCCGGCTTCTGCACGACGATGCGCTCGACCCCACCGACCGGGTCGCCGGCTGCCTGCTGCTGCTTTACGGCCAGCCACTGTCCCGCATCGCCGTCATGACCACCAGCCAGGTCACCCGCTGCGGTGAGGAGATGCTCATCCGGCTCGGCCGCCACGACATGCCCGTCCCCGGACCACTCGCCATCACCATCACCCAGCTCATCAACGACGGGCGCAGTCACCGCGGCGTCGGCTCCCCGCAGCAGACCGCCTGGCTGTTCCCCGGTCATCTGCCCGGCCGTCCCATCACCCCGGACACGCTCGGCGGACGGCTCCGGGCCCTCGGTATCTACGCCCAGGCCAGCCGCCGCGCCGCCCTCCTCGACCTCGCCGCCGAGCTTCCCGCCGCTGTCCTCGCCGACCTGCTCGGCCTGCACCAGAACACAGCCGCCAAATGGATGCACCAAGCCGGAGGTGACTGGTCCCGCTACGCGGCCGAGCTAGCCCGCCGTCCTCACCAGCCCTGACGAATACCTCGCCGACCCCGGTCCCCGACAGAGGTATTCAGCATGGTTGGTAATCCGCTCCCTACCAGTTTAGACAGCGGCGGAGCCGAAGGCGACCTGATGGAGCTTAACGGCTGGTCAAGTCCCCAGATGCTCGCGCGGTATGGCCGAAGCGCGCGCAGCGCGCGAGCGCGCCGTCACTATGACGACGTCATGGGGGACTGAGGCGCCCATGCACGCTATGACAGGTGTCTGATGGCCGACCCCACCAGTGCCCAGCACAAAGACGAAAGAAGGTGAGGCACACGGCCAAGAACATCAACGGGCGCATCGCAGCAGAAATCTCGTGGGCTCGTACGCACGACCGCGCCGAGCGCACGCGCCCCGCACGAGAAACGTTCCTCAAGCGATTTGAGAAGGAGGTAGATCCCGATGGAATGCTGCCACCCGAGGAGCGCCGACAGCGCGCCGAGCACGCGAAGCGCGCCTACATGCTCCAACTCGCGAAACGATCGGCAGCCACACGCAAAGCTAAGCAACCCGCGCCCAGGAGCACGGTATCGGTCCACCGCGGGGCGCCCGTGTCTACGTACAGAGAACAGCGAGACCGGCGAGAAGTGTCTAGCGGCGAGAAGCGGCGAGAAGACCTGTGAGAACTTTCCTTACGCCTTCAAGGGCGGCACGCTCCGCGCGCCGCCGCGGCCTCGCCCGGCGCGTCGGCGTGCGGCCTCTCCGGGCCGACCGCCGCGCCAGTCGGGCCGCATATCAGACGGTCAGCAACCGGAGTGACGCATAAGAAATTCCTGTCGTGCAGTGGGCTGCTCACTCATAGTCTGATTGCCGGTCTGGGCGTTTGAGCCGCAGCGCTCACCTTAAGTATCGCGTAGCTTCGATAGCAGAAGGCGCAGTTCGGTTTCCATATTTGTGTCATCTTCAGGTCCGCGCCATTTGATCCAGTAGAACTTATCCGGAACTGACCCGTCATGCCATCTGTTGACAGCACTTGGCGCGAGGCTGGCGTTTGTCACTAGAAGAAATGGAGCCGATGTACTATCGGCTAGCGAGAGGGCCCGATCTATCTCTTTTGCGGAAATCCTCAGCCGGGGGGATACATACTTAACTTCGGCCACGATGATAGATTCGCCACTATGAATTACTAGATCAATACCTGTATCAGTTGTCGCCTCGGAGACTTCGGTAATTTCTCCCAATTTCTCTGTTGCGCGCTGAATGGCCTCTGCCACGCTCCGTTCATATGCGCGTGCCGTGACCCATGAGCCCGGCTGAGATCTATTGGGCGATGCCTCCATCGGTTCCAGAGAGTCCGCAGGTAGCGTGAGCGTCACATCTTCACCTTCACCCACATCCGTTCCAGGGATGCGGACGCTGACGACTGCTCGCGGCCCGGCGCCCGTGTCGTAGACGCGGAGTACGTTTCCCTCTAGCAGGTCGAGACCCCAGGGCACCGACACCACCTGGCCAGCCGTTACCGTAGTCATGTGACTCCTCACCATGGGCGCGGCCCTCTTAGGAACGTACCCAGGTAGTCCCCTACAACATCATCCATCGTAGTGGCCAGCGAGTCGAGAGACTTCCGCCAGTTCTCGACCGTGGCCTTCTTGATCGGGAGTTTGCCGACATCCTTCAGCCGCAGAAATTCCTTCTGATCGTCATGAGCGATGGCGTTGCGAGCTATGTTCAGGGACTCCAGCTCTTTATTCCATGTCTTCGCTTTCTTGTTTGCGGTCTCTAGTGCGGGCCACAGCACTATACCTATCCGAGAGTAATCGCTGCCAAGGGCTCCCGGCTGAGCATTTCCTCTGTCGAGTTGCCGGTTGATAATCATGTTGGTTCGAGTGACGTTGGCAAATTCTGGGTTTATCTTTGCTATATAATTCACGCAGCATTCGACGGCTTCATTGTGAAGCTCTCGGGCGAAACCTTGGAACTCTCCAGCGAGCCTGAGGGTCATAGACCAGTTCAACTGTTCGGTTCTCCAGCGACGCCCACGTCCACTACCCCCAACGGTGGCGTGCGCCGAGAACAACTCGTCGATCTTTCTCCGACGATCCCCAGTCCATTGCTCGTAGGCGGAAGATGGCATCCAGTTACCCTACCCTTAATCAGCCATCGAGCGTCGGAGTCCGCCCGCAGTCATAGGCCAGCGACCTTGTACTGGGCCTGCTTCCTCTGCGATGGAGAGGAGACTTCTGCCTTTCCATCCAGGTCAGTCACTCCGTATGCAAGTCTCCGCCTTGTTCTGCGGCCTATGGCCGCCAACGCCCGGCCATATTGCACGCCGTCTGGGTGCCCAGATTCGCGCTGGCGAGGTTTCCGCCGCTTGGACCAGAGGGAGTGCTCGTTCGCGATCACTGTTCGCGATCATTGCGCGAGCGAGGTTGTCGAGTGCTTCGATCTGGTCCGGTCAAGGCTACGGGCCTGTGTGAATATATGCCGCCCAGACGGTAGGAGACATCACATAGCGGGACCTTAGCTCCCGGATGGTCCGGTGCAAGCTGGTTGCGGCGTGGTCGCTATTCAGGCTGACCGCGTGATCATCCGCGAGGAGGCTGTAGAACCGAACCGCAGTCTGGCGAGCCGTGAAGCCGAAGATCGGCCAGAGCGTGCCGATGACGTGCTTGTAGCCGGCCAGATGGAACGCGCCGGTGATGTGGACGCTCTCGTCCATAAGGTACGGTCCGACGGACGTGGTGCTGCAGGCGGAGAGGAAGGCAAGGCTTCCTGACAGGTGGAGTGCGCTGATGTCGCGGACGCCGAGCGGCGAGGTCTCGTGGTCGTAGAGCAGGAGCCGGCTGGCGCTAGGGTCGTCGGGCTCCGTTATCCCGTGGCAGGCAAAATGCACGATGGGACAGTCCGGCAGCGCATTGAGGACGCTTGCCGCCGTTGGGTGGGGCAGCACGCGAGCCTGGGGGATGATCGACGTCAGCCTTCCGGTTTCGTCCACCACTCCGGGCAACGGCGGTAGTCCAGGTGCGTCCGGAACCGCGACTATCAATGCAGCACCGGCTGAAGGCTCCGCGCTGCGCCTACGGGAATAGGCCAGGCCCCGGATCGTCGGTATGTACGAGCTGACGGCAAGGTCCATCACGGCCTCTGCGGGCCTAGCTGCCTCCGCCTCGTCTTGGTTCCGGTGATGGCCCGCTGCGTGCAGCGGCAGAGTCGACATGACCCCGATGGGGCACCACCAGATCCTGGGCCATTGCCGTTCGTCCGCGGAAGTGCCCGAAAGCTGAAGTCTGCGGACAATCGGGCCGCAGATGGCGTCCCACATCCAAGACAGGATTGCGAGTATCTCGCCCTGCGACGCCATGCGCCGGGCTGGATCAGTTTCGGTGTCATTCGCCACTGCTATGGCGGCGCCGAGCGCCTCCGCATGGTGAACCGCCTGCTCGTGCGAGACGTTCTTGAGGGGAACCACATCCACGCTCCCCGGTAGACCCGCCGAGACGATCAGGGCGTCACAGCGGACTTCGCTGGCATAGACGAAGACGATGGGACCGCTGGCCGCCTGGCCTGTAAGTTCGGTGATGCCGGGCGGGTGCAGGAAATTCTCGAGCCCGGGCCGAGACCTGATGGTGCTCAAGAGCTCGTCCCATTCGGCCTGAGCGCCCCTCCGCGTCCGGGCCAGCTCAAGCCCCTTCTGGTACGCGTTGTCGCCCATTGGGGCAGTGCCGTACTCCGAACTCCCAGGAAGAGGCGACGAATCCTCGTTGTCTAGGCGTTCGCGGCGGGCGCGCAGTTCGATGAAGGCGTTGGCGAGGTCTGTGTCGTGCTCACGCAGCAGCGTTAGATCGCTTGACCGTGCGTCGATGAAATCGGCCACGAGGACGCCCCGGGTCTGCTCGAGGAGCTCAATGGCGCGAGCCGGCTTACCAGCGTCCACCGCCGCGGCGGCCACCAATGCGGGCAGGGCCAGCAGCCGCGCCACGAGGTCTTCCCGGTCGGAGTGGCTCAGGGTGCGCGTTGAAAGTTGCGGCAGCAGAGCGACAGCGCGTTCTAGTTCCGCCAGGATCTCACCGCTCTCGCGGGCATCCTCTTGCATCAGCCGAACATGCGCCATGTGGGCATTGAAGCGAACCGCAGTTGGGGCTCCGGCGTTGCCAGCGGCCTTCAGATAGCACGAGGCAGCCTCGTCCAGGTGTCGGCGCTGGTTGTCGCGACGGTACATGTCGGCGAGGGCGTTGCCAAGATTGTGCTGGCGCATCGCCAGTTCCGCATGCTCGGGGGGCGTTGCGGCCGCCACTTCCTGGAGGACGTCGATCGCCTCTGCGGAGACTGCCGTGTCTTGTTCCCGGCTGCCAAGCACGCTGAGCAGAATGCCGAGGTTGGTGAGCGCCAGGGAGCGCTCGGCACCTTCTGGCGGGCACTGCGCGAGAGCTGCCCGGTTCACATCAACCGCCTCATGTCCCACCTCAGGGCTATTGGCTCGCGCGTAAAGGGTCCCGAGCGCGCCCCCGAGGTTGGCAGTGTGCAATGCGTGCTCTTGCAGGTCATGAGAACTTGTCTCCACTGCCTCGCGGAAGCGTTCGACGGCCTGTTCTAGGATCCCTATGTCCCCAGTGCGCTCGTAGAGCCTTGCTAGGCAGGTCCCCACGTTGTTGACGCGCCCGGAGTAACGGATGTCCCGTCGATCGGAGTTCTCGACCGACGCCCGGGCCGCCTCGACGGCGTCGAACAGGATGCCGCTGTCTCCGCCGAGCTCGAATATCTTCCGCAGCGTGACGCCAAGAGTGGTGTACGCCTCGGCCCGCTCAGAGCCGCGGAAATGGTCGTCCGCCAGCGCCGTCCGCAGCAGGCCTGCCGCCTCATTAGCGAGGCCAAGGTCGCCGGTGCGCTCGACTAGGTGGAACAGGATGATGCTGAAGCGCATCGCGTACTGACTATGGTCGGGGTGACCGGCAGGCACAAGGGAGAGTGCCGCCCGCGCCGCCCCCACTGCCTCGCCGAGCGTGGAGGCGTCACCTGATCGCTCGTGATGCTGAGCAAGGGTGATCGCTAGGTTCATGAGTTCTCTGACTCGGCCCGCGAGGTCAAGGTACTGGTCGTTGATCGCGGCGCGGCTAACCTTGACGGCCTCGTCAAGAAACTGGCGATCCCCAGTTCTCGTGAAGAGCGCCTGCAGAACAGTTCCGTATGCCGAAAGGGCGGGGCCGCCATATTCAGGAGTATCCGTGGACGCGGCGTCCCAGGCGGCCTTGGCTGTTTCCTTTGCCTCGACGAGAAGGTCCAACGCGCCATCGACGCCAGACAGCTCAGACAGGGCCGTCGCTAGGTTCGATAGATGTGCCGCATGATCGGGATGGTCTTCCGGGGATGCCGCAGCGACGGCTCGAAACTGGTTAACAGCATTGCGCAGCGACGCTGCATCATGAGTCTCCGAATAAGAGTTAACCAGCTCGATCGCGCGGTTCGTCTCATCCTGGAGCTCGTCACGCTCGGCCGCGCTTTCCGGTTCCGGGGTTGTGTCGGGCTCGGCCAGGCCGCCGCCACCTTCCGGAACACCGCGTGGATCGGTTTGGCTCACCGCTGCCAGGAGCGCTTGGGCGACAGCTCGGTCCGTCGCGACGGCATCGCCGGGCGCGGATGCACCTCTTAGCCAATGGAAGATGGCAAGCGCGAACACGTCATCAAAGTCGGTCGTCCAGTTGATTGACGGTGCTAGCTCCTCCGCCAAGCCCATCGAATGATCGCTGAGCAGCTTCGCTGGATTTCCTTCCAGCAGGGCCTTACTAATGCTGGCTCGCAGGGCCGCGAGAAGCTCGCTGCGCTCCAAGTGAGCTCCCAATGGTTGTATGCCGGGTAACGTTGGAGCATTGTGCGATACCCGAGGCACTGCTGTCGAGGCCGCAGCCCCGGTTGGGCGCTGATCAGGAGTTTAGAAATGGACGACGTTCGGGATCGCGTGGGGTTGCTGTGTGATCAACTGACGCGACACTCGATGGAGCAACTCATCCGCGATGCCGGGGCCGGTGAGGAACTGGGCGCACTCCGCGCGGTGCTGCGCAACGATCAGGACGCGGATGCCGACCGTCTCCGTGCACTGCTTGACGCCCTCGAGGACGCGTGCCTCAGGAGCGGCCTCAGCGGGGTCGCAAGCCGCCAGCAGGGCTATCGCCCCCTCCCCCCGGGCCTGTCGCCAAATAGCCAGCATGACCGCAACGGCAGCGCGCGGGCATGGGTATGCCCGCTGCGCAGGTGCGCCCGCGTTGTCCTGCCCGAGGAAGCCGCTGCGGACGTCCCGATCTGCGCGATGGGCAACGAGATGCAGATGAGTTCCTTTGAGCTGCCATGAACTCCTTCCTGGCGGAGATCGGCAAGAAGCTAGCCGACAGGTGGCTGGACTTGCTGATATTCCCGGGCTTGATCTGGGCAGGTGCTCTGACCGCAGGTATTCAGCTGGGCCAGGCGGACCCGTTCGATATCAGGCGGCTGGAGTCGTGGCTGAACCAGGTAGCGGCACAGCCTGCCGCTCACACGGCGGGCACTGTGCTACTCGTGAGCGGTGGCCTGCTCCTAGCGTCGGCTGCCGCGGGTCTTTGCGTGAGCGGGATCGGCTACGCCTTGCAGTGCCTATGGGCGCTCTCAGGGAGCGGCAGGCTGGCCCGGCACCTAGTGCGGATCCGGTCCCGGTGGTGGCAGCGGCGGACGGAAACGCTGCGCGCGGCGGTCGCGACAGCAACACACCCGGGCCTGCGCGATGAGGACAGGCCCACAGCGCTGGCAGCGGTCAGGGTCGCGGAACGTCACCGTGCCAAGCTGGGGAGTTCGCCCCCGGTGGCACCAACATGGATCGGTGAAAGGTTCCGACTGGCTGCCAACCATGTCTCTGACGCTTATGGCATTGACCCGGGGCTTGCGTGGCCGCGCTTGTGGGCGGTCTTGCCAGACAACATGCGAGCCGACCTGACGGCGGCCCAGGATGCATACGCAGGCGCCGCACGCCTCCTCGGATGGGGACTGGTTTACGCGGTGACCGGGGCGATCTGGTGGCCAGCGGTCATCGTGGGTGCCGTGGTTTCCGTTGGCGGATGGTGGCGGGCTAGGGGCACCGCCTCGATCGTCGCCGACCTGATCGAAACGGCGTTTGACCTGTATCTCGTCGACCTTTCCGAGAAGCTCAGAAGTTCTTCGGGGGAACGCATGACGCCGGCGTTGGGCCGGAAGCTGGCCCAACTCTTCGAGGGAAACCGCCTGACGGGCACTGAGCGCTGATCGTTCTCGAAGACGGACGGCCATGATCACGGCAACGACGGTCGCGGTGATCATGGGTGCGGTCGCTGTCCTGACTGGTGGACTGGGTGTATTAGGCGCTGCTAGCGTGGGCGTTGCACCTTCCGCCTAGCGCGGTTCCGCTTGTCAGTGACGTCCGTTTTCGCAGGCCTGCACAGCGCTTAGCGCCGTTGACCTGAAAAGCGGAAGGTCGACAGTTCGATCCTGTCCCTGACCACCAGTCTGAGCACGGTCAGTCAGCCCTCTCACTCGCGTGACCAGCGGAAATGAGAGGTTTCTGTGTCGCATGAACCCTTCCCGTTCTGGCTCTCTCACCCACGCAGAAGCCCCATTCCGGACAGGCTCACGGCCCTGGATGCGGGGGACGAGAGTAAAACTATGGCCGTCCCGGGGCGGCGCTTCCCGCAGCCCAAGCAGCTGGACGCCGGGTCGTTCGCGGCAGACATCGGATCGTTCCGGCTGCACCTGGCGGCCGAGGGGAAGGCGCCGGGGACGATCCGGAACTACACCGGGGCGGTGCGGTGGTTCGCCGCCGCCTACCTGCTCCTGGAAACCGGTAAGACCAGGTGGGAGCAGGTGGACAGGCAGGATATCGAGCGGTGGATGGTGTACCTGCTGGCCCGGTACAGCGCTGCGTATGCCAGCGTCCAGTACCGGGCTCTGCAGCAGTTCTTCAAGTGGTGGGCCGAGGAGGAGGAAGTTCCCGACCCGATGGCCAGGCTCCGTCCGCCGAAGGTCACCGAGAAGCCCGTGCCGGTTTTCACCAGCGTAGAACTTTCGGAACTCCAGAAGGCCTGCCAGGGCAAGACGTTCGCCGGCCGCCGCGACGCTGCGATCATCGCGGTGTTCCGGGCCACCGGCGTCCGGCTCGCCGAGCTGGCCGGGATCCGCTATGCGCCGGACGACCTCGCCCGCAACGACGTCGACTTGCAGAGCCGGGAGATCAAGATCTGCGGCAAGGGCGGGAAGGGCCGGGTCGTCAAGATCAGCTACGAGGCGGCCCGCACCCTGGACCGGTACTTGCGGGTCCGAGCCCGGCATGCGCAGGCGTGGCGGTCGCAGTTGTGGCTCGGGGCTAACAACCGCGGGCCGCTGACCGCGGCCGGGATCTACCAGATCGTCGCCCGCCGGGGCCGCCAGTGCGGGGTAGAGGTGTATCCGCACCGGTTCCGGCATCATTTCAGCCACACCTGGCTGTATCGGGGCGGCGCGGAAGGGGACCTGATGGAGCTGAACGGGTGGAGTTCCCCGCAGATGCTGACCCGCTACGGTGCCAGCGCCCGTGCCGCCCGTGCCCGCCGCACCTACGACCGCATCATGGAGGACAGCCCGTAGCCGCGGCTTGCCCTGGCCGTCGCCGGGCGTCCTGCCCGGTGATTACTACGGCCCTGCGCGGGGAATGCCGCCACTGGCGAGTTCCGAGAAAATACCTCATACTCGGAAGCATGACCGGCGCAGAGGAGATGCCATGACCATAGCCGTCGAAGAGAGGCGTCTCCGCAGCCTGTTCGAGCGGGTCGAGGCCGTGGAGGATGTGGCCAGGACGCTCGCCGAGGACGACGAGCGCCGGGCCACGCTCCTAGCGGTGTCGGACAGCGCGCTGGCGGAGGAGGGCACCGTGCGGCCCGTGATCGCGGCCAGGCTGCTGGGGCTGAGCGAGAAGACCGTCCGGGCCTGGGCAGCCGCGGGCGTGCTGGCCGTCGCCCGCAGCTCACCGAGGCTGCTGCTGGACATCCGCAGCGTGCATGCCGTCAGTCACCTGGTCAGCGAGCTGCGGGCCGCCGGGCAGGACCGGGACCTGCTGGACCAGGTGTGGCGGCGGCTGACCGATGCGGCGCTGCTGGATCGCGATGACCTGCGGGAGAGCCTGGGCCAGATGCGCCGCGGTGAGGGACGCGTACTCCGCCCGCTTCCCCCGGATACCACCTGAGGTAGCCGCTAGAGTCCGGGGAGTGCCCACCGAAGTTGTCGCCACGCCCCGCGCGGAGCAGCAGATAGCCGGGCTGGACCGCATCCACGCGAAGGCGTTCGGCGACTTCCTGGATGACCTCGCCGCCCGGGGCTGCAAGGCGCTCGGCTACCGGCTCAGCGGCCCCGCGCCCGTTGACCACATGTGCGTCAAGCACCTGCGTGATAGCTTCAGGGTGGTCGTCGCATTCGAGGGACGCCACCGGGCCTGGATACTGCTGGTCGGCCGCCACGACGACCAGGATCCGGTCCTGAACGTCTACGCCGAGCTGTACCGCCTGCTTGGCGCCGAGCCGCCCGACGGCGCCGGGCGGG
>Ga0302177_10001347_pt1 | contig 17789 bp, 14 predicted proteins | sample I_Palsa_E1_2_FD_198780 | JGI IMG/M metagenome (GOLD analysis project Ga0302177, IMG submission 198780) | Peat permafrost microbial communities from Stordalen Mire near Abisko, Sweden - I_Palsa_E1_2 | ecosystem: Environmental > Terrestrial > Soil > Palsa > Peat permafrost | place: Sweden... | reverse complement strand
CGGAGCTCAAGAGTCCTGCGCTCGCGCCATGAGACCTCAACGCTGGCTCTGGTTTGATGCATTGCTCGTGGCGCTCGCGACCTGTGTGATGAATGCCGAATCGCGGGCGCATTCGGCAAGCGACGCCTATCTGACGCTCACCGTGCAAAACGCCGCGGCCGGTGCCACTGCGCGCACCGTCGTGCACGGCCAGTGGGATATCGCGTTACGCGATCTTGATTTCGCCCTCAAGCTCGATGACAACGGCGATGGCAAGATCGTCTGGGGAGAACTGCGTCAGCATCAGAAGTCAGTCTCTGACTTTGCCTATGGCCAGATTCTTTTTTTCGGGGATGGCCAGGCATGCCGCATCGAGCCCACGCGTCAAGCCGTCGACTTCCACGCCGATGGAGCTTATGCGGCGCTGTTCTTCGACGCCGAATGTGACGCTGCAGCAAAACGGCTGACGGTCGACTACAAGCTGTTCTTTCGGATTGATCCGTCGCATCGCGGCATTCTCGTGCTACGCTCCGGTGACAAAGTCGCCACAGCCGTGCTGTCACCGGCTAACGCCAAAATCGATATCGGACTGTAGCCGTCGGGTTTGAGGGGCCCCGTGGCGGTCCGCGCGGACAGTAAGCGCGCAAGGGCTGCATCCAAAGAGGTCCAAGTGCCGTAGTGATTGTTTTACCCCCGTCACAGGAGCACAGGTCTCATGAATCGCTCAGCCACAGTAGCTGTCGCGCTCGCCGCGCTCAGCATTCCTCTACTTAGTGTCGCCTCAAGTCACCGCGAGGCGCCGACGATCGCCGGTTTGCCCAGGGTCGACGGAACAGATCTCTACATGTTCAGAAGCTACGAGCCCGGACGGCAGGGTTACGTCACGATCATCGCAAATTACGTGCCCTTACAGGACCCAGGCGGCGGACCGAATTTCTACGAACTTGATTCAAACGCCCTATACGTCATCAACATCGACAACAAGGGTCAGGGCGACCCGAACATCTCGTTTGCATTTAGATTTAAGAATCTCGACAAGGGCCTCACGGTTCCTGCCGGTGGCGCCAACGTAGCGATTCCTCTGATCAACGACGGTCCTGTCGACACGACAGGTAAGAACCTCAACGTGCAGGAAAGTTACAATCTTTTTGTCACTCGCAACAACGCGAACACAACGTTGGTGTCAAACGTCACGCTCGGGAGCAACACGTTTTACAAGCCCGTTGACAACATCGGCGAGAAATCAATTGCCAACTACGCCGACTACGCGGGTAACTTCATCTACACGATTGCCATCCCAGGCTGTGCCTCGCCCGGACGCGTCTTCGTCGGTCAGCGTAAGGAGGGATTCGTTGTCAATCTCGGAGAGATTTTTGACTTGGTGAACACGAATCCAGTGGGTCCGCGCAATGGCGAGCCGAACGGTGTCTCCCATAAAAACATCACGTCCCTCGCGCTAGAGCTGCCCATCAGCTGTTTGACGACGGGAGGTGATCCGGTCATCGGAGCCTGGACGACGGCGAGCCTACCGACACCCGCGACCGCAGGAACTGCCAATGTCGTGTGGCAGCAGATGTCGCGTTTGGGGAACCCCCTAATCAACGAGGTGATCATCGGCTTACCTGATAAGGACAATTTCAACGGCAGCAACCCATTGGACGATGCCCAGTTTCTAACCTATGTCACGAATCCGACATTGCCGGTGTTGCTCAACGTACTGTTCGGCAATGCGGCCAAAGTCCCAGCGACCCCCCGCAATGATCTGGTTGCGGCGTTCCTGACGGGCGTGAAGGGTCTGAATCAGCCGCTCAACCCGCACCCGGCAGAGCTGATGCGTCTCAATACTTCGATTGCCCCGACGCCGCCCGCGTCACAGAAGGATCTGGGTGTACTCGCGGGTGATCTGGCTGGCTTTCCGAATGGCCGGCGCCCCTACGATGATGTCGTAGATATCGAGCTGCGCGTGGCAATGGGTGCACTCTGCGGAAAAATCGGCAATTGTGGATCGCAGACCACTGATCCGAACGGCGGTGCTCCGTACACCGATGGCGCAGAAGCGGCCGGACCCGACGCCTCGCATCTGACGCTCGGCGGTGCAATAAACCCGGCTGATACGTATCTCGATACTTTTCCGTATCTGAATAACCCGCTGCCGGGGTCACCCAATGGGCCAAATGGCATCACGCAGTAACGGCTAGGGAGCGCGCTGCGCTCACTAAGCGGACCGACCGCTGAAGACTTCGGCGGGTCCATGCGAGGCATGGGCCCGCCGTTTTTTTTTTAAATGGAGATCTCGGTACGTGAGTTGATCACGAGGATCTCGCGCTGCGACTTAACATGTAACTTCGCAAAAACCGACGGCATATAAGGGCCCGTCCGAAGCCGCTTCCATTAATATATCGAACATTCAGCCGGACTCAAGAGAGGAATGCCCATGTCAGCCACGCCACGCATCATCACCTTCGGTGCTGCTGTCGAAGCACAGCACTCGGTTCCCGAAGCGCAACGCGTCCTCGCCGGAGAACCGCGGTTGACAGTGTGGAACCACTATACCGAATCCACAGGTCAGTTCTTTGCCGGTGTATGGGCAGCAACGCGAGGTCGTTGGATTGTGCGCTACACGGAGCACGAATTCTGCCATCTCCTTGCAGGAAGGGTCGTAGTCACGAGCGAAGCAGGGGAGTCGATGGAATTTGGCCGCGGCGAAAGTTTCGTGGTGCCGGCCGGTTTTGTGGGTACGTGGGAGGTAACAGAAGACTGCCGCAAACTCTATGCCATCTTCGAGGCTCGCTAAGCCGCGAAACAGCATCCGCGTCCATCAAGGACACCTAACGGCGGCGTTCGTTGCAAAGTGACTATCATGGCGCGCAGAAGCGCTCGTAGAGGAAGGTGAGACACCATGCATACAATTCGACTTTCTCAGGACCGCGGGCTTGCGGATTTCGGCTGGCTGAAAAGCCGGCACACGTTCTCGTTCGGTGAGTATCGCGATCCGCGCTTCATGGGTTTTGGTCCGCTGCGCGTGATCAACGAGGACCGTGTCGCGCCGGGTGCAGGCTTCGGCACACACTCGCACAGTGACATGGAAATTCTCTCATGGGTGCTCGATGGCGCGCTTGAACATAAGGACAGTCTGGGCACAGGCGCCGTGATCCGCCCCGGTGAACTGCAGCGCATGACGGCAGGGACCGGAGTAACGCACTCGGAATTCAACGCATCGAAGAGCGAGCCGGTGCACTTCTTGCAAATCTGGCTGCTGCCGGAACGGCGCGGTCTTGAGCCGGGATACGAACAGCGTGCTTTTTCGCCGGCCGAATTGCAGGGCCGGTGGCGCCTGGTCGCCGCACACGATGGCCGGGACGATGCGGTCGAGGTGCATCAGGATGCGGACCTCTATGTCGCCAGAGTGACCACTGGCTCCGAACTCGTTCATACGCCGGCGCCGGGCCGGCGCTTGTGGTTGCAGGTTGCGCGAGGCTCAGTCGAGGTCGACGGCGCAGGTTTGTCGGCGGGCGATGCAATGTCCTGGGTGGGTGAGCCCAAAGTGACCCTGCGTGCTCGAGAAGCGGGCGAGTTACTATTGTTCGATATGGCGCCGTGACTGCGGCCGGAAAAAGGCCGAGCGGAGCGGTTAGAACAGGCGGGTTTCGCCCGTCTCGAGTACTTGGAACGCCTCGGCTGGGACATCGTGTGCCCGCTTTGCCGCGGCGAGAGCAGTGACAGGATCTTCGATTCCTTCTTCGGTGAGCCTAAAGCATCCGAAATGCGTGCCGATTGAGACTCGGGAGTCTAGATCGACATGCGCTCGGACAGCATCATCGGGATTCATGTGCTGATCACACATGAACCAGCGCGGCTCGTATGCGCCGATGGGCAGGAGAGATAAGTCCATCGGGCCGAAGCGGGTGCGAATTTCACCGAAGTGTTTCCAGTAACCAGTGTCGCCCGCAAAATAAACCTGTCGAGCGCCGACCTGGACGATGAATCCGCCCCAGAGCGTGCGATTGCGGCTGCCGGGGCCTCTTGTGGACCAGTGCTGTGCCGGCGTCATCACCACGCTGGCCGCCGAGGCGCTCACGCTCTGCCACCAGTCGAGCTCATCAACTCTGTGCAGGCCGAAGCTTTCGAGGAAGGCTCGGTTTCCAAGGCCCGTAATGAAGTGCGGCGCGTGTGCGGTTTCGAGTCGAATCAGCGTCTCGATATCGAGATGATCGTAATGATTATGCGTGACGAGAACCACGTGAACGGGCGGCAAGTCGGCAAAGGCAAGTCCCGGATCACGAACACGCTGCGGCCCTAGGTGTCGAAACGGGCTCGCGCGCTCTGAATAGACCGGATCGGTTAGGATATTGAGTCCTGGAAATTGCATGAGAAAGGTAATGTGATTGATGAAGGTCAGCGCAACCTGACCTTGTTGGAGACTCACTGGCAGTGCAGGTCGCGCACGGTTGTCAACATGACGAGGCCACGGTGTCGGGTTCGCCGTGCGGCGCCAGCGCAGGAAGTCCCGGAACGAGCGCCCCGCAGGCGCGTCCGGGTTGAAAAAGAACTGGCCGTCGAAATGATCGGACGGCGGCCCATGATATCCCGGGCCTCCGCCCAGTGAGTGCAGTGTGTTGCGCAAGCCCAAATGCTTGCGCTGTGCGGCGATTGCGCCGCGAGACTCTCTATCCATTGCGAGATGATCGCATGGCCGCTCGGCAGGCAACAGAGCTGTCAATGAGTCCAATCAAAGCTGTACTCCTCGGGCAACGACCATTCCTGCGCTCCCAGGTGGGCGGAAGGATGGTGCTGGACTCTGCCAGCGAGTGCGAGTAACTCAAAGTCGCTCCAGGCCGGCCCAACGAGGGTGATCCCGAATGGCAGCCCGGCCTGCGTAAAACCGGCGGGCACGGCCACGCCCGCTAGATCGAGTAAATTCATGAAATTAGTGTAGAAGCCCAGGTGGGTGTTGAGGCGCACGGGATCGGCTTCGATTTCGCTGATACGGTACGTTGTGCCGGCCGTGGGTGTCACGAGCACGTCGATCTCACTCCAGACACGCTCGCTCCTGCGTCGCAGCGCTTGCAGGCGATACTGCGCACGGAACGCCTCGGTCGCAGCAGGCTCGGCGCCGACTTCGATAATTTGCCGCGTGATCGGGTGCACTGCCTCGGGTGCGCGTCGCAGTAATTCTTCGATGACGATATAGCGTTCTGCGAGCCACGGACCCTCGTAGAGCAGTCGCGACGTCTCAATAAAGGGTGAATAATCGATTACCACGCGTTCGCCGCCGAGGCGCTGCAGGTTTTCAACCGCCGCATCGAAGAGACGCGGATACTCGCCGTTGCCGAAGAATTGCAGTTGCTCGTTGCGTGGCACGCCGAAGCGGAATATATCGGGTGCACGGTGCGCACGGCACGTGGGGTTTGGGGGCTTGCGCGAATAGGGGTCCGCCTCATCGAAACCGTCGGCGACGCGGCACACGCGCGCTGTGTCCTCGGCGGTCAACGCAAAGATTGCAACTGCATCGAGCGTTCGGCAGTTCGGAACGACACCATTCGTGCTGAGGCGTCCAAAGGTCGGCTTCATGCCTATGAGATTGTTGAAGGCAGCGGGGACGCGACCCGATCCGGCGGTATCCGTGCCCAACGAGAAGCTCGCGAGCCCCATCGCGACGGCGACTGCGGATCCGCTGCTCGAACCTCCGCTGATGTAGTCTGGATTGAAGCTGCTGCGGCAAGGGCCGTACGGTGAACGCGTGCCGACGAGGCCGGTTGCGAACTGATCGAGGTTGGTTTTTCCAATGGGGATTGCGCCCGCCTCGATCAAGCGCCTCACGACGAATGCCGACTCGGCCGGCGTGTAGGCGTAGGCTGGGCAGGCCGCCGTAGTAGGTGTTCCCGCAAGATCGATATTGTCCTTGATCGCGAATGGAATGCCATAGAGCGGCAGGGAAGCAGGATCACAGGCACCAAGCGCCTGCGCCCGCTCTAGCGTGCGTTCGATGGGTAGCAGAGAAATCCAGATGCCGCGATCGCGGCAAGTCGCAATGCGCTCATGTACCCACTGAACGATTTGCCGCGGCGTCGTACGGCCTACGCGATAGGCGGCCATAAGATCAGCAATCGCGAGGCTACGGGCGGGTAGTGACGCGCTCATATGCCGCCCGGTGCGAACCCACACGTGCAGGCAAAGTGTTCAAGCCTGTGCAATTAACGCAGCCATTGCCGTGCTCAGGATGTGGGGGCTGGAAAACCGCTCGCAATAAGTCCGCGCACGCCGTTCCAGCAGATCTGAACCCCGATGCAAAGCAAGATAAAAGCGGACAAACGCACGACTACGCTCGTGCCTGTCGTACCCAATTTGTGGAGGATTCGTTCGGCGTAGCGATAGCAAAGATAGACGCCCACGGCGACGAGCAAGATGCCAACCGCGTGCGCCAACGCTGTGAGGAGCAATGAGCGAAAGCCAGCGGGCGAATTGGCGCCGAGCGTCAGGGCCACCGAGATCGAACCGGGTCCAACCGTAAGCGGCATCGTCATTGGATAGAATGCGCGCTGACTTAAATCGTCGGGTCTTGCCGTATCCGGACTATTGCGATCGAGCGCCGGAGGCGAATTGGGACTATTCAACAGCGACCAACCAATCATGCAGACTACAATGCCACCGGCGACCTGTACCGACGGTATCGACAGACCGAAAAAATCGAGGACATAGGCTCCAATCAAAGCCGACGCAACGAGCAGTAGGAAACTGTTGATCGCAACCGCCTTCGCCATCCGACCGCGCTCGACCGACGTAAGGCCGGCGGTCATGGCGAGATAAATCGGCGCCCCGCCCAATGGATCAACGATCGGCAGCAAGGCGCCGACCGCCAGCATGATCACTGAACCAAAATGGAGGAGGGAATTGAAAATCGCAGACATGGAACTTAACCGTCCGAAGAAATGAATCAAGACTCCAATTCTTGTATCGAGGAACTCGCGTGCGCGCTGTAAACAAATGCGGGCGTGCGGCGAATACTAATCGCTCTCAGCGCCGGTGACGAGAAGAGCAACTGCTCCCACGACTGACCCACTCATGTGCTATAAATGACATTACTATAGTATTATAACTATTTAATAAATAAAGAGTTATTGTTATTTAATCAGGCGAGCTTTCTTAAGCGATGGTCGGTGTTTGACCGCCTTAGAAAAGATTGCATATTGACGTGTTCGCCACGACTATGTCGTTCATTCTGCGCGTCTGAGATATCAATCTGAACGGATCCGCGATCATCCGCCGAGAGGCTGGTCTGCACAAAGACCTCAAGCGCTCGCAGGTCATCATGATTGGCCTGGGCGGCGCGATCGGCACGGGACTCTTTATGGGCAGCGGCCTCGCGATCGGCTATGCCGGCCCGGCCGTGATTCTAAGTTTCGCCATAGCAGGCTTCGCCGCTGCGGTCATGGTGTTCAGCCTGTCAGAGATGGCCGTCGTCCACCCCTCCGCCGGCTCCTTCGGAACCTACGCCGAGATTTACCTGAACCCCTGGGCTGGCACAGTGGTGCGCTACACCTACTGGATGGCGCAGGTCATAGCAGTGGGCGCTGAATCCGTGGCGGCTGGCGTCTACATGACTTACTGGTTTCCGGACACACCTGTGTGGCTGTGGTCACTCGCGTTCGCGTTTGCATTGCTGTATTTCAATTCAAGGTCTGTCAACCATTTCGGGACGATCGAATACTGGTTCGCCTTAATCAAAGTCATTGCGATCGTTGTCTTCATCGTCGTCGGCGCTGCGACGATCTTGGGAATCGGCATGAAACCTGTGGGATTCCACAATCTCACTGGCCTGCCCGGCGGCTTCATGCCCAAAGGCTTTGGCGGCGTGTGGATGGCGGTAATCGTGGGTGTTCTATCCTTCAACGGCATCGAGGTCATCGCCGTTACTTCTGGCGAGACCAAAGATCCGGTGCGCACGATCCCGGCGGCGCTGCGCACCATGGCCTTACGCCTGTTCCTCTTCTACGTGCTCGCGCTCGGCATCGTCGTGACCTTTGTCCCGTGGACCGAAACCGGGGCTACAGTCGTGACGCAGAGCCCGTTTGTTCGCGTGTTTGCTCACTCAGGTATCCGGCACGCGGCGGGAATCATGAATTTTGTGGTGTTGACCGCGGCGCTGTCGAGCATGAATACCAACGTGTACTTGTGCTCGAGGATGCTTTTCTCGCTATCGCGCGGTGATTACGCGCCACGCTTTCTTGCGCGGCTCAGCAAGAATGGCACGCCGATCGCGGCAATTCTGACCTCGGGCGCCTGCATTCTTCTGGCAGCGGGAGTCTCCAAACTAACGCCGCTCGCCTACAATTATCTCTTTGGCGTCGCCCTCTTCGGTGCGATAATCGTGTGGATCGTCATCCTGCTTAGTCACTTGAGCTTCCGACGCAGGCACAGGGTGCAAGACCTGCCGGTGGTCATGCCCTTCTTCCCTGGAATGCAGATCGCAGGTCTTGTGCTTCTTACCGCGGTGCTAGTGACGATGGGGCTCGACAAGGAGGTATGGCGCATCTCCTGGATTGTTGGCGTGCCCTGGCTGGTGTTTGTTTCGGTGATCTATTTCATCCTGAAGGCGCGCCGAGCGCCCGACTCGTCAGCGACTACGGCGCTTGAGGGTGACTCGGCCAAGATCCCGGTTGGCGCTCGGGCTCATGAGCCAGGGATCGTCTAACTCGGCACGCCCCCTTGCAGAATGGTCGTCAACATCTGATTGTCGAGATTGCCGCCCGACACCACGGCGCACACGTTGTTCTGCAGATAGCGCCCCGACAATGCTGCCGCGACGGATACTGCGCCGGCTCCTTCAGCTATTACCCTGTTGTGCTCCGCCATGAACTTGATGGCCGCGGCCACTTCCATTAATGAGACGATGATCACTTCGTGAATCAGACTCCGTACGAGGGGCCACATCTCGGGTAGGACGCAGCCATAACCCACGCCGCTGACGAACCCAGACTCGTGCGGAGTCTTTACAGGGGTACCGGCATCGAATGCGGCCTTGAGCGGGTGCGCGCTCGCAAGCTCGCAGGCGATGATCTTCACACTCGGTTTGTGCTCGCGGACCGCGCAGGCGATTCCGCAGGCGAGCCCACCGCCGCCAAAGGGAACCAGAATGGCCTCCACATCCGGCGCCTGCTCGAGTACCTCCTGCCCAATCGTGGCGTCGCCGGCCACGGAAGCGCTATCGCGCACCGCGTCGATATATAACCCCTCCTGATCTGGGAGGGGGCCTGCCTCAATCGCCCGCCACCACTCGTCGCTCGAGCGCACATCGATGTGCGCGCCCAGAAGTCGCAGCTTCTGCAGCTTCGCCTCCGGAGCGTTATCGGGCACGACGGCGGTCGCGGCGATTCCGAGCCGGCGCGCCATCCAAGCGACGCCGAGCGCGCTATTGCCCGAACTCGTCGTGTAAATTCCTCTATTGAGATCGCTCGGCGCTTTGCTCAGGACCGCGTTGCCGATGGGTCGGATCTTGAAGGAGCCGATGGGCTGTAAATTCTCAAGCTTCAGGCGCACGGTCTTCCCCGCGGGCGCGCCGTCGCAGGCGACCAGTGGCGAAACCAGAGCTAAGCCTGCCAGGCGCGCTCGCGCCGCTTTGATATCGGCGCCGCTGACGGGTTGCACTGCGTCGATCATTGAGATCATTCCATCAAGATTGCAGAATTATATGATATTGCATATAGTTGTGACCGTCTAATCGGAAAAAATAGTGCATTATGGAATTGAATTTCGACGTGCTTCGGAAGGAATTCCCGCTACTTGAGCGCAAGACTTATCTAAACAGCGGTTCCTATTGCGCGCTTGCGAACAACGTGAAGGCCGCGTTTGAAGCGTACATGGAAGATCGCTTGCTGGTGGGCGCAAATTGGGACGTGTGGGTGTCCAAAAACGAGTCCGTGCGGGCACTGGTCGCCGAGCTGCTGCGCGCCGCCCCGGATGAGATTGCGGTTACCGCCTCCGTGTCCGCTGGTCTGAATGCACTCGCCAGCGCCCTGCAGTTTTCCGGAGCGCGCAACAAAGTGATCGTCAGCGACTTCGAGTTTCCGACGAACGCTCAGATCTGGCACGCCCAAGAGCCGCGCGGCGCACAGGTCGTGCATGTCCCGCGTGCAGCCGACGGCTACATTCCCGTGGAGAATTTCGCCAAGGTCATCGATGAAAAGACGCAGCTCGTCGCGATTACCCACGTCTGCTTTCGTAACGGCGCCAAGCTTGATATTCCCGGCATAGTGCGGCTCGCCCGCGCCAACGGTGCCAAGGTGCTCCTAGATTGTTACCAATCGGTCGGATCTCTCGATATTGACGTAAAGACTTTGGATCTCGACTTTGCCGTCGGCGGCATGCTGAAGTACCTGCTCGGCACTGCGGGGCTGGGTTTCATGTACGTGCGCGACTCATTCGTGAAGTCACTCCTGCCGACCAATAGTGGCTGGTTTGCGCAGTCGGACATCGGTGCGATGGATATTACTGCCAACCGGCCCGCGCCCAGCGCGCGTCGCTACGAGGCCGGCACGCCGGCGGTGGTCAATTGTTATGCCTCCGAAGCGGGCCTGAAGATTTTGTTGGGCGTGGGTACGCCGGCCATCGAGAGACGCGTGTACGACCTGACGCGTCGCTGCATGCAGCGGCTGGAAGAGATTGGATGGCCGAGTGTGACTCCGACCCGGGATGACCGTCGCGGCGCAACCGTGGCCGTTCCGTCGCGCGCCAGCGCTCAGCTATGCGCACAACTGATGAAGCGCGACATCGTTACGTCGTCTCGCGATGACAACGTGCGAGCAAGTTTTCACTACTATAATAACGACGACGACATTGAGTCTTTCGTCACGGCGATGAAGGACATGCGCAGCGAGTACATCCTGCGCTGAGCGTCGCAAGCGACGCCGCCGCGAGCGCTGGGCCAAGCAGATACGGGGAGGTGCGCCGGTGGATATTCGGGTACTGCGCGGGCATGAGGTGCGTGCCCTACTGCCAATGTCCGAATGCGTGGAGCTCATGCAGCGGACCATGATCGCGGTGTCGGAAGGTCGTGCCGTGCTGCCGCTGCGCTCGGTGCTGGTCATGCCTAACAATCGCGGCATGATGGGGAACATGCCCGGCTTTCTTGCCGATCCAGAATGCTTCGGCATTAAGCTCGTAAGCCTGATGCCGCACAACAAGCCGCCGCTGTACTCCTCGCACTTGGGCCTCGTGATCTTATTTGAGAGCGACCATGGCCGTCCGGTTGCCCTGCTCGATGCCGCGGAAATTACTGCGATTCGCACCGCCGCTGCGAGCGGCCTGGCAACGCGCCTCCTCGCGCGCGAGGATGCGGGCGACCTGGCTCTGCTCGGGGCAGGGGAGCAGGCGCAAAGCCATCTCGCGGCCATGCTGACGGTGCGGAAGCTGCGGCGCGTGCGCGTCTGGGCGCGCGATGGCTCCAAGGCAGCGGCTTTTGCGGCCGCCGAGTCGGCGCGACACGGCATCGTGATAGAGACTTCGGCTACCGTGCAACAGGCAGTTGCCGGCGCCGATATCATCTGTACGTTGACCAAGGCTCGCGAGCCCATACTCCTGGGAGACTGGCTTGCTACCGGTGTGCATTTGAATGTTGTCGGTTCGAGCATCGCCTCGACCGCGGAAATCGACACTGCGGCAGTCGTAAAGGCACGATTCTTTGTTGACTACCGCGATTCGACCATCCACGAGGGCGGCGAATACCTGCGGGCGCTACGCGCGCAGGCAATTACAGCGGAGCACATTCTCGCTGAGATTGGCGAGGTTGCGAATGGCTCAAAAGTGGGACGGCGCTCGGCGAGCGATGTGACGTTGTATAAATCTCTGGGCATCGCCCCGCAGGATCTTGCGTCCGCGCATTACATACTCGAAAAGGCGCGCGCGCGCGGCACCGGCCAGGTCATTGAGTTCTAAAGGTACAGCGACCGTGGATGCTTCTGGCCTGCGGCTGCCGACGGAGGATGATGTGGCGGCTGCTCGCAACAATATCCTCGGCCGGGCAATTCGTACGCCGCTATTAAAGCTGAATGCCGAAAATCCCGACTGCAACATCTATCTCAAGCTCGAGAACCTGCAGCCTTTGGGATCGTTCAAGATTAGGCCAGCGGTCAACGTGCTAAGGACCATGGTACCCGAGCGTCTGCAGCGCGGCGTGTTAACTGCAAGCGCCGGCAACTTCGGCCAGGGCCTCGCCTTTGCGGCCCGTGAGATTGGCGTTCCAATCACGGTCATCGTTCCGGAGAGTTCGGCGGCCATCAAGGCCACAGCCCTTGCAAGTTTAGGCGCCACCGTGGTGCGGGTACCGTTTGATGAGTGGTGGGCGGCGTTGACTCGCCGCAGCTTCGCCGGCGCAGAGGGGGTGTTTGTCCATCCGGTGGCGGAGTGCGCCGTTGTCGCGGGCAATGCGACGATAGGCGCAGAGATCCTCGAGGATCTGCCCAATGTGGAAGCCGTGGTGGTGCCGTTTGGCGGCGGCGGTTTGATCAGCGGTATCGGCTCGGTCATGCGGCGCCTGGGGCGCACGGTGCGCATGATTGCCGCGGAATCGGCCGCATCGCAGCCCGCAGCTGCGGCCCTCGCGAACGGAGGGCCGATCACGGTTCGTCACATTCAAAGTTTTGTCGATGGAATGGGGAGCACGACCGTGCTCGAAGAGATGTGGCCGCTCGTCCGTCAGAGCGTCGACGCGGCCGTGTGCGTATCATTCGCTCAGATTGCTGACGCGATTCGCGTGCTGGCCACTCGGCATCACGTAATCGCCGAGGCGGCGGGCGCCGCCTCCGTAGCGGCGGCCATGGCCGGCATGGCAGGCAGCGGAAAGATCGTTTGCATCGTTTCCGGTGGGAATATTGATGCGGCGAAACTGGGAGCCATTCTTAATGGCCAGAACCCTTTCTAGACTCGCCATGAGCAAACCACTGAAGTCCGCAGAGCAAGCTCCCTTCGACGACTTTCTGCCGCATCTGATCGCGCGACTCGCCTACCAACTCAACGGCGACCTGATCGAGAAGTTGCGACGCGAGGGCATCAACGTCACGCGCTGGCGGATTCTAGCAGTGCTCGCCATGGGTGATGGCATCACCATCAACGAGATCGTCGATCGGGCGATGATGCAGCAGTCCGCACTCAGCCGCGCTCTCATGAACATGGAAGAGGAAGAGTACATCCGCCGTGTACTGCGTCGCGATGACGCGCGCTACGTCGAGGTGTTTCTCACCGACAAGGGCCGCACTCTATTCACGTTGCTCAACGTCGTCGTGCGCCGCCGCCAGAAGCGTCTTTTGAAAGGATTTTCTCGCCAGGAAGTTGCCGCGGCCTTCACGCTGATCCGCCGTCTGAGCCGCAACATGACGAGCTGACGCAGATACTTAGACCCTGGGCCCATTCGCGAGCACTAGCGGGCGTCATGCGTCGCGGGATCGGGGCCTTGCTGTGTACCCTGCGCGCAACAGCTCAATCAGCAACTTGATATTTCATATGATAACTCATATTGTAATTAGACAACGCGGGGAGATCACCGATGAATTCGCATTCGATCGGGCAAAAAATGAATGGCAAACACGGGGTCTCGATATGGATGCTTGCTGCGGGCGCCGGCCTCATCGCCGTGCTTGCCGGGGCGCAGGCAGCGGCGGCCGATCAGATCGAGCCCAATGCCGACGCCTCGACGCTCACCGAGGTTGTCGTCACGGCGAACAAGCTCAACGCCCAAAAAGTGCTCGACGTTCCCGCGTCGATCCAGGCGATTAGCGGCGACGCGCTGCAGGCCGCAGGCGCGTCCGGAATCATGAGCATCGCGGGAGACGTTCCCGGCCTTTCGATTCAGGACCTGGGGCCCGGCGACAAGAAGTATGTCATCCGCGGCATCAACTCGACCGGCGACTCGACAGCCGGTGTCTACTACGGGGAGGCGGTGATCAGCGGCACGAATAGCGATGATGGCGGCGGTTTTGAGTCCGATATCCGCCTGTACGACATGGATCACATCGAGGTTCTGCGCGGTCCGCAGGGGACGCTGTACGGTGCGAGTTCCATGAGCGGTACGATCCGCTTCATTCCCAAGACGCCCGATCTCAACAATCTCGGCGGCTATGTGACCCTGGAAGGCTCGGAGACCGCACAAGCCAGCGGGAACTACAACGTCAATGGCGCGCTCAATCTGCCGATCATCGATGGTGTGTTGGCGCTGCGCATGGTGGGCTGGAAACTCTACGACAGCGGCTATGTCAACCAGATCCGGGTGGGCACTTCAGTCACTGCGCTCTCCAATACAAGTACGACCAGCACGCCGAATTACCAGACTGAACCTGTGCAGGCCCTCGGCTACCTGAAAGGTGTCAATGATGACGACGTGGGAGGCGCGCGGGCCATCCTGCGCTTTCAGCCTACGGACAAGCTGACGATCGATGCAACCTACACGGCGCAGACCGAGACTTCCGGCGGCTCATCGCGCTACACGCCTGCCGGCACGACCGCTTTCAATGGCGGACCCATCAAGCCCGTGCAGGGATGTGACCTGTGCAACACCGATCTGACGCAAAGTCCCTGGAGTGACAACCTCGTGGTCTTCGGCACCACTATCACATATGACACCGGCGTCGGTACCGTGACCGGAACCGCCAATGAGTACAATCGCCGGACGGACTTCAGCTTCGATTCGACGCCCATTCTGGTTTCATTTGCTATTCCCGTGCCCGCCGAGACCTTCGAACCGCGCGTTCGCGATGTGACCTCGAGCGAAATCCGCTACGCGAGCGCGTTCGATTCCCCCGTCAACTTCGTCACGGGAGTGTACCGCGAGCACGATCACCAGCTTCTCACCGTGGACGTCATCACGACCAATGGCCTCGGCCTGCCCACGGGCCCGTTCTGCGACAACAACAGCTGCGATGCGCTGACTTTTCCCGGCGCGGGCACCACGTTCTTCGGGCGCACGGACGAGCGATCGACGACCTCATATGCGGGTTTCGGTGAAGTGACCTGGAAGATCACCGATGCCTGGACGGCGGTCGCTGGCGTACGCTACTTCACGGAGACCCTGGAGGGGGTGCAGGTGCAGACTCATCCCTTCGGCGGCTTTCCACCCGGACCAACGTTGGTGCCGCTGCCCGACCCGAATCAGACTTTCAACAAGTTCACTTGGAAAGGCAATCTCAGCTACAAGTTCAGTGACAGCCTGTTGGGGTACACGACCGTCTCCACCGGTTTCCGCAGCGGAGGTCTGAATGCGATCAGCGAGCCCTTTGAGCCGATTCCAAAAACCTATGCGCCCGACTCGCTCACCAATTACGAAGTTGGCGCTAAAGGACGGCTATTCAACGGCCTGTTCGACTATCAGATCGATGCCTATTTCATCCGTTGGAACGACATTCAGGTGCAGGAGACCACCGCCGACGGAGCATTCATGTTCCAGGCCAACGCCGGCGAAGCTAAAGTCAAGGGAGTGGAGTTCGAATTCACAGCGCACCCAATCGAGTACCTCACCGCCAGTTTCGCCGGATCTTATACGGATGCCTATCTCGCACAGGGTGCCAGCGCCGCTGCGTTCAAAGCAAATTCCACCCTGGGTTTGACCGGCGATGTCATACCTAACGTGCCCAAATACCAGTTCAGCCTCGGATTGATATACAAGCGACCGCTCGTGAATGGCTGGGATGGCATGGTGGCGACGGATGTGACCTACCGGGACGGGGTGGACTCGTATTTCACCTCCAATACGTTCAACATACCGCTTGCCCCCTACACGTTGCTGGGTCTGCGGGTCGGAGGCATCGAAGGGCCGTGGAGTGTCACCGCCTTCGCGCGCAACTTGACCAACAAGCGCGCTCAGGTGTCGGCAATCAATTCCACGCAGGACCCCGACGCGCTTCTGACGGTGCAACCGCGGACGATCGGCGTTACGCTCACCCGCACCTTCTAGCTTAGAATCCTCCCATGCCTGCTCCGCGCCAATCGTGGCGGCGGTAATTGCATGGTCTAGGAGGTCGGTCGTGCGTTGGGTGCGGACGTTTCTGATCGGTTCGGCGCTGCTGATTGCAACCAGCCAGGCGGCTGCTGAAGATCACAGCGGTGAGAGCCTGCCACTGTGGGATTTCTACTCGTCAGTCCTTAGCCACGCCAAATACGTTGATTTGACGCACGCCATCGCGCCGGGTGGACCGATTGGGGAGGGATTCGGGGACTTCAGGGTGGGCCCGGCATTGGCGGGTGTCTCCATCCCCGGCGTCATCGCTAAAGGGGAGCCGTTTACCTACGAGAAGTTAGGTGTCGCGATTACAGCCTACCAATTGCCGATGGACCATATCGGCACGCAGTTTGGTCCCCCGGCGCATGAGAATGAGCACGGGGCGACAATCAGCGATATTCCACCGACCGTAGTCATGCGTCCCCTGGTGGTTGTCAACGTTGCGCCGCAGGTGGCTCGTGATCCCGGCTACCAGGCGAGTGTTGCTGATATAAGGGAATGGGAACACCGACACGGCCTGATTCCTCCCGGTGCCGTGGTCATGATTCGATCTGACTGGTCGAAAAAGTGGAATGACCCGAAGCGCTTCACGACACAGCCGTTCCCGGGCGTAACGTTGGCGGCGCTCCAATATCTACACTTGGACCGGCATGTTCTGATGCATGGACATGAGCCGTTGGATACCGACAATACGGCGCCGAAATTCATTGGCGAGAAATGGCTCCTGAAGCATAACTTCGCGCAGGCTGAGGGCGTCGCGAATCTCGATCAGGTTCCCGAGAGCGGAGCACTGATTGCGATCGGCTTTGCCAAATTCGAAGGTGGCACGGGCGGGTTCGCCCGCTATATCGCGATTGCTCCGGAGGACTGGCCGTTTGGCGAGACCATCGAACAACAGCCCGGCGCGCCGCTGCCAACGCACGTGCATGCGCTGCGGCGCGGCGCCGATGGCGTGCTGAGAGAAACACGATGAGCGCCTCGGCAGACACTCCAGTCACCAGTGCCAGCCGCAAGGGCTTCTATTACGAGATCAAGGCGGGAAAGCGCTACCTGTGGTGCAGTTGCGGCCGCTCGAAGCAGCAACCGTTCTGCGACGGCTCGCACGCCGGAACGTCCTTTCTCCCAATTCCCTACAAGGCCGAGCGGGACGAGGAAGTCATTTTCTGCGGCTGCAAGCACACCGGCACCAGGCCGTTCTGCGATGGCACCCACAGCAATCTGCCGGATGGCTACCGCGATGACGATCCGGATAGCCCGGCGAACCGTGCAGTCGATATGATCCCCACAGGCGCGGATCCGACAATCATGCTCGACGGCCAGTGTTACGTCTTCGCGACCCGCCGCGCGCCACTGACCCGTCGCGGTGTGATGAACTATACGCCCGTGATCAGCCCCGCCATGGGCGCGCTGTATCAATCCCAGTTCTACGCCGAAGTCGACTGCGGGGCGTCGCCCGTAATCTCCGCTGACGGCCGGCACACGGTCCTGTTCGTCGCCTCGGGCGACGGCGCGATAGAGATCGGCGGACAGCGCTTCGCGGTCGGGCCCCTGACGGGTGTGTACATTCGGCCCAATGAGGCATACCGGATCATGGCCGCATCCCCCATGCAGGTCTTCATATCGAATGGCCCGGGCAGCGAGGATCTCGTTTGGCTCGAGAACATGCCGGCGCACTTTGAGAAAAACCATCCGCTGCGCTGTGCGGTCGTCGACCCGTCCCAGCGCCAAAAAATGGCGGAGCGCTACTACCAGCTGCTCGTCAATCGCGCGCACAGTTCGACGGTGGTCACGCAGTTTATCGGCAAGGTCCCGCTCTCCAAAGCCGAGC
>Ga0302177_10001340_pt1 | contig 17837 bp, 15 predicted proteins | sample I_Palsa_E1_2_FD_198780 | JGI IMG/M metagenome (GOLD analysis project Ga0302177, IMG submission 198780) | Peat permafrost microbial communities from Stordalen Mire near Abisko, Sweden - I_Palsa_E1_2 | ecosystem: Environmental > Terrestrial > Soil > Palsa > Peat permafrost | place: Sweden... | reverse complement strand
GCGGCCCGCGCGGCCGCGAGCACGACGCGGGCGTAGAGCTTGGCTCCGGACGGCTGCGGGTGGATGCCGTCCGGCCACAGCAGGGACGGATCAGCCGCGATCGCCTTATTCCAGTTGGCCAGCTCGACGTTCCCACCCTGCCGCGCTGCCGCATCGAGCTCGGCGTTGACCTCGTGTTCCCATGGCATGGGCCCGAAGGTGTTGACCAGGACCAGGTCACGGTTCGGTCCGATGACCTGCCGCAGCTGGCGGATCTGGCCGGCGGTGACGTCCCCGTTTGTGCCCAGGCCGATGACGACGATGTGCCGCAGCGTGCCCGCGGCGGCGAGGTCCTGGATCGCCGCGAGCCCGGACTGCATCTGCCTGCCGACCTGTGCGTCGATGTAGATGCCCGGCATCGCGGCGTTCAGCGCGGCCGCCGAGGCGACCATGATGGAATCGCCGACGGCGGTCACCTGGTCACCGGAGACCTTCGGCTGCTGCCCGGAGCGGCAAGCGGTGGCGGGCGGCGAACTAGCCGCGGTCGACTTGTGCGCCCCGGCTTTGACCGTGCGGCCCGACTGGGAGGCGCTGCTGATCCGCTGGCCCTCGGCGACCTGCCGGAGCAGGCCCGGCGGGGTGGCCGACTCGGACGGCCGGACAACGCCGAAGACAGCCACCACGACGGCGATCGCCGTGACGGTGGCCACCGCGACCGGGACCGAGCCGCGGCGGCGCCAGGCTGGCCTTGTGCGGACGTCGGCTGGCCCTGTGGGGGCGTCGGCTGGCCCTGTGGGGGCGTCGGCGGGCCTGGTGCGGGCGTCGGCGGGCCTGGTGCGGATGTCGGCCAGCTGCTGGCGCCAATGCCGGATGGTGGTACGCAGACCGTTCTGCAAGATCGGCGTCTCGATGAACCGCCACGAGGCGGCCGCCAGGGCGATCGTGACCCCGGTCTCGATGAGCCACGTCCAGGCGGAGGTGGGGCCCGATCCGGCCAGCGCGGCGGCCAGGGCTATCACGGGCCAGTGCCACAGATACATCCCGTAGGACCGGACGCCGACCCAGCGCAGCGGCGGCAGGCTGGTGATGACGGCGATGACGCCGTTGCCGGCGGCCGCGGCGACCAGGCAGGCGGCCGCCAGCGCGGCCACGATCAGCCCGACCGGGTAGACCGCCGGGTCGTTGCCGGAGAAATGCCCGATGGCCCAGGCCAGCACCGCGAGCCCGGCGACGCCGGCCGCGTCAAGGCGCTTGGTCTGCGCCGCCGGGAGCGATCCCAGGGAGGCCAACGGGTAGGCCAGGGCCAGCGCCGCCCCGATCAGCAGCGCCGACGCGTGCGTGTCGGTGCCGTAGTAGACGCCGGACGGGTCGCCGCCCGGCGTGTACTGAAGCGCCATGACCAGCGCTGACGCCGCGGCGGCGAGCAAGATGACCGTGACGCGTGAGCGCCGCCCGTTCAGCCTGAAGAGGAGAAACCACAAGATGAGGGGCCAGAGGAGATAGAACTGTTCCTCGATGGCGAGCGACCACAGATGATCCAGCGGCGCCGGTGCCGTCAGCTGGCTGAAGGCGGCGAAATACGACACGTGGTGCAGGATCTGATACCAGTTACTCGTGTACGTGACCGCCGCTAGCAGTGCCGGCCGCAGTGAGACCTCCTGGGTCGGCTCGATCACGGACGCCGCCGCGGTGACGACGACCAGCATCACGGCCAGCGCGGGCAGCAGGCGTCGAGCCCGCCTGGTCCAGAAGTCCCGCAGGTCCAGTCGCCCAAGCGTGTCATACCGGGTGACCAGCAGGTCGGTGATCAGGAATCCGGACAGGACGAAGAAGATGTCGACGCCGAGGAAACCCCCCGACAGTTCTGATGCGCCCTCGTGAAAACCCATGACGGCGAGCACAGCCAGCGCCCGCACACCGTCAAGGCCAGGCGCGCGTGTACGTATCTTCGTGATTCGTCTCGTCCCACCAGGTAACCGTCTGTCAGACCCGATACGGGCGTCATGCTAACCAACCGGCATGCTCATAGCCAGGAGAAACGCCGCGAGGTACGCGAGCAGCTCCATCCCGCGTCCGGCTGCGTCAGCCGACCCAGCGGTCGCTGCCGGTGGCGAGGACGGCGCTGTTTACCACGTCGGCCAGGTGGCCGGCTCGACGGAACGCCGTGCGCTGGAACGCCGCTCCGTTCCCTCTGGCCAGCAGGGAGCTCAGCATTTCCGTAACGGCATCGGTGTCTCCGGCATCGTCAAGTGCGTCCCGGCAGTGGTCGACGAGCAGGCTGACTACCGTCGCCGCCTGCTCGGGCAGGCCGGTCACCGGGTTCAGCAGGTCCTCATCCAGGCCGGACCGGCTGGCCCGCCAGGCGGCCAGCCGCAGCAGCTCGGTGCGGGCGGGCGGGGCGGGCTTCCCCTCCCGCGCGGCTCGCGCCTCGGTTTCCACCAGCGCACGGGCCAGCCCGGCGAGCAGCACCGTGTCCTCGCCGTGCAGGCACACGTCGGCGATGCGGAGCTCGATGGTCGGGTAATGCTCGGACAGTCGCGCGTCGAAGTAGACCATGCCCGTGTCGAGCAGCGTGCCGGTCCGCACCATCTGCTGCAGGGTCTCGTGGTAGCGCCGCGCGGTCCGGAACGGTTCCGTCGGTCCCGAGTTCGGCCAGCGACCCCAGGCCTGGTACCGGAAGCTCGCGTAGGAACTGTCGTTTCCCTGCCAGAACGGCGAGTTGGCGCTCAGCGCGAGCAGGATGGCGAGCCACGGACCGGCTCGGTCCAGGACGGCTACGCCCTCGTCGTCGGAGGAGATCTCGACGTGAACGTGACAGCCGCAGGTGAGCTGCTCCTGCGCGGTCAGCCCGAAGGCCTCGGACATCCGCTGGTACCGGGTCTCGCTGACCAGCTCGGGCTCGACGGCGACCGGGGAGGTGGCCAGCGCCGCTACGTGGGCTCCGGCCTTTCCGGCCGCGGCTGCGGCGGCGGCCCGGCACCTGCGCACCTCGCGGTCAAGATCACTGAGCGAGTGGCACGGCTGCGAATTAGTTTCCAGTTGCTGCTCCTGTAGCTCGAGTCCGAGGCTCGCCGCGTCATCCCGGGCCTGATCCGCGCCCGCCCCACGTGCGCCCGCCGCTTGGCTCGACTCGGCGGCCTGTCTTACCTGCCGCAGCACCGTTCCTGCCACCGCCCGCGGCTGTCCGGTGCCCGGCTCGACCAGCAAGAGTTCTTCTTCGACGCCGACGCTGCGAGGATTCATCGTCGAACAATGCCCGCAGATCGGACTGCCAATCACGCCAGCGGGACAAGCCTCCGGCTGCGGGCCCCCTCAGCTGAGTCTGTTACGCGAAACGACCGTTCGGAAGTATCGCCTGGGTGGTCTCAGGTGTCGATGCTTGGAGTGCTCTGGGCCAGCAGGCGCGCGAGGCCTTCTAGGTGTTCGATGACTCGTGCCGCATGGCTTTGGGAGCCTGCGTGGGTGGTTTTGCTCAGCTCTTGCCAGAGCGAGGCTGTTACCTGCTCTGGGTCGCTGTTGTCGCTGTGGCGCCTGAGGAAGAGTATCCAGTCATTGATGGGGATGCCCATGGCGTCCTGGGCTCTTGCTGATGCTATGAAGTCCGTCATCAGTCCGGTGACGCGGGCCAGCCGTCCGAAGTTCCCGCCACGGTCATAGTCCGGTGTATCGACGATCTGCATGTCTTTAGTCGGGTAGGTGCGCACTTCGGTCGGCGATGAGATGCCTTTGGGGTCCGTGGTTTCCCGGACGTGTTCCCACCAGTGGTTGCGGAACTCCGCGGCGTGCCGGGCACCAGATACCCATGGTTCGCGGGCCACGGGTGTCCCGGATAGCACATTGCTGAGATGCCATGGCACTACCGCGATCAGGTCGAACACGGAGCAGGCGGCTGGGGTGGTTTGAAATCGGAGGCTCGGTACACCTTCTTTAGACAAGAGGTACCAGCCTTTCAGCTCGATACCCATGGCGATATCGGGTTCGGCTGTTCCGCGCCGGACCAGCCGGACGTCTGGAAAGGTCTGGGATTGCCGTTCAAATCTGTAGCCGACCCACTCCTCGTCCGGATCCCAGATGCTGCGCATCTTGTTGAGTGTGTGCACGACCTGGACCTCGATGCTCGTGCCCAGCACAGAGTTCAGTGAGAACAAATCGGTCGCGTTGATACCTTCGATGCGAGTACCGAACTCGAAGAACCCCGGCAGCACGAGCAGTGCCCCGGCTACCCTCTGGGCGAGCTCAGTGCGGGGATCATCTGGCCGAGACTCCAGATCCGGCAGCGGAGCACCTTGGTCCAGCGGATCGGTCATGCCCGTGTTATATCAGTTTAGGCATTCCCCGGCTGAGTTATGCCTGTTCGTCTCCTTCTGGATCGCGCCCAGAATGGGCATCTTCGAGGCGCTGGGCTGCAATTTCTGCGAAGTCGTGATCAATTTCCGCGACGTAGGGGAAGCGGCCTGACTCCACCGCTGCGACCGAGGCAGAGGCGAGGCCTCCGAATGGCTCCCACACCACGTCGCCGGGATCCGTGGCAGCAGCCAGGATGCGGTGCATAAACTGCAGTGGCTTCTGGTTAAGATGCGCCGCGGACAAACTGCTGGGGTTGTGGACTCGGGGCGCCGCCCGCCTCATTGTGCCCTTGATCCGCTCCACTCCATGCAGCGGCGCCAGCTGCCAGACATTGGTGATCCCGTGCACGTGCCGCCACTTATGCCGCAGCGCGTCCCAGCCTTTGCCGCTGACCGGTTCTTGCCCGTCAAGCGAGTAATAGGGCCAGCCCGATTCGACGCCGTGTTCGTTCGCGTACGAAGCCAGGCGCTCCATCATCTCGCCCGGAGGCCAGTACCATAGCCAGTCTTGCGTGAGGTATTTGCGGGTCGCGGCGTTGCGCACCCCGCATGCTTGGTTGGCTCGGCTCAAAGGTAGCCCGGCCCGCTGCCACTCATGACGCAGCCACTGCTGTACGGGCATGATGCCGTCGGCGCCCCGGACTTCGAAGCGGCGCTGGTAGAAGGCGCATACCTCGGTCGTGACGGGGAAGCGGCGGATCGTCTTCCCGTTGACGTTGCCCGCAATGTGCGCGACCCCTTTGTCCCAGGTGACGAGCTGCACGTAATCCCAGCCGCTCTCAACGAGCAGCGGGTGAACCGTCGCCCAGCCCACTTCTGTATTCCAGAACCAGAGCGTGGTGGCTGGCGTCGCATACTGGCTCCACGCCTCTACATGCGGCCGGTACCACTCAACTAGCCCGCCGACGCCGGTCGTGTCCCCGTGAAATCCACGGATGCCGTATGCGCCGTCGCTGATCACGACGACCGGCACGGGCCAGCTCCCGTAGGCGGCCAGCGCATCGCCGCGGTGCAAAAGATAAGCAGATCGATCCATGTTCCGTCTCCTCCGAAGGCCACGTCACGGATTCGCGCATCCGCGTAGCGGCAACGGGCCTCGAACGACAGAGGACCTGCATCTCCTTAGCGTTTGACGCGGCCCAGCCCAGCCTGCGACTTTCGTGCTGCTTTCGTAGCCCCCTTGCTGCATGCAACGGCTCGTTACATGTGGCCCATAGGATCACGAGGTACAGTTTGACATGGAAGTTCTATCGGTGTGCTCCACCACGCCGCATCGACTTTCATAGGGCTTTCAGGTCGGAGAGGATGTGCCCGGACGACAGGCGGTAGTAAGGCTACTGCCGATCCCTCAGCCTGGTACCGGTATCCTCCGCAGAGCATGCAAGCGACCCCGATGTAGTAACGAGATCGACCCGCCTGCTGGCAGATCTCGCCCCCGCGAGTTCTGCAGCGATGCTTGCCGGAGTGTGTATCACCGGGAACGGAATCAGGCGAGGAATACGCTCCTGGAAGCGCGGCGTCTCGCGGAGCAGTACGAGATCGACGAAACCGCGGTGACTGAACCTGCTCCGCACGCTGCTGAGCTGCCGGAACGCCCACCTGGCTTGCCCAGCCTGGCCTCGGTCCGCCCAGGTCACCTCGCACTCTCCTTGATTGCTCAGGCCCTGGAGTCGATCCGGGTCGACCTGCAAGATGGGGTGCCGCTGGATCTTGAGGGTGTACTGGTCCGCATCTCGACAGCCAAGGAAGAAGGCGATCGTCTGCTGAGGACGTATGGCCAGCGCGACGGTTTCTGATCTGCAGCGGCGCGGCGCTCCCGGCTACGCCGAGCTTGGCGCATGCTGGTCACGGATGAGCGGGCCTCGGATGACATGGGTTCCGCCCAGTCACCGGTGCGACCGCGCCCGCCATGCCCTACCCTTGATAGGTACGCACGGCCTCTAATGGGCGACGAATCAGATGCTCTATGCTGGCTGTGCTTATGTGTGTGGTAGTAGATACCTGCGAAATCGCAGGTAGGACAACTCAAGACCCGCGCTCGTAGCTCAACGGATAGAGCATCTGACTACGGATCAGAAGGTTGGGGGTTCGAGTCCCTCCGAGCGCGCCAGCGAATCCCCAGGTAGACGGGCCAGTCACTTCTCGTCGTCCTCGTCCTCATTGTCATCTGGCCGGAGGCCAGGCCCGATGCGCACGCGGCGAACCTCTGTCAGGGAAGCCCTAACCTCACCGACCTGCGGGAACCTGGATTAGCCGCGTGAGGAGCAGCCATGTGGGAGAAGAGATCAGCGACCACTGCTCCGTCCTGCCCGCCGTCCGGTCTCACGTCCAGGCCGTCTTGTCGGGAAGCGCCCAGACTGTCGATTTTCGACCTGCTCCATAGGTGTAAGTCTGAGATCCAGCGGACGACTGGCACGAGGCTGCGTTCGTCCTGACGAACGACCGGGTTCGTGACGGTCCCAGGGATGTGTCAACTCCTTTTGAACGGGTGCAGGAATTACCTGTACCTCGACGGGGCTCCTCGGGAGCAGGCCGACAGAGACAAGGCGGGACCGTACCAGCGCCTTGGCCGCACGCACCACCTTGGTGATGACGATTGGATGGATCATCTTCCGGTTTCTGTCTCTAGGTAGTCATACGCAAACCTACAGTAACTCCTATCTCGGTCGATCCGGTGCGCACCACGTCGAGAGTCCTGCGTTCGGACGCACCGGTGTCAACACGGCCTTGACAGTCGGCGGCCGATCGAACGAGCTTGGTTGCTCGGCCACGCTGGCCGCATTTTGGCCACACGCGAGCGCTCAACACTGCCACCTACTGCGCATCATCGAGCGGCGTTTCGCCAGCTCAACGACGAGATGCCCAGGTAGACGATGAGACTGTAGATCTCTACGGATCAGAAGCAAGACCGTGATCGCCACACGAACGCGGAGATGACCCGCGCTGAGCTCCCTATTCAAATGGCCAAGTTGCGGGAGAGCATACGCCACTGGTATCGCTGGCTCACGCGGCGAAAGCCTGCGGAGCGCTGGCAGCTGCGGGCTGGATAGGCTCTGGTCAGGACGCTAGCGCCGGGAGGCGGGCATGGCCGAAGAGGTCACAGAGCGGGTCAGCCGGTACATCCTCGACGGCTCAGATCCAGACCTCCGGCGGCTCTTGAGCGGTGCCGAGCTAGGCGCGGAGAACGCCCGCACGGCGTTCCGCAGGGTCGGTGTCCAGCCAGGGTGGAACGTGATCGACTGTGGCTGCGGCCCCATCGGCGGGCTGGCGGTCCTGGCGGAGATGGTCGGCCCCGCCGGACGGGTCGTCGGTGTCGATGTCAGCCCGGCGGCGGTCCAGCGGGCGCGAGCGGTCGTGACCGCCCTGGAGCTGAGTATCGTGGAACTGGTCGCAGGCGACCTGCACGACCTGGATGCCGCGGCGCTGGGCGGGCCGTTCGATCTGGCCTTTTCGCGGGCCTTCATGATGCACCAGGCCGACCCGGTACGGACCCTTCGCCGTATTGCCGATCTCCTTCGCCCTGGCGGCTGGCTTGTCGTGCACGAGGCGCTGGAAAGCCCGCCGCCGCGATCGCACCCGCACCTGGAGGCCGTCGCCGACCATTGGGATCTGGTTCATGAGGTGCTGCACCGGAATGGAGTGCCGGCTGGAGCCGTCGAGGACCTGCCGCGGTCCGCCCGCCAGGCAGGCTTGGAAGTCACCGCGATGAGAGGCTTGTTCCTGGTCGAAGACCCGGAGCCGATGTTCGAGATATATGCGGCCACCGTCGAGGCGGTGAGAGAACGCGGCATCCAATTGGGCATCGCGGCTGAGAGGATCGATGGCCTGGTGCAAGACCTCCGGGCCGCAAAGGACGGCGGATACGAGTGGGTAACATCAAGTTTCTACCTCGACCTGGCACTGCGCAAGCCCGCTGCTGGGTGACAGTCGGCCGAGCGTGCCATACCAGGTGGCATCCTGCCGTTGAGGTCTTGACGGGTGAGTAACTATGTGAGTAACAACGGCCACTGACACCAGCGGACGCCGGGAGACGTCCACGGACAGTGCCGCGCAGGTGAGCCAGGGAAAGAGCGGTGGTAGATCGTATCGCGCGTTGGCTTCAGGACGAAGAGGCCAATGCCAGCGAGTCGAGCGTGGGAGACGCAATATGGAGAGTGATCGCGCGAGCTTGACTCCCCGCCTTAGAAAGGGAACGTCCGCTGCTATCTCCGACGGCAACCATGACGGCAACGATGGCAGCCGTCAGCACCCTGGGGCAGCCGTGAACAGCCGCGTACTCTCGCACATCTAGCCTGAGCTGGGCATCCGCTGCACCTGAAAACCGGAAGGTCAGCGGGCATGTCGATCGCTGGAGTAACAAACTCACAGGCTGCACTGTGGACACCTCACTCCGCTTGTGGACAGCAGAAGCCTCGCGACCTGCGCAAGGCTGACGTTCTTACCGTTATCCACTTTTCCACAGCATCGCTCTTCCACAGATGCGCAGCCCGCTGACCAGCCTGTTTGCCGGAATCATCCACAGGATTATGCACAGGACGCTAGCCTTTCACTCCCGGGGCTGGCGTGATACGAGTATGCTCTCATGCTGGCCCTGGGGCCCTTTGCCGCGGTCGACTTGCCTGCCATCGTTGCCGTCACGGTTGCCGTCGAACAGCAGCGGTGTCGACGGCGGCGGTTGCCGGGCCGCCCCGGACCGCGCTGCATGGGAACCGCGGCACCCGATTCACACTGTTGTGTTATCAAGCAGCGTCGTCACCGTCGCCGCTGTCATCGCGGCGATCGTGCTGCCGTACATCCTCGGCGTCTCCGGGGTGCTGCCGGCCAGTGCGGCCGAGTGGGTGCTACGGGTGACAGCGGCGGGTTTTGCCATGGAGCAGAGCGTGCCGCAGTACCAGCAGGTCGTCGGCCACTACGGGCCGCCGGACTACTTCCCGCTAGGACCGGGGCTGGGGCTGGCGGTGCTGTGTGCATATGCGCTCGCCGCTTTCGCCCTGGCGACGTGGCGGCTGCGACGGAGGGACGCGTGACGAGCACCGTGCGGGCCGAGTGGACCAAGCTGCGGACCGAGCCCATGAACGTGGCGGTCCTGGCCGCCATGTGCGTGCTGACCGTCGCGGTCGGCGCCGCCACCGCGGCGGTCACCAGGTGCGGCGGCGGCGCCGGGCGCGCGATCGACCCGACCAGGGTGAGCCTGACCGGGATCGAGGTCGGCCAGGCCGTGGTCGCGGTGCTGGCCGTGCTGGTGATCAGCGGTGAGTACAGCCCCGGCATGATCCGGGTCACGCTGACCGCGACGCCTCGGCGCTGGACGATGCTGGCCGCCAAGGCGGCGGTGCTGACCGGCCTGGTCCTCGCCGCCTCGGTGGTCGCGGTAGGCGGCAGCCTCGCGGCCGGGCGGCTGCTGCTGGCCGGCAACGGCGTGATTGTCGCGCACGCTATCACCGGGGCAGTGGTCCGGGCGGCCGCCGGCTCGGTGCTCTACCTCGCGCTCATCGGCCTGCTCATCCTGGGCATCGCGACGATCGTGCGGGACTCGGCCGCCCCCACCGGCGCGGTGCTCGGCATCTTGTACGTCCCGCCGGCCATCGCCCTGTTCCTCGGCAGCGACCCAGCGTGGCAGCGCTGGGTCGAGAGGTACACCCCGGTGAACGCCGGCCTGGCCATCCTCAACACCACCGGCCTGCGCCACCTGGTCATCAGCCCGTGGCCGGCCTAGGCGTGCTCGCGCTGTGGGCGGCGGGAGCGCTGATCCTCGGCGGGCTCATGCTCAGGTTGCGCGACGCGTGACCTCGGCTGGAACCACCGTTCGTTATGACCCGGAAGCCTCTCCCCAAAGAACAGCATAATTTCATAACGACCTTGCCTGCTTCCCCGCGGACCTGCCCACGCCCGCAGGGGAGGCGGCCTCGGCTCGGTCCGCGCGGACGGCCCGCCGTCTGGCGGTCGACAGCGAACGAGCGGTGGCCAGGGCGTCGTCGCCGAGGCCGATCGACATCCTGGTGAGGATCTCGCTGTACGAGCGCACTGGGTCGCGGCCGACCGAAGCGAAGAACCCGGTGAGCTCGAGCGTGGTGTGGCCGTGCACACCGGACCAGACAGCTTCGCCGGCGGTGGTGACGTCGTCGACCTCCCATCGGGCCGCGTTGACGCAGGCGTGGATGCGACGGAGGAGCGAGACGAAGGTGGATCTAGCCGCCTCAAGGTCGGCGGGATCACCGAGCCTGAACGCGGCCAGTCCAGGACCGAACATAACCCCGTACAGGTGGGGTTCGCGCAGAGCGAAGCGGCGGTAGCTCCAGAGGTAGGTCATCCAGTCGGCGACGGCATCGTCGGTGACCGCGCCACGGTCCAGCTCGGTTCCGAAATGGGCGAACCCGCGGCGCATCACCTGTCGGGTCAGTTCGTCCATCCCGCCGAAGTGAGTATAGACGACCATCGTCGACGTACCAAGCTGGCGGGCCAAGCGCCGAGCCGACACGGCGCCCTCAGTGGCCAGCAGTTGCGCGGCGGTGTTGATGATCCTTTCGCGCAGATGAGGGTCGGCGGACCGGGACGGCACGTTCGACAGTATATCCATAACACCGTCATTGACATCGGTACATGACAGTGTTATGCATAACACCGTCATGCAACGGTGCCGACGGGAAAGAGGACACGAGATGGCCACCAACAAGGAAATCGTCGAAAACGCCTATGCGAGCTTCGCGACGGTGACACAGTCGTGGCGCTCGGGAGCTACACGTGGAAGCACAAGAGTTCCGGAGAACCCGCCGCTGTGAAGATGGTCCACGTGTGGACCATGAACGGCGGCAAAGCTGTTGCCTTCCAGCAGCACGTCGACACCCTCAAGGTTCGCGAGCTCAGCTGACCCTCCGCCGCCCTGGCCGCCACCTGATCGGCCGACCCTCCCGCCTCAGCCTGGCGTGAGTTGAGCGTCCCGGAAGGTCGCTGGGCGCGCAGCGTTTCCGCCGTTGCGGAGCCCCCTTCCGCTGCTGGGAGATGGCTGGCAGCCGGCCGCCTTGACTCTCACCTTGGGGGAGGCCGCACACTCATCTTGCCGGGCCGGATCGGCCCGGCGACGAGGGAGTCAGCGTGGAAGAGATCAGTATCGGGGAGTTCGCGCGACGGTCCCGCCTGTCGCTGAAGGCGCTCCGTCTCTACGACGAACGCGGGGTGCTGGTGCCCGCGCGCGTCGATCAGGGATCTGGCTATCGCTACTACGGCACGGCCCAGCTGGAGGAGGCACGCCTGGTCGTGATGCTGCGCCAGTTGCAGTTGCCGCTCGCGGCGGTCAAGGAGCTGCTCGCGTGCGATCCGGCCGATGCGGCGGAGCGCATCGCGGAGCACTGGCGCGACGCCGAAGCGGCCCACGACGCGCGGCGCGGCCTGGCCGACCACCTCGTCAGCCGGTTGAGCGGAAAGAAGTCCGTCATGTACGAGGTCGCCACCCGGGAGATGCCCGAGCGGAGCCTGCTCTGTCTCAAGCGCAACGTCGAGGAGCAGGAGATGTGGGCGTTCGGCAAGGAGTTCATCGCGATCTTGCGCGAGCGCCCGCTCCCGAAGATCGAAGGACGAGAAGGCGCGATGTTGTGCATCTGGTGGGGTCTGGTGAACGCCGACGGCGATGGCCCGATCGAATGGTGTGCGCCAGTCCCTGCCGGGCAAGCGGAATCTCTCGCGTCGCACTATCCCGAGCTGACGTTGCGAACCGAGCCGGCCCATCTGGAGGCGTTCGTCGCGCTACCGGATGAGGGGGACGCGGTGGCGCACTGGCAGCTCGCCACCGCGTCACTGGAGGCTTGGGCCGAGGAGCCGAAGCCGGAGCACGAGGGTGAGCGTCTGGCCCTCACGCCCGCAGACCTCGGCCTGCGCATCACCTATCTCGCTAGCGCACTGGGCACCGGGGAGCCCTACTGCGATATGGCCCTCCCGTTCGCGGTAGAGCGATGATCGAAGCCCGCGGCCTGGTCAAGCGGTACGGCGCCACCGTGGCCGTCGACGACCTGTCGTTCTCGATCAGGCCCGGCCTGGTCACCGGGTTCCTCGGCCCGAACGGCGCCGGGAAGACCACCACCATGCGGATGATCCTGGGCCTGGACGCGCCGACTCAGGGCTCGGTCACCGTCGACGGCCGCAGCTCAGCGTCGCCGCGGGGGCCTGTTCGTCGCCATCGTGGACGCCATCGCCTGGACGCTGCTGGACCGCCGGGACGCATGATGACGGTCAGGGCGCGCTACGCTGCGTCGATGGTCGCGCCTGCCAAGGGCCTGAACCCGTCCTCCGCGCCTGGCATCGGCGCCTATCGTAGGACGAGGAAGTGTAAGCATGACCAGAGTCCCCTCGGCTGGTGGTAGATCGAGGGTAATCTCGCAGAGTCAGTCCGGTCCCGGTGGGTGGCTGGATAACCCATACCAGAGAAGGCCGCGCTAGGTGAACAGCGTTCGGGGTTTGTACGAGAGGTTCCGGCTTCTGATTCACGAAGGTGCCAGGTTCGGTGTCGTCGGCGTGATCGGGTTCATAATTACCGACGGTGGTACGAACCTGCTCCAATCCTCGTCTCACATGGGCTGGCTGAAGGCGAACGTGATCGCCACCGTGGTCGCCATGATCGTCACCTACCTGGGTAGCCGGTACTGGACCTTCCGGCATCGCGAGCGGGGCGCCATGGGCCGTGAGACCGTCCTGTTCTTCATACTCAACGGGATCGGTCTGGGCATCCAGCTGGTCTGCCTGGGGATCGCAAAATACGCGTTCGGGATGACCGACAAGTTCTCCTTGAACGTCGCTCTGCTCGTGGGCATCTGCCTTGGCACCTTGTTCAGGTTCTGGTCTTACCGCAAGTGGGTGTGGATAGCGCCGCCGTCCGGTCCGCCGCTTGACCCGGCCGAGTTCGCCGCAGAGCAGCTTTCACACATGCCGTCCGGTGCCGCCGGTACGTCCGGCAGTACGCCGGGTGGGGCAGATAGGCAGAGCTAGCGTCAACTTTTTCTTGACACTGGTCCGGCGGTCAGGCATATACAGAGCCCATGCGCTGCCGAAGTTGACGCCTGCTTTGTGCGCGGCGTCCGTGGGGTAGGAACCCGGTCATGGCGATCTTCAGGCTGATCCTCAACGTCATCTGGGTGGTCCTGTGTGGCTGGTGGATGGCTATCCTCTACGCGCTGGCGGGGATCATCTGCTTCATCCTGATCATCACCATCCCGCTAGGAATCGCCTCCTTCCGGATCGCCGGGTTCGTGTTGTGGCCGTTCGGACGGCACATCGAGCGGCGTCCCGAGGCCGGGGTCGGCTCGCTGATCGGCAATATCATCTGGATCCTGCTCATCGGCTGGTGGCTCGCGATCGGTCACCTGATCAGCGGCATCACGCTGTGCCTGACGATCATCGGCATCCCGCTTGGCCTCGCCAACTTCAAGATCATCCCAATCTCGCTCTTGCCGCTCGGGGTGCGCATCGTCCCGGGCAGTATGTTCTAGGCAGCCTGTAGTGCAGCAGTGAAGTGCTCATTGACCACCAGAACCGCCAAACGGCCCGCGGCCTCCACCCCCGCGGCGCCTGCGCCACATCGTCAACCCAAGCGCCACGGCAATCACGGGAACCGCGATGTACCACGGAGCGGTCGAATGAGACGTACCAGCCTGCTGAAACACCGTGATCAACGCAACGGTCATGGGATGCTCCTGTCCGGTACCGACCATACTCGTGGTGGCCGTCGCGGTGGTGGTACGGCTCGGAGCACACCCACCATGGCGCTTACCCGCACGGTTGGCGCATGCTTGGGGTACGGATGGGGTCAGGAGGCAGCACGATGGCGTCTGGGTATCTCCCTGGTTCAGCGGTTTCGGGTGACCTGATCGCGGAACTCGCCGCGAGGGCGCCGAAGGTGGGCGCTAACTCCGGCCTGTGGCCGGGGCTGACGATCTACCGCTTCACCGGCCCGGTCGGGCCGAGCTGGGAGGAAATCCAGTCGCTGTCGTTGTGCATCGTGGCTCAGGGGCGCAAGTCGGTAACGGTCGACGGCGTCACCTACCGGTACGACCCGTTCCATTACCTGGTGCTGGGCAGCCATCTGCATTTCCAGGCCGAGATCCTCGAGGCGTCCCTCAGCCGGCCGTTCCTGTCCTTCGTGCTGCAGATCGATCCGGCGCTGGTCCGCCAGGTGTCCAGCGACATGCTGGAACGGCGGACGACGGCATTCCGGTCACGCGATGCCCAGGCGCAGCCCGTGCCGCCCGCGTGTGTCTCGGCGCTGGACCAGGACCTGCTTGGGGTGGTGCTCAGGTTCCTGCGCGCGGTCGGGACCGGTACGGACCGGCGCGTCCTCGCGCCGCTGTACCTGCAGGAGATGGTGTACCGGGTGCTGCAGCGCGAGCAGTACGCGCGGCTGCTTTCGCTGGCGGCCGCGGAGTCGGCCAGCAACCCGGTATCAGCCGTGCTGGAGTACGTCCACAGCCATTTGTCCGAGCCGTTGACCGTCGCCGACATGGCGGACCTGGTCCGGCTGAGCCCGTCCGCCTTCGCGCACCTTTTCCGTGATGTCACTGGCCGGTCGCCGTACCAGTTCGTGAAGGAGATGCGCCTGGACCGCGCGCGGGAACTGCTCGTCGACGGCGACTTCACGGTGGCCCGCATTTCTAAGGAAGTCGGTTATGCGAGCGTCTCGCACTTCATCAGCGAATTCCGCGGTCGCTTCGGCGTGACGCCGCGTGCCTACTACGACGCGCACGCGCTCCATCGTGAGCTGGACACGCAGCGCGCGGAAGACATCGGCCGCACCACGCTGGGTTAAACCGCTGGTCGCCCACGCCAGGCTGGGACGCGAGGCTGGGACGCGAGGCTGGGACGCGAGGCTGGGACGCGAGGCTGGGACGCGAGGCTGGGACGCGAGGCTGGGACGCGAGGCTGGGACGCGAGGCTGGGACGCCAGGTCAGGAGAGCGCCTCCACCAGCGCCCTGGCCAGCGGGAGGGACGACGCCGGGTTCTGGCCGGTGTAGAGGTTGCCGTCGACGACGACGTGCGCGTCCCATGGGCTGCCGCTCTGCTCGAACGACCCGCCGGCCGAACTGAGCCGGTCCTCAAGCAGCCACCGGGCCTGGCTGGCGAAGCCAGCCTGCTCCTCTTCGGTGTTGGTGAAGCCGGTCACGTGGCGCCCGTCGAACAGCCACTTGCCGTCCTGGTCGACCGCGGGCAGCAGGGCGGCCGGGCCGTGGCAGACCGCCGCGACCGGCTTGCCGAGCGCGGTGAAGCCGCCCACCAGGCCACCGAAGCTGCTCGAGGCGGCCAGGTCTTCCATCGGGCCGTGGCCGCCCGGCACGAACACCAGGTCGTAATCCGCCGGATCGGCGTCCTCCAGCGCGATCGGGTGGCTGAGCTCGCCGCTGATCGAGTCGAGGTAGGCATGGTATCGCCGGCCGGGCTCCTCCGATCCGCCGTTCATCGCGGCCGAGAAGCCTGCCTCATCCGCGGTCGGCGTGACGGCGCCCGGAGTCGCGATCGTGATGTCAAAGCCCGCCTGGGCGAACACCTCGTGCGGGACGGCCAGTTCCTCGGGCCAGTAGCCGCAGGGATGACGCGTGCCGTCGGCCAGCGTCCAGTAATCCGATCCTGATACCGCGAAGAGCACTCGGGTCATCGAAGGGCCTTTCCTGAGTGACAGCGAAGAACAGAGTCTAGGGAGAAGATCCCGGGCTGGCCATCGCGGCAAGGGGATCGAGATACTCCTCAGCCGGAATCCGATACGCGCGCTGGAATGGGCACTAGTTCAGCAGGAAGCTGCTACCCCGAGAGGTAGCAGGCCCAACCCGGCAATGGCACAGTAACGATCACGAAACGTGTCAGCAGGGGGAGCACCTACCGCGGAGGGATGGCATGACCCGGATCGCGTACCTCGTCACCAGCGCACGCGAGATAACGCTCGCAGACGGAACCCAGCATCCGACCGGCTACTTCGCCGAGGAGGCGCTCAAACCCTACGAACGGTTCGCCGACGCGGGATTCGACGTCACGGTGATCACGCCCGACGGGCAACCGCCCTATGCGGACCCCTACGGGCTGTCGTGGTTCTTCCACTATCCCGAGGAGGACAAGGACTACCTGGCCTCGGTGGTGCGCACCTTCGCCCACGATGTCGACGACATCCGGCTGACCCTGCACCAGAACACCGAGCTCGGCCTGGCCGCCGCCCGCCCGGTGGCCGTCCTGCTGCAAGCCAACGGCCGTACCCCCGCCGAGGCCCACCGGATCGTCGCCAGCGCCGCGAAAATCGCGTGGCAGCAGGACCGGCCGTTCGCCGACGTGCTCGCCGAAGACACCTCGCTCGGGCTGACCCGGGAGCAGATCGACTCCGAGGTCGACGCGCAGCGGGCCGACAGCCAGCGGCTCTCGGATGAACGGCACCGCAGGCTGCTCGAGATTCCCGGTTTCGGTCATCCGGTCGCGCTGTCCTCACTGGTCTTCGCGCCGGGCGGCCACGGACCGATGGTCGACCTGGCCGATAACCCCGACGTGGGCCGGCTGCTCCTCGCGCTGCACCGCAAGCACGCGCCGATCGCCGCGTTGTGCCACGGCCCGGCCATGCTGCTTTCCGCGCCCGAGCGGCCCGGCGGCCAGTGGCTCTTCGACGGCTACCGGCTGACCAGCTTCACCGACGAGGAGGAAGACCAGACCGAGACCGGCCTGCTCGGCATGGCGTGGCTGCTGGATGTGGCGCTGAAGAACGCGGGGGCGGTCTTCGACGACGGCCCGGCGGCGTGGATCTCCCACGTCGTCGTTGACCGGAACCTCATCACCGGGCAGAACCCGGGATCGACCGAGGCGACCGCCGATGCGGTCATCAAGAAACTGCTTGCCCCCGCCCGCCAGGCCGCCTGAGCCGCCACGTCAAGGAGCGTCCGCCGATGACCAGCAGCCCGGTCTTCACGAGCACACCCGCCCAGATCGTTCAGTCGTTTCTTGATGCTTTTGCCCGGCACGACGTCAAGGCCGCCGTGGCCGCCGCCGACCCGCGGGTGACGGTGACCGTTCACCCCCTCGGCCTCCGCGCCACCGGCACCGAGGTTCTTAATGAAGTCATAACGGACCTGGTGCGTGCCTTCCCTGACTTGATGATCAGCGTCAGCCGGGTTATCGCCACCGGCGACGTCGTAACCGCCCTGTTCAAGGCCGAAGGGACGCAGGCCGCCAGCTACGCCGGCGCCATCAACCAGGAGAAACACCTGGACATCGATCAGGCCTGGCGGTTCACGGTCACCGGCGGCCTGATCACCGAGGTCAGCGCCTACTGGTGCCAGGCCCAGCTCTACCGGCGCCTCGCGGTGAAGCGCTACGACGAGATCGCGATCGCCTGAGGGCAGGAGACCCGACATGACGCAAGTCAGCACGCTGCCCCGGACCGCCGAGTCGGCGGCCGGGGTCGTCACCGAGTTCTTCGACCGGTACCGGGCGCATGACGTCGAGGGCATGACCGACCTGTGCGCCATGAACGCTGCCCTCTCCTACCTGCCGGTCGAGGT
>Ga0302177_10001339_pt1 | contig 17844 bp, 14 predicted proteins | sample I_Palsa_E1_2_FD_198780 | JGI IMG/M metagenome (GOLD analysis project Ga0302177, IMG submission 198780) | Peat permafrost microbial communities from Stordalen Mire near Abisko, Sweden - I_Palsa_E1_2 | ecosystem: Environmental > Terrestrial > Soil > Palsa > Peat permafrost | place: Sweden... | reverse complement strand
ACCGCCGTCGAGGAAGCTGCAACACTTCCTCCGTATCTGCACTCTTGGTGCGCCCATGCGTGCAGTCGGTCCTGTCCGACGCCTGGCCCAGGTGCAGAACAGAAACTCCTTCGCCCGCGTCATCCCGACGTAAAGAAATCTTCGCTGCTCGCCTAAGTCACAGTCGGGCCTAGGGACCAAGCCCTCTTCAAGACCAACGATGATAGTTGCGCGAACGGTCAAGCCCTTTGCTCCGCCCATCGTCATTATTCGAACACCGGGACTCTCGGCCAATGCGCGATCCTTTCCCATGGGAGTGATTTGGGACAGGTATCGGTCAAAACCTTGGTCGGACTCCGAAAGCTCGTCCAAGGCGTGCAGAAGCTCTGTGAAGTCTGCGGTCGGAGTGGGGACGATTCCGTTACCCGCGTTCTCCACGATAAAGTGGCCCCAGCCATCCTCGCGATGTGCCAGAGTTGGGTGGACGATTACGCCGTTTTCCCAGTCATCCGCGATTCGGAGTGGTGCAGGAAAATTGCCAGTTCCTGGATTCTGCAACAGGACGGAGATCGAAAACGAATGGATAGTGCTTGGTCGTTGCGTTGCCGCTGCGGGATGGTCCGACACTTTCTTTGCTAGCTCGGCGGTTGCGGCACGAGTGAAGGTGAGCAGCTTAATTCTGGGCGGGTTTTCCGTACCTAGAAGTTGATCCATCAGCGCAACAAGTGCGGCGCTCTTCCCGGTTCCAGGGCCCGCCAGAACTCGTGCGTGACTACCTACGGGGTGTGCGAGAATCGCCTGCTGCTCGTTAGTAGGCGCGTAGGGCATGGGCCGTGCCTTCCCGAACCAGAATAGGTGGATAGGTTCCAAACTAATTCTCAGTGGGGGCGAGGCCTAGCTTATCAAACTTTATTATGTTCAGGACGTTACCGACCACTCGGAATTGGATGGGTGGGCTGATGAGGTTTTCATTGTTCCGCGACGGTCAAGAGGCCAAGAGATCGCTCGGCACCTTGATTTCTGTTCGACAGGTCCGAAACGGCGAAGAGAATGTTCACGGTACTTCCCCAATTCATGACCGTCCAGCAGTGTCGAACATATACGTGTCGAATCCGATCAACGGCTGGTGCTGCGGCCGAGTTACGTGGCTGAGGCACTACGTCTGGCGTCCCACTTCCGTTTGCTATAGCTTTTCACGCGGAGGATTCATGGACATTCTTGCAGCGATCAAGCGTGAAGAGAGAAAGCTCGAAAAGCAACTAGGCAAGTTGAATCACAAATTGAGTGGGTTACGATCGGCTGCAGAAGCTATGGGCCACTCCACGAACAAAGAAATAACAGTCACGAAGAAGCGCGTTCTATCGGCTGCTGGTAGAGCGGCGATTGTGAAGGCGGCGAAAAAGCGCTGGGCCAAAGTTAGGAAGCAGGCAAAGAAAGTGGCGGGATAGTTCCCGAGGGACATTGCACGTGGCCGATTACGGCCTTATGGGTTTGTACTTCTAAAGTTTAAACGGCTGAGGCGAGGAGCCTCGCTCGGACCGTTCCGTATCCTACCCCGAGCGTTGTGGCGATCTTCCGTAGGGTGTAGCCCCGTGCCTTCAACTTCCGAATCCTCTCGCTGTCTACGGTATTCTTCGGGCGGCCTTTACGCGTTCATCCCCTGCGGATGACGCGCCCACTCCAGGCCTTTCTCTTCCGCCTAGCCATATAACTCCTCTCCCTCATAGTTGTAGACGAGATCTGAAACAACTACGGGATCGGCGAATTAACAAGAACCAATTGATCTCATAATTCTCAGGAGGTCTCACGCGCCTGCCTGTCAAATTTGCGTCGCACCGGTCCTTGTGAGGTCCCGGGAAGTTTGCATATGGCGCAGGGCGCTAAGCCCGGCTTGCATAACTACTGGTTCGCGGGCCTCAGCCTCTCCGCAGATGTTCGCACGATTCGAGATTCATACAGGCGCGTGAGGAAATCATAAATCACCATTTCCTGCGCGCGGTGCGCCGACCGTAGCAGGCGATTCGCGTGCATGTGCATATAACTCGCGGCCAATTCCGGTAAAGATACGGACAGCCGTCCAGCGCGCTCGCAAGCCTGCAATTCCGCGATGACGGGCGCCCACACGCGCGAGCGACGCTGAAAAATCTCGATGCCCGGCCCAAGCGGATTGCTGGTGTCCCCACTCAGGTCAAGCAGTTCCTCCAGGTTGTTCCGCTCGGGTCGAAATTTTTCACCCAACTGTCGCCTGGTCTGTGCATTGACTCGAAACTCTTTGGCAAACCTGTTCCGCACGTCAACAAGTAACGCGTGCTTAGCCGTGAGATCAAATCCGAAGTCCTGAAGAAGGCAGTCGATCCCGCGCAACGTCAAGCGCCACCGCTCATCAAGTCCGGCCTCCCCGGACTCGAGCGATTCCATAATCTCCAAAACGGATTCGCTGTCGGTATGAAATAACTGCTCTGCTAGCAGGGTACCTTCCAGCCCTCCATAGCGCTCGATTTCGCGCTCGTAGGTGTCGAGCTGCAGACGCCAGACGCGACCATCTCTCAAGAATGGAGCTATCGCGGCATGAAGCGCGGGCAGCACGTCGCCGTGAAGCCTCTCGGCTGCGCCGTTAAACCGCAACCGCAGATGCCATTCGGGATCGCCGTATCGAAGGAAGAACCAACTCTTAGCCGCGCCGGATTTGATAACCTCTTCGGTGAGAGGTTTGACCACTTCACGCAAAATTCGGTCGGCCACAGTCGTGCCGGTATAAAGCTTGGCATACAACCACTCCGAGCTGGGCGCGAAGCGTCGGAGCGAGACGCTGGAACCAGTGGGAATCTTGTTGATTGGAGGTTCCGCAGCCGCACTCTGCCGCACAAAAGGGATAATCAATTCGTGGACGAACCGGCCTTCAGGGCCACGAGCACAAAGCTGCCCGGGCTCAGGGAAGAGTTCGACCACCACCGCTAGGTCGCGGTGTTTAATCAGATGGATGAAGATCTCGATACAGAGCGCATTATCCAAGTCTATCGGCAGCAAGTTGTCACCGTCGGCGAGCGCAATCCATCGCGGAAGTTGTCTCTCGGCGCGCCATTTCTGGATAACTTGGAATTGGCTGTGGCGGTCATCTGCGCTCAGGCGTTTGATTTCTTCTTTGCTGAGGAGCCAACGGGCCGGCGATAGTACAAGTCTCCCCATGACCACACGAGGCAGAAACGAAATGGTGGCACCAAGCACTCCCCAGTCCCAGCCCAGCCACAGTGCGGCCCCTTGTCCTTGAAGCAAACCCAAGAAGCGATATACACCGCACTTCGAGATACTAAAATTATGAGCGCTGGTCAGTCGGGGAATCACTTCACGCCCAAACTGGGTCGAAAACAGACGAGCCCGCCCATCACGGACTGAGATCCGAAGATCCGTGACGGGAATTTGCCGCTGTCGTGGCGCACCCGAACGCCCAAGGTATGGAATTTCGTAATCGCGCAGGACTGGACGCAAGAGAACATTGCCCATCCGTCCTTCCGGCAGATGGACGACCTCGGCAAAAATGGCGTCCGGCCGCACCAATTCCTCGGTGCGGAGGTGACGCTCTACCTGCTGTCGTACCACTTCGTCCGAGTGACAGAACCGTCCGAGGAGCGACGCGCCCGACGGTCCCGAAACGCCTTTCACACTCACGCGGAAATCGCCCCGCGAGACTGCGGCATCATCCGCGGCGGCGAGAGTGGCGACCACTGCAAAGGCATCGGGAAGGGCCCGCCATTCGTCGGAGCTTCTCGCTTCCAGATCGGTCGACTCGAGAACAATTTCCTGGGACTTACTGGTTAAAGCGTCAGCAAGCTTCCGCAACAACAGAGCATCGCACGGCCTCCAGTAGACTTTTTCCGACGGCCCAGCGGGAAGGGCCAGCCCCTTCAGCAACGGCGCCGCTTCCTCACTGGCCGCACCTCCGGGCGGAAAGCCGATGCCGATCTCTTCGTCCAGGGCCTCCAGTAGTGGCACCTCCTGCTGTTCGTAGCGCGCGATGAAGGCTTCACGAAAGCGTTCCAGTTCGTCGGGGCGGTAACGGCTAAATAAGCGGTGAAGAACTTCTACGCCACGGACGATTTCATCAACCACCGCGCCGCCCAGCGTTGCGGCCCGGGAAGACTTGACTAGATCTACCTGGAACATCGTTTTCAGATTGACCGGGACCGGCAGCTGTTCGAGCGTCTGTGCCAGAGCACGATAGCGTGCCGGATTCACCCCCAGGCCCGAAGTATCCATTGCGGCCAGTTCTGTGAGAGTTCGCGAGAGGCAATCGCCGGCCGCCTTGGTGGCCGGGTTCTCGCTCAACTGCTCGATCAGAGAATGGATTGGCTCGGGACCGGTGATGGGTAGCGCCAAATCGGATACCAACACCTGGTTCTCAATCAACTCGGTGATGTAGGCTTCGGCTTCGGTCTGAGAGATGTCCTCGCCAACGAGTGCTGCCGCAAGATCGGGAACGCTGGCCCCTCCGCTCGCCCGGATCAGCGTGGCGGAAAGGTACTCGGTGTTATCGGCCGCGACCAGATGGTAGGTGCGCCTCTTATCTTTCGGCCGCGCCTCAACGTAGCGTATGCGTCCACCAGCGTGGTACAGACTGCTGTTCGGGTACAGCACGGCGACATCTTTCCACGATGGTTCGCGCCGAAGTGCTTCGACGAGCGCGTCGAGATAATCCATATCGAGGCGCGTGTGGCGATGGCAGGCTGCTTGACCTTCCATCGCCAGATGGGTCTCGTCGGCGATGCTGCCCACGGAGGTACCGGCAAATAGTCCGAAAGGCGTCGCCCGGCCGGCCATGCGCAAGAAGTAACGCACCAGCGCTAACTCGATTCGGTGGCCGCGCTTGCTTTCGGGCTCGTGCATCCACAGATCGACGTATTGCTCGAGTTCCGGGGCGGCGATGAACAACGCTTCGCGGACTATCGGGCGCGAAACTGCTACATGCAGACGTTCGCGCAACTGAAGGTAATCTCGAGCTAGAGTCTGCTCGAGGCGCTCCGGATTATCGAACGCCAACGGAGACTCAAGCCCGTCAGCCCACGCAAGCAACTCGTCAAAAGGCAGAAGCGGCGTGCGCACCGCAAAGAAGCCCGAGGGCGCGAAGTGCTCCAGACCTCCACGCCCATCACGATCACGGTGGATTTTCATTTAGGGGTAGGCGAAATCCATGCTGTGCACCACGAGTGGGGGAACGTTTGGAAACGATTGTGTCTGAAGAGGCGGGAAACTCGCGGCGACCAGGAGCCGGAGGCTGGGCGGCATCGCCTCACCCGATGCAACCGGCCATCGAAATTCCTTTTTGCTTAAGGACAACCTTCGGTGGCGCAGTAGGGCCGCACTGCGAGCGTTCCGGTCCCACCTTGAACTCCATCCAATTCGCTCTCCGTCAACTCCTCCACCGTCTCCTTGTTGAGTTTTAAGTCCTTGGTTTTCACTTTCCCCTTTTTCTTATCGTCTTTCTTATCCTCGCGCTTCGCCACCATGGTGGTGCTCCTTTCTCGAAATTCAACTGCGACGTAACGGCGGATCGTTCGCTTCTACGGCGTGGGCATGTTCGATTCTTGCAGGTCGTTCGGTTGCGCCAGCGGTTGGAATCGATACCAGAAACATTTGATCCCACTTAGGCTCGACGGGGCTGACGGCCGCCAGCAACGCCAATGCGGTGCCTGCGGCGCCGGTCAGGATTCCCGGCTCGCTAGCCCAGCGCTTGATGCCATCCTCATCCATTGTCTGGGCGGAATAGCCGGCGACGCCTTCCCCAGGACGCCGCATGTCGAGGGTCTGCCCAAACCAAAATTCGGCGGCGTCCCCCAACCAACTCTCCCCGGAAGCTTGGAACATCCGGTTGAAGACGTGCGCCAGCCCAGCGGCACCGTGACACAGGCCCGCGTCCATGACACCACTTTGATCGGGAGCACGATCCGCCGCACGGCGCGCGATCTCCATGGCTTCGTGTTCCCAAGTCGACTGGGTCACGCTGCGCGCCGCCAACAGGAGCGCCGCCGCGACGCCCAAATCGCCATAGCACCAAGCCAGCCTGCAATCCTCACGTTCCAAGCCGGGAGCGATCCAATTCGAGAAGGTTGAGTGAGCGCGCATTGATTTCTGGCTCAAAAGCCAGGCCACCGCGCCATCGAGTAGTGACTCGGCTGTGCCGCTGACCACACCGCTCGCGCAGGCTTGGCCCAGAAACGCAATCACCCCAGGCACCCCGTGCGCCAGCCCGAGGTTGTAGTATCCGTTCGGACAAGAAACTCGCTGCCACCGCGGAAGGGACTCCGGAGGAGTAAACCACGTGATGCCTTGGGAGCTACGCTCGGCGGTCTCCGCGAGGCGGCCAATCACACGTTCCAAGAGTTCCTCACCCGTCGCGTGCGGCAGCCGCTCGATGGCGTAAACGCCCAGTCCGACCAACCCGCTAATAAGGTCGTAACCGTCACGGCAGGTCGACCGGTCCAGGTAGTCCCGCAGAAACCGGTCGATCGCTTCAGTGGGATCGTCTACATCTGCCTCTCCGAACTGTTTACGAATATGCGCCGTCGCCCAAGCCACGCCGGTGAAACCGCCGTAGAACGACGCGTCCATCGGGCGTGACGCGACCGCCTCTACGGCGTGCGCAAGGAAGCGCTCGGCATTCTCACCGTCATCCAGTTCCGACAAGGCCAGGTAAGTGCTGAGAACCGCAAGCCCAGCGCTGCCGTCGGCCAGTGAGGCGTTTGAAATGGGGATTGCCGAAGGGTCCGGTAAGGCAGCTACAATCTCTTGCACTCCCGCCAGCGCAAGTTCACCTCGGGAACCGGCAAGCAACGGCCGCCACGAGTTCTCGTGCTCTCGCGGAATCGTGGTGTCCGCACCGTCACTGGCCGCACCGTTTCTTTGAATGCTCAATATTGCGTCTCTCTGGCCTGGGTGGACAGCGTAGGCGCAACGTTACGTAATACCCGTCCGAGTAGCCAGGGTCATGACCGGGTACGCGCGACCACTTGGCAACTCCTTGGTCGTCCGTGGTGTGCCTGCGCCGCGGCGAAAAGATACAAGACGCGTTTTGGTATTGTCAACTGGTTCCCGGTTTATCGTTGGAGCCTTCTGGCAGGCCAGTGCTGAAGCGAGATAGAGTCTGGACGTCGATTGATTGAAATTCACGCGAAGTAACAGCGAATCATCAACGTCAACGGCGTGGGCCTGTTCGACTCTTACAGGTCGTTCGCCAGAGCCCACTCTATCCAAAACCTAGAAGACGTCCGCGGCCACCAGCATTTCGGTCTTAGATTACTCGAAATCTTTCAGCAGCCACTTTGGATATCGTCTTTGCCACTCCTTGCGACACCTCTAGCAGCTCGTTGAAGAATTGAGTTTTGTGAGACCTCGGTTCTGAATTTCAAGGGTTATCACTGCATTGCGTAGGATCCATTTGGTCGTTCTATCCGCTCAGCTGGCCCGAAGCTGAACCCGATGTCATGCTTCCGCTATCAGGTTTCTCAGACGAGTTCTCTTACATTAAAGGCAACAAATGAGATTTGAGAGTGTCTCTATGTGGACAGCATATCCGCCTTGGGATTTCTTGAGGCCACTGCTGTTGCAGGTTTTCTATTCGGTGCGCAGTGAGCGCATGCTGATCGAGCAACTACAGCACAACATGCTGTTCCGGTGGTTTGTGGGGATGGAGATGGCGCTTTGAGTGTGATTGATTCTATCCAACTTACAATCGTCCATCAGTACGGTGCGTGCCGTCACGTCGTCGCACCTCGAGCATCATCTCAAGGAGTGATTCACAGCACCAGCAAACAAGTTTGAATCATCGCGCGATTCCTGGAGGCTGTGCTGGATGAGTTCGAGTCATCAGTGGAACGGAGTTTTTCAACGAACTGCTAAGGGTCAGCGATTCGCGATTCCATCTCTCACCTTGACGCCAAGAAGGTGTTAGTTCCCGCGCCAACGGGAGTATCCCCAACCTCCACCGCCGAGCAAAAACACAACGAGAAGACATTATCTCCAGAGAAGCGTGTTCCCGCGGATCATCCGTTGCGCTGCTTGCTCCGAGAGGCGCAACGTCAAATTAAAGGGGAAAAAGTCGCGACGGGGGGCATCCTACCGGCGAATGGGACTGTTTGCGCAGGTCAGCGAAGGAATGAGACGCACAACCCCACCTTGGACCTTGTCCAATTCGCCCTCAGTCAGCTCCTTCACGGTCTCCTTGTTGAGCGTCAGCTTTGTTGTTTTCACTTTCCTCTTTTTTTTATCGTCTTTCTTATCCTTGCTCTTCGCTACCATGGTGCTGCTCCTTTCTCGAAATCCAACTGCGACGTAACAGCGGATCATTCGCGTTGTGGGCCCGCCCCAGCAACACTTGTCGCCCCGCCCAACAACAAGCATTTTCCTGACCGTCAACAAATGGGCAGCAGCTACACACTTGTATCACTGGAAATGGTTGAATAGCAAAGGTTTGATGGACTAAGACGAGAAGTTGGCTGCAGACGTTGACGCTGAGTGACTATCCTATCGGATAGTTCATGCTCCGCACGGATAGTCTTGCCGTTCGGTAGACTCTCTTGTTCTATATTCTCGTCGTCCGTCTGTGCGTTTATCCGTTCACTATGTGTACAAAGCGCCCGAATCGCGGTATCGTCTCGGGTACTATGAAGACTTTTAGCGTGCCATTCCTCGCCTCTTGCCCATATGCGCGGGCAGACGATACAGACGTTACCAAGGTAGACTTCAGCTCGCACTTTGTTCTGACTGCGACGGAGGAACGGTTACGGCGGAAGTGAGGCCGGGCGATGACCTCGCAGGCATAGAGAAGATCAGGTTGCGGTTCAACAGTTATGTTGAAAGTTTGCAAAGCGGGCTAATCGGCAACTCTCAGATGAGACGGAAGCACGACCGCATTCACTAGACCTTATGCGATACGCCGACCGGTATTCGGATCACGACGGAGGCATACGAGCTTCGGGATCGTCGTTTCCAAGAGGAGATCGTGCGTTCAAGCTGTGATTCGTCGACGTTGGCGAACGCAGAATCTTCCTGAAACGCATGTTTCTGTCCTCCCCCAACCCTGTGTCGCTGCAGGACGCGCCTCAATAGATGAGCTTTAAAGAAAACTGAATTTGTCGTGAAGTTCCGGCGGTCTTGCTGATCATGCCAAATCCTGTGCCCTCGATGATGTTCGCAGGTAGTCCCATGTTGACGATGTTAAACAGATTAAATAACTCTGCGCGGAATTGCAGATCCGCTCGCTCCAAACCGCTTTCTCGGTGGCCAATCGGAGTCGTCTTGACGAGCGCAAAATCAAAATCGTAATATGCCGGGCCGCGAAAGGTATTACGGCCGAGCGTTCCAAAGCGCCCGGAGTTTGGTCCAGTTCCGCCTGCGATCCCGATGGGAATGGCAAAGAAGCTTGCGTTGTTCGCGCCCCGCCCAAAATAATCGTCGCGCGGTCGGGTTGAACTGCCGGCGCTCGATAGGTCCGGTAACCCAATCTGGTCCGGCCGGTCCGCGCCAATCGTTCCCGCGCCCGTCTGCTGGATACCCGAATAAACCGTAAACGGCGAACCACTCGTGATCGACGAGATGCTCAGCAACTCCCAGCCCTTCGTCAACAGGTAGGCTCGATCCGGCTGAAGTCCCAAGTGCTCAAAATGCAAATCCTGGGCCGCGCTCAACGTGAAGGCGTGCGTCACGTCAAAGCTTGACGGCCCTCTTTCCGCTTGTGTATCGAACGGGTTTTGCGGACTAAACAACGTCACGGCGCCGGTGGATCCTGTTCCTCCGATAATGCCGCTGACATCATCCAGCGATTTACCCCAGGTGTAGCCGGCTTGCAATGATGGTCCGCCGTGCCCAACCTTTCCCGACAATGAGGTCTGCAAGGCGTTGTACGAGGAGTGCGATGTCGCTGTCATCACGGACTCGAATCCGAAACCACCTGTCACCACGCCGCTACTGTCGAAGTCTGTAAACCGCGCAAATTCCGGCTCCGCTCCGGGATACGCGTTTGGATATGACATTCTCGGAAGTCGAAATGCCGATGTTCCAACATACGCGACATCGGCCGTGAGGCCGCCGAAAACCCGTTCCAGCCCCAATGTCCAAGTCTGCAAGTAGCCATTGCCGAAGCGCCGGTCGATCCCGGCCAGACTCAGTAGTGAGAGCTGATGACTCGGCGCCAGCGCCGCCAAATCCTGCTGGTATCGATTTACGTCCATCACTGTGTTCGCCGGGACGTTTTTCGGATTGCCACTGGCCAGCACGTTCACACCCGCTGTGTTGTAGACCTGTGGCAACTCGTCCGGTGTGATTTGGAATCCGTAGGAAACCTCCCCGTTTTGCGCTGCATTGACGCGCGGATAAACAACGTAAGGCGTTGACCCTGTCAGAAGATTGTCCTGCCAGATATTAGGCGGAATCACTGTGATCGCCCCGCCCATGTGCACATGCACCGCGTGGGGCGCGTTCCAGTCCACCTGAACACGCGGTCCCCAACCGTTCCAATCGGTTTGATAGGTAGGCTGCGGATTGATCAAGTATTCCTGCCCAACGCCCGCAGGTGGGAACGAATTCAGAAAGCTCGACGTTCGGTCCGCCCGCTCCGAAATCGGCATGTAAAGCTCATATCGCAGCCCATATTCGAGCGTCCATTTCGGATTGATTTTCCACGTGTCCTCGATGTAAGCGTTCACGTCATTCCGGTTGATCGCCGCGGGCCCAATGTGCGCGCCACTCGATGCGTAGGGCGGCGCCACCGCGATCGTGTATGCGTACGGAAAGCCTAGCAACAGACTGCTCAAAGTGTCCGGCAGGGGCTGGCCAGGCTGAACGTCGTGCCGTCCACTCGCAGAAGGGATGAAAACGGGCGAATAAACCGTTCCGCCGCCAAAATCGTATTCCCCGTTCGGGCTGATGCCAAAGTATGTCGTGTCGCGATTGAGGCGTGCTTCTGTACCCCACTTCACCGCGTGCCGCGCTGTCGTCCAGGCAAAATTCAATTGTAACTGGAACAAATTCCCGAACGCTGACATCACGGAGCCCGCCGCGCTGTTGTACGCCTCATACAGACCATCGTTGAACTTGAGGGCCGGATCGGTGTGGTTCGGGGTCACAAACGAAGGCGTCGTCCGCGTAAAACTCAACGATGTCGACCAGAGAAAGCGCGGTGACGCGGTGCGCGTGTAAGTGATGACCCCGTTCCGCTGCCGATCCACGTACTGCACGCCAAAGCTCGGATCGAGCAGCGTTTGATCCGGATTTGTTGTCGGTCCCGTCAGATTGTCGTAATTGAATCGACCAAACAATTGCCCCTTTGCGCCAACTTTCTGATCGATGCGGATAGAAAACTGATCCGTGTCCGTGTTCACGTTTGAAGGCGCGGCATAGGTTCGCGCACCATACGCGCCGGTTGGGTTGTTGGGGAGTGGATAGCGGGCCAGCACCGCAGCAATTGCCGGATTCACCGGTACCTGCAGCGTGTCCGTGCTGCCGTCCGGGTACTTCACGATGTCCTGACCCGCTCGCTCGGCTGCGGTTGGTACAGCCAAAACCTGGGTCGTTCCCAGCACCTGCCTGAATCCCTGATACTGCACAAAATAGAACGTGCGGTCTCGGCCGTCATACAGATGCGGCAACACGACCGGCCCGCCATTCGTAAATCCGAACTCATTTCTACGGAATGGAGGAATTCTGCCCGGCTCCGCAATCGATGGGTGATCGAAATAATTCCGCGCATCGAGGGCAGAGTTCCTTAAAAACTCGAAGAATGACCCGTGAAAACCGCTTTTCCCGGACCGTGTCACGATGTTGGTGAAACCTGCCGCGCCGCGCCCGATGTCAGCCGGCATCCAGCCTGAGCTTGACTGCAACTCCTGAATCGCATCTACGTTGAAATTCGTGAACGTGCTCCCACCCATCTCTGGATCACTGACATCCGCACCGTCCATCGCGAAGACGGCCTCAACGCCGCGCTGTCCGTTGATGGCAAACTGCTGGGTAAAATTCGTCTGCCCGTTCACGTCGGTCATAGTGCCCGCTGCTAACAACAACAGCGTGCTGAAGTCGCGTCCATTCAACGGCAACTCATTTACCTTTTGGCTGGAGAGTTTCTCCCCGCTTGTTCCGCTGGCTGCGTTCGAAGTTGTGCTCGGGATCCCATTCGAGACTCCCGCAGAAGTTTGCGGATTGGCTGCAATCGACAGCACGTTTTGATCGGACACCGTCAGCACAATTGTTACGCCAGTAATATTCACTGCCACTTGCCGTGTCGGACCTCGCCCGGGCAGTTGCACGCTCACGCGATTTGGCCCGAGTCGAAGGTCCGCAATCGCGAACCTTCCGTCGGTTCCTGTAACTGCGGTTAGATTCTTTTTGGCGCCGGGTGTGAATACCGTTACCTTCGCTCCTGCCACAGGTTCGCCGGCAGCCGTGCGTACGGCGCCAGCCCAGGCCGGCCCAGACGGCGAACTTTGCTGTGCTTTGAGCGCGATGGCCACCATCAGTCCGAACAGCAAATACTTCTTTATCAGTCGGAAAGCCCTATGAAAGGTTCGAGCTATGACGTGTTCCTCTGCGTGGTGGAATTCATGCATGAACAATTTCCTCGAGTGAAGACGGAATGCAATCGGGTGCATGAAGCCTTTGATCGCGCAGCATAGACCCTTGTCCCGGTCCGTCATATGTCGACACGGCATACCTATAGAACTGTCGAACCGCTTCGGTTTACGTACTTGTGACTTCTATGCCTTGGGAGCGGTAGGGATTCAGGACATCTTCGTCCGATGCATCAGTGATCAATCGTGTCAGTCGGGAAGCAGGACCGACCAGGTAAGGCAGAGATGTCCCCATTTTCCCAAGTGAAATCAGGCCAACCACTTCCGTTGAAGCCCCTATCATCGCTTGCTTCACGTACGCTTCTTCTCGGTCGCCGACGCTTATTCCGACCTCCGGGTGCAAACTGCACATTCCGAGAAAACATAGATCAGCGCGAATGGATTCGACTCGACGAATGGTCTCGATGCCGGTCGTGACCCGCGCCTCTTTGAGAAAATTTCCTCCGAGCATCAGCACACTCAACTTCGGATGATCCGCCAACGCCAGCGCAAGCGGTGGGCTGTTGGTAACAATCGTCGCCGAACGCTCTCTTGAAAGGTAGGAAGCAATTCTTAGATTAGTGGTACCTCCATCAATCAGCACCACCTGACCGTCGCGGATCATGTCAGCCGCCGCTCGAGCAATTCCGATCTTGCTCTCAAGGTCCATTTGTTGGCGAGACACGAAAGGAACAGCCTCGGCACGGCGAGGCAGGGCGCCGCCGTGTACCCGTTGGATCTTTCCCGAACGTGCCAATTCGCGCAGATCTCGACGAATCGTGTCTTCAGAGACCCTGTATCGACTGCTAAGGTCCGCGGCGAGGACTCGGCCCTCACTGCCAAGCAGCTCCAAGATGTATTGGTGACGCTCTTCCTTTAGAGCGGTTTGGCATGCCTCCGCTTCTGGTTTCATTCTGTCCATTTTGCACGAATACACTTGGGTATGCACGTATATACGTGTATTATCCGATTTATGCATGGTACTGCCAAATGTAGCGCCATACAAGGTCTTTCGCAAAAGCGTTCGGTACGGGCAGTCGTCTTCGATTACGGAAACGTTCTTTGCCTCGAGCAAACGCTGGAGGATATGAAAGGTATGGCGCTCGTGTGCGGCGTTCCTCATGAGCGATTCTCGGAACTTTACTGGAAGCTACGGCCGCCCTACGACCGGGGTGATATCGATGGACCTGCCTACTGGACAGCGATTGTTGGCCAGCAAGAACTGGGTTTGAGCAGAGATCAGATAGCAACGCTAATCAAGCTCGATACCGAAAGTATCACTCGACCAAATCAAGGCGCTGTGCAATGGGCAAAGCTGTTGCACCATGAAGGCTTCCCCTTAACCCTTCTCTCCAACATGCCGCTCGAACTCAGTCGCCATGTGACCCAGTCCTTTCCGAGCCTCTCTACATTTGAATACCTGATTTATTCCTGCGACTACGGATCCATAAAGCCGGAGCTATCGATCTATCGAAATTGTCTAGAACTACTCAAAGTGGCCCCGCAAGACATCTTGTACCTGGATGATCGCGCCGAAAACGTCGAGGCGGCAGCTCGCTTAGGAATTAACTCTGTACTGTTTGACACGGTCGAAAAGACTGCATCAAGAGTCGAAAGCCGATTCAACATCCCCGTCCCGAGTTATGGCCGCTGTCGCCCATCAAGTTCACAGTACCGCTCAACAAATCGGCGCCCGGATCGGATGGAATCCGATTGATGCAGCAACGCAGCCTCCAACAGGTACGCGTGAGCGTGTCCTTAATCTTTCTGATCCACGGACTGATCATCGCAACCTGGGCTTCGAGGATTCCTGCCTTTCAGGCGCACCTCCATCTTTCTCCCGCCGTTTTGGGCAGGTCGTTGATGATGGCGGCAATCGGTTCCGTTCTCGCCATGCCTGCCGCGGGATGGCTCATTAACAGGTTCGGCAGTCTGAGCATCGTGATTGGGTCGACATTGGGGTTTGGCCTCGCACTGCCCTTGATTGCCGAATCCAATACGGTCCTAACACTGTCGGTCGCTCTTGTTTTCTATGGGGCGATGGCTGGTTCGATGGATGTAGCGATGAATACTCACGCCGTGATGCTCGAGAAGCGATGCCAGCGTCACATCATGTCGTCATTCCACGCCCTCTTCAGCTTGGGTGGAATGGCCGGATCTGCGTTAGGGGGATTGGTTGCTTCACGTGCGGTTCCGGCCGGGATTCACTTTTGGGTCAGCGGTATAGCACTTGCCGCAATGTCCATACTCGCATTCAGGTGGCTTCCGCTTCCCTCAGCACCCGAGGACGCCGAGAAAGTGGCATCCGGAGGCACGATTACGTGGTCTGTGCCATTAGGCGCGCTCGCTCTTCTTGCATTTTCGATTATGCTCGTTGAAGGTGCGATCGCCGATTGGAGCGCGATTTATCTTCGTACTTCGGTTCTCACCGGGCCAGGATTGGCCGCTCTTGGATATGCGGTGTTCTCAGGCGCTATGGCTGGAGGTCGCCTGACAGGCGACTATCTCACTGGGAAGCTTGGACGCGGCAACCTCATATGTTACGGGGCTCTTTTGGCCGCGGCAGGGCTTGCCTTCGTCTTGTTGTTCGGCAATGCCGGTTGGGCGTTGGTGGGATTTACGTGCGCTGGAGCAGGTCTGGCCACGATTATTCCCAATACGTTTGCCGCTGCAGGGAACATTGAAGGGAGTGCACCCGGTCCCAGCCTCGCCGTAGTCACCTCGGCTGGCTATGTTGGCTTCCTTGCCGGTCCGCCCCTGATCGGGTTTGTCGCGCAGCTTTCGACCATTCGCACTGCGTTATGGATACTTGTGGTCTTGAGCGGGTTGAGCGCTTTCGCATCAACCTCAATGAAAAGAACTTCGCCTCTCAGAGGAACACCCTGACATCCAGTATTCCGCTAAGATGCCGAGCCGTTGGCACCTACGGCAGCGGCAACGATACGCTTGTCAATGTATCCCACGTCCGTGCTGCCGCGAAAAGGGCATCGAATTCATGGCACTGGCCGGAGCCGACGCAAGCTTGTTTTGAGCGGTAAACCGCAGAAGGAACACCCAAGTTGACGGTATATCGCGAGGCGCAGCGGGCGTCCTATCTGGATCTGCCTGTGAAGACCCATGACCCGTGAAGCCCCGGCTATGAGGTGTTCGGCATGAAGGTCCTGATTTCTGCAGCCTTCCAGAGTCCTGCACTGCCTTCCACGTCCTTGGACGTGACAGTTGGCGGTTTATCAGCACTTTCAACGACATGGAAGAGCACGGACGGCACCGCGAGTCGTTGGAAGTACGTCGTAGGCGACGCTATTGTGCATCGCGGTGTGTGTCGCACCGGGCAGCCATTCAAGCCGCTGTAGGTGCAGGTGTGGAGCACGTCGTCTATACATCGCTACCCAATGCCATCCGACGGAGGGACCCTCGATCCCGGACGATCATTTCTGGACAGAAGTCGCGCTATTTGAGAGCAGGCTCAATTGGACGATATTGAGGAACAATCTGTACGCGGAAGTCATCCTCAGGTTTGCGCAGTTCGCCCTTAAGACCGGAAAACTGGTGTCCGCAACGCAGTCGCCAGGCCGCTCGTATGTGTCTCGCCAAGACTGTGTAAGAAAGGCGGCAGCGGCGCTGCTCAACGCCACCGGCAAGGCCATTTACGATGTGACGGGCCCTGCCTCGATCACCCATAACGAGATCGCGAGTATCATCTCGCGCCTGTCCGGGAAGTCCATACAACATGTGAATGTCACACCAGACGAGGTTGAAAAAGGCTTGGTGGCGGCTGGCATCCCTCAGTTCGCTGCGAGGAGTGTGCGTGAGTTGGACGAGGAAAGTCTCGCGGCTATCAGGCGATCGTTACCCCTACGGTGACGAACCTCACTGGAAGAATTCCCATGTCGGCCGAGGACTTCCTCCAGGCGACTGTGCCCGCATTGATCGCCTAACCAGACCCTCACGATCCTGCGAAGTGGGTTTCTCGGAAGACATCAGCAACGGGCAGAGCATTGAGGAGTTTCGTAACAGACACACCTGAAAGTCAGCGACATCGATAGCAAACGCATGGTGATTCACGTCCAGGGTGGCAAAGGACGCAAAGACCGGGAGGTGATGCTCAGCCCAAAACCACTCGAGGCGCCACGCGAGCACTGGCGCGGACGGCACTGCAAGTCATTGGAAGTGCGTCGTAGACCGCGTTATCGTGTACTGCGATGTGTATCGCCGTCCGAAACGAATCGCTCGCCTGCTCGGTGTTATTGGGCCCACATTTCCTTGGTCCTTTACGATTGACGTAACGCGTAACTCATGCTATTAAGAGGTAGTGATCGTCAGCTACCGGGACAAGAGGACCAGGGAATTCGCCGCCGGAAAGCGGGTCAAGGCATTCTCTGGATTTGAACGTTCCGCGCGGCTGAAGCTTGACCGTCTGGAGGCTGCTACGTCGCTGAGAGATCTCGCCGCGCTGCCCGGAAACCGTTTTGAAGCGCTGCTAGGCGACCGCAAAGGCCAGTACAGCATCCGCATCAACGATCAATGGCGGATTTGCTTCGAGTGGGCTGACCGAGCGCCAGGGCCATTCAACGTGGAGATTGTCGACTATCATTAGGAGCATCGCTATGGCAGTCACTGCTATCCATCCGGGCGAACACTTGGCGGAAGAACTCGAAGCACTCGATATGAGCGCGGCTGAACTGGCACGAAAAATCGACGTGCCTACCAATCGCGTCACGCAAATCTTGAATGGAACGCGCGGCATCACGGGCGACACTGCCTTGCGCCTCGCTCATTTCTTTGGCACTAGTGCTCAGTTTTGGCTGAACCTGCAGAGCTTATACGATCTGCGGGTCGCCCAAGAGAAGGTAGGAAAATCCATCAAGGGGCTTCCCACGTTAAAACGGCGCGAGCTCGTGCACGCATGAAAAAATGGCGGGGACGACGAGACTCGAACTCGCGACCTCTGCCGTGACAGTTAGCGGGTTATAAGTACTTTCAACGACATAGAAGAGCACGGACGGCGCCCGAAGTCATTGGAAGTACGTCGTAGACAACGTTATTGTGTATCGCCATGTGTATCGCGGATGTTCTGTGAATCGTACCGACCGGGCGGTTAACTTCCGCTTTGCCCGTCATTCGGGAGGAGCCGTGCTTGATCTGCATCCCCTTTTCATTTGTCGGGGTCTTTTTCTCCACGGTCTCGGTAGACGACGTGGCCTAGGCGGTCGCATTCATTCTCTTCGGCAAGGGAGATTGTTGTCGGCTTTTCGCCAGCCGGAACTGATTC
>Ga0302177_10001337_pt1 | contig 17860 bp, 15 predicted proteins | sample I_Palsa_E1_2_FD_198780 | JGI IMG/M metagenome (GOLD analysis project Ga0302177, IMG submission 198780) | Peat permafrost microbial communities from Stordalen Mire near Abisko, Sweden - I_Palsa_E1_2 | ecosystem: Environmental > Terrestrial > Soil > Palsa > Peat permafrost | place: Sweden... | reverse complement strand
CGGGTTCGGGGGTCTGCAGGGCCGAGCCGGCCAGCACCGGTACCAGCACCACGTCGGCCTCGCGTAGCACGCGGACGGCCTTGACCGTGACGAGCTCCAGATCGCCCGGCCCGACACCCACCCCGATCAGGCGCTTCATCGCGCCGGGTCCACTGCGGAGCCAGAGCGGGCGGCCGCGCAGGCGGCGGCGAACCTAGACGCCGCAGCCGGGTGACCCGCCCAGTGCGTGTGCAGGTAGGAGGCGACACCAGCGCCCGCGACGTGACCTTCGAGCTCACCCGAGCTGAACCGCCAGGCGGCGCGCGCGCCGCTGGGCGGAGCGATCGCGGTGCGGTGGAACTCGTGGCCGCGCACCCGCTCCCCGGTCCGGGCCAGAACCGAATCGGTGATGGCCGTGGCGTTGCGGTAGCCTAGCGTCAGCTTCGGGGTCATGGTGGCATGCACATCCAAGACGCCGCACATGGGCAGCCCGTCCAGGGTTCGCCCCAGGTAGAGCAGGCCCGCGCATTCGGCGGCGACCGGCGCGCCCCGGCGGGCGAGCGCGGCCACCTGGCCGCGCAGCCGCTCGTTGGCGGAGAGTTCGGCCGCGTGCATCTCGGGGAATCCCCCGCCGAGGATCAGCCCGCTCGTCCCTTCAGGCAGGCTCTCGTCGTGCAGCGGATCGAACCAGGCCACCCGCGACCCGGCCGCCTCAAGCAGCTCGCCTTGCTCGGTGTACCCGAAGGTAAAGGCCGCCCCGCCCGCGACCGCGACGAGCGGGCCGGGCCCGGCAGGTGCGGGGACGTCGCCCGGGACAGCCAGCGCCACCGCAGGCTCCCACGCCGGCCCGGGCAGGTCGGCGGCACTGCGGGCCAGGGCCAGCAGGGCGTCGAGGTCGCAGGAAGCGGCGGTCAGCTCCCCCAGCCGGCTGATCGCCTGGCCGGCCACCGCCGCGCGCTCCGCGGCGGGAATCAGGCCGAGGTGCCGGGACGGCGTGACGATGCCGTCGGTCCGCCTGATCGCACCGTAGACGGCGATGCCGGAGGCGGCGAGGGCCTCCCGCAGCAGCCGTTCATGCCGGTCCGAAGCGACCCGGTTCAAGATCACGCCGTGGACCGGGGTGCGCGGGTCGAAGGCGGCGAAGCCGGTCACCAGCGCGGCCACCGACCGTCCGGCCCGCGCCGCGTCGACCACCAGCACCACCGGGGCGCCGAGCAGCCGGGCCACGTGCGCGGTGGAGCCGAAGTTAGGGTCTGTATCTTCTCGGGGGGATGGGTCCCCCCCAAGGGGGGTCTGGTGGGATGGGTCCCCCCAGGAGCGGGGGGTTCCGGGGGGTCGTCCCCCTGGGGCCCAGGTTTCACTCGCGACGCCGTCGAACAGGCCCATGACGCCTTCGATGACGGCGACCTGGGCGCCGGCGGAGCCGTGCCGGAACATCGGCGCGATCAGGTCCTCGCCGCATAGGAACGGATCAAGGTTCCTCGGTGGCCTGCCGGTGGCCAGCGCGTGGTAGCCGGGGTCGATGTAGTCCGGGCCGACCTTGTGCCCGGAGACCGCCAGCCCGCGCCCGCGCATCGCCGCCATCAGCCCGCAGGCCACGGTGGTCTTGCCGCAGCCGGACGCGGGGGCGGCGATGACCAGGCGGGCGATGGCTACCATTCGATGCCCTTCTGCCCTTTCTGGCCGGCGTCCATCGGGTGCTTGACCTTTGTCATCTCCGTCACCAAGTCGGCGCAGCCGATCAGCCTGGCGTCCGCGTCCCGGCCGGTGATCACGACGTGCTGGTCGCCCGGCCGGGCGGCGAGCACCTTGACGACCTCCTCGACGTCCACCCAGCCCCACGTCATCGGGTAAGTGAATTCGTCCAGCACGTACAGGCGGTAGGTCTGCGCGGCAAGGTCCCGGCTGATCTGGGCCCACCCCTCGGCGGCGAGAGCGGCCTGACTGTCGATGTCGCGCTGGATCCAGGACCAGCCCTCGCCCATCTTGTGCCAGCTGACCGTCCCGCCCTGGCCGGTCTCGCCCAGGAGCCGGAGCGCGCGTTCCTCGCCAACGCGCCACTTCGCCGACTTGACGAACTGGAACACTCCTACCGGCCATCCCTGGTTCCAGGCGCGCAGCGCCAGGCCGAACGCGGCGGTGGACTTCCCCTTACCCGGGCCGGTGTGCACGATGACCAGCGGCCGGTTCCGCCGCTGCCGCGTGGTCAGGCCGTCATCGGGAATCTGGGACGGAGTTCCCTGCGGCATCAGGCGACCCTCCCGCCCGTCAGCTGACGGGCGCCCGTCAGCTGACGGGCCACCGTGGCCAGCGCTGACCCCGAAGACCCGGCGTCAAGCTCGTCGAGGCGGAACAGACTGCCGCCGAGCACGACCGCGAGCCGTTCGGCCAGGCCGAGCCGGAGGACTGATGCCTCGCAATCCACCACCACGCTGGCCACGCCGGCCAGCATGGCCGCGGCCCGCCTCAGGTCGGCGTCACTGCCGCTGGTAGCCCGGCCGTCGGTGACGACGACGAGCAACGGGCGGCGGCGGGGATCCCGGAGGCGCTCCGCCGCCAGGACGCGGGCAGCCTTGGCCAGGCCAGCCGCGAGCGGGGTCCGGCCGCCGGTCGGCAGGCTGGCCAGACGGCGTGCCGCCGCCTCCACCGAGGAGGTAGGAGGAAGCGCCAGTTCGGCTCCGGTGCCGCGGAACGTGACCAGCCCTACCTTGTCCCGGCGCTGGTAGGCATCCAGGAGGAGAGAAAGGACCGCGCCCTTGACCGCGCGCATGCGCTGCCGGGCCGCCATCGACCCGCTGGCGTCCACGGCGAAAAGCACCAGGTTTCCCTCCTTACCCTCGCGTACCGCCTGGCGCAGGTCAGCGGGGGTCAGGCGCACCCGCCGCCCGGCCGCGGGCCGGCCGACGGGGGTGACGCCGGAGGCCGGGGTAAGGGCGGGGGCGTGCGGGACCCGCAGGGCGGCGGCGCGGATGGTGGCGGGAAGATGCAGGGCAAAGGGACGGTCCCGCGGGATGCGAGCTTCGACGGTGCGGCCGAACGGGCCGCGGGTGGCGGAACGCCGACCGGGGGCGCCCTCGCCGGTGCCTGGCACGGTCAGCAGGCGGGCGCGGAACGGCGCCGCGGGTGCGACCGGCGGGCTCGCCGGGGCCGGGGCGGAGGAGGGGGCCGGGGCGGAGGAGGACGGATCCGCGCTGGTGTCGCCGGAGTCGTCCGGGCCATGGGAGCTACCGGGACCGTCGGGGCGGCCGGGGCCGTGCGGGTCGGGGTCGTCGTCCGGGTCCTGCGGGCCTTCCGGCTGGCCAGAGTCCCCCTCCGGCTGGCCAGAGTCCTGAGACGCCTCTCGCAGGGCTTCGTCCAGGGCTTGGGAGTCCAGGCCGGGGGCGTCGAACGGGTCGCGGCGGCGCCGGTGCGGCAGCGCGAGCCGGGCCGCCGTCCTGATGTCCTCCTCGGTCACCAGGTCCCGGCCGTACCAGGCGGCCAGGGCGATCGCGGTCCGGGCGGTAACCAAGTCGGCGCGCATGCCGTCCACCCCGAACGCACCGCAGACAGCGCAGATCTGGTGCAGCGCGGCGTCGGACAGCTCAACCTGGGGCAGCCGGGCCCGGGCCACGGCCACCTGCCCGGCGAGCGCGGCGGTGTCGGCGGCGAAGCGGTCCGCGAATCCGGCCGGGTCGGCCTCGAACGCGAGTCTGCGACGGACCACCTCGGCCCGCTCGGCGGGATCATGGCTCGCCGTGACCTGGACGGTCAGCCCGAACCGGTCGAGAAGCTGCGGGCGCAGCTCGCCTTCTTCCGGGTTCATGGTGCCGACCAGGAGGAAACGCGAGGCGTGCCGGACCGAGACGCCTTCGCGCTCGACGTAGTTGACGCCCAGCGCGGCGGCGTCGAGCAGCAGGTCCACCAGATGATCATGGAGCAGGTTGACCTCGTCGACGTACAGGACGCCGCGGTGGGCCGCGGCCAGCAGGCCGGGTGAGAAGGCGGTGGTGCCCGCGGTCAGCACGCGCTCGATGTCGAGCGAGCCGGTCAGCCGGTCTTCGGTCGCCCCGACCGGCAGTTCGGCCAGCGTGACGTGACGGAGCTCGGCGGGGGCTTCCAGGGCGATGGGATGGGGTCCGGCCGGGCACGAGGGGTCGGGCGCGGCGGGATCGCAGGAGTACGGGCAGCCGGGGATCACCGGTACCGGCGGCAGCAGCGCGGCCAGCCCGCGGACCATGGTCGACTTGGCGGTGCCCTTCTCGCCCCGGACGAGGACACCGCCGATGGCCGGTGACACCGCGTTGAGCAGCAGCGCCAGCTTCAGGTCCGCCATCCCCACGATGCCGGTGAACGGATAAATCCTGTCCCCGGTCGTCGTCATAAAAGCCAGTCCTTCCCGGGTTCCTCGCCCGAAGTCCGGAACAAACGGCAGCCGGAGTCTCTGGCTCCCGGATGTGACGACCACCTGCGCAGCGGTCACTCCCGGTTACAGTTGCGGGACAGCCCCGGGCTCGCACCGGCGTTCCTCCGCGTCGCTACCTGAACAAAGCATGGCACACCAGCCCGGCACCACGACGGCCGGCGCGAATTAAGGACCAATCCGTTTACCACGGGTACACATCCGTTTACCACGGGTACACTGACCCGGTCGGGCCTGCGGACCAGCCGTTGCCAGCCATTCATCAGCAAACTCTCAGCTCAGCCAGGTAGCGTGAGCAAACGGCAAACCGGTAGAACCGAATGGCGATTTAAGCCGTCCGCGAGCAGGCGGACACAATGTGCCGAAATAACCAAGACGTGGCGCATTACAACATGGCCTGACATGTAAACGACTTGTGACACATATTTCTAGATGCCGAACGGAGCACGCATGCCGAATCATTCCCGCGTTCTGGTGACCGGCGGCGCCGGCTTCATCGGCCGCCGGGTGGTCCGCGCTCTGCTGGCCGCCGGACACGAGGTTACCGTGGCCGACCTGCGGGCATTCCCCGACTCGGCGGTGCGCTCGGTGGTCGGGGACCTGTGTGACCCCGACGGGCCTGCGCGGGCCGTCCGCCCGGGCACACAGGTGATCATCCACCTGGCCGCCGTCACCTCGGTGCTGGCCACGGTGGCCGATCCGGTCAGCACTCACCGCCTCAACGTGGACGCGACGGCCCGGCTGCTCGAGCTGGCCCGGGAGAACGAAGTCGGGACATTCCTGTTCGCATCGACGAACGCGGTCGTCGGCGGCGGCAGCGACGTCGGTGAGGTCATCACGGAGCGGGCCGTGCTCCGCCCGCTCACCCCGTACGGCGCCACCAAGGCAGCGGCCGAGATGCTGATCGGCAGCTACGCCAACTGCTACGGCATGACTGGCGTGTCGCTGCGCTTCTCCAATGTCTACGGGCCCGGGATGGCCGAGAAGGACAGCTTCATCCCGCGGCTGATGCGCGCGGCGCGCGACGGTGCAGTCGTGCAGGTCCGCGGCGACGGGACGATGCTGCGCGATGTGGTGCACGTGGACGACATCGTCCAGGGCATCTTCGCGGCCTGGCAGAGCGGGCACAGCGGTCCGCTGATCCTCGGCGCTGGCCATTCCGTGTCCGTGAACGACATGGTGGCCACGGCCCGCCGGGTCACCGGCGCGGCCATCCCCGCCGAGAACGTGCCGGTCGAAAAGGGCGAGATGGCCGCCATCGTGATCGACATCTCCGCGGCGAAGGCGCTCGGCTACCAGCCCGGCTACGATCTGCAAGCCGGCCTGGCCACGGTCTGGCCCGAGTTCGACCCGGCCCACCCGCAGGACGCCAGGATCGGCGCGGGCGAGGTGACGCGGGCATGATGTACCGCAACCCGGAGGACGAAGTGGTCGACGACGCCGCCCTTAAGGCGTTCGTGGACGGCTACGGCGACCGCGCCACGCAGCTGGCCCCGGTCGCGATCGTGATCGCCGCCTACGACGAGGAAGGCGCCATCGGCCCGGTCATCGAGGCCCTGCCCGGCGAGGTCTGCGGGCTGGCCACGGTGCCGATCGTGGTCGCCGACGGCTGTGCCGACGGCACCGCGGCGGAGGCGCAGGCGGCCGGCGCCATGGTCTGCGACGTGCCGGTCAACCGCGGCCAGGGGGCCGCGCTGCGGCTCGGCTACCGGCTGGCCCGCGAGGGCGGCGCCGGCTACATCGTGACCACCGACGCGGACGGCCAGTACAATCCGGCCGAGATCGAGCGGGTGCTTGCGCCGGTCGTGGCCGGCGAGGCGGACTTCGTCACGGGTTCCCGACGGCTCGGCAGCCAGGAGACCAAGGACGTGATCCGGCGGGCCGGCGTCCGGTTCTTTGCCGGCACGATCAGCATGCTGACCGGGCAGAAGATCAGCGACACCACCTTCGGGCTGCGGGCCATGCGCGCCGAGGTGACCGGCACCGTCCAGCTGGAACAGCCGCAGTACCAGGCGTCCGAGCTGCTGATCGGGGTCATCACCCACGGCTACAAGATGGCCGAGGTGCCCGCGACCATCCAACGGCGGCGGGTGGGTGCGAGCAAGAAGGGCCAGAATCCGCTCTACCAGCTGCACATTCCGGGCGTGAACAACTTCTTCTACGGGCTGCGCTTCGCGCGGGTCGCCTACGGCACCTGGTGGCGCGAGCGTCAGCGCCCGGGATCCGCTGGGCCGATCTTGTCGGAGTCCGAGACCGAGCGCATCGGCCCGGTCGAGTCCGCGGCCCGGGCGAACGGCTCGGGCCCGGGGTCGGTCGAGACGAGCGCCTGCTCGGCGGGGCCGGCCTGGCCCGCGGATCCGGCGAAGAGGACGTAGTGGAAGAACAGGAACCGCAGCACGAACGTGCCGAGGTTGGCCACACCGGCTACCGCGTCGATGTAGAGCACGCGCTCGGCGCCACGCAGGTGCAGCCAGCCCGAGGAGTGGTAGCCGAACTTGGTGGCCAGTGTCAGGACGACGATGACCATCGCCGAGACGATCCAGAACGGCAGGGTCTCCCGCAGCAGGTTCGGACGGCCCTTCCGCTTCCACGCCCAGCGGCTGAGCACGTAGCTCACCACGGCACCGGAGAACCAGGCGATCAAGGTAGCCCAGGTAGCGGTCAGCTGCAGCGGCCCGGCGCAGATGGAGAGCACCACCTCGGTCGTGACGAACGCGGCGATGGCCGCGACCGCGAAGCGGCCGAAGCGGATGCCGAGCTTGCTGCGGGCCTTGCTGGCCAGGGAGCTGCCGAGCCGGTTGGTGACCAGAGCCATGAATGTCCTATGTGGGCGAGCCGACCTATGAAAGAACAAACGGTTAGGTATGAGGTGCGGAAACCGCAGGCCGGTTACGCTACCCCGGCGAAGCCGCACCATGCGACCTGGCGCGGAGGGTGATTCAGCATCCGCACTCAGAGCACGTTACCGCCCCGTGCGGCACCCCGCACAACGGCAGGAGTAGTCAAACCCATCTGACCGACGGAAACGGTAGGAGCCGGAGCATGAGAATCTTGGTGTTGGGCGGGGACGGATACCTCGGGTGGCCCACGGCGCTGCACCTGTCGCAGGCGGGCCATGAGGTGGCCGTCGCCGACAATTTCGTCCGCAGACACTATGACAACGAACTCGGGGTCGAATCGCTGGTCCCGATCGAGCCGCTGCAGACGCGGATCGCGGTCTGGCAGGAGCTGACCGGCAAGAAGATCGGGATGTACGTCGGCGACCTGACCGACGCAATCTTCACGTACCACATCATCCGGGACTTCGAGCCGGAAGCCGTGGTCCACTTCGCCGAGCAGCGGGCCGCGCCGTACTCGATGATCGACCGGGCGCACGCGGTGTACACCCAGCAGAACAACGTCGTCGGCAACCTGAACCTGCTGTTCGCGATCGCCGAGACCAACCCGGACATCCACCTGGTCAAGCTGGGCACGATGGGCGAATACGGCACGCCGAACATCGACATCGAAGAGGGCTGGCTGGAGCTGGAGCACAACGGCCGGACCGACCGGGTGCTGTTCCCCAAGCGGCCGGGCTCGTTCTACCACCTGTCCAAGGTGCACGACAGCCACAACATCGAGTTCGCCTGCCGGATCTGGGACCTGCGGGCCACCGACCTGAACCAGGGCGTGGTCTACGGCCAGTCCACGCCGGAGACGGCGCAGGACGAGCGGCTGGCGACCCGGTTCGACTACGACGCGGTGTTCGGCACCGTGCTGAACCGGTTCACCATCCAGGCGGTCATCGGGCACCCGCTCACGGTGTACGGCGAGGGCGGCCAGACTCGCGGCCTCATCGACATTCGGGACACCGTCCGGTGCATCGAGCTGGCGTGCGAGAACCCGGCCCACCGCGGTGAGTTCCGGGTGTTCAACCAGATGACCGAGTCGATGTCGGTGGCCCAGATCGCCGAGACGGTCAAGGCGGCCAGCCCCGAGGACGTCACGATCGAGCACCTGGACAACCCCCGGGTCGAACTGCCCGAGCACTACTACAACGTCAAGCACACCAAGCTGGTCGAGCTCGGCCTCGAGCCCCACCTGCTGTCCGACACGCTGATCGAGTCGCTGTTCGAGATCACCAAGCGGTACGCCCACCGGGTTCGCCTAGACGCGCTCCGTCCCACGGTGAAGTGGCGCGAGCCGACCGCCGAATAAGGGCCGCACGCACCGGTGCGGAAGAGTGGACCACTGCCCGTTCGGTAGATTACGGACGGGCAGTGGTGTGTCAGGTACAGAACGGACGGTGGTTCTGCATGTCAACGTCGATCTGCGCCACCTGCGGTAACCACTATGGCGATCCGCGGCCGGAGGTCTGTCCGGTGTGCGCGGACGAGCGGCAGTGGCTGCCGCCTGGCGGCCAGCGGTGGACCACGCTGGCCGAGCTCACGGCGGCCGGGCACGCCTCAGACGTGCGGGCGGTCGAGCCCGGGCTGACCGGGCTCGGCGCGGACCCGCCGTTCGCCATCGGGCAGCGTTCGCTGCTGGTGCGCACGCCCGCGGGCAACGTGCTCTGGGACCCGTCCGGGTTCATCGATGCCGCGGCGGTGGCGGCGGTCCGCGAGGCGGGCGGGCTGAGCTTCGTGACCGCCAGTCATCCGCACTTTTACGGCGCGATCGCCGAGTGGGCGCGCGCGTTCGGGGCGCAGATCCTCATCGCTTCGGCCGACGCCGGATGGCTGCGGGCCGACGCGGGCCTGGCGGTCCGGACCTGGTCGGGCGCTGTGGAGGTGATGCCCGGGGTGACGCTCGTGCAATGCGGCGGGCACTTCCCCGGCAGCGCCGTGCTGCACTGGGCCGACGGCGCGGACGGCCGTGGTGTGCTGCTCAGCGGGGACACCATCTTCGTGACGCCGGGCGAGGACCGGGTGTCGTTCGTCTGGTCGGCGCCGAACCGGCTGCCGCTGTCCGAGGCGGCCGTGCGCGGCGTCGCCGACGCGGTGCGGCCGTATGCGTTCGACCGGATCTACGGCGGGTGGTGGACTCCGGTGCTGCGTTCGGGCGGATGGGACACCGTGCAGCGATCGGCGTCGCGGTACATCGAGCACCTGCGGGGCACGGCGGGTTAGGGACCGGTTAGGCAAGACCCTGGCGCAGGGTCCAGGCGTCCGTAGCGGCTTCCCGGCGAAGCTCGTAGACCCCGGCCGTCATGCCCGGCCCTCCGGACGCCTCGACCCGCCAGAATTCAAGCTCGGGCCGCACCCACTCACCCCGTTCATCCCGGTCCGCCCCCTCGCTCCGTTCCCCGGCGGACCCGGGAGCTCGCCACCATTCCCGGTTGACGATCCAGTGCTCGAGAATCGCGCTTACGGTGTACAGCCGGCCTCGCCACACGAACCTGGTGGGCCTGCCGTCTTCCCGGGCCCGAACGTCGACCGGCTCGCCGTACACCCGGTTCATCAAGCTAGCCGTCTGGTCTCGGTGCCTTCTTGGCGCGGTGCCATGATCGAATATAAGTTCTCTCGAACAAGGATGCAAATAATATTTGCCAGCTAATCTTTAGCTGTCCAGAAATGTCAGTGGTCTTCGGCATAGTGGTGGTAGTCCGGCCATCTCAAGGGAGGCATATATGTGCTGGCTGTGTGACCGCGCGGGTGCTACCGAGCGCGACTACCTGGACCACATGCGGCAGCTGATCCAGACGTACGGCTGGGCCGTGCAGGCGTGGAACGTGATGGCGTCCGTCCGCCCTGGGACCGCGCCTACCAGGGCGTGCGCGGCGGCCAGCCGGTCCTGGGCCGCCGGGAGCCGCCTGAACGCCGGAAGCGGGTCAGCTACGGGTCCCGCGGGTCCCGCCCGTCCCAGCCGGGGATGGGGTAGGACACCAGCAGCTCGCGGACCTCGGCGGCGATGCGCTCGAGCACCGCCTCGTCGTCCTTGGCGGCGGCGGTTATCGCCTCGTCCATCCAGGCGGCGATCGGCTCCATGTGCTCCTCGCGCAGGCCGCGGGTCGTGACGGCCGGCGTGCCGATCCTGAGGCCGGAGGGGTCGAACGGCTTGCGCTGGTCGAATGGCACCGTGTTGTAGTTCGTCTCGATGCCCGCCCGGTCCAGCGCCTTGGCGGCCGGCTTGCCGCCGATGCCCTTGGAGGTGAGGTCCACCAGGATCAGGTGGTTGTCCGTGCCGCCAGAGACCAGGTCATAGCCGCGGGACAGGAGCGCGTCAGCCAGCGCCCTGGAGTTGGCCACGACCTGATGGGCGTAATCGCGGAACTGGGGCTGGGCGGCCTCGTGCAGCGCCACCGCGATCGCGGCCGTGGTGTGGTTGTGCGGACCTCCCTGCAGGCCGGGGAACACGGCCCGGTCCACCGCCTTGGCGTGCTCGGCCGTGGACATGATCATGGCGCCGCGCGGGCCGCGGAGCGTCTTGTGCGTCGTGGTGGTGATCACGTCGGCGTGCCCGGCAGGCGAGGGGTGCGCGCCCCCCGCGATCAGCCCGGAGATGTGCGCGACGTCGGCGACGAGCAGGGCGCCCGCCTCGGCGGCAATGGCGGCGAAGGCCGGGAAGTCGATGGTCCGCGGGATCGCGGTCCCGCCGCAGAAGATGATCTTGGGTCGCTCCTTGAGCGCCAGGTCGCGCACCTCGTCCAGGTCAACCCGGCCGGTGTCGGGCCGGACCCCGTACTGGACGGGCCGGAACCACTTGCCGGTGGCAGACACGGACCAGCCGTGGGTGAGGTGACCGCCCATCGGCAGCGCCATGCCCATGATCGTGTCTCCCGGCTGGGCGAAGGCCAGGTAGACGGCGAGGTTGGCGGGCGAGCCCGAGTAGGGCTGCACGTTGGCGTGGTCGACGCCGAACAGCGCCTTGGCCCGGTCCCTGGCGATCGTCTCCACCGGGTCGATGAACTGCTGGCCCTCGTAGTAACGGCGGCCGGGATAGCCCTCGGAGTACTTGTTGGTCAGCACGCTGCCCGATGCCTCGAGCACGGCCAGCGACACGTAGTTCTCCGACGGGATCAGCCGGGCCTTCTCGTACTGCCTGCGGGCCTCGTCGTGGATGAGCCCGGCGATATGCGGGTCAGAGCTCTCGACGTCCGGGATGGGCGGGGTGTGCATGACGGACCTCCTCGCCACGAGGCTACACACCCCGGCGGATGCGGGTCACGGGGACGGACCGTTCGGTACCGTCGTGTCGAGCAAGACGAGCACGAGAAAGGCGGGGGACATGCCCACGACCATCATCCTGGACTGCGATCCGGGGATCGACGACGCGCTCGCGATCGCCTTCGCGCACGGGCACCCTGACATCGAGCTGGCTGGCATCACCACGGTGGCGGGCAATGTCGGGCTGGCCAGGACGACGGTGAACGCGCTGGCGGTGTGCGAGTTCATCGGGGCCGCCGGGACACCGGTGACTGCGGGCTGCGACGGGCCGCTGGTGCGGCCCGCGATCGACGCCAGGGAGGTACACGGCGACTCCGGGCTGGGCGGCGCCACGCTGCCGCCGCCGGTGGCCGGCCCGGCCCCCGGCCACGCCATCGACTACATCATCGACACTGTGCGTGCCGCGCCCGGCGAGATCACGCTGGTCGCGACGGGTCCGCTGACCAACATCGCGCTGGCCGTGCGGCGTGAACCCCGGCTGGCAGACTGGGTAAGGGGATTCGTGATCATGGGCGGCTCAGCGAGCCGGGGCAACGTGACGCCCGCCGCCGAGTACAACATATGGGCTGACCCGGAGGCGGCGGCGGCCGTGTTCCGGGCCGGCTGGACCGTCACCATGCTGGGGCTGGACGTGACCCTGCGGACCAGCGCCACGGCGGCGGTGCAGCAGCGGATGGGTGACCTGGGACCGCTCGGCACCGAGCTGCTGCTGCCCGCGCTGGAGCAGTACCGGTCGGTCCGCGAACCCGCGGGGCCGCCCGTGCATGACGTCTGCGCGGTGGCCTGGGTGGCCCAGCCCGAGTTGTTCGGCCTGGTTCCGGCGCGGGTGCAGGTCGAGGTGGCCGGGCAGCTGACGGCGGGCATGACGGTGACCGATTTCGACCTCGAGGGCAGCGGTAACGCGCTGGTCGCGATGGACATCGACGTCGGTAAGTTCTGGGAGGTGACGCTCGGAACCTACGCCCGCGTGGCTGCCTCACTGGGCGGCGGCTAGGCCGGCCCCCAGATCCAGTTCCTCGTAGCGCTGCACCGTCAGTTCGGCGACCTCGACGAGATCGGCGTAGTTCCACCGCTCGCTCGACTCCGGCGTCGTCAGCGACACCACACCGGCCCGGCACCACACGGTCAGGTCGTGGCAGACGGAAAGGACCGACGTGTCGGAGGCCGGCTTGTCGGCGCGCACCAAACGGTGGGCCACGCCGCGATCGGTCAGCATCGCCTCGAGCTTCATGGCGGCCTGGCGCGCGCTGAGCCGCGCGTTCGCCCGGTCGGCCGTGACGTCGGCCGAGAGCGTGTACGCGCGCAGCCCGGTCACGTCCACCAGGCGGGCATGCGCGAGCGGAGCAGGCACGGCGAACCAGACGGCTTTGCCGCCATGCCGGCCGCCGAGCCTGGCCCGGGTGGGATGATACCCCCACCGGCCGCGCGATAGCTCGTGCACGATCTGCAGGCCGCGCCCGGCCGCGGCCTGGGCCGACACCGGGGAGGCCGAAGGCACCGAACCGTGCCGCCAGCCGCGGCAGGAATCGAAGACCTTGCAGACCAGCTCCCGGCGGATGCCGAGGCCCCGCAGGTAGAGCCAGAGTTCGGGGAGCGCGGACGGGCGCGGCGGCGGGCTGGCGGAAGTAATCAGCTCGCCTCCCATGTCCTGGGCGACGGACACGAGCTGATCCCCCCCTCCGCCAGCCCCGGCCACCGCGCGCGCGTGCAGTGTGTTGGCCGCGAGTTCGCTGGCCATCAGGATGCAGTCATCGAGGAGCTCGGGCTCGAGCCCGGTCTCCTCGGCCGCGTCCCGGAACACCTGCCGCGCGACCGAAGCGCACGTCGCATCGGCTGGAAGCGGCGACACGTGGCAAGAGCCCCCGTGCATGCCGCCCAAACCGCTGCTGCCCTGCTGCCTCATACCTGGCGCCTCCGGCGGATCACTGACTTATTAGCCGCCGGCAGGAAGGTGCCGTCGGCGGTAGTTCCATTGAAAGAGTATCTGAAATTTGACTCTTAATCTGTGAAACACAGATTACGACTCAGGTAGCCAACTTCGCAATATAGCCAGCATCATTATTTTCGTCACAGTTTTATACAGACGCATCACAGTGGCCAAATCGGCTCTCCCGGACAAATCCCCACTAAATGGGCCGTTCTTAACTGGCGTCCAGATAACGCAGGCGGGTACAGTCGCGGTGGTGAGGGAACCAGTAGGTTTCCCGCCAGGCAAGGCCTCGAGACAGGGTCGGCATAAGTAGGGCCCCCGGTGGCCTGCATCCAGCGGGGGGCCTTACTTCCTTGCGTCACTTCCTCGCGTCACGACTATGTCAGGTCGTAACGACCCTTCTTCACATCCGCCAGGAACTCGGCAAAAGCGCCCCGGTCCACGATGTGGGCGCCTCCTTCCGGCCGCTTGCTATCACGCACCGCGGCCACGCCTTCCAGGTTGGCCGCGATCTCCACGCAGCCGCCGTTGTGCGAACTACGGCGGGCCTTCCGCCAGATGGCCTGAGACAGGTCGGTCATTAGCTACTCCATTCGCTTAGCAAGACGCTCGAGGTAACCCCTCGTGTCCGCGGGTTCAAGTGCGGCATCGCAAGCACGCTCGAACGATTCGATATACCCCTGCACTGAGTCCGGCTTGCTCACCTCCTCGACCGCATAGTCCGTCTCCACGAAGACGAGGCTGGGCTCGTCATCACGGAAGCCCAGTATGTTGATCATCGAATGCGTGCCGGTCGGCGGACCGTCCTCGAACCGCTGGATATGCAGCTGCACGTTGCGGCGGGTGCTCATCGCGACCAGGTGCTCTATCTGCTCGCGACGATCTTCCCTCAGGCCCCATCGGTAAAGCAAGGACGCCTCGGTGATCACGGCACTGAACGTGGAGGCAGAGCCATCGGTGCGATCAAGAATCTCCTGCCGACGCTGCCGGGATTCCAGCGCCCTGCGCCGCCACGCGGGCGGTCGCGGCCCAGCTCGCAGCAGTGCCTCGGTATAGGCGTGAATCTGCAAAAGACCCGGCAGCACCAGCGGCATGAAGACGCGAATATTCGTGGCATCGTTCTCGTAGCCAGGGAATTCCCCGTCGAAGATCTCGGGGTACTCACGCCACCAGGGACGGGCCCTGGCCCGGATGGCCAGATCCTCGATCTCCTCCTTTTCCGCGGCGTCAATGCCGTAGATGCGGATGAGGTCCCTGATATCGCTCATCTCAGGACGTTTCCACTGGTTGGCCTCGAAGCGGCCGACCTTGCCGCGGCCCCAGTTCAGGATGTCGCAGGCGTGGTTGGCGGTGTACCCCGTCCTGACCCGCGCCGCGGTGAGCTGGCGGGCCAGGCGGCGCTTGGCGATGGTGGCGCCGTAGGCGTCGTCAGCCATGACCGCTCCCCTTCTTGACAGAAACCCTGCCGTGCCGTACTACACACCCACGGTACCTAAGTTGCGATTCGCAAATCAAGGTACAGATCTACCCGGCCAGGAGCTAGCCCCAGTCACAGCTAGCCCGGTCAGGGGTGATGATGGGCGGGCCAGCAGCGGCGATGATGGGCGGGCCGGCAGAGCGTCATCGAACTCGCCGTTCCGCGCGCCGTCGAGGAAGCATTCCCACTCGTGCCGGTCGAAGACAAGAACTCGCTGCTGCGGGTCGCCCGCCACCCGCATGAGGACCCACTCGGCCCGATCCGGAGGTACCGAGCCGCGGGTCCCGGACACGAAGGCGATCTCGATCGCGCCGTCGCCGTGACCCGAGCGATGCCAGGCTTCAGCGGCGGGATCGATACCGAGTTCGGCGACCGTGGGCTTGGCGGTCACGGCTTCCTGGCCACCCCGCAGTAGAGCCATCGCGCGCCGTCGCTGTCCGCGAGCACCGGATCCTCGGCGCCCCAGAGCCCGGTATAGCAGATGGCAGGCTGAGCGCCCTCGTAAGGAGGCACCAGTTCCATGCCATCAAAGAACCGGGTTATCCCAGCCTGCGATCGGAAGTAAAGGCGATCGGTGGCCTGGTCAAAGACGGCACGGAAGCGCTCCGCCGTCACCGGCGGCTTATAGTCGTCGGTCAGATGCGATAGGGCCAGGTAACTTCCGGGCGCGAGAGCATCGGTGTACTGTTCGACCAGCCGCCAGGGATCCGAGCTGTCGGGAACGAACATCAGGACCGCGGTCAGCAGCAAGCCGGTCGGCTGGCTGAAGTCAATAAGCTCCGTCAGATCCGGATGCTCCAGGATGGCCTCAGGTTCACGCAGGTCAGCGCAGATCACCCGGGTCGATCTGTCGTCGGCGAGCAGAACGCTGCCTTGCTCGGCGACCATCGGGTCATGATCGACGTAAACCACCCGGGCGCCCGGAATCACCTTCTGGACGACCTCGTGGGTGTTACCGACCGTCGGCAGGCCTGAGCCGATGTCAATGAACTGCCGCACACCGCGCTCGGCGATCCACTTCGCCGCGCGCTGATGAAAGCCCCGGTTCGACCACGCGCAATCCCTGATTTCCGGCACCGCGCTCAGGATGCGCTTAGCCGCCTGGACGTCGGACTCGAAATGGTTATCGCCCTGCAGCATGTAGTCGTATATGCGAGCCGGAGAGGGCCTAGAGATATCGACCCCGGCCGGCGCACGAGGGACCTGAGCCACCATGCCTCCCACCCACCGCTCCGGACGGACATTAGTGTCGCACCTGACGTCATTAGTGTCGCACATGATTCGCAGATCCCGAAGGCGGTGTCCGGCTTCGGGCTAATCTTCGGTCTTAATGCAGTATGCGCAAGATTGCGGAGAAAGCGGGGCAAACCAAATTGACTCGTGTGACTCGTGTTACGATATGCGTTCTAAGGATCGATGAGGCTGTCGGGTCCGCCACTAATCAGTCACCTGGAAGGCAGCCCGCGAACTGCTCACGAGCGCGTGTCTCCGCCCGCCTCGAGGTCGCCTTCGGTGTCGAGATAGACCTGGCGCAGCTGGTCCAGGGTCTTGGCGTCGGGTGACTCCCACAGGCCGCGGGACGCGGCCTCGAGCAGGCGCTCGGTGATGCCGTGCAGCGCCCACGGATTGGACTGGCGCATGAACGACTGTGTTTCGGCGTCGAAAACGTAGGAGGCCGCGAGCTGCTCATACATCCAGTCCGGCACCACGCCCGCGGTGGCGTCGTAGCCGAACAGGTAGTCCACCGTCGCCGCCAGTTCGAACGCGCCCTTATACCCGTGCCGGCGCATGGCCGCGATCCACTTCGGGTTCACCACCCGGGAGCGGAACACGCGCCGGGTCTCCTCGGCCAGTGTCCGCGTCTTCGGCGCGTCGGGAATCGCGGAGTCGCCGATATAGGCGGCGGGATTGCGGCCGGTCAGGGAGCGCACCATGGCGACCATGCCGCCGTGGTACTGGAAATAGTCGTCGGAGTCGGCGATGTCGTGCTCGCGGGTGTCGACGTTCTTGGCCGCCACGGCGATCCGGCGGAACGCGCTCTCCATATCGGGCCGCGCGTTCACCCCGTCGAGCCCGCGGCCGTAGGCAAAGCCGCCCCAGACGGCGTAGACCTCGGCCAGGTCGGCGTCGTCGCGCCAGTTCCTGGCGTCGATCAGCGGCAGCAGGCCGGCCCCGTAGGCACCCGGTTTCGACCCGAAGATGCGGGTCGTGGCCCGGCGCCAGTCGCCGTGCGTGGCCCGGTCGGCGAGCGCGTGCGCCCGCAGGAAGTTGGCCTCCGGCGGTTCCGCGAGCGCCGCCACCGCGCCGATGGCGTCGTCCAGCAGCGCGATCACGTGCGGGAACGCGTCCCGGAAGAACCCGGAGATCCGCAGTGTGACATCGATCCTCGGCCGGCCGAGCTCGGCTAGCGGCACGATCTCGAATCCGGTGACCCGGCGGGACGCGTCGTCCCACACCGGCCGGCAGCCGATCAGCGCGAGGATCTCGGCGATGTCGTCGCCCTGGGTGCGCATGGCCGAGGTACCCCACACGGTCAGGCCCACGCAGCGCGGGTACTCGTCCTCATCGGCCAGGTGCCTGGCCAGCAGCGAATCGGCCAGGGCGAGGCCGGTCCGGTAGGAGTTGCGGGACGGGATGGCCTTCGGGTCGACCGAGTAGAAGTTGCGTCCGGTCGGCAGCACGTTGACCAGACCCCTGGTCGGCGACCCGGACGGGCCTGCGGGCACGTAGCCCCCGTCGAGCGCGTGCAGCACGGCGTCGATCTCGCCGGTGGTCGCGTTCAGCCGCGGCACCAGCTCGGCGCAGGCGAACTCCAGGAGGCGGCCGATCGCGGAGGCCGGGGATCCGTCGGGGGTGTCGGGGGTGTCAGGGGTGTCAGGGGTGTCAGGGGTGTCAGGGGTGGGGGCCTGCGCGCTGCCCAGGATGCGAGC
>Ga0302177_10001333_pt1 | contig 17885 bp, 9 predicted proteins | sample I_Palsa_E1_2_FD_198780 | JGI IMG/M metagenome (GOLD analysis project Ga0302177, IMG submission 198780) | Peat permafrost microbial communities from Stordalen Mire near Abisko, Sweden - I_Palsa_E1_2 | ecosystem: Environmental > Terrestrial > Soil > Palsa > Peat permafrost | place: Sweden: Abisko... | reverse complement strand
GGGCCTGCCGGTCGACGGCTACACGGCCTGGTTGCAGAACATGGCGGCCGACGAGCGCATCGAGGTCAGGCTGGACACCGACTGGTTCGACGTCCGCGACGAACTACGCGCCGCCAGTCCGGACGCGCCGGTGGTTTACACCGGTCCGCTCGACCGCTACTTCGAGTATGTGGACGGCCATTTAGGCTGGCGCACTTTGGATTTCGAGCTCGATGTGCTGCCAACAGGCGACTTCCAGGGGACCCCGGTGATGAACTACAACGACGCCGAGGTGCCGTACACTCGCATCCACGAGTTCCGCCATTTCCACCCGGAGCGGGATTACCCGGCCGACAAGACGGTGATCATGCGGGAGTACTCCCGGTTCGCCGAGCAGGACGACGAGCCTTACTATCCGATCAACACCGAGTCCGACCGCGCGGTGCTGACCGCGTACCGGAGCAGGGCCGCGAGCGAAACCGCTTCGGCCAAAGTGCTTTTCGGTGGACGGCTGGGCACCTACCAGTATCTCGACATGCACATGGCGATCGCCAGCGCATTGAATATGTACGACAACGTCCTGGCGCCGCACCTGCGTGACGGCGCGTCGCTGGACGAGAACAGCAGAGGAAGCACCCGGGGATGAGTAAGACCACGGTCGACGATGTAAACCGTGCCGCGACCCGGCAATCCGGTAAGGCGGTGAGTCTGCTGGCGCGCGTCATCCTGCCGCGCCCGGGCGAGCCGCTCGATGTACGCAAGCTTTACCTGGAGGAGTCGGCCACCAATGCCCGGCGCGCGCATGCGACCGACCGCACATCGCTGCAGATCGCTGCCGAGTCCGAGGTGTCGTTCGCCACCTACTTCAACGCGTTCCCGGCCAGCTACTGGCGTCGGTGGACGACGTGCACGTCGGTGGTGCTGCGTACCGAGCTCACCGGCAAGGGGCGCGTCGACGTCTACCGCACCAAAGCCACCGGAGCCAGGATCTTCGTCAACGGCCGCAATTTCGCCGCGACGGGTAGCGAGCCGGAGGTCCTGGAATTCCAGGTCGGTCTCGATCCGTTCGAGGACGGCGGGTGGATATGGTTCGACATCACCACCGACACTAGCGTGGAATTACGCAGTGCCGGCTGGTATTCCGACCAGCCCGCGCCGGGTGTCGCGAACGTCGCGGTCGGGATCCCGACCTTCAACCGGCCGAACGACTGCGTCAACGCGCTGCGCGAGCTTACCGCAGATCCCTTGGTGGACAAGGTGATCGGCGCGGTCATCGTTCCCGATCAAGGTACGTCCAAAGTCCGCGACCACCCCGATTTCGCAGCTGCTGCTGAGGCGCTGGGCGATCGACTGTCGATCCACGACCAGCCCAACCTCGGCGGCTCCGGCGGATACAGCCGGGTGATGTACGAGGCGCTGAAAAACACCGACTGCCAGCAGATCCTGTTCATGGACGACGACATTGAGCTGCAGTCGGACACCGTCCTGCGTATCTTGGCCATGCACCGCTTCGCCAAGGCGCCGATGCTGGTGGGCGGCCAGATGCTCAACCTCCAGGAACCGTCGCACCTGCACATCATGGGCGAGATGGTCGACCGGGCTAACTTCATGTGGACCGCGGCGCCGTTCACCGAATACGACCACGACTTCGCCGAATACCCGTTGAGCGACGACAACCCTCGCAGCCAGCTGCTGCACCGGCGCATCGACGTCGACTACAACGGCTGGTGGACCTGCATGATCCCGCGCCACGTGGCCGAGGAGCTCGGTCAGCCGTTGCCGCTGTTCATCAAATGGGACGACGCCGATTACGGGCTGCGCGCCGCCGAGCACGGCTATCCGACAGCGACACTGCCGGGTGCGGCGATCTGGCACATGGCGTGGAGCGACAAAGACGACGCCATCGACTGGCAGGCCTACTTCCACCTGCGCAACCGGCTGGTGGTGGCGGCCATGCACTGGGACGGCGACGTGCGGGGGCTGGTCCGCAGCCACCTCAAGGCGACGCTCAAACACCTTTCCTGCCTTGAGTATTCGACGGTCGCCATCCAGAACAAGGCGATCGACGACTTCCTTGCCGGCCCGGAGCACATCTTCTCGATCCTGGAATCCGCTCTGCCAGAGGTACATCGGATGCGCAAGCAGTACCCGGACGCGGTGGTGTTGCCGTCGTCCGACGAGTTGCCGGCGCCCTCGCAGCGGAACTACGAGATGAAGCCGCCGGTGAATCCGCTGGCTATCGGCTATCGGCTGATCCGTGGAGTGCTGCACCAGCTCAAAGTGGCTGAGCCGGACCATCATCAGCGCCCGCAGCTCAACGTGCCGACCCAGGATGCCCGCTGGTTCCGGTTGTCCACTCTCGACGGTGCCACCGTCACCACGGCCGACGGCCGCGGCGCCGTGTACCGTCAGCGCGACCGGGACAAGATGTTCGCGCTGCTGTGGCAGTCACTGCGCCGCCAACGGCAGCTGTTGCGCCGCTTCGACGAGATGCGCCGCGCCTACCGCGATGCACTACCGGTGCTGTCCAGCAAGGAGAAATGGGAGACGGTGCTGTCCCCCGCAAGCGGGAGTGACCCCCAGCCGGCCGAAGGAAATGCGTCGGGCAATGGCCGACATCGCGGCTGAAACGGCTTCGCCGAGCGGCGAAGTGGCCGTACTCGTCGCGGTGCAGTCGGCGTTGGCGGATCGCCCCGGCGCGCTGGCGGTGGCGCGGGCCATGTCCTATTTCGGTGAGCACAGCCTCGGCTGGCTGGCGGTGTCGGCGATCGGCGCGATTCTGCAGCCGGCCCGGCGCCGCGGCTGGCTGGTGGCCGGCGCCGGGGCGTTCGCCGCGCACACCGCTGCCGTCGTGATCAAACGCCTGGTGCGGCGCCCACGGCCGCATCATCCCGCGGTCGCGGTCAACGTCGGCACCCCGAGCAGCCTGAGTTTCCCGTCGGCGCATGCCACCTCGACCACCGCGGCGGCCATCCTGCTGGCCCGGGTCACCGGTTTGCCGCTGCCTGGCATGTTGGTGCCGCCGATGGCGCTCTCCCGGGTGCTGCTCGGCGTGCACTACCCCAGCGACGTGGCCACCGGCGTGGCGGTTGGCGCAGCCATCGCGGCGGCCACCAACTGGGCAGCCGCCCGGGTCGATCGTCGCTGGCCCGCCCCGAGACGATGCGGGTCGTGAAGCGGCCCGAGGTGGGGGTACGCCCCCTCGCCGCTGCGCGGCTGGGGGTACCCCTACCCGCGTGCGGGGGAAAGCTGGGCTATTGGCCGAAGACAGGTGGAGCGTAACGATGAGCGAGCAGGTTGACGACAAGGTAGCCGGACCGCCGACCAACCTGATTGTCGGCGTGGTCAAGGCGATGCGCCCGCGGCAATGGGTGAAGAACATCCTGGTGGCGGCGGCTCCGTTGGCCGCGTTGGGCACCGACGTTCACCACGACTGGACCAAGGTACTGGTCAAAGTGGCGGTCGCCTTCGTGGTGTTCTGCCTGGCGGCCTCGTCCATCTACTTAGTCAATGACGTCCGCGACGTTGAGGCCGACCGCCAACACCCGACCAAGCGGTTCCGCCCGATCGCCGCCGGCATCGTGCCCGAGTGGTTGGCCTACACGTTGGCGGTGGTGCTCGGGGTGATCTCGCTGATCATCGCGTGGGGGGTCAACCGAAATCTGGCGCTGGTGATGGCCGTGTACATCGGCATGCAGCTGGCCTACTGCTTCGGGCTCAAACACCAAGCGGTCATTGACATTTGCATCGTCTCGTCGGCGTACTTGCTCCGCGCGATCGCCGGCGGCGCAGCCACCGATATCCATCTGTCCCAATGGTTTTTACTCACGGCCGCATTCGCATCGCTGTTCATGGTGGCCGGCAAGCGTTACGCCGAGCTACAACTGGCCGAGCGCACCGGCGCCAGCATCCGCAAGTCGCTGGAGAGCTATACCAGCACCTATCTGCGATTCGTCTGGACGATGTCAGCCACCGCGGTTGTCGTCTGCTACGGGCTGTGGGCATTCGAGCGCGACCACGGCAGGGCCGGCTGGTTCGTGGTGTCGATGGTGCCGTTCACGATCGCGATCCTGCGTTATGCGGTGGACGTCGATGGCGGTGTGGCCGGCGAGCCCGAAGACATCGCGCTGCACGACCGGGTGCTGCAGGTGCTGTTCCTGGCCTGGATCGGAACCATCGGTGCCGCAGTCATCCTCGGCTGACGTCGCCTCAGATCTACCGGCTGCGTTTCGCTGGCCGGTGCTCAAATCGCTAGGCCGGCCTTCTTTCCCGTACGACATCACGGTTCGGGCCAGCCTCTGGGCAAGTGTGGCCGTGGTCGCCGTGCTGTTCGGGTGGGGTGCCTGGCAGCGGCGCTGGATCGCCGATGACGGGCTGATCGTGCTGCGTACTGTGCGAAACCTGTTGGCCGGCAACGGCCCGGTGTTCAATCAGGGCGAGCGGGTCGAGGCCAACACCTCGGTGGTGTGGACGTATCTGGTGTACGCCGCCAGCGCTGTGACCCGGCCCCTGCAGTTGGAGTATGTGGCCCTGGCGTTGGCGCTCGGACTGAGCCTGGCCGGTCTGGCGATGCTGATGCTGGGCACCGGTCGGTTGTTCGCTCCCAGTCTGGTGGGGCGGCGCGCGATCATGCTGCCGGCCGGAGCGCTGGTCTACATCGCGGTGCCGCCGGCGCGCGACTTCGCCACGTCCGGCCTGGAAAGCGGCCTGGTGATGGCCTACCTCGGGCTGCTCTGGTGGATGATGGTCTGCTGGTCGCAGGCCAAGCGGTCGCGGCCGCCCGGGCGGGTGTTCATCGTCGCGCTGGCCTTCGTGGCCGGCTGCAGCGTGCTGGTACGCCCCGAGCTTGCTCTGATCGGCGGTGGGGCGCTGATCATGATGCTGATCGCCGTGCAGAACGGGCGGCGCCGGCTGGAGATCGTCGTGGCCGGCGGGTTGTTGCCGGTGGGCTACCAGATTTTCCGAATGGGCTACTACGGCTTGCTGTTTCCCGGGACCGCGCTGGCCAAGGACGCGGGCGGCGACAAATGGTCGCAGGGCCTGATCTATCTGTCGAACTTCAACCGGCCCTACGCGTTGTGGGTGCCGGCGTTCCTGCTGACCGCGCTGGGCCTGGTCCTGTGGGCGTCTGCCCGCAGACAGAAGGGCCGCAAGGGAGCCAGCGCGTCGTCGGCAGCCGGTGGGCCGCTGGCCCGCACCGTGCAGACCCCGGCCGCCGTCGTGGTGTTCATCCTGGTCAGCGGGCTTTTGCAGGCACTGTACTGGATCCGGCAGGGCGGGGACTTCATGCACGGCCGGGTGCTGCTGGTCCCGCTGCTGTGTCTGCTCGCACCGGTGGCGGTGGTGCCGGTGGTGTTCCCCGAAGGCACCAGGCTGTCCCGCGAGGCCGGCTACTGGTTGGCCGGCGGGGTGAGCGCGCTGTGGATGGCGATCGCGGGCTGGTCGCTGTGGGCCGCCAATTCCCCCGGGATGGGCGCCGACGCCACCCGCGTCACCTACTCGGGGATCGTTGACGAGCGCCGCTTCTACGCGCAGGCAACGGGCCACGCGCACCCGCTGACGGCTGCCGACTACCTGGATTACCCCCGGATGCGCGCGGTGGTGGTGGCGTTGAACAACACCCCGGAGGGCGCGCTGCTACTGCCGTCCGGCAACTACGACCAGTGGGACTTGGTCCCGACCATCGGCCCGCCGATTCCACCGAAACAACCGGGCATGCCACCGGACGGTGCGCCGCCCGCCCCGCCGCCGGCACCCCAAAAGTGGCCGCACACAGTGTTTTTCACCAACCTCGGCATGGTGGGGATGAATGTCGGGCTGGATGTTCGGGTGATCGACCAGATCGGGCTGGCCAACCCACTGGCGGCGCACACCGCCCGGCTGCAGCACGGCCGGATCGGTCACGACAAGAACCTCTTCCCGGATTGGGTGATCGCCGACGGGCCGTGGGTGAAGTGGTATCCAGGTGTGCCTGGCTACCTCGACACGAAGTTCATCGCGCAGGCCGAGGCGGCGCTGCAATGCCAGGGGACCCAGCAGATGCTGAATTCGGTGCGCGCTCCGATGGGCTTCCACCGATTCCTGTCGAATCTTGTGCACGCCGTCTCGTTCACCCGCTACCGAATCGACCGTGTTCCGCGTTACGAACTCATCAGGTGCGGCCTGGCCGTGCCGGAGCCGGGCGCTCCCCCCTATACCGGTCTGCCCGCCACCGGGCCATAGCACCGCGTAGCAGTCAGCAGAACCGCGCAACCGTCAGCCGGGAACAGTTATCGGCAGAAGAATTTTTGTCAGCCATTCGGTCGGCGCCCGGTGAGCACATCGCCTGGCCCCCGAATATCTTCCAGCAACCGTCGATATGTATCGTTACCGGCGAACGACCGCTCGTCGGCACATTCACTTCGTGGTGATCCGCAGCCGAGTTGAGCGGGCCCGGCAGCGGCGCGGGGCCCGGTGACCGACGACCTCCGAGGAGAATCCACACCGCAAGATGTGGTTCACTACGAGGGCACAGCTGCGCCGTCCGGCATCGATGCGGGCCTTAATGGCTTGTGAGATTCGGACACTCAGGCGGGCGCGCTCGGCACGATGCGAGCCAAGAAGCGGCTCGCTGAGAAGCTGGGCAACAGGGCGACGCAGTCCGACCCAACGACCCACATCGTTGGGCCCGACCATGAATGAGGAAAGCAAGAATGAGACTTGTTGACAGGTTTCGCGGTGCGGCAAAAACGTTGCCGCACCGGCTCGCGCTAGGGGCGGCCGCAGCGGCGCTGCTGCCGGGCCTGATCGGCGTCGTGGGCCAAACCGCGGGCGCTGGGGCGTTCTCCAAGCCGGGTCTGCCCGTTGAGTACCTGCAGGTGCCGTCGGCAGCCATGGGTCGTGACATCAAGGTCCAGTTCCAGAGCGGTGGCGCCAACTCGCCCGCCGTGTATCTGCTCGACGGTCTTCGTGCGCAGGACGACTTCAACGGCTGGGACATCAACACCCCCGCCTTCGAGTGGTACCTGCAGTCCGGTCTGTCGCTGGTGATGCCGGTCGGCGGCCAGTCCAGCTGGTACACCGACTGGTACAAGCCGGCTTGCGGCAAGGCAGGCTGCCAGACCTACAAGTGGGAGACCTTCCTCACTAGCGAACTGCCCGCCTTCCTGGCCACCAAAGGGGTCAAGTCCACCGGCGGTGCCGCGGTCGGCCTGTCGATGGCCGGCGCCTCGTCGCTGAACCTGGCCAACTACCACCCCGCACAGTTCATCGAGGTCGGCTCGTTCTCCGGTCTGATGGACCCCTCGCAGGGCATGGGACCGACACTGATCGGCTTTGCGATGGGTGACGCCGGTGGTTACAAGCCCGCCGACATGTGGGGTCCCAAGGAGGACCCGGCCTGGCAGCGCAACGACCCGCTGCTGAATGTCAGCAAGACGGTTGCCAACAACACCCGCCTGTGGATGTACTGCGGTAACGGCAAGCCGTCCGACCTCGGTGGCGACAACCTGCCGGCCAAGTTCCTCGAGGGCTTCGTGCGCACCAGCAACCTCAAGTTCCAGGACGCCTACAACGCCGCAGGTGGTCACAACGCGCAGTTCCACTTCGACGCCAACGGCACGCACGACTGGCCGTACTGGGGTGCACAGTTGCACGCCATGCTGCCCGACCTGCAGGCGACTCTCGGTGCCACTCCGGGTGCCGGTCCTGGCCCGGGCGCTCCGGCTGGTGCTCCGGCTGCCGCGGCCGCTGGCCAGCACACCTGAGCTAAGAACAGCACGGCTGACGGCGACGACCTTGCGAGGTCGTCGCCGTTCGCCGTTTCTGGCGTCCGGTTCAGCGGGGTGTGATTAGCTACCTTGCGGAACCGGGGGCGATCTGCCGTCTCCCTACTGATGGTCGAGCGACAAGCGAGGTCAGTGATGAGAACTCTGTCGATGCTGCTACGGCTACTGTGCGCCGCCATTTTGGCGGTGGTCGGCTCCATGAGCCTTGCTGTGGGACACGGCGGCTCGGCCCGCGCGGCCGGCTACGAGACGCTGATGGTGCCCTCGGCGTCGATGGGCCGAGACATCCCGGTGGCCTTCCTGGCCGGCGGCCCGCATGCGGTGTATCTGCTGGACGCCTTCAACGCCGCGCCGGACGTCAGCAACTGGGTGACCGCGGGTAACGCGATGAACACGTTGGCCGGCAAGGGAATCTCGGTGGCCGCACCGGCCGGTGGCGCCTTCAGCATGTATACCAACTGGGAGCGGGACGGCAGCAAGCAGTGGGACACGTTCCTGTCCAGTGAGCTGCCGGACTGGCTGGCCGCCAACAAGGGCCTGGCCCCCGGCGGCCACGGGGTCGTCGGCGCCTCCCAGGGCGGCTACGCGGCAATGGCACTGGCCACGTTCCACCCCGACCGCTTCGGCTTCGCCGGCTCGCTGTCGGGATTCCTCTACCCGTCGAACACCACCACCGGCGGCGCCATCCTCGCGGGTCTACAGCAGTTCGGCGGGGTCGACGGCAACGGCATGTGGGGTGCGCCACAGCTGGGCCGGTGGAAGTGGCACGACCCGGAGGTGCACGCAATGATGCTGGCGCAGAACAACTCGCGGATCTGGGTCTGGAGCCCGATGAACATGGGCGGCGACGCCGCGGCGATGATCGGTCAGGCCGGCGAGGCGATGGGTAACGCCCGGTTCTTCTACCAGGAGTACCGCAACGTCGGCGGCCACAACGGCCACTTCGACTTCCCGACCGGCGGCAACAATGACTGGGGCTCGTGGAGCTCGCAGCTGGGTGCGATGTCCGGCGACATCGTCGGGGCGATCCGCTAGCGCGTGAGCCGGGGCGGTGCCGCGAACCGGTACCGTGAAGCAAAGCACGACAGCCCCGTACGACGGACCTTCACGACAAGCCCGGTACGGCAGCTCGGCTGTGCAAATCGACCGACTCTGCTAGCAGGAGACCATGGCTGTGAATTCACGGCGGAAACGCCGTCGCCGCATTCTGGCGTTGATCGCCGCCTCCGCAGTCGCGCTCGTCGTTGGGCTGATCATCCTCGCTGTGGTCGGTGTCCTGCGGCAGCGGGACACCCCGCCGAGCGCTGTACCGCCCAGCATCGTGCCGCCGACCAGCAGTGCGGCCTACCCGCACAAGCCGCGGCCGGCCTCCCAAGACTCCAGCTGCCCCGACGTGCAGCTGATCGCGATTCCCGGGACCTGGGAATCGTCGCTGCAGGACAACCCGCTCAACCCGGTCCAGTTCCCGAAAGCGTTGTTGCTCAATGTCACCCGGCCGATCACCGAGCAGTTCAACTCCAGCCGGGTCGAGACGTTCACCGTTCCCTACACCGCGCAGTTCCACAACCCGCTGAGCAACGACCCGCAGATCTCCTACGACGACAGCCGGGCCGAGGGCACCCGCGCTGCGGTGAAGGCGATCACGGACATGAACGCCAAGTGCCCGTTGACCAGCTACGTGCTGACGGGTTTCTCGCAGGGGGCGGTGATCGCCGGCGACCTGGCCAGCGACATCGGCAATGGTCGCGGACCGGTCGATGACGACCTGGTGCTCGGTGTGACGTTGATCGCGGATGGCCGCCGCCAGCAAGGAGTGGGCCAGGACGTCGGCCCCAACCCGCCAGGCGAGGGCGCCGAGATCATCCTGCACGAGGTGCCAGTGCTGTCCAACCTCGGTTTGACGATGACGGGCGCGCGGCCGGGCGGTTTCGGCACGCTCAACAGCAAGACCAACGAGATCTGCGGGCCCGGCGACCTGATCTGCGCGGCGCCGCCGGAGGCGTTCAGCCTGGCGAATCTGCCCAGGACGCTGGACATCCTGGCCGGCGGCGCCGGTCAACCGGTGCACGCGCTGTACGCCACCACCCAGTTCTGGGGTCTGGACGGTCAGCCGTCGACCGAGTGGACGTTGAATTGGGCGCACAATGCGATCCAGAACGCGCCCCATCCCAAACATGGGTGATCAGGCCCGGCCTGCCCGACGACGATGCGGGCCAGCATGGCCCGATGAGGAGAAGGGCCAATGCAACACGGCCGGCCCTGCGTCACTGGTCACGATTGCGACAAGTTGTACCTTCAGATTTGGTTCGCGGCGCACCGACCACTAACATTAAGAGGAATTTAAGAGCAGCTGTATCGGGCGATCGCGCCGATGCGTTGCGGATCGTCGGGCGTGCTGTCGGTAGCATCTGTGAGGTTTGCCGTTCGCGACATCCCTGCGCAGGCGAAACGTGCGGCGTCCGGCTGGCCGACCCGCGTCGGACGTAGCCGTCGGCCCAGTCCGCAGCACCGCGGCCGACCGAGAACAGTTCTGACAGGAGTGCATGGCATGGCGTACCACAACCCGTTCATCGACAAGAACGGCCAGATCAAGTTCCCGGACAACACCGACCTGGTTCGTCATGTCGAGAAGTGGGCGAAGGTGCGCGGTGACCAGTTGGCCTACCGGTTCCTGGACTTTTCCACCGAGCGCGATGGTGTCGCGAAGGATATTTCGTGGGCCGAGTTCGGTGCCCGCAACCGTGCGGTGGGCGCCCGGCTTCAACAGGTGACGCAGCCGGGTGACCGCGTCGCCATCCTGTGCCCGCAGAGCCTGGACTACCTGACCGCATTCTTCGGGACCCTGTACGCCGGCCGGATCGCGGTGCCGCTGTTCGACCCGGCCGAGCCGGGGCACGTCGGCCGGCTGCACGCGGTGCTCGACGATTGCAGCCCGTCGGCGATCCTGACCACCAGCGACTCCGCCGAGGGAGTCCGCAAGTTCTTCCGCAGCCGGCCGGCCAAGGAGCGGCCGCGTGTCGTGGCCGTCGACGCGGTGCCCAACGAGGTTGCCAGCACGTGGGAGCCCATCCCGGCAGGCCCTGAGACCGTCGCCTATCTGCAGTACACCTCCGGCTCCACCCGCACTCCGACGGGCGTCGAGATCACGCATCTGAACCTGCCGACGAATTGTGTCCAGGTGATCCACGCCCTGGAGGGCCAGGACGGCGACCGCGGTGTGAGCTGGCTGCCCTTCTTCCACGACATGGGCCTGATCACCACCTTGTTGTCGACGCTGGTCGGCTACCGGTTCACCTTCATGACGCCCGCCGCCTTCGTGCGCCGGCCCAGCAGATGGATCCGCGAGCTCGCGCGCAAGGAGGGCGAAACCGGTGGGGTCTTCTCGGCCGCTCCGAACTTCGCCTTCGAACACGCGGCGCTGCGCGGCCTGCCCAAAGACGGCGAACCGCCGCTAGACCTGAGCAATGTCAAGGCGATCCTCAACGGCAGCGAGCCGGTGTCGGCGGCCTCGATACGTAAATTCAACGATGCATTCGGGCCCTACGGCTTCCAGGAGAAGGCGATCAAGCCGTCCTACGGCTTGGCCGAGGCCACGCTGTTCGTCTCAACCACCCCGATGGACGAGCCGCCGACGATCATCCATGTCGACCGGGAGGCGCTGAACACCGGACGGTTCGTCGAAGTGGCCGCCGATGCGCAGAACGCTGTCGCGCAGGCCTCCGCCGGCAAAATCGGTGTCAGCGAGTGGGCGATCATCGTCGACCCCGACACCGCGACCGAACTGCCCGACGGGCAGATCGGCGAGGTCTGGCTGCACGGCAACAACATGGGCGCCGGATATTGGAACCGGAAAGAAGAGGCGCACGAGACGTTCAAGAACATCCTCAAGTCGCGCACCAACCCGTCACGCGCCGAAGGCGCCGCCGACGATGGGACGTGGGTGCGCACCGGTGACTACGGCACCTACCACCACGATCACCTGTATATCACCGGCCGGGTCAAGGATTTGGTCATTGTCGACGGACGTAACCACTACCCGCAGGATCTCGAGTACTCGGCGCAAGAAGCCAGCCGGGCCCTGCGCACGGGCTACGTGGCCGCCTTCTCGGTGCCCAGCAACCAACTGCCCGCCACCGTGTTCGATGACCCGCACGCCGGGCTGAAATACGACGCGGACGACAGCTCCGAGCAGTTGGTGATCGTCGCTGAGCGTGCCGCCGGTGCGCACAAGCTCGACTACCAGCCCATCGCCGACGACATCCGGGCGGCCATCGCCGTCCGGCACGGAGTCACCGTCCGGGACGTGCTGTTGGTCACGGCCGGATCGGTGCCGCGCACGTCCAGCGGCAAGATCGGACGCCGTGCCACCCGCGCCGCCTACATCGACGGCACCCTGCGCAGCGGTACCGCAGCCCCGAACTCCTTCCCTGACGAAACTGATTGATCGCGACTATGACTGACACCGACCTCGAATCCCAGCCGTCGCCCGCCGGCGACGATGCAGAGCATGGAAGCGATGTGGGGGCACCTCCCGCCGGCGACGATGCAGAGCGCAGCGATGAGGAGGAGCGGCGCGAGACCGCCGCCGGCGGCGCAGCGCCCGCGCGCACCGACATGACCGTCGCCGAGGTGCGGCGTTATCTGCGCACCTGGATCGGCCAGGCCACCGGGCAGTCGCCCGATGCGATCGCCGAGGCAACGCCGATGGTGGAGCTTGGCCTGTCCTCACGCGACGCGGTGGCGATGGCCGCCGACATCGAGGACCACACCGGGGTGACGGTGTCGATCGCGGTCGCCTTCGAGCACCCGACCATCGAATCGCTGGCCACCTGGATCGTCGAGGGCGACCTCGAGACCGAGGCCGACGACGATGACACCGACTGGACCCGCACCGGGCCGGTCGAGCGCGTCGACATCGCCGTGGTGGGCCTGGCCACCCGGTTGCCCGGCGACCTGAACACTCCCGAGCAGACCTGGCAGGCGCTGTTGGAAGGTCGCGACGCGATCACCGACCTGCCTGAGGGCCGCTGGTCGGAGTTCATGGATGAGCCGCGGCTGGCCGAGCGGATCAAGAAGGCCCGCACCCGCGGCGGCTACCTCACCGACATCAAGGGATTCGACTCCGAATTCTTCGCGCTGTCCAAGACCGAAGCCGACAACATCGATCCTCAGCAGCGGATGACGCTGGAGTTGACCTGGGAGGCGCTCGAGCACGCCCGCATCCCGGCCTCAAGCCTGCGCGGCGAGTCCGTCGGCGTGTACGTCGGCACCTCGGTGATGGACTACAGCTACCTGGCGATGTCGGACCCGACCGTAGCCCACCCGTATGCGATCACCGGTACCGCGAGTTCGATTGTGGCCAACCGGGTTTCGTACTTCTTCGACTTCCACGGACCGTCGGTCGCCGTGGACACCGCATGCTCGAGCTCGCTGGTCGCCACCCACCAGGCGGTGCAGGCGCTGCGCGGCGGTGAATGCGACGTGGCGATGGCCGGTGGGGTCAACGCGCTGATCACTCCCGCGGTGACGTTGGGCTTCGACGAGATCGGGCAGGTGCTGTCGCCCGACGGCCGGATCAAGTCGTTCTCATCCGACGCCGACGGCTACACCCGCTCCGAGGGTGGCGCGATGCTGGTGCTCAAGCGGGTCGACGACGCGCGCCGCGATGGCGACCAGATTCTCGCGGTGATCGCCGGTAGCGCGGTCAACCACGACGGACGGTCCAACGGCCTGATCGCGCCCAACCCCGACGCACAGGCCGACGTGCTGCGCCGGGCCTACAAGGACGCCGGCATCAACCCGCGCACCATCGACTACGTCGAGGCGCACGGCACCGGCACCGTGCTGGGCGACCCGATCGAGGCTCAGGCGCTGGGCCGGGTGGTCGGCCGCGGCCGACCCGCCGACAAACCGCTTCTGCTGGGCGCCATCAAAACCAATGTCGGACACATGGAGTCGGCGGCCGGTGCGGCCAGCCTGAGCAAGATGGTGCTGTCGCTGCAGCATGACAAGCTGCCGCCGTCGATCAACTACGCCGGGCCCAACCCGTACATCGACTTCGACGCCGCGCATCTGCGCGTGCTGGACACCGTGTCCGACTGGCCGCGCTACGGCGGGTATGCCGTGGCGGGTGTGTCCAGCTTCGGCTTCGGTGGCGCCAACGCGCACGTGGTGCTGCGTGAGGTGCTGCCCCGCGACGTCGTCGAGCGTGAGCCCGAACCGCAGCCCGAGACTGAGCCGGTGGCAGCCGCCGCCGAGGAGCACGTCGAGCTTGTCGGCGGGGTGCGTTTCGATGAGTACGGCGAGTTCGTGGATTCTGCCGAAGTCGGCGCCACGCCGGCAGACGACGAATACGAGCTTCCCGGCATCACCGACGAAGCCATTCGGCTCAAAGAGATCGCGCTGGAAGAGCTTGCGGCCGAAGAGGTTCCGGTGCCCGTGGTGCCGTTGCCGATCTCGGCTTTCCTGACATCGCGCAAGCGGGCCGCCGCCGCCGAGCTGGCCGACTGGATGGAGAGCCCCGAGGGGCAGGCATCGTCACTGGAATCGATCGGCCGGGCGCTGTCACGACGCAACCACGGCCGTTCCCGCGCGGTGGTGCTGGCTCACGACCACGAAGAAGCCGTCAAGGGCCTGCGCGCGATCGCCGATGGCAAACAGAAGCCCTACGTTTTCAGCACCGACGGGCCGGCGACCAATGGCCCGGTCTGGGCGATGGCCGGTTTCGGCGCACAGCACCGCAAGATGGGCAAGAACCTGTATCTGCGCGACGACGTCTTCGCCGAGTGGATCGACAAGGTCGACGCGCTGATCCAGGACGAACGGGGCTACTCGGTCCTCGAGCTGATCCTCGACGACTCGGTGGACTACGGCATCGAAACCAGCAACGTCGTCATCTTCGCGATCCAGATCGCGCTCGGTGAGGTGCTCAAGCGTCATGGCGCCAAACCCGCTGCCGTGATTGGCCAGTCGCTGGGCGAACCCGCATCCGCCTACTTTGCCGGCGGGCTCTCGCTCGCCGACGCCACCCGGGTGATCTGCTCGCGCTCGCACCTGATGGGTGAGGGCGAGGCGATGTTGTTCGGGGAGTACATCAGGTTCATGGCGCTGGTCGAGTACTCCGCCGACGAACTCAAGACGGTGTTCGCCGACTTCCCCGGCCTGGAGGTGTGTGTCTACGCCGCGCCCAGCCAGACCGTCATCGGCGGCCCGCCCGACGAGATCGACGCGATCGTTGCCCGCGCCGAGGCGGAAGGGCGCTTCGCCCGCAAACTCCAGACCAAGGGCGCCGGCCACACCTCGCAGATGGATCCGCTGCTCGGCGAGTTCTCCGCTGAGCTGCAAGGTATTTCGCCGACGAGCCCGAATGTCGGGATCTTCTCGACGGTGCACGAGGGGACCTACGTCCGGCCGGGTGGCGAGCCGATCCACGATGTCGCCTACTGGCTCAAGGGCATGCGGCATTCGGTGTACTTCACCCACGGCGTGCGCAACGCCGTCGACAACGGATACACCACGTTCTTGGAGCTTGCGCCGAACCCGGTCGCGCTGATGCAGATCGGGTTGACCACCGCGGCCGCGGGATTGCCGGACGCACAGCTGATCCCGACGCTGGCCCGCAAGCAGGACGACGTCGAGTCGATGATCTCGGCGATGGCGCAGTTGTTCGTGTTGGGGCACGACCTCGACATCCGCAGACTGTTCACCCGCGCGGCCGGTCCAGAAGATTACGCGAACATTCCGCCGACCAAGTTCCGCCGCAAGGAGCACTGGCTGGACGCGCACTTCTCCGGCGACGGCTCGGTGCTCATGCCCGGCACGCACGTGGCGATGCCCGACGGCCGGCACGTCTGGGAGTACGCGCCGCGCAGTGAGGCCGATCTGGCCGCTCTGGTGAAAGCCGCTGCGACGCAAGTGCTCCCGGATGCGGTGCTGACCGCCTCCGAGCAGCGCGCCGTGCCGGCCTCCAACGCCCGGCTGGTGACGACGCTGACCCGTCACCCCGGCGGCGCGGCGGTGCAGATCCACGCCCGCATCGACGAGTCCTTCACGCTGGTCTACGACGCGCTGGTGTCGCGGGCGGGCCAAGCCTCGGTGTTGCCGACCGCCGTCGGCGCGGGTGCGGCGATCGCCGCGACGCAGACCTCAGTGGCCGCACCGGAGGCCGAGCCCGCAGCGGATGAGACCGAGGCCGACGCCGTGACCGACAGCCTGACGGCACGCCAGCTGGGCGGCTTGGGCCGCTGGACACCGGATTCCGGTGAGACGATTCGTGATCGGCTGGCAGCCATCGTGTCGATGGCGATGGGTTACGAGCCCGAGGACCTGCCCTGGGAGGTCCCACTGGTCGAGCTCGGCCTCGATTCGATGATGGCGGTGCGGATCAAGAACCGCGTCGAATACGACTTCGACCTGCCGCCGATTCAGCTGCAGGCGGTCCGCGACGCCAACCTCTACGGCGTCGAGAAGCTCATCGAATACGCGATCGAGCACCGCGAAGAGGTGCAGCAGCTGCACGAGCACCAGAAGACCCAGACCGCCGACGAGATCGCCAAGGAGCAGGCGGCCATGCTGTCCGGGGCGACGCCGCCGTCGCTGGCCGCACCCGCGCCCGACACCCAGGCCCAGGCGGAGACGCAGTCGGACGCAGCCATCCCGCCGCCGCCGACCAACCCGGCCGGTCCCGCCGCGCAACCTGCGGCACCCAACTTGGCGGGCGCCGCGCAGACGCTCAACCAGCAGGCCGTCGCCGATGCTCTGGGTTCCGATGTGCCGCCGCGGGATGCCGCCGAGCGGGTCGCCTTCGCGACGTGGGCCATCGTCACCGGGAAGTCACCGGGCGGCATCTTCAACGACCTGCCCAAGCTGGACGACGCCGCCGCCACCAAGATGGCGGAGCGGTTGTCGGAGCGCGCAGAGGGCACGATCACCGTCGACGACGTCAAGGCGGCCGAGACCATCGAGCAGCTCGCGAGCACCGTGCGCGAATTCCTGGAGGCCGGCCAGATCGACGGCTTCGTCCGCACGATTCGGCCTAGGCCCGAAGGCTCCACCAAGCCAGCGGTTTTCGTGTTTCATGCGGCGGGCGGCTCGACGGTGGTCTACGAGCCGCTGCTGAACCGTCTGCCGGCCGACATCCCGATGTACGGCTTCGAGCGGGTCGAGGGAACCATCGAAGAGCGTGCCGCGCAATACGTTCCGAAGCTGCGCGAGCTGGGCGGCAGCGGGCCGTTCATCCTGGCCGGCTGGTCGCTCGGCGGTGCATTGGCCTACGCCTGCGCGATCGGGCTCAAGCAGCAGGGCTGCGACGTGGCGTTCGTCGGTCTGATCGACGCGGTGATGCCCGGCGAGCCGATCCTGCAGACCAAGGAGGAGACCCGCAAGCGCTGGGACCGCTACGCGCGCTTCGCCGAGCGGACCTTCAACGTCGAGGTTCCCGAAATCCCTTACGAGCACCTCGAACAGCTCGACGACGAGGGACAGGTCAGGTTCGTGCTGGAGGCCGTTCAGCAGGCCGGTGTGCAGATCCCCGGCGGGATCATCGAGCACCAGCGCACGTCGTATCTGGACCAGCGGGCGATCGATACCGCCGAATACCAGCCCTACGACGGTCACGTCACGCTGTACATGGCCGACCGCTATCACGACGACGCGATTACCTTCGAGCCCGCATATGCGATCCGCAAGCCCGACGGCGGCTGGGGCGACTACGTCGCCGACTTGGAGGTCGTGCCGATCGGTGGCGAGCACATCCAGGCCATCGACGAGCCGATCATCGCGAAGGTCGGTGCGCACATGACCCAGGTGCTCAACAAGATTCACGCCGAGCAGAAAGAAGCCTAAGTGACCACCAAGACCACCGCTGAGTTGCTGGCCGATCTGCGCGAAAGGCTGGAGACGGCAAAGGAACCTGGTGATCCGAAGGCGATCGCACGGCGTGACAAGAAGGGACTCCCGAGCGCCCGCGCCCGCATTCACGCGTTGGTCGACCCCGGCAGCTTCCTGGAGATCGGGGCTTTGGCGCGTACACCGGGCGACCCGAACGCGCTCTACGGCGACGGCGTGGTCACCGGGCACGCCCGGATCAACGGCCGCCCGGTCGCGGTTTTCAGTCACGACCAGACGGTGTTTCAGGGCTCG
>Ga0302177_10001332_pt1 | contig 17897 bp, 24 predicted proteins | sample I_Palsa_E1_2_FD_198780 | JGI IMG/M metagenome (GOLD analysis project Ga0302177, IMG submission 198780) | Peat permafrost microbial communities from Stordalen Mire near Abisko, Sweden - I_Palsa_E1_2 | ecosystem: Environmental > Terrestrial > Soil > Palsa > Peat permafrost | place: Sweden... | reverse complement strand
ACACGCCTCGGTATAGAGACGGCAGAGGGACATCGGGTTACTTCAGTGGTGAAGGCGCCTCCGAGCTGTGCTCTCAGCTCGGAAAGCAGCGCCTCGTTGCCAGCCACACCCACAACGTGGGCGCCTTCTTCTACGAGCGAGATGGCGATCCCCGTCCCGCCCGAAAGTAGTCCAATGATCGTCTGGACTCCCCAGAAGTCCGGTGCGACGCAGTTGACCCGATCAACTCACGCTGGCTCCGTCAGCCCGGCATCTTCCATGACGCACAGCGTAGGGCTCAGTGAGCCGAGCCCAAGGGTGTCCCCCTCTTACCCGGCCGCGTTGTACGGGCGCACCGAGACTCGGTCGTCAACCCTTCACGTACGAGAGTTCTCAGCAACCAGTCCGTCACGGGTATGGAACATGTCGACGCCCCGCACGTGTCCGCCCCGCCACGAATATCGCCAGCATTGCACCACCCGATCCGGCGTGGCAAACGTCTCTTCGGCCTGAAAGACAGCGTCTTTGTCATCGAAGATCGGCCGCCAGGCCCCGCGTAGGGAGTCGCGACCCTCGTAGCGAATGCCGTCAGGCCCTGGTTCGGTGGACTCGAAGGCACAATCGTCGGTGACGAGCAAGAGCGTTGCCTCGAGGTCGCGTGCCGCCCAGGCCGCACCGAATGCTTCCACGATCGCAAGGGCATCCATCGTTGTGCCGGTCGACGGTGAGGCTGGCATCAAGGTGCTACGCCATGGCCGGCGAGACATCCTCCAAACCAGAGCGAATCATCTCGCGGAGCTCCGCCGTGTCTTCGTGCCCATGCTTGGCAACGGCATGTGCTACCGCGGCGTCGAGGGTCTCTTGTTCAGTCCCGGCGATGGTCAGGGTGCAACCAATGTCGTTGGGTACTTTGCGGCAGTCAATCATCTTGCGGGCCATACGAGCCCCCTTTCCTTCTAGACCGGATCTGCTCCGGTCGCCTTCAGCTGGATTGGATCGCGTAGTTGCTGGCCCCGAACCAGTCCACTGTTACCACCGGTTCATCCCCCACCACCCACGCATCATGGCCACTGGGCAAAGAGGTGACCTCGCCGGGACCTGCGAGTATCTGTGTGCTGTCGTCCATGAGGATCGCCAGCTGACCGCTCACGTGGTACTGGAAATGGGGAGCCTCGCAACTCGACGTATTGGCGATGGGTTTGATGTCGTTCGACCAGCGCCATCCGGGCTCGAAGATGTAGCGCCCGACTTCGCCGTTGCCGACCTTGACGATCTCGGCTCTGCCGTGGGGGAACTCCCGGACTTCGTCGGGTTGTGCAAACGCTCGATGTTCAGCTTCGTGCATCGCAACCGCCTCTCGGTGGTCTGCCGTCTGACAGACTAATCTACCTACTAGTAGGTAGAAGTCAAGTGACAATCTGAACTCCCGAGTGGTCTGTGAGGATGGCTGGGTGACCCAGGCGCAAGAGCAACGCACTGACACGGCGAACCGGATACTGGACGTGGCGGAGCACCTGGTCCAGGTACGTGGTTTCAACGCTTTCAGTTACGCCGACGTAGCCGGCGAGCTCGAGCTCACCAACGCCGCACTCCACTATCACTTCCCGACCAAGTCAGAACTGGGGGAGGCCCTCATCGCCCGGTATGCGATCCGATTTACAGGAGCGCTGAACGAGATCGACGAGTCCAGGGTCGATCCTCCGGGAAAGCTCGATGCCTACGTTGATCTCTACGCCGATGTGTTGCGCAATCAGCGGATGTGCCTGTGCGGCATGTTGGCCGCCGAGTACGAGACTCTCTCCGCGGGGATGCAAGTTGCGGTTGCGGACTTCTTCGAGATGAACGAACAGTGGCTCGCCGAGGTGTTACGGCATGGTCATGACGATGGAACGTTCAGGTTCACTGGCTCTCCACTCGATGAAGCGCTCTCGATCGTCAGCGGTCTCGAGGGGGCAATGCTTATCGCCCGATCATTCGGCGATAGCGGGCGTTTCCAGTCCGCTGCGCGCCAGCTCGTGACCACCCTTCGCCGATAATTAGGGCACAACAGGACTTGCACTCCCAGGCGTCGAGCCGCTGAAGCCGGGACCGGTCCGGAAAAAACGTGGAGCGTCGGCCGAGCCTGACGATCAGCGCTCCTCCAAGAAGGCTTGATTCGTCTGGCCGACCTCGATCAGGTGCCCGTCCGGATCTCGCAAGTAGCAACGAAGCTCTGGGCCGCGATCTATTGGCGGGGTCAGAAACTGGGCTCCTTTGGAGCTCCAGTCTTGGTAGATGTCTTGGATATTGGCGACGCGAATGTTCAAGAAGCTGCTGGTCGCGTCGGGGTCGGGTGCGGTGAGCGTCACGGTCGGCTTGTCTTCGGTGGGGGGACCGCCCCCGTTAATGATGATCCAGCTGTTCGCCAGGGCGACAACCGTGGGCTCTTTGTCGAGAACGACTTCGCCACCGAGGACATCGACGTAAAAGCGACGAGAACGAGCGATGTCCTCCGACACGAGGAAGTGGGTGATCAGGATGCCTGTTTGTGGGGCAGGGAAGGTGGCCATTCAATTCTCCTTTGATCCTTGAGGGTCTGAGTCAGATGGCAGGCGCGCCATCCGCGCCGAGGCTTGAGTTTCTGTTCAGCCGGTTGGGAAATACGGCGCTTCAGTGTCGATCACCCGGCCACGGGGACGGGCACGCCCTGAGCGTCGTCCGCGCCCGGGGCCATGTCGGCGACACGCACGTTGGGTGCCCGTAATGCGATCACCGCGGCGATCACGAGTGCGATGCTGGCGCCCTGCAGTCCTCGCTGGAAGCCCAGCAAGAGCGCCTCGGAAGGTTGGGCGTGTGTTGCGAGTAGATGGTTGGTGCGGACCGTGGCGAGGGAGACGAGGATCGCAAGCCCCAGCGCGGCCCCGAGCTGAAAGGACGCGGTGATCAACGACGCTGCGAGTCCAGCTTTGTCGGCCGGCACACCCCCATTTGCGGCATTCTGAACGCCCACCATCACCAAGCCCAAACCGGCGCCCATGATCATCATCCCCGGAAGGATGTCTGGAGGATAGGTGCCATGCAGCGGTACTCGAGAAAGCAAGAACACTCCCGCGGCGCCCAGCAGTGCCCCCGTCACGATAAGCGGCCGGGTGCCGATCTTCGGGATCCCCTTCGTTGCCACGCCCGCTCCGATTCCAATGGCCACCGTCAGCGGCAGATAACACAGGCCAGCGCGGATCGCCGAGTAGCCGAGCACTTCCTCCATGTAGAGAATGATGAGAAAGAACATCGTGTAGAAGGCGGCCCACGCGAGAACCTGAGTGACATCCGCCTCCCACAGGCCCTTGATCTTGAACAGCGACAGAGGCACGAGTGGGTTGTGGTGGCGCTGCTCGTTGAACAAGAACAGGACGATGAGCACAACAGCACCGGCGAGTTCCCCGAGAGTCCGAGCTGTGCCCCAGCCGACATTGGGTGCGTTCACCAGCGCATAGACCAAGAGCAACATGCCGCCCGTAATGAGACCAGCGCCGACCGTGTCAAAGTCCCTTAGCGGCGGCGCCTTGGGCCGTTCCCCGTCAATGAGGAGAAACGACGCCACGAGGATGACCGCCACTATCGGCAGGTTGACAAAGAACACCCACCGCCAACTCACCTCGGATGTGAGCACGCCACCCAAAAACGCTCCCCCAGCGCCCGATATGGCGGCCATACCACCCCAAAAACCAAGCGCCTTGACCCGATCGCTGCGGGTATGGAACGACGTCGTCAGGATGGAGAGCGCCGCCGGCGTCATCATCGCCGCGCCGACCCCCTGAACCAGCCGGCCCCCGATCAGCACCCCTTGGCTTCCAGCCAAACCGCATACGAGCGACGAAATTCCAAAGAGCGACGTCCCGGCAACGAGCAAGCGCCGCCGGCCGAGCAAATCAGCCAAGCGGCCGCCGAGCAGCAAGAAGCCTCCGTAGGTGAGCAGGTACGCGCTCGCGACCCACTGCAGGTTCTGGATCGAGAAGTGCAGATCAGTCCGAATCACCGGCAACGCCACATTCACGATGGATGCATCGAGAAGGTCCATGAACGCCACCGCGCACATCAAGGCGAGGACGAGCTTGCCGCGACGCGTCTCGAGAAAAGAGGGCGGAGCGGATGTTGCCGATCGAGTATCCACCGGAGAAGACCCTCCTAGTTAGTAAGTTAACTAACTATGTCAGGCCGACGAACGCCCTGCAATCGGCTTTTCAGTTTTCGACAAGGGTCGATCGGCCACTGGCCATCGGTTTTCCCAGTTCAGGGCCGAATTCTGGCGACCAAGGCTCAGGGATAATGTTTTTGTGGCGAGCAGTCAGTCAACTAACACTTTCCTCTGGCAACACCGTCGTCTACACTAGTGAGTGAGATGACTGACAAAGTCGCAGGGAATAGTGGATCACGGGCACAGAAGCGCCCAGCGAAGCGGGATCGGCTGATCGATGCCGCTTCGCTGTTGATCTACGAACAGGGAGTGGAGCGGACGACGATCGCCGACATCGCTGCTGCTGCCGACGTTCCCTCGGGCAACGTGTACTACTACTTCAAGACGAAGGACGACATCGTCGATGCTGTCGTTTCCATGCGCATAGGAGAGATCGAGGCGACTTATGCGGCCCTGGCGAAGCGGTACGACACTCCGGCTGATCGACTCAAGGCAATGTTCAAATCGCTTTCGGGGCAAGCCAAAATAATTGCGCAGCGCGGCTGTCCCATCGGTTCTCTCTGTACAGAGCTTTCCAAACGCGTGACGGGCCCAGAGCCGAAGTCAGCCAAATTGATGCAAACCCTGATCGACGGGGCCGAGCAGCAGTTCGGCGAAATGGGACGAAGTGATGCTCATGAGCTCGCCGTCGAGATGATCACCTCTTACCAGGGGAGCGCGGTCCTCGCCCATGCCACCGCCTCACCCGCGCTCATGAGACGCGAATCTGATCGCGTCGTCCGCTGGATCGATGAACTTCAGCAATCCCCATCACGCCGATGACGAGCCTGCACGAAGTCGCTGCGCTGGGCCAGGCCGAGCGGGGCCTGGCCGTTGTCGCTACGCTGCGGGCCGACGACACCATTCAATCAACCCTGGTCAACGCGGGCATCCTCGACCACCCTGGGACCGGTCGGTCGGCAGTTGCCTTCGTCACCGCCGGGCCGGTCAAACGGGCTCACCTCCGGGCCCGACCCCAGATCACCGTGACGTTCCGGAGTGGCTGGCAATGGGCCAGCGTCGAAGGACTCGCCGTTCTGGCCGGTCCCGACGATCCCCAGCCGTGGCTCAGCGCTGCTGACCTGCCGTCCTTCCTTCGAGCCATCTTTATCGCCGCCGGTGGTCAGCACGACGACTGGGACGAGTTCGATGCCGTCATGGTCCGAGAGCGGCGCCTCGCCGTGCTCGTCGACCCGCTACGGGTCTACAGCAACCCGGGCTGACGCCACCCGGCAAGAGCCGTCCAGGCTGACTAGGCCCGCAGAAGATGAGAGGAAATACCAATGAGCACACTCCCAGAAAAGACGGTGCTCATCACGGGCGCCAACGCCGGGATCGGCAAGGACGTGGCCCGCCAACTTGCATTACGTCCCGAGATGGCGCGGATCTACTTGGCGTGCCGGAACCAAGATCGAGCGGCAACGGCAAAGGCCGAACTCGAAGCCGCCACCGGCCGGCACATCTTCGACATCATTCTCATGGACGTCGCCGATCCGGGTTCGGTGCGCGCCGGCCTGGCGGCCATCAACGGATCCCTCGACGCGCTGGTCATGAACGCTGGTGGAGTCGGCGGCAAAACGCCGATGGACTTGACCGCTGACGGGGTCACTTACATGTTCGCGTCGAACGTTCTTGGTCACGCCGTCCTCCTCGAAGGGCTGCTGGGCGAGGACCGACTGGGCGAGGTTGCAGTCTTCGCCGGCAGTGAATCAGCCAGGGGAGTTCCGAAGTTGCGGATGAAACGGCCATCCTTCGTCTCAACCTCCGCCGACGAGCTCGCCTCTGTCATCGACGGCAGCTACTTCGCCGACCGCAAAACTGACCGAAACCTGGCTTACGGGCAGGTCAAGTACATCGGCGCCCTATGGATGGCCTACCTGGCCCGCCAACACCCCCACCGCCGATTTATCACCGTGAGCCCCGGCAACACATCCGGCACCGAAGGACCCAACGATCTGGGCCTTCCGCTGCGCCTGGCAGCCAGATACGTCATGCCCTACCTGGGGATCTCCCACAAACTTGACATGGGTGCGAAGCGACTGGTCGATGGCGTCACCGACCCGACCCTGTCTAGCGGCGTGTTCTACGCCAGCGCGGCCAACAAGCTCACCGGTCCCTTGGTCGACCAGGCGGAAATCTTCCCCGACCTGGCCAACCCGTCCTTTCAGGACCACGCCAACGAGGCCATCGACCGCTTCATCACCTAATGACGTTTGCGCAATAGCGCGGGGACTGTTTTCCACAAACGCCCAGCTTCAAGTTGGGTTCGGGGTGACCTCGGTCCGCAGGGCCATTGGCTCACCGAGAAGTTGCGCGGACCCCTTGAATCCGCCGACCTATTCGTTTCGTCCAACTGGACTCAACGGACACCTCAGGTCCGCCCGATTAGTGCCTTCACCTGGGATAACGGGACGACACCCCTCGTCGAGCAATCTTCGGGTCATTGTTTTCCATGGGCTGCTGGGAGACTCCGCGTCCACACCCGGCCGGCCGAAAAATCCTTGACCGCTGACACCTGCGCTGAGTTGGTCCGACAAGTATTTCCATTTGTGCCACTCCTTCTAAGTCAGGGCCCCGCAGAGCGCACCCTGTTGTCGGCACTCTTCCATTCCGCGCGGCGATGGTCGGCGAGCCAAGGCCCGGTCACGCTCGTCGGAGCAACGGAAACTTCTCGCGGTGTCCCGGTGGCGACGATCCTCCCGCCCTCCGGTCCCGCTCCCGGTCCCAGGTCGATCAGGTAGTCGCACGCGCAGAGCAGGTCCAGGTCGTGGTCGATGACCACGACCGTCGCGCCGGCGTCCATCAAGCGGTCCAAGACCCCCAATAATGTCGAAACGTCACGCGGATGTAGCCCGATGGTCGGCTCGTCGAACACGTACAGCGCGTCGCGCTGTCCGCTGCGCAGGCGGGAGGCAATTCTCAGGCGTTGGGACTCACCACCAGAGAGCGACGGAGTCGGCTCTCCCAGACGAAGATATCCGAGTCCGACGTCGCGCACCTGCAACAGCGGACTGAGAACGCGAGGCTGGTCTGCGAAGTGCGCCAGTGCGTCCTCGACGCTCAAAGCCAGCACGTCGGCGATAGTCATGCCATCGGCCCGCACCTCGAGGGTGGCTTCGTTGAAGCGAGCTCCGTCACAGGTCGGGCAGTTGATGGATATGTCCGGTAGGTACTGGACGTCAAGGTCGATGTGGCCGAGACCGAAGCAAGTCGGGCACTGCCCCTCCGGCGTATTGAAGGAGAAGCGTCCGGGCTTCCACCGCCGTCGTCGGGCAAGTGGCGAGCTCGCGAATATCCTGCGAATTTCGTCGAAGGCACCGGTGTACGTCACGGGTGTCGAGCGGGCGTTCTGACCGATCGGTGACGCATCGATCTCGACAACCTGACGAACGCCACCGGTCTCGAGGTACCTCACGTGCGGGGGAAGCGCATCCCCGACAACGCTGGCGCGGAGCGCCGGGACGAGGCTCTCGAGAACCAAGGCTGTCTTGCCGGCGCCTGACGGTCCGGCGACTCCCGTCAAGCGATGCATCGGAAACTTCGCCCGCACGTCGCGCAGATTGAACAGTTCGTCGATCTCGATTTCGATATATTTGGCGTCATCCTCAATCGGACGCTGGCAACGAGAGACTGTTGCCGAGCCGGACAGATATGGGCCGATGATCGAATTCGGGTTGCGCTCGAGGTCCGTTGGACGGCTTTCGGCGATAATTTTGCCCCCTCCGATTCCGGCATCGGGCCCGAGCTCAATCACCCAGTCGGCAATTCGAATCAGTTCCAGTTCGTGCTCGACGATGATGACAGAATTTCCGTTCACAACCAACGCGTGAATAGTCCGCTCGAGTCCCGAGACATTGCTCGGGTGAAGTCCCACCGACGGCTCGTCGAGCACGTAGAGCATGCCGGTGGCGTTCGCTCGAACGGTCGAAGTGAGCTCGATCCGCTGGCGTTCTCCGGTCGAGAGCGTCGATCCTGTTCGGTCGAGCGTGAGATAGGCGAGACCGACATCGAGCAGCGGTATGAGCCTGCCCTCGAACTCCTTGAGCAGTCCCTCAGTCATCCGAGCGATCTCCAAGGGAAGGCCGTCTCGAAGCGCGGACGCGAACTCGCGTAGAGCGTTCAGATCCAAAGCGCTTACCTCAGCGAGGTTGAGACCCCCCAGCAAGGACGCAAGCGCTTCTGGTCGCAACCGCGTGCCGCCGCAGACCGAGCAGACGCTCGTATGGGTAAATCGTTCGGCGAGTTGTCGTGTGCGCGCACTCTCGCCGCGCAGCATCCGTTGCGCCGAGGCGACCGCGTTGTCGTAGTTGACCGTCAACTGGACGGTGCGACCGGTCCGCTCGGAGGTCACCGTCACCTGGAACTTTTCGGGAGGGGCGTGGAACACGACGTCGCGCTCGAGATTTGTGAGATTCCGAAATGGGATATCCAACCGGACGCCCTGCTCCCCCGCCGCATACATCGATAACCGTCGTCCGCCGCTGTTCCAAGATAGAACGGCCCCCTTTTCAAGTGTCTTGTCCTGGTCAGGGACCAGTGCGTCGATGTTTACCTCGGTGCGGACACCGAGTCCCTCACACGCCGGGCACGCGCCGTAGGAGTTAAAGGCGAAGGTCTCTGCACCAGGACGTTCGAACGTCACGCCACATGTGGGGCAGATGATCTCCATCCCGATTCCCGAATCGGACCGTTCGACACGGTGACCGTTCGGGCAGACGTGTGAGCCAAGGCGCGACATCATCAAGCGGAGCACGTTCAGCACCTCCGACATGGTCCCCACGGTGCTGCGGGGCCCCGGGATCGGGGGGCGCTGACGTAGTGCGAGGGTTGCCGGAAGGTGCTCGATTCGATCGACGTCCGGGCGCTGGGCCTGGTCGAGTCGCCGCCGGCTGTAGGTGCTCAACCCCGCGAGGAGCCGCTGTAGACCCTCCGCGTAGAGAGTGCCCATCGCCAGCGAAGTTTTCCCGGAACCTGAGACTCCGACGACGGCAACCGTTCGCCAGAGCGGGACGTCGATATCAAGGTTCTGGAGGTTATTTTGGCGTGCACCGCGCACCGTGATCATGTCCGGCAGCGCTCCGGCGGGCGGCGGGACGTCGACCAAGCGTCTCCTTCGCTCTTCGCTGTTTGAGGTCATCGCTGTCGCTCCCGGTAGGTCACTTGTCCCTTCTAAGTGCCGGGTGGCGTCGAAACGGGGGAGCGAGTGTCTGCCAGCTCATTCAGCATGGGCAGCAAGAAAGGTTGCGACCCGCTCTAGAGCCTCCTTTGCCTCGTCGAGCATGCCACCAAATGCCTGGGAGACGTGGAAAGCGCCAGCGATGACGTCGAGGATCACACTGACGTCATCGGATGCGGCTTTTGCGGCCAGACGGACTGCGTCGTCGAGTAGAACCTCGTGGCTGCCCACTTGGATGAGCATCGGTGGCATGCCGCTTAGATCGGCAAAAATCGGGCTTACTAACGCACCTCGCGGATCGGCTCCGGCGAGATAGTCGTTGGCTCGCACTTGGAGCGCCTCCGCTCTGATCACCGGATCGACTTGCGCCTTGGTCTTTATGGTGGCACCGGACTGCGTCAGATCCGCCCACGGCGAGAGCAGTACCAGCGAGTTCGGTAGTCGAAGGCCGGCCTGCTTGGCGGCCAGTGCGGTGGCCATCGCCAGCCCGCCTCCGGCCGATTCACCGCTGATAGCAATGTTCGAGGATTCGGTCACCTCCGAAAGGAGGCCGCGATACGCAGCGAGGGCGTCATCGGTTGCGGCTGGGTACGGATTCTCCGGTGCCAGTCGGTAGTCCACCGCGATGACACGAGCGTTGGAGGGACGGGCGATATCCGCCGCCAGGCCGACGCTGTCCTCACCGGAACCGATGGCGTAGACGCCGCCGTGAAAGTGAAGGATAGTGACGGAGGGCTTTCCCTGTCCGACGCGGATGCTGACGGCAGGAATTCCGCCTATCTCGATTTTCTCGGTAACGGCATCGGCGGCGACGGGAGCAGCATTCATCATTTCGCTGAAGATGACACGCTGCTTGTCCACGTCGTCCCCGCCGAGGTCGAGTGGTGAGTGGCGCAACATTTCGGTGACAGTGTCCATCTGGTCTTGGCTCATTGTGAGTCTCCTTGCTGGGTAGTCATTACTGTTCCTTTCAATTTGCGGACGTGATACACCAACTCCTTTTGGATCCTCTCTAGCTGGTCTTTGGCGCCCTCGTCGTCTTGTTGTCCCTGGGCAGAGGCCAGGTGCACCGAAAGTCGGTCGATGTGATCAAGGATTGTTCGCCGAACCCCTTCGTCCGTGGGGTTTTTCCAGAGGATCTCGGGTTTTCGGCCGGCACTGCTTGGGATTCGCCCAATAGGCGACGAGCCGAGCCTCTCCTCTTCAGTCATCAAAGCACTCGCCCACGCCCTCAGATCCTCAAACAGTTGGTCAAGCTCTCCGTGCAATTCGTCGTTACGCGGGACATTCCTGACAGCCTGCTTCACGTCTGCCACCACATCGATAACTTCACTCAAGATTCCATCGAGGGCGGCAATAGAGTCATGGGGTCGTGGTGCCCGGAAGGGTCGACTGGTGCCCGGGATCGGCGCAAGGCTGCGGCCTTTGTCGGTAATGGGATTCTCCTTCGATCGGACGTTCATCGTTCAAAACCTGAAGCAGATGGCGCACTCTGCCTTCAGCAGGTGATCCGGCGAGAGCAGCGAAGTCACGCTCTCAGTCCAGAGGGTTCATGCCGAGCCAGAAGTTGTTGTGCCCGACCGCCTTCCTGATACCTGAACCCATCATCAGCAGACCGGCCCCCTCTATCCAGTGGGCAATCTTTAGGTCGCCCGCGTCCAGAGGCCGCAGGTTCAAGCTCTCGACGAATGACGACACCAGTGCCTTGGCCTCGTCATCGTCACCGGCGATGAATACGTCGAGTCGGCGGTCGCCGACCCGATCGGCGGCCAGGACATGGCCAAAGAGAGTGTTAAATGCCTTGACGACGTGCGCGCCGGCAGGGGCGGCCTTGGCGGTTTCCTGCGCAGCCGAGGAACCGGCCGGAGTGACCAGCTCGGTTCCGGTTGGATCGAAGGGGTTGGAGATGTCGACGATGACCTTCGCCTGCAGTGCCGGTCCGTACTTTCGAACGACCGGAGCGACGCTCTCATAGGGCAGCGCGATGATAACGATGTCGCCTTCGGGGACGCTCCCGAACGTACCCGCTGTGGTCCTGCCACCGAGCTCTTTGACCAGGGCAGCCGCTCTTGCCGCGTCCCGACCAATGATCTCGACGGTGTTGCCGCCGGCGATGGCGCGCGCGCCCAGGATCCGGGCCATGTTTCCGTTGCCGATGATGCTGATGGTGCTCATCTGTTCCTACTCTCTGTCTTTTCGGTTGGGGCGAATGTGGGTGTGGCGATTCGTATTGGCTGCGGACGCCAACGACTTTCAGTCGCTGTGAATTAGGTTCGGGACTGGCCTGCCGACGGACCTGAGGGCCGAATAGAGCGTCAATTGAGTGTCTTCCACTACCGCGATGACACCCCCGATTTGGTCCAGCTCCGCCTGAGTGGCCGCCTGTACGTCTCCAAGTGGCACAAGAGCCGTTTGTGCGGTCTCGATAGCCTTGATGTAGCTGCGCAGTGCGTTCAGAACTGTTTCTTCGACAGGGGTTGCGTCCGGTACGTCAACATCAATCACGCTGGCGGTTTCAGTCATCTGGTGATTCTCCTTGTCCGTCACCCTTTCGCGACTTGCGGTTCAGATCGCCACCTTCGGTAATCCTGCGCTCGAGTCTTCGTGAACTCATTTCGAATTCTCTTGAACTTGTGCTGATCATCGCCTTATACGACCCCGAAGATGCAGCGCGTTCGTGACCATATCCAGCGTTCGTCAGCATCCGACGTAAGTCCACTACTTGTTGAGCATCAATGTCCTTGTGCTTGGGCGGTTCGAACGTCTCGGTCTCATCCCCGAGCGTCACCAGGAATCGACCGTGGTGGGTTTCCTCGATTGAAGCCACCACCTCTAAGAGCGAAACCACAGAGTGCCACTCGATGTTGTGACCGGCAGGGTGCCGCAAGATGTGAGCCAAGGTGTCGCGGTGATGGTTATTTAGGTGAACCGGTGGTCGTATTGATGTCATGGTCAACTGCTTTCTTCAGGAGCTGAAGGCATGTTGGTCGCCGTTGTAGACATTCCGTGCCCGTCGTTCATTGGCGGCTTCGATTTCCTGTCGGCGCAACTGTGCGATCAGCCACTCACTCGATCGCTGCAGCTGAGATTCGTGCGGAGCGTGGTGAAGCCCAATCCGGTTATCAGTCCGGGCCCCGCAACGACGGCAGACTGAGATTCTGCCGTTGGTCTCTGGCAGGTGATGCTCGTCGAGCTGTACGCCGACATCTGACGATTCGGCTGTACTCATGATCCTCCGCACCTCACACTCATCCTTGACGATGCGGTAGCCCTACACATGCTTCGTGTCCTCCAAGTAAGCCACAGGGTGGTTGCCACCCATTTCGACAAAACGTTCGTTGAGCGCGTGAGCAATCACGTCATGGTCGTGGATGCTGGGTTGAAGGAACCCGAGGAGGAACGCCTCAAGATCGACTCCTGTGCTCATGCCGCCAAGTTCGAAATACCGCAGCCATAGTTCGCCGTTTGAGAGTTGCGCATCAATGCGGTAACTGTCCAGTAGGTCAACTGGGGAATCATCCATGTTCGCCTTCCAGAAGGTGGTCAGAAGCCTCGAGTCGATGACGGGCCGAATCAACTACTTCTTGAGCTCGGTCATGGAGCGGTCGGCCATTTCGAAGCGAGTCACGGCGGAGCTTTGTGTAGGCAAGATCCTCTCCAATGCCGTCTCGATGCATGATGACTCCTTGTGCCTGTGAGATGAGTTCTCGATTGCGCAGTGCCTGGCTCATTCGGTCGTCGAGCTGCTGGTCGGTCATATCCACTCGGGCGTCGCTCAAGATCACAGATGCCTCCCTGGCAAATACTGAGGCCAGGTCTTGGTCTTTGACGGCAAACGCGGACGTAGTGCGCGAGTAGATGTTGATAGCCCCGACAGGGGCCTTTCTGGCTTCCAGGGGTGATGACAGGATCGAATTGATGCCGAGTGCCAGAGCCTTGGGAGTAAAAGCGGGCCAACGGGTTTCAATGTCGAGGACTTCTGCATGGAACCTTCGACCCTTGACCGACGCATCTACGCACGGACCCTCCCCTGTCTCGTACTGACCAGCATCCATTGCCAGAATGACCTGATCGCTTGCCGCAACGGTCGAGAGGGTGCCGTGACGGCGAAGCGAAATGCTGACACCGTCAGCGCCGCACACGGTGGCCTGAGCCAAAGCAACCACGAGACGGAGGGCGCCGTTGACAACCTCATCGTCTGCCGGCAGCGCAACCATCCTCTTGAGGAACGCAGATAGGCCGGCTGACGCAGCGCTGACGGATTTCACCGGGATGCCAACCGCCGTGCCGATTTCGACGCCATCCGAAGAGTCAATGGACTGGTCGAGGCGCACCAGATCCGCCAATCCCCCAATGTCGAACAGGCGTCTGATTGAGGTCGACGGAGAGCGGACAGAGAGCGCTCCTCCGGAGAGCTGCAGCCGTTCTGCCGCACCGCCAATGACCCGAAGCCCCGATCCGTCCATGAAGCTCAGTCCCCCCAGATCAATCACGACGAACCGATGACCCTGGTCGATGGCCCAGTCCAAATAGGCGCCGAACTCCGGCGCCGAGCCCAGGTCAACTTCACCATGGAGGGACAAAACCGCTTCAAAACCGACGAACGTAGCCTCCAGTCGAAATCCCATGTCAGCGCCCGTGACGGTCATTGCCGATGGCTATCTCGATAGTTGAAATGGATCGAAGAGCCGCCCTGACGCCTATCGCGCACTTGGGTGACCACTGGACGACCTATCCGCGTCGATGGGCATGAGTGACAGCCCAGCGGTGAAGTACGCAGCCCTCCGGTGACCAAAAGCGCGAAACGAGACACGAAGTCGGGACCTTCCAAGGGTGGGAGCGGGCAACGCAGGCCGGCTCATCCGAACCCTCGGTATAGAAGGTGATTCGAACCTACACCCCCGATGGCCGAATAGATAGGGCAGCTAGCATCAACGGCTGTGTCTGGTACCGCCCAGGGCTGGGAAGGAGCCGCGTGGATCACAACAAGGATGCGTCGCTAGTCGCTAGCGATCCAGTTGCCGACCTCACGGTGAACTTCTCCGAAACGGCCCAAATACTCTTTTCGGCCGGCAGTGTGGTCGACACTCTTTCCAGCGTGGTCGACCTAGCCGTCGCGACAATTGAAGGTTGCGACTTTGCCGGGCTCTTCCTCATCGAAGACGGATTGGTAAGCACTCCGGTCCACACTGATCCGATAGTCGTTGAGGTAGACGCCCTGCAGCACCTGACCGGAGAAGGCCCTTGTCTCGACGCCATCACCGAGCAGATCATCTTCTACGCCGAAGACTTAAGCATCGACGAGCGGTGGTCGCACTTTGGACCTCAAGCCACTTCAGCTGGCATACGAAGTGTGCTCGCCCTGCCCCTGGCCGATGAGGCTCGCCGCGGCGCCATCAATCTTTATGCACGCTATCCGAGCGCATTCGGCGTGGTCGACCGAGGCAAGGCTGTGATTCTGGCGTCTTTGGCAACCTTGGCACTTTCGGCCGCTCACCTCCATGAAAATGAAGAGCGCCGAGCCGAGAATCTCCACACTGCGTTGCGGACGAGAGAACTGATTGGACAGGCCGAAGGCATTTTGATGCAACGAGAGCGGATTGGCGCAAACGAGGCGTTCGACATTCTGCGGCGCGCTTCCCAACATCTCAACCGCAAACTCCGGGAAGTTGCCCAAGACTTAATTGATACTGGAGAGGGCCCGAATACCGGACCGTCTCGCAACTAGATCGGAAGAACTCTTGCCGTTGGCGCAAGAAGAGGGTCTCGCGGTGATTCCGTACAATCCTCTCGCAGAGGGGCTTTTGACCCGTAAATACACTCACGGCGATACGCCTCAGACCGGCCGCTTTTCGGCGGAGCTCGGTGGATTCGGACAGGCATATCACGCCCACGGAATGATTGGATCCTCGATGTGCATCCGCGTCGTCTCGACGGTCTTGGGAGAGAAGCTTGGCGTGGTGAAGTCGAGCCATTCACGACAGAGGCCGACCAGCGTTCCCTTTCCGGCCGACACGACGGGGCAGCTGTCGACTTCGGCTACCATCGCTGCCAACACCTTGGATGCCTCGCGCTTCGTGCCTCGTACCGTCCGCTCTACGGAGACCTTGCGCCCGGTGGCCGGATCGCTGCCGGCATAGACCCTGAGGTTCCACGACTTCTCACCTCGTTGGCGAATGGAACCGGGCATGCCTGCTGCCTCCGCCCCTGTCCGTCGTCTTCGCCCAATGTACCTGAGTAGTTGTGCAAAGGGATCGGCAATCAACTTTCGGCGGCTCAGATTCAGACGGCAGATATACCCTCTGAACTGGTATTTCTTTGCAGCCCCAACGGGATTCGAACCCGTGTCGCCACCTTGAGAGATCGGGCAGGCACGTCCAAGAGGTGCGCTCCAGTACCATCGTGCCTGGTCATCGCTCTCCAAGGGTCCAGGGATGAGGCCCTTGTCCAGCCAATCAAACTGAATGGATGGGCAAAGGGATGCTCAGTGAACTCCCTAAATACGACCGTCTTGCGGACGGAGGTTTGGCGAATCCGCCTTCTTCACCTTGCTCGTCCGGCCACCTTGGCGGGCCCGGGAGTGGAGACAGGGCCCGGACCTGTCGGCTGGTTCGACGGCCGGAAATATCCTTTACATTAAAAGGTCTTCTGTATAGGATTATTCCGAGGAGAGGCCCAATGCCACTCGCAGATCTTCCAGACACGTTCACCTATACGGAGGCCCGCAAGGCAGGTCTCTCAAAGCATGCGCTGTACCGACTCAGAGATTCTGGCCAGCTCGAGCCCATCGGGCGAGGGCTCTACCGGCGCCACGACGCTCCTTTGGGAGACCTCGACCTCTTGGCGGTTGCGCAACGATCCCCGATGGCGACCCTTTGCCTCACCTCGGCATTGGCCCGCCACGACCTCACCGATCTCATCCCGGCGCGACATGACATCGCACTCCCCCGCGGGACATGGCACCCACACGGGCATACCTCCATCCACTGGCACAGTTTCGACCCGGGCACATTTCGCGTTGGGAGGGAGGAGATCGCACTCGACAATGACACCCGGATCGGGCTGTACAGCGCCGAACGGTCCATTATCGACGCTTTCCGCTTCCGGTCTCAGCTCGGCATCGAAACCGCCCACGAAGCCCTACGGCGATGGATGCGGGCGGGCGGGTCTCCCGCTGATCTGCTCCAAATGTCGCGAAGGTTTCCCCGCACCCAAACGGCCATCCGTTCGGCCCTCGAGATCCTGATATGACGGACTCGGGCCAACGGCCGACCTCCCCATCCCATGCCACCGTCGATGGCCACGCATTCCTGTCGCTTCGTGCTCTCGCCAAGAAGGATGGTCGGACCAGTGCCGAGTATCTGCGTCTCTATGCGCTTGAAGGCTTCCTGGCCCGATTGGCTGCCTCTGCCCACGCCGACGACCTCGTCCTGAAAGGCGGCGTTCTTCTGGCTGCCTACGCCCTTCGGCGCCCAACTGCCGACATCGACTTCGCCTCCCAAAACCGCTCGAACGAAGTCCAAGAGGTCCGCAACTTGGTGATCGAAATCGCCCAAATCCAGTTGCCGGGGGACGCCGACGACGGGCTCACCTTCGACACGAACACCGTCACTGCGGAGTTGATCCGCGAAGAAAACGAGTACAGCGGCGTCAGGGTCTCCCTGCGGGCCCACCTAGCGACCGCAGTCGAGCCCTTTCATATCGACGTCAACGTGGGCGACCCCATTTGGCCGGCGCCAGGCGAAGTTCTTCTCCCCAAACTACTCGGGGGCGAAATCCGCCTGCTGGGCTATCCAATGACCATGGTTCTGGCCGAGAAGGCCGTCACAGCGCTGCAGCGTTCCACCGCGAACACGAGGTGGCGAGACTTTGGCGACATCTACCAACTGACCGGCCGACATTCGTATACCAAGGTCATGGCACGCGGCGCCCTCATGGAGGTGGCTCGCTATCGCGGAGTAGAGCTCACCGCGCTCCGGCCGGCGCTCGAGGGGTTCGCTGAACTCGGCCAGACCCGCTATATCCGGTGGCGCGACCGCCTGATGCTGGGCGACAGACTCCCCGACTCGTTTGCCGAAGTCCTTGATGCCCTCTTCGTCTACGTCGACCCATTCGTCTTCGGGGATGAGTTGTCGGAATCGGCCACCTGGGATCCGCTTCGTCGATCCTGGATCTGACACCGTTTCGAAGCCAAGACGCCGAACCGGCCGGCCGGACAAATCCGCCCGTCCAATCAGTAGGGCTGTCGCCACTCTTTATCGGTGGAGACACCGGGATCAGCACGGCCCGTTTCATCAGCCACTCGGCGCGTCCTTGCCCATCAACTCCCCCGAACGATGGGCAACTGGATGGACAGAGAGAAATCGAACCACAAGATGGAACCCTCTGACCAGGAGAGTTGAAGCAGCCCCAACGGGATTCGAACCCGTGTCGCCACCTTGAGAGGGTGGTGTCCTAGGCCTCTAGACGATGGGGCCGGGCGGTGGTCTCCGTGACACAGAGGAGGCCGCCGGTGCTCGGGGGGAAGGA
>Ga0302177_10001331_pt1 | contig 17909 bp, 12 predicted proteins | sample I_Palsa_E1_2_FD_198780 | JGI IMG/M metagenome (GOLD analysis project Ga0302177, IMG submission 198780) | Peat permafrost microbial communities from Stordalen Mire near Abisko, Sweden - I_Palsa_E1_2 | ecosystem: Environmental > Terrestrial > Soil > Palsa > Peat permafrost | place: Sweden... | reverse complement strand
AGGCCGACGCGCCAGATTTTGCCTTTCACTGCGCCGAAGCCGCCGGCGATCTCGATGTTGAATTCGTCGAGAAGCTGCTGGCGGACTTTGCGGTCGTCGATGCCGGCGGGAATGGTGACGCTGGTCACAGTGACCAGGCGGTCGGCGGGATCGGTGACGAAAAGTTCGAGGCCCATGCCTTCGAGGCCGGCGACGAGGGCTTGCTGATTGGTGCGGTGGCGGTCCCAGCGGGCTTCGAGACCCTCTTCGAGCGCGAGGCGCAGCGCTTCGCGCATGGCGAAAATCAGCGAGATGGGCGGAGTGTGGTGATAGGTGCGCTCGCTGCCCCACATGGTCATGATCGGCATGAAATCGAAATACCAGCTGGCCACGGGGGTTTTGCGCGCTTTGATGACTTCTTCGACGCGGGCGTTGACGGTGATGGGCGCCATTCCCGGCGGCGCGCTGAGAGCTTTTTGCGAGCCGCTGAAACAAATGTCGATTTTTTGTTTTTCGACGTTGAGTGGAACGCCTGCCAGAGTAGCGACGGCATCGACGACGAGAAGGGCGCCGAGTTCGTCGGCGACTTTGCGGTAGTGGTCCAAGTTCTGGACCACGCCGCTGGAGGTTTCGCCGTGAGCGAGGCCGACGAATTTAATTTTTTTGCCTTGGCCGGCGCGGCGGACGTCTTCGGGATCGACGGTTCGGCCGTAGGGCGCTTCGACGCGAATCACTTTCGCGCCGGGGGCGCGGTCGGCGATCACCGCCATGCGTTCGGAGAACCAGCCATTGGAGCAGACGATACATTCGTCGCCGGGCTCAAGGACGTTCATGACCGAGGCTTCGATGCCGCCGGAGCCGGACGCGGAAATGGGATAGGTGATGCGATTTTGGGTTTGGAAGACGCGGCGCAGCATGACCTGCACGTCGCCCATCATTTCGGTGAACCACGGATCCATGTGGCCGACCAGCGGAGTGGCCAGGGCGCGGTAGACGCGCGGGTCCATGTTGGAGGGGCCGGGAGTGAGCATCAAGCGCGCGGGGGGAAGAAGTTCGCCGAAGTTTTCAGTCATGTTGAGGTTCCTCGCAGTGAATCATACGCCGGTGCAGCGGCGGCCGCGACGAGTTCGCGGGGCAGCGGCTGGCTGGCGCGCCAAGGTCTTTGGGAGGACTAGTCTGGCGAAAATGTGGGTGTGCGGTCAACCACCAAAATGGCCGAGGGGAGGCGGAAAAGGGAAATTTGAAGGTGGAAAATCGTTGGTGGCGGCGGCCGGATTTGGGGCGCTTTTTGGAAAAGATAAACCGTCTATTTTGCGGATTAGAAATTGCGGTTGGCGTTTGTTTTGAGGGGTTTACGTTGCATTCTAATTGCTGGTAGCGGATTAGAAATTGCGGTCGGCGGGTGGCCAGGATCCGAGAGGCGCGGAGCGTCGATGACGACGAATGCTGGCGTCCGCCACGCGGGAAATACTGTCGATTAGAAATCATGGGGGACTTTTGTTTTCAAGGGTTTGGAGGTGATTTCAGATTGCGCGAAGTGTCGATCTGAGATCCGGGCCGCGGCTGGATGCGATTCGCGAGTTGCGCGAAAACAGCTTTTAAAAGGACGATTCGAATTCATGGCTGGCATTTGTTTTCATGAAGTTAAGCCGAATTCTAATCGCAAGCGTGACGATTAGAAATTGCTTTGGGACGAAGCCGGCAGGGTTTTGGGCGATTGGGTCGGGCGACTTGCGACATTCGGCCGTGCGCAACATATGCTCGCTCCCTCCCTCGGCCGGCGTTTATGGTCGGTCCGGACACGGTGGCGATGCATGATAACACATAAGTGTGAGTAACACGCAAGTACACACGCGCGGACAAGGAGCTAGCCGGGTGACCACGTAGACGACGTGGCGTGCCGCACCTCCGGTGCTTGGGACTTGTTTTTCGTTTTGTTCCCGGGCCTTACGGCCCGGGCTAACTTATGCCGCGCCTCCGGCGCTGGTTTTTCTTCATGGAATTCTGGTCATTGTGCAGGGAGATGATTTTGGGGTTGGGTCGAAAAGGCCGCCTTTTCCGTTATGAGGAAATATAGTTCGGCAAGGGCGATGGGGACAGCGGGGAGCATCATAAGCCAGACGGGTAAATGGGGCATGGTGATGGTCGCAGGCATACCCCATTTGTCCATAATCGCTTGCATGGCCCGGTCCCAGCGCGATTGGCTTCCGGGTAGAAAAACGGTGAGAAGAATATTGAGCAACGAGAAAATCGCAATGCAAATAGCGAGGATTCGGGCCCAGGGTTTCAGTTTCAACAGTCCGACGCCAGCGGCGAGGTGGGCGAGACCGAGTAACGCGACAATCAGATAAGCCCTCCATCCGGAAACAAAAAATCCAAAAAGCCACACAGGCGCGCGATAGAGCAGGCTGAGAGGCAACATCGCCGAGCCGACAAGCAATAGAACCGCGACGACACTGATGCTAACGGGCCGGGCCGAAGTGGCGGCTGGCGGTGGAACGATGAACGAATGGGGCGGCGTCGCGTGGACGGACTCGGGAAGTGCGACGCCGAGAACCGGGGCGGCTTGAAATTGAGCGGAGCGAAATTGGGCGCGGACCGAGCCCTTGTTGAAATAATAAAGCCACCAGGCACCCAGTGATGCCAGCGCGCCATAGAATCCGGCAATCCCGATCTTCATGGACGACATGACCCGACGGGTGAATTCCGGGTCCGCGTCGTTTGGCGAAACGGGAAAATTAATGAACGGTAACATCATCGCCCCGACGACCCCCAGCACGAGCAGGGCGGAAAAAATCAATTGGGAAACTCTGCTCCACTCGCGAAGCCGGAGCAAACCGACGCCGGTGGCGATGCCCCAAGTGGCTAAGCCCAAATAGACGATTGCCCCGACCCAGAGCAACGGCTTGGGGAGGAAATGAGACCCTCTGGAAGTGTGGGCGAACGCGGCGAGGAAGGCAGCGACGAACGCCGGCAGGAGAGTGAAGCCACTGCCGACAAAGACCAGGATCGCGGTAATGGTGATGCCCGTCAAACGCCGCATCGTCACCCCGTGGATTGCGGGGGTATGTATATCAATTGTGGAAGTGAAAGGAAATATGTAAAGGCGAGATTTGATGCGAGCCCATAATGCGCTGGGGTGTGACGTGGTGGATGGCGCGGTCACGACGTGGCGTGCCGCACCTCCGGTGCTTGGGTCTCGTTTTTCATTTCGTTCCCGGGCCTTACGGCCCGGGCTAACTTATGCCGCGCCGCCGGCGCTGGTTTTTTTCGGCCAAGTGAGTGATGGCCGGTACCTCAGCCGACGGCGAGGGTATGAGGGGGTTCTAGTACATGGTTAACTGATTGGAGGCACAGGGGGTAGCGATTGGGCACCCATGGGTAGCGCGGGGTTGGCGCGGCTTGGCTCGTGGTGCTAAGTTCTTGAATAAGCCTCAAAAGACCCCCTATGACTGAGATGAAAAGCGCGGTGCCGGCTAAGCCCAAGATATCGCGGGTGGAGGTGTATTGGCACACGGTCACCTACAAGACGGTGATTTTGTATGGGCTTTTGATTTTGGGGATCTTTTTCTCGCTGACTTATTTTGTGTTTCCGCAGGCGACCAGCGCGATTGCGAAAAAGCTTTCGGAGTCGATGACGCCGAAAGATACGGGAGTGGCGACGATCAACGCGCGGCAGGCGCGGTTCGTGAACCTGGACGGGAAAGTTCAGGTGAAAAAAGTAAATTCGGTGACGTGGGAAAACGCGGACTACCAGATGACGCTGGACAAGGGCGACTTGATCCAGACCGGGTCGGAAGGGGTGGCGCGCATGGCTTTCGCCGACGGGACGACATATACGGCGAAAGGCGATACGCTGGTGACGGTGGAAGAAAATTTGGTGGAGCAGGATCACGCGTCGTCGGTGGGGGTGCACATCACTTCGGGGCAAGTGGACCTGGCGACCGGAACGTGGGAAGTGGCGGGATCGAAGGCGGAAGTATCGTTTGAAAATGCGGTAGCGTCGTTGCAGGCGAACAGCCGCGCGGCGGTGAGCAGCAACCCGGAAACGAAGCAGCAGGAATTTACGGTGGCTTCGGGCAGCGCGCAATTGGCGCGCGGAGCGGAGCATCTGGACATCGGGCAGTGGGAACGCGTAACGTTCCCCACGGGCGGAGCGATTACGAAATCGCAGGTGCTGGCGCCGCCGCAGCTGGTGACGCCGCTGAACCTGCAGCCGATCATCGTGGGAGATCCGAAACACGATCCGGTGCATTTTTCGTGGAACCCGGTGGCGACGGCGAAGATGTATCAATTTCAGACGAGCACGACGGCGGCCTTCAGCCATCTGGTGCAGGATAAAAAGACCGCGACGGAAAGCGTGGACGTGGTGGGACTGGACCCCGGAGATTATTACTGGCGGGTGCGGGCGATCGACGCGGACGGCAAGACCAGCGACGTGAGCGATTCGTTCAAGTTTTCGCTGGTGGTGCACGGCAAAGAACTGGAAATGCTGCTGGAGATCGATTCGACCGAGCTGCAGGGAAATTTAGTGGAAGTGGTGGGGCGCACCGAACCGGGCGCGGCGTTGATTATCAATGGGGAGCAGGTGGCGAGCATTCAGGGCGACGGGCACTTCCGTCATTTTCTGCCGGCGATGACGAAAGGGAGCCACGAAATTATAATTACCGGGCAGAACCGGCGCGGGGGCACGGCGACGAAGCGAGTGGAAGTAGTGATTCCGTAAGATAATAAAATTGATGGGCAATTTTAATTTTTGCGCCGCCCGCAGCGGCGTTGAAATGGAATCTGGGGGACGCACGACGTGACGAAAAACGGCTACAACATGCGGTCGGTGTTCAGTTTGTTTTCATCCGACCTGGCCATCGATTTGGGGACGGCGAACACGCTGGTGTTCGCGCGGGGCAAAGGGATCGTGGTGAACGAACCCTCGATCGTAGCGATCAACAAAAACAGCGGGGACGTGGTGGCGGTGGGGCGCGAAGCAAAAGACATGCTGGGGCGCACGCCGGGCAACGTGGTGGCGATCAAGCCGATGAAAGACGGGGTGATTGCGGATTTCAAAGTCACCGAAAAGATGCTGACGTATTTTATTCAGAAGGCGCATAACCGGCGGGTGCTGGTGCATCCTCGGATCGTGATCGGGGTGCCGAGCGAAATCACTCCAGTGGAAAAGCGAGCGGTGCAGGATTCGGCGTATCGGGCGCGGGCGAGCGAAGTGTATCTGGTGGAGCAGGCCATGGCCGCGGCGATTGGCGCGGGGCTGCCGATCGAAGAGCCGTCGGGAAACATGGTGGTCGATATCGGCGGCGGGACCACGGACATCGCGGTGATTTCGATGAGCGGGATCGTTTATTCGCGGTCGGTGCGGGTGGCCGGAAACGAAATGGACGAAGCGGTGATGCATTATTTGAAGCGCAAATACAATTTGCTGGTGGGCGAGCGGACGGCGGAGCAGATCAAGATCGAGATTGGGTCGGCGTATCCGCTGGAGAAGCCGCTGACGCTGGAAGTAAAGGGGCGGAATTTAATTGAGGGCGTGCCGCGGACGGTGACGATTGATGACAGCGAGATTCGCGAGGCGCTGTCGGAATGTATTTCGACGATTTTGAATGCGATTCGGGTGGCGCTGGAAAGAACGCCGCCGGAATTGTCGGCGGACATCAGCGACCGCGGGATTGTGCTGACGGGCGGCGGGGCGTTGATTAAAAATTTGGACAAGCGGATTCGCGAGGAGACCGGGTTGCCGGTTTCGATCGCGGATGATCCGTTGGCGTCAGTCGTTTTGGGGACCGGGAAGATGCTTAGCGACTTCCGGTTGTTGCGGCTGGTTTCGATCGACTAAGGCGGAGGGGCGGGGATTTGGTGGTCGTGCTGCAGGGCGTGTCGCACCTCCGGCGCTCTGGTGATTTTTGGGCTCGGTACCCCGGCCCTTACGGGCCGGGCTAACCTCTGCCGCGCCGCCGGCGCTGGGTGTCGACGTTTCGCTTGCGGGTGGGATCACAGATTTACCACCGGGGGCACAGAGAACGCGGAGACGGGTGTCGCGCCTCCGGTGCTCTCGGGATTTTGGGGAATTGGTTTCCCGGCCCTTACGGGCCGGGCTAACCTATGCCGCGCCTCCGGCGCCGGGTATCGAAACCTAGGAAGTTTTAGCCATGATTGATCTGATTTTCCGCCGACCCATTTTCCTGCTGGCCATTGTGGTGATGGCGCAGGTGATGCTGCTCGCTTACCAGATTAAGGGCGATCACGATGTGCGGTTGATCCGGTACTGGGCGGTGGCGCTGATTACGCCGATCGAGCGGGTGGGAACCTGGAGCACGTCGAAGGTGGGCGGGGCGTGGAGCGGGTACGTCGGACTGCATAACGCGCGTTCGGAAAATAACAACATGCACGCGGAGCTGGACGAGCTGCGGATCCGGAATCGCGAATTGGAAAGCCGGGCGGCGGAAGCGGGGCGGCTGGAAGCGATTTTGAAATTCCGCGACGAGCATCCGGAAGCGCAGATGCTGGCGGCGCAGGTGATCGGGTCGAGCGCGGATCCGACTTCGCATACGCTTTTTATAAACCGCGGCGACCGGGACCGGTTGCGGGTGAACCTGAGCGTGATCACGTCGGAAGGAATCGTGGGGAAAATTGTCGAGGTGCTGCCGAACACTTCGCAGGTTTTGCTAATCAACGACAAGGACAGCGGAGTGGGCGCGATGTTTGCGGGATCGCGGACGCACGGGGTGGTGAAAGGCAGCGGGGACCCCGAGCCGCACATGGAATACGTGGTGAACGACGAGAAAGTGACGCCGGGCGAGGCGATTGTGACCTCGGGCGAGGATCACATTTTTCCCAAGGACCTGCCGATTGGGACCGTGCTGGCGGCGAATCCAGGAAATCCGTTTCAGATTATTCGAGTGCAGACGGCGGCGCGGTTGGACCGGCTGGAAGACGTGATCGTGCTGCTGGGCCAGCAACAATTGACGCCTTTGAAATCCGCTGCCACGGCGGATGCGAATCCAAGCGCGCCGGAAAAATCGACGGCTGCTCCTCAAAATTGATATGAGCTCCGATTACATGCTGAACATGAGCGAGCACTCCGACCGCAACATCGAAGTGCACAAGTTCTACAACGGGGCGATTTTTGCGGTGTGCGTGCTGGCGCTGGTGTTTCAGGCGTTTTTGCACAAGTACGGGCGGTGGTCGGAGCTGATCGACCTGCCGCTATTGGTGACGATTTATTTTGGATTCAGCCGGCGGAATCCGATCAGCGGAATGTTTCTGGGCGGAGTGATCGGCATCGCGCAGGATGCGCTGAGCCACGACAATCCGATCGGGATGTACGGGATCGCGAAGACGATTGTGGGCTACACGGCGTCTTCGATCGGCGGACGGATCGATACGGAGCATCCGGTGAGCCGGTTTGGATTGATTTTCGTGTTTTTTCATTTTCACCAGGCGATATTGGTGATCACGCAGCGGGTGCTGCTGAATCATTCGGCGCGTTTTTTTTCGTGGCAACAGCTGGTCGATTCGCTGGTGACCGCCGCATTTGGCGTGCTGCTTTTCGCGCTGCTCGATCGACTGCGCCGGTCATCGTAAGTCTTCCGTTTACCCAACTGCTGATACACTCCTTCCCGCCAAGCTGAGTTTTTCGCCGATCGTGATGCAAAACGACCTGGTGCGGGGCGGAGACCATTATCTGACCTATGCTGCTTAACATCGTTGCGCCGGTTGCGGTTGTGCTGGTGGCGCTGCTGATTTGCGTGGCGTGCATCGTCCGAATACGCAGCCTGCGGCGCAAGAATTATGGAAAGTGGCGTCGCGTGGGCGAAATAATCGCTCTTTCGATTGTGGTTTTTCTCGCGGCAGCCATTGGAGGCGGGGCTGCGTTCAATGCGGTGGCCGGCCAATATTTTTTCTCGCGCCGTACGGCTCCGGGAAAACTTTACGATGTTAGCGGATACAAAATGCATTTGTACTGCACGGGCGAAGGTTCGCCGACGGTGGTGCTGGATGCGGGGCTGGGCAACGATTCATTGATTTGGGCCAACGTGCAGCCCGAACTTTCTAAGATCACGCAAGTTTGTTCGTACGATCGCGCCGGATTTGGTTGGAGCGAGGCGCGGCCTGAGCCGCGCGACGCCCGGCGGCTCAACGACGAACTGCACGGGCTGCTGAGCGCGGCCGGTGTTACAGGGCCTATCATTCTGATGGGACATTCGATTTCGGGTTTGTACCTGCGCGATTACGCCACTCGCTATCCGCGGAATTTGTCGGGTCTGGTGTTTGTCGACGGCTCGACACCGCTACAGGACGAGCGCTTTCCGGCGGAAATTCAGCTGATGGAAAAACAAGAAAGTGCCGAGCTGGCCAAGCTGGAATGGCTTTCGGTTTTGGGGCTGCGCCGCGCAATGGGCGGCTGCGCGCCAGAAGAGGGTTTCAACAAGAGCGCGGCGAAGATGATTGCCGAAGATCAGTGCCGCACTTCGGTGCTGGCGGCTGCGGCGCAGGAGCTCAGCAGCATTCAGCAGTCTGGCGACGAGACGATACATACCGGCCCATTCGGCGATCTGCCGATTTTGATTTTCTCCCAGGACCTTGAGCAGCCTGCCACTCCGGGCATTTCCGCGGAAGCGGGAAAGTCGGTCAGCAAGACCTGGAACGAAATGCAGGAAGACCTGAAGAAACTCTCGACGCGCAGCCGGTGAATTATCGCGAAGGGCAGCAGCCATTACGTGCAGATCGATCGGGTGAGTTTGCTGAACGGCGAAGTGATCACGTTTATCAAGCAGATTCGCGGCGAGATGCCGGAGCCCACGGACTACGGCACGACGAAAGTCGAATAGCTCGGCTGGGCCGGGGAGGCTGCGCGAAAGTCTTGGAGGCTTGGTGGTACTGGTCAAACACGGCGACAAGCCACCAAACTTCCAAGCCAGGCGGATCGCGTTCGTAGGCCACTGACGTTTGTTAAAACCAAAAGTTGCCGAGAATAGTCTAAGAGGAGCGGCTATTGGGCCGGCTCAAAATTATTTTTTCAGGAGCAGATACGCATGTTCGCAGTGACTGGAATTACGGGGAATGTGGGCGGGCAGGTGGCGCGGAATCTGTTGGCGGCGAAAATCCCGGTGCGGGCGGTGGTGCGCGACACGGGCAAGGGAGCGGAATGGAAGGAGTGCGGGTGCGAGGTTGCGAAGGCCGATATTAATGATGCGGCGGCGCTGACCGCGGCGTTTCGCGGGGCGGAAGCGGTTTTTGTGATGGTGCCGCCGAGTTTCGATCCGTCGCCGGATTTTCGGGAGGCGCGGGCGATTGGCGCGACGTTGCGGACCGCGATCGATGGGGCGCGGCCGGGGCGGGTGGTTTATTTGTCGACGATCGGGGCGCAGGCGGAAAAGCCGAATTTGCTGACGCAGCACGGAATGATTGAGAAGGCGCTGGGGGACGCGGCGGTGCCCATAACTTTTTTGCGGCCGGGCTGGTTCATGGAGAATTGCAGTTGGGACGTGGGGCCGGCGATGGATCGAGGAGTGATTCCGAGTTTCCTGCAGCCGCTGGATAAGCTGGTGCCGATGGTGGCGACGGCGGACATTGGGCGGGTGGCGGCGGAATTGATGCAGGAAACGTGGAAGGGGCGGCGGGTGGTGGAATTGGAAGGGCCGCGGCGGATTACGCCGAATGAGATTGCGGCTACGTTTGGGGAGTTGCTGGGAAAGCCGGTGAAGATGGAGATTGTGCCGCGGGAGAGTTGGGAGGAATTGTTTCGGTCGCAGGGGATGAAAAATCCAGAGCCGCGGGTGCGGATGCTGGATGGATTTAATGAGGGGTGGATTGAGTTTGAGGGTGGGGCGCGAAACGGGAAGGTGGAGTTGAGGGAGGTTTTGCAGGGGCTGATCGCGGGGGCGGCAAGATCCTAGTGGCTCTGCGTCTGGCTCGTGGCGGAGCCTGTGTTGAGATTGATCGCGCAGGCCGGCGTGCCGCGCCTCCGGTGCTCTTCGTTTGTTTTCGTTTTGTTTCCCGGACCTTACGGTCCGGGCTAACTTATGCCGCGCCTCCGGCGCTGGGCGGAGGAGGCTTCGCGAGAGTTTGCGAAGCGTGGTAATGCTGGTCAAAGGCGGCGGCAAGCCGCCACACTCCAAAGGTTCTTGTTGGATTCTTGGCCGAAACTCCACAAGCCGCGTGTTGAACGCTCTCTACCAAAGGCCAATTCCGGATAGGACGGGGTTTCGCTGTTCTTTCGGCATTATCGGAATGGACATGGCGGCTTGCTCGTCCTAGTACGGAGTGTTAATTTTGATACTCCTATATTGTCCGGTGTCTTAGCTGGATTGGCGCATGTGGGTGCGGTTTAGGCCCGTGCAGGAGTGGGAGTCCGTTGGGTTCATGGAATATTAACGACCAGAGAATTCCGCAGGAACGGCTGGCTCTGGTTTCGTATTTGTCGGTTGGCCTCGTCGTGCTGTTGATGGTGGGGTTCTGGAAGCTGCAGGTGGTGCAGTCGGGGCATTTTCTCGATCTGGCCGAAAAGAACCGGGTCCGTTCGATTCCGATAATTGCGCCGCGCGGGCCGATGCTGGACCGCGAAGGCCGCGTGCTGGTCGATAGCTATCCTTCCTTCAGTATTCTGCTGCTACGCGACGATCCCAAAGGATTGGAAAAAACGCTGCCGCAGATTGAAGACGGTTTGGGAATCAGCGACGAAGATCTGCGCCAGGAATTGGACGCGGCGAAGTTCGAACCGAAATTCCAGCCGGTGGTAATCAAGCCCGCAGCGAGCCAAGCCGACATTGCTTTTGTGGAATCGCATCGCGCGGATCTGCCTCTTCTGGAATTGCTGATGGTGCAGCGCCGGCGCTACCAGAATGGGGAAATGCTGGCGAACACGATCGGGTATGTCGGCGAAGTATCCGAACAGCAGATGGACGACAGCGACGGTCATTACCGGCCGGGCGATATCGTAGGGAAGGCGGGCCTGGAACGCGAATACAACGATCAACTGGAAGGCACCGACGGCATGCGCCGGGTGGTGGTGAACAGCGTGGGCAAAGTGATGCGCACGCTGGACAACGTGGAAGCAGTGCCGGGACGGCCGATTCAGTTGACGATCGATTACGATCTGCAAGCGATTGCGGAAGCGGACATGGTCAACAAAATCGGGGCGGTGGTGGCGATGGATGCGCGTACCGGCGAGATCCTGGCGATGGTCAGCCGGCCGACCTTTGACCCCAACGATTTTGCGGTGCGCATACCGAAGGCGGAATGGCAGAAATTAAATGGGGATAAAGAAACGCCGCTGCTGAACCGCGCGATACAAGCGCAACTGGCGCCCGGATCGGTTTTTAAAATCGTGATGGCGGCGGCGATGGTGGATTCGAAGGCCATTCCGGAATCGTACGGCGTGTTCTGCCCGGGCCATGCGAATTTCTATGGCCGCGAATTTCACTGCTGGCGGCCGCAGGGCCACGGCGAAGTGGAATTGCACAAAGCGCTGGTGGATTCCTGCGACATCTTTTTTTATAACGTGGGCAAACTGCTGGGCATCGACAAGATCGCGTATTACGGCGCGGGGCTGGGGCTGGGAAAACGGACCGGCGTCGATTTGCCGAGCGAAGAATCGGGGCTGATGCCATCGGAAGAATGGGTGCAGCGGGTGTACCACCGCAAGTGGTATGCGGGTGAAACGATATCGGTGGCGGTGGGACAGGGCGCGGTAACCGTGACGCCGATTCAACTGGCGCGGATGGCCGCCGGGGTGGCGAGCGGCGGAAATTTGGTGCAGCCGCATTTGCTGAAAGGATTTTTGAACGCGAAGACGGATCATTTTCCGCTGAGCGATGAAGCGGTGGAGCAGGTGACGCAGGGACTGTTCGGGGTGGTGAATGAACCGGGCGGGACGGGCTATCACCTGCGGCTGCAGAACATCGACTTCTGCGGAAAATCGGGGACGGCGCAGTTGATGAGCTACGACGCGTCGAACCGGTTGGGCACGAAAAAAATGGATGGATGGTTTGTGGGCTTTGCGCCGCGGAAGAATCCGGACATTGTGGTGGCGGCGATTGTGCAGGATACGGTGGAGCACGGCGGCGAAGCGGCGGGGCCGGTGGTGCATGACATCGTGAAAATGTTCTACGACAAGCGGACCTCGAAGACGCAGCAGCAGGCGACGACGGCGGCGCCGGCGCAACCGGATTCGGGCGGGAGCGTTTCCAGTTCGCTAACGCCGACGCGCGCCAACGCGCCGCTGGTGGCGGCGGTGGGAGGTCAACGCCCATGAGCGACCGGCCGCAGATTAAAGATTTCGACTGGACGCTGCTGGCGATTGTGGCCGCGATCAATCTGCTGGGGCTGCTGGAGATTTATTCTTCGACGCACGCCAGCGCGATGAGCGGGATGCACTGGAAGCAGCTGATCTGGCTGGGCGTGGCCGTGGTGGTGATGTTCATCATGTCGCAGATCGATTACCACACGCTGCTGGACCAGGCGCCGATCCTTTATATCGCGGGGGTGGCGGGACTGCTGGTGGTGGCGGTGATCGGGTATTCGCGGCTGGGGGCGAAGCGCTGGATTTCGCTGGGGGGCGGGTTCAACCTGCAGGTGTCAGAATTGATGAAGTTGATTATAATCATAGTACTGGCCAGGTATTTCAGCGAAGTGCGGACCGACAAGTTGACGCTGACGGATATCTGCAAGGTTAGTGTTTTGACGTTGATTCCGGTGGCGCTGATTTTGAAGCAGCCGGACCTGGGAACGGCGATGGTTCTGGTGCCGGTGCTGCTGGTGGGGATGTTCCTGGCCGGGATTGAATGGAAACATTTGGCGGTAGGTTTGGTATTAATTGCCCTGCTGATTCCGGTGGCCTGGAACATGCGGCACCACCTGAAGCCATACCAGCAGCAGCGGATTGAGACCTTCCTGCATCCGGAAGAAGATCAACGCGGAGCGGGCTACCAGATTCTGCAGTCGGAAATAGCAGTGGGGTCCGGCGGTTTTTGGGGCAAGGGTTTTGGCAAAGGCAGCCAGAACCAGCTGGGATTCGTGCCGGTGCGGTATTCGGACTTCATCCTGGCGGCGCTGGCTGAGGAACAAGGATTTATTGGCGTGTGTGTGGTATTACTGTTGTATCTTGGGTTGATTCTGCGGCTGGTAGATAACGCGCAGAAAGCGAAAGATCGGGCCGGAATGTATGTGGTGATGGGAGTAGCTGCAATCCTGGGCTTCCACGTTCTGGTGAATGCTTCCATGGTGATAGGCTACATGCCGGTCACTGGCATTCCTTTGCCGCTGATGAGCTATGGAGGCTCATCGATAGCTTTTGTGTTTTTGGCATTGGGCATGGTAATGAATGTACGGCTGCGGCGATTCGTGAACTGAAGCCGCAAAATATTCGAACTTCGTTGTTCGCTGTGAGATTTAGAAAGACCCGTCCTGCGGATACGCCCGGCGGCACTCAATATTTGATTCAGGTCAGCATCGGATGAGGAAAGCCAACAAACAATTTCAAGAGTCTTTCCTGGGCAGCCCACTGGGGCGAGCAATAGGCATCGCCTTGCCCCACTCCGGTCAAGCGCGCGCGAATTGGCGCGCCGCTGCGCTCCGATGCGCCTTTAGGAGTTTTCATGTCGAAGGAAATGGTAATTTCGGCGAACCCGCACGAGACGCGGGTAGCCATTCTGGAAGAAGGACAGCTGTGTGAGTATTACGTTGAGCGGGATAAAGAATTTGCGTTAGTCGGAAGCATCTACAAAGGCAAAGTGACGCGCGTGCTGCCTGGCATGCAGTCGGCCTTTGTGGAGATTGGCCTCGATAGCGACGCCTTCCTGTACGTCAGCGACTTCCTGGAAGAAATTGAAGGGCTGGACCATGTGGAGACGACGCCCGATCCGTCGAAGACTGCGGCGGCGCCTGGCAATGGCGGAGCTGCGGCGCCGGGGCTGAGCGTGCCGGTGGCGGGGTCGGAGAGTTTGCCGGAAGGCGAAATTCTGAGCGCGATGGAAGGCGAGAACTTCGGCGGTTCTGGCGGAGGCGCTGGTGGTGAAGCCGGCGGCAATGCCGGGAATGTGGCGCCGGTACAAACTTCCACGCCATCATTTAATCGTCCACCGCAGTCGGGGCAGCGCAGTGGCGGCAGCGGCGGCGGATATCAGGGACGGTCGTCGGGCGGCGGTGGAGATCGCGGCGGACGGAACCGGTTTGGCGGACGTGGCGGGCGCAATCGCCAGGGTGGACGCGGCGGAGATCGCGGCGGACGCAGTGGCGGCGACCAGCGATTTGGGCGGGAACTTCCCTCTTCGAAGTACGCGCCGTCATCGTCATCCTCGTCGGGATATCCTGCGGACAATTTGGGTGCAGAACAGGCCGGACCGGAAGGTCACATTTCGATGGTGCTGCCAGGCGAGTCGCTGGCGAAATTCCGGGACCGTCCGGCCGGGGCGGAGCAGGCGCGGTCCGGTGCGGAATTTGGCGGCGAGCCGGTGAGCTACAGCGGCGCGGAGTCGGCAACGTCGCCGTTGCACGAAATCGTCGAACCGCAGAACCCGGCGTTGGATGCGCCGGCAGGGCCGAGCGACCGCGAGGCGGCGCTGCTGGCATCGTTTGGATCGTTCGAAGCGCCGGACGCGCGGCCAGCCGCGGCTCCGCGGGAGCATCGCGAAGATCGCGAGCGCGGAAGGTTTGGAAGAGGGGGATCGCGGGGATCGTCGCGGTCGTCGCAGGGACGCGGCGGATTTTCGTCGGGCGGATATTCTTCAGGCGGGCAGTCTTCCGGTGGACATTCCGCGGGTAGTTCCGCGGGCGGCGGATTTTCTTCTGGGATTGAGCCGCTGCCGGGCGAATCGCTATCGAAATGGAAGGCGCATCAGCATTTGCCGCCGGAGCCGCCGTCGGATAACGCGCCGGTGCCGGAGGCGGTGCAGTTTGCGTCGTTGTCGCCGTTGATGCCGCCGGGGCCGGAAGTGGATTCGGCAGATATTTCGGTGGCTTCGCACATTGACGAAAGGCACGTTTTCAGCGAGGAGGTTACATCGGCGCACGAATCCGCGAGTGAACGCGCGGAGACGGATGGAGAACGGGAAAGCAGCGAAACGCATATGTTTCGCGCGGCGCCGCTGGATTCCGTGGTGGAGCGGCACGAATCGGCGAGCGAACGGACCGAGACGGGCGAGCCGGGACGGCAGGCACACGAGGTACACGCCCACGACGATCTGAGCGAGGAAGAAGTGACGGCGCTGGCGGAACACATCGCGGACGCGCAGGACGATCTGGCAGCGCGCGATGCGCAGGAACGCGTATTCGCCGCGGCCGATGCGGCGGCGGAAGCGGAGAGCGACGAAGGCGAACTGGAAGAAGAGGAAGCGGCGGCGGAAGAAGAAGGAATGATCGCGCATCCGGAGCTGGAGACGGCGGGCGAACTGGCCGAGGAGCAGGCGCACGAACACGCCGATGAACATGAACACGAGCATGAGCATGAGCACGAGCATGATCATGAGCATGAGCACCTGGAGGCTCACGAGTCCGAAGGCGATTCGCCGGAGTTGAATGCGGTGGAGCAGGAATCGCTGAGCGCCGACGCGGGCGCGGGAGAAGATGCGATTCCGCTGACGGAAGACGGAACGCTTCTTTCTGGGGAAGGCGGGGCCGCGGCGCAACCGGCGCAGCCCTTTCAGGCGCGGGTGCGGAACGATTTTCGTTCGCGGATGCAGAACCCGGCGCGACGCGGTGGACGCGATCGGGGCGGACGGCGGGACGATCGAGGGGGACGGCGGCCGCATCAGGGCCACAGTGGTCACAGCGCCGGGCATCACCGGCCGTCAGCGCCACGACGCACGCAACTGATCGCGGACATGCTGAAGCAGGGGCAGGAAATCATCGTGCAGATTGCCAAGGAACCGCTGGGCAAGAAGGGCGCGCGGATTACCAGCCACGTGGCTTTGCCTGGGCGTTTTTTGGTTTACATGCCGACGCTGGATCACAACGGCGTTTCGCGGAAGATTGCGTCGGCCGAAGAGCGTTCGCGTTTGCGGCATCTGGTGAATGACGCCAAGGGCACGGCGGGCGGCGGGTTCATCGTGCGGACCGCGGCGTCGACGGCGGATCCGGCGGAAGTTCGCGCGGACGTGGAATTCCTGACGCGGACCTGGGCGGAGATCAAGGCGCGGTCGGATCAGAAGAAAGCGCCGGCGCTGGTGCATCGCGATTTGAATCTGGTGCAGCGCATTTTGCGCGATTACATCACGCCGGATTTTGGCGCGATCTGGGTGGACACCGAAGAGGAATACACCAAGGTCGTGGACTTCATGAGCCGGTTTCAGCCGCAGCTGGTCGGGCGGGTGAAGCTGTACACCAAAGACACTCCGGTGTTCGAGGAATTCGGGATTCAGCAGGAAATCGACAAGGGCTTGCGGCCGAAGGTCTGGCTGAAATCCGGGGGGTACATCGTGATCAATCACACCGAGGCGCTGGTGGCGATTGACGTGAACACCGGGAAATTCGTGGGCAAAGGGTCGAACCGGCTGGAAGACACCATCGTGCGCACCAACATGGAAGCGTGCAAGGAAATCGTGCGGCAGATGCGGCTGCGGGATTTGGGCGGCATCATCATCATCGATTTCATCGACATGGAAGAGCGGCGGAACCGGGACAAGGTGATGGCGATTCTGGAAGACGCTTTGCGGGCGGACCGGGCGCCGTCGAAGGTGCTGCGGTTCAACGAGTTTGGTTTGGTGGCGATTACGCGCAAGCGGACCAAGCAGGCTTTGGAGCGCACGCTGTGCCAGCCGTGCCCGTATTGCACCGGGTCGGGGATGGTGAAGTCGATTCCGACTTTGTGCTACGAGATACAGACTGAGGCGCGGAAGATGGCTCCGGATTTGACCGCAGGCAGCGTTACTTTGCGAGTACATCCGGAAATTTCGAAGGCGTTGAAGACGCGGGAATCGTCGTTGATCGAAGAGCTGGAAAACTGGACCAAGAAGAGCATTATTATCCAGGCGGATCCGACGCTGCATTGGGAACAGTACGACATTTACTAGCAGAATCTGAGCGACGCGAAACCGGGTGAGGCGAGATACTGGCCTCACCCGGTTTATTTTTACACCGGAGACATTTTCAGTTCGTCGCACTTGCCGCGACTTGCCGGCGCGCAATCGAAAGTTACACGCTCGACGTTCTAGGCAAGAGCGCATTCAGAAGTAAGGAGTGGCTACACGCTGCTGACGCTCGACGCGCGCCGGTATAAAACCGCGTTTCCCCGCCTCACGATCATCAACGTTTAGGCTGCAACTTCGTCAGCTCAACGCGCCGCACGCGGGAGCATCGGTGTGAGATGACGGAAGGCGTGCCGCACCTCCGGCGCTCGATGCATTTTTGCGATGCGCACCCGGCCCTTCCGGGCCGGGCTAAATTGTGCCGCGCCTACGGCGCTGGGATTGCGTTGCGGTCTTACGTATATAGCCGAGTCGCAATTAACTGGAACTCTTGAACGTTGAAATTCCGCGTATTTACGATCGGCCGCAAGTAAATTATCAATTAGCCGCTGAATCTTTCTTCTTTGAAGGGGTCGCCGTAGAGGTTGTAGCCGTTTTGCTCCCAGAAACCCGGTTCGTCGTGGTCCATGAATTCTAGGCCGCGGACCCACTTTACGCTTTTCCAGGCGTAGAGATTGGGGACGACTAAGCGCAGCGGGTAGCCGTGATCGGCGGAGAGGGGTTCGCCATGGTGTTTGAGGGCGAAGAGGGTGGTGGGACGGAGGAGGTCGGCGAGCGGGACGTTGGAGGTGTAGCCGTGCTCTGCTTCGACCATGACGTGGGTGGCGGCGGGGCGGACGCGGATGAGTTTCAGGAGATCCGAGAAGAGGACGCCTTCCCAGCGGACGTCGAAGCGGCTCCAGCGGGTGACGCAGTGCATGTCGGCGGTGACTTGAGTCATGGGGAGGTGCGAAAATT
>Ga0302177_10001327_pt1 | contig 17962 bp, 14 predicted proteins | sample I_Palsa_E1_2_FD_198780 | JGI IMG/M metagenome (GOLD analysis project Ga0302177, IMG submission 198780) | Peat permafrost microbial communities from Stordalen Mire near Abisko, Sweden - I_Palsa_E1_2 | ecosystem: Environmental > Terrestrial > Soil > Palsa > Peat permafrost | place: Sweden... | reverse complement strand
TCTTGACGACCTTGCCTTCGGGAACGCGCTGGAAGAACAGCCGCGGGCCCGCACCTGAGGGATCAGTGCATGCGGACGCTGAACCCTGATGCTCAGGCGGCAGCGCGCGACCGGAATCGTCCCAGGTAGCAAACCCCTCCGGTGGCGGCGGTACGACGTACCCCAGCACCTCGCACCAGAAACGGGCGACGCGCTCAGGTTCCGCGCAGTCGAAGGTGACCTGGATCTGCCTGACCGACGCCATCGGTCCACCATAGAGGCGCGACCCAGCCGTCGCCGCGCGGGTCGCGGTCCCGCGTGACATGGGATGGTGACCCGCTCGGGGCCGGGTTCACCGAGGGCTGAGGAAGAACCACGAAACCTGCCAGGAACGCGCCCGCCGCAGCCCCGTTGCTCCCCCTGGAAGGGGTCCCAGAAACGGGCTTGTCGCTCATAGCAGCCGTTCTACTTACGCACTGTGTCCACGGTGACGTGCAGGTCCGCCGCGATGCGGGCGCTGGCCCGGCAGCGGGCGGCGGCCAGCACGATCTGCGCCCGCAGCCAGTCTCGGTAGGCTGTCCTGCCCCCGCGGGCACGTTTCTTTAAGGTCTTGCGCTTGGCCGCAGTCAGCGTGACCGGCACCGCGCGATGCAGCAGCATGCCGCCTCCGGGTACATCACGTGTACATGATCTGCCCCCGGGCCGGTGATCATAACCGGCCGCAGCAATCCCGCGCGGCACAATAAGGCGCATGGCCGCGATCCCGCAATCCACCCGCAGCTCGATCACCTTGCGGCTGCTGGATCACGCCGAACAGCACTGGCCACAGCTCAAGAAGGTCACCGTCACCTACCGCGGCGCCTTCGGCTACATCACCGGCGTGCTCCGCGACGGCCAGCAGATCCCCCTATGCTGCCTGCGCTACGGCGGCTCGGCTCACTCTTTCGGCTTCGCGATCTACTCCGCCGCCGCCGGATGATCGCCAGGCGGCGGGCAGCGTTCTTGTCCAGTTCCTCGTCTGTCACAAGGGTCTCCTTTAGGTGATCAGAGACCCCAGATGTCAAACGATGTCCGTCAGTTTAGACTTACATGTAACTCATACGTAACTGGTTTCAGGCCGGACAAGCACTCACACGATATCGTGATGGCCGTTGAACGTGCGGCGTCCGGCACCAAGGCCTCGGCCTCGGAGGCGATAGCGCCGCCTGGGCCTGAGTACGAGCGGGAGCCAAATGCGATGATCGCCGCCGTCGTGGGGCTTAAGGGTGACCTCGTCGGAAAGCGCTTCGCGATCGGTAGCCGGCCGATCACCTTCGGTCGCGATGACGAGAACGACGTGATTCTCACCACCTCGTTGGCGTCGCGCATCCATGCTGAACTGCGCCCCGAAGCTGGGCGCTATGTCCTGTATGACCGAGGCAGCAGCAACGGCACCTGGGTCAACGGCGCGTCGATAACCGAGCGCCAGCTCCAGCCAGGCGACCTGATCACGATCGGGGACGGGGTCTTCCGTTTCGAGGCCGCCGACATGCGGTCTACCGTGCTGACGGGCTCCCCCCGGACTGGCGGCCGGGCGGCTAACGCGGCGCCTGAATCCGTGCTGCGCGTCACCGTGACCGGCGGCGGGCCCGTCGGCCTCAGCTTCGCACTCCTGCTCGAGCACCTGATGGGGCCTCGGGCGGCCATCAAGATCTATGAGAGCCGCTGGATGCGCGATGCGGACAGGATCGTATGGAAGGGTCCTGACCAGGGCAACTTCCGCCGCCAGCAGGTTGTGACTCTACAGAGCCGCCAGTACCTCAAGCTACCGCCCGAGGTTCAGGAGCGCCTGTTCGTCCCCGGCGCTTACACCGAGATGTGGCCCAAGGGCCCCGATTCGATCGAGGATCTCGGGCCGCGCAATGTACGGATCGCCTACGTCGAAGATCAGCTGCTTGCCATCGCCGACGGCAAGCACGACAACATCCAGCTCATGCCCGAGCTTTTCGATCCGGCTTCTGCCGAAGATGATCTTGCCGGACAGCGCGTGCTCGCCATCTGCGAAGGCGGCCGCTCGCGCACGCTCGAGCACTTCGCCGCCAAGTTCGGCGCCGCGGACTCGTCCATGTACGGGCTCGATGGCAAGCAGGTCCAGGATATGGTTCTCGGCCTGCGGGTGAAGTCCGAGCTTCCCGACCCCATGGCCGTACTGCTGACCGTGGCCCAGAACCGATTCCTGCTGAACTCGTTGCGCGGCGAAGGCTTCCTGAACATGCGGCTGACCGATCTGGAGGCTAAGGAAGCCGTCGGGATCGACCCGGTCAGGCAGGTATTCACGGAGTGCCTGCAGGCCGGGCCCTGCCTGATGGAAAGGAACGCGGGTAACGAATTCTACTGTGCCATTCATCACGCGCTCTTTCTGCCAGCCCTGCTGAAGGGATCGGCCTTCTGGATGCGGGTAGAGGAAGGACTGCGGCTGTTCGGCGTACCGCCGGAGAACCTGACCGCAGTCACGGCCTTCCGGCTGGATATGGTGCAGCGGCCGCGTTTCACGGTCCAGTTGCATCCGAGGACGGCGGGCACGCCAGGGACGTTCGGCTTCCTGCTCGGCGACGCGGCGAACGCGATCCATTTCTGGCCGGGGCGCGGACTCAATAGCGGGCTGGCCTCGGCCATCTCGCTCGCGCGGTGCCTGGCAGCGCCACGGCGCGGTACTTCCCTGCGGGACGCGGACTTCGTGCGTCACGAGGCGGTGATGGCCATGCTGCAGTACCGGCATAAGGGCCGTGCCTGGCGGCAGATGGTGACGACAGACGAGCAGGGGAACGCGCGGGCGATCAAAGACCTAGTGGCTCGCGGAATCGCCGAGGGCGATCTGATCGACCTTGATAAGGAAGCAGACCTCAGCGCGCTGATGCAGCTGCTGATCCAGATCCGGGGCCGCCTGGAGCCGCGCATCGACGGCTTGCCTGATGACGCGACGCTGCGAGCCCACTTGGAGCCGCTGACCGGTCAGCTCCTGCACACGCTGCTGGTGAGCGAGCCTTGGGACACCGTGAACGTCGGCGGCGAGGAAGTCGATGTCGAGTGGCTCTTCGATGCGCTCCAGAGTGCGCAGGCCCGAGCGGCGCCAGGTCGCGGATAAGACCACCTCAGTCCCCTGACGGGAGCGGCAACGAGTGAGCGAGCGCAGCAGCAAGCGGACGGCGGCATTTTGGTGAGGTTGCGGCTGACCATCACCGGGCTCATAGAACGTCTGCCTGGAGATCGGATAGCTGCGGCCGGTCTCGGCCACGGTCAGGCCGTGCCTGCCGGGGCACATCAGGATTTCCAGCCACTGCCCGGTCAGCGTGATCACCCTCAACGGCACAAGTCATGATCAATACCAGAAGGTGTCAGCCATGTCTCCGGAACACTCCGTCAGCCATGTCCCCGGACCGCACACGTGCCAGGGTCTCGGGGAAGCTGGTCAAAATTCGGTTGCCGCGCATCCGCCGCTATCGCGGCCCACAGACATCCGCGCCGAACGGGGGCTCGGGCGCGGGGCTGCCGGTGCCCGGTAACCGCTCGGCTGGCGACGGTCGGTGATGTTGCGGGAGCCTGCTGGTCTGTACGGCCGTGCGGTGGGCGATGGGGTGGGTGTACTGCGCTAAAGGCGAGGATCTCTCGACCCTGTGTGCTGTCAGGCAGCCGCCAGGTAGCGGACAGGCACGGCTGCCCCGCCTCGCCGACCGCACGGTGAGCTGGCCTCCAGCGGCGTCCCAGGTCAGCGGCCGGCACGACCTCGGTCTCGGCCCACGCCGCCACATGCGGGCGGCCCGCCCGCTGGCCCACGTCCTCGCCAGGTCACCGTAGTGCGTGACCTGGGACGGGGGCTGCCGCTGACAGCCGGCGAACACCCCAGGACGCGGCCGAATGAGATAAGGAACGTGACTACGACCGGGCCGGGGCGGGAGATGGATCCGGTCAGCCCAGAGTAACGGTGCCGACGGGGCCGCACCGAGTCTGCAGCTCAGGACGAGTCCTTGTAGAACGTTTCGCCGCATGGGACAATCTCGCCACTCGCTCGGAGACGTCCGGCCCAGGTGACCCAGTCATTACTGATTGCCCGGCGGTACCGTCCGGATCGCCTCCTCGCGTGTTCCATAATTCACCGGAGGGGAGCGGTCAGGCGCATAGCAACGCAGGTCGCGCAGGTCGCAACGCAGCGCGTTTCCTCATCAATGCGCACGCGGAATCTTGCGGCACGCCGGGGAACACTTGCAGCGCTAACGCATGCCACGCTCGAACCAGCATCGAATCGCGTTTCTCAGGGGTCTGAGAATCGGAGCGGGAATGACGAAGGACGAGCCGGGCGCCCGGGCGCCGGAGGCTGCGCCGGCGGCCAAGCCGGTGACGGTTCAGATGCGTTCGCCAGCGGCCGTCGGTGGCGGCGATCTAACCGAGGAGTTGCTGAACTCGGACTGGTGGACCGACGCAATGGTCCAGGCGGCCGGCATCCCGATTGTTGACGTGCCGTTCGTCTCGGTCGGCGGCGGAATCGGCTCGTTCGTGACCGTCGACTACCTGCGGATCGCCAGCGTGCCGCCCGACCGCATGCGGGTGCTGTCGAACATTGAGTTCCCCTGGAAGACCTACGAGTACCTCACCCGCGTTTCGCAGATTCCGCGCGGTGAGCGGATCCGATCGGACTCGGCATCCCGGCCCGACAACATCTGGGGCTTCCCGTCCTATGCGCTCGCCGAGGCCGTCCGCGACAAGAGCCTGAAACCGCTCTGGCAGGTTCTGGTAGAGCCGATCTGGGCCGACTACTACACGCCCAAGGCGGGCCAGGTGTTTGCCGGGCTTGAGCGCGAGGCAAAGCGGATCGGTTTTCGGGAGATGCTGGTGACCGGCCAGGTCCGGATGGTGCGCCGCCGCCAGAGCGGCGGCTATTTCACGATACTCACCCCGCCGCCCGGCACGGAGCCGACGCGGCGGGTCGCCTACCGGTCCCAGTTCGTTCACGTCGCGGTCGGCTATCCAGGCTTGAGATTCCTCCCGGAGCTGCAGGCGTTCCGCACGCAGCATCAGGACTTCCATCACGTGGTCAGCGCCTATGAAGATCACGAGCATGTGTACGCCCTGGCGCGGACGAAGCATCTTGTCGTCATGCTTCGCGGCGGCGGCATTGTCGCCTCACGCGTGCTGCAGCGGCTGATGGACGACAGGGAGAGATTCGGCCTCTCCACCGAGATCGTGCACCTGTTCCGTACCTATGTGTCCGGGTCGCACGGGCCTAACGCGTGGAACCGGCGCAAGGGCGGGAACGGCTTCGCCTACCAGGGGTTCAATTACCCGAAGTCGGTCTGGGGAGGGCAGCTGAAGTCGCGCATGCGCAAGCTGGAGGGCGACGATCGCGCCACGGAATACAAGCTGATGGGCGGCACCAGCACGCCCTACCGCCGGCGCTGGCAGGCGCAGATGCGAGAGGGCCGGACGGGCGGCTGGTACCGCGCCATTGCCGGCACCGTTGAGGAGATGCGGCTGGAGAACGGGATGATCGCCAGCCGTGTCATGATCTCCGGGGGCCCGGTCGAGGTCGCCGCCGATTTCGTGATCGACTGCACCGGGCTGGAAGCCGACATTGCCGAGCACCGGTTGCTGGCCGACCTGCTCGAGCACTCCGGCGCCGGACGCAACCCGCTCGGGCGGCTCAACGTGGAACGCGACTTCGAACTGCGCGGCGCGGCCAGCGGACCAGGGGTCATCTACGCCTCGGGGGCCACCACCCTTGGCGGCTATTTCCCCGGCGTCGACACCTTCCTCGGCCTGCAGATCGCGGCTCAGGAGATCACAGACGACCTGGCGCGCCGCGGATTCTGCCGCCACATCGGGCCCGTCCGTTCCACTTCGCAATGGCTGCGCTGGGTCTTCAGCCGGCAACCCTAACCGCGGCCACCGCGCCGAGTCCGCCGACGACAGGAGCCAGCGACATGCTTCCCACCCTGGCCGGAAGGGTGCAGACCCGGGTAGCGTTGTTCGCCGTGATCGGCGGGCTTGTCACGTTGCTGATAGCCCCGGTGCTGCCGATCGCGGCACCGGTCGCCGACAAGTACCGGGACGCCTTCTTGGTGCTGGCGACGGTCACGGTGCTCGGGATCGGCTGGGAGTGCCTCTATCACCTGCTGATGCAGTGGCGCTGGGAGAAGGACTGGCCCACCCTGTTCGGCCTGGTGACGCTGGTGCCTGAGGGCTTGCTCGTCTGGCTGCTGCTGGAGGCGAAGGCGGTTCCCGGCATCGTGGGGACGGTGACCGCTCCCGCGTTCTGCATTCAGTTCCTGGCGGTGTGGCTGCCGGTGTGGCTTGTGGCCAACGGGCCGATGCGCGTGCCGTTCATCCGGTGGCGGTTCCGCGGGGAGAGGCTGATGTGATGGAGAACGCGCATCGGCCCGGGCTGTGGTCGGTCGCCGGTGATGGGGTGCTGGCACGCCAGGGAGATCTCGTCCTGCTCAGCAGCATCGGCGAGGGCGGGCTGCTCGACCTGCTGCTGGACTTGCAGGCCGAGATAGCCGAGGCTGGCGGCGACGGCCGCCGGTTCGCCGGCGCTGTCGAGGGCGTGCTCGAGAGCGACGGCGCCTGGAAGTCGGCCGGCGACCAGTCTGCGCCTGCCGTGCTAGCGTTCGGCCCGGCGCACGACGACCTGGCGGTGACGGCGAGCGGCACAGCGTGGGCGGAGATCACGACTGCGCACGGCGTGCAAATGTTCGCCGGGCAGCCGTGCATGCTGCTGCGGTGCCTACTCGGCGGGCCCGCTATCGCGGTTCGCGGCGGCCTCACCGCCGACCGGACCGGCAGGGCCGGCACCGACCGCTTCTCGCGGCTTGACAGCGGCACCGTCCGGGCAGGCGGGTTCTCGTATTACGCCGGCCAGCCGGCCGCCTATCCCGATCGTCCGGCCGCACCGGCCGAGACCAGCGTGGCCGCGCCTGCGCCGGAGGCAGTCAGGTCTGCCACCGAGGTGGCTGCGATCGCCCAGGGCCCGGGCGGGGCGCCCGAAGCCCCGGTCGCACCCGCGGAGGCCGAGGCCGCGCCTGCCGTGGAGCAGCCTGCTGAGGCCGAGCCGGCCACGCCGGCCGAGGCGGTCCAGGCAGCATCATCCTTCAGCGCGGTGCTGCTCATCGGCGGCAGGCCCGAACAGGTCGAAGCGCGGCCGCCGCTGCCGTCCGCCCAGGAGCAGAACGGGCCGGCCGCGGAAGCCGGCGCGCCGATTGTTATCGGCGTGTACTGCAAGAACGGCCACTTCGACGACCCGGATGCGCGGTATTGCGCGGTGTGCGGCATCTCGATGAATCAGCTGACCCTCGTCCCCCGGCCCGGCCCGCGTCCCCCGCTTGGCGTGCTTGTCCTCGACGAAGGCGCCGTCTTCCAGCTGGACGCCGACTACGTCATCGGCAGGGAGCCGGCGCTGGATGCCGCTGTTGCGTCCGGAGAAGCCCGCCCGTTGCGTGTCACTGACAACGCGGGAACCGTGTCCCGGGTCCACGCACGAGTGCAGCTGGACGGCTGGCAGGTCATGGTGACCGACCTCGGCTCGGCCAACGGAACCCGTCTCCGGCTGCCCGATCAGGATGCGGATCAGGCGCTGACACCGCGAGTCCCCACCGTGCTCCTGCCCGGGAGTCAGGTCGACCTGGGCGGCGGCCGCGGGTTCCGCTACGAGTCGCATCGGGGCCGCTGAACATTCCCGGCGCGCTGCGTCCGGCCTAGCCAGAAGGACTCAATCGATGACCGACCACGACGTCCAGCTGCTGCTGTTTGATCTAGCGCTCATCATCGCCCTCGCGCGGCTGCTGGGCGCGGCTGCGAAGCGCGTCGGCCAGCCGCCGGTGCTCGGCGAGATCATCGCCGGGGTGCTGCTTGGGCCGACCCTATTCCACGGGAAGATCACGGCACTGCTGTTCCCGGCCACGCTGCGGGCGCCGCTGAGCGCGCTGGCCAACCTCGGACTCGTTCTGTTCATGTTTGTCGTCGGCTATGAGGTGGACCTGCGGCTGATCCGCCGGCGCGAGCGCGTTGCCGCGAGCGTCTCGCTCTGCTCGATCATCGTCCCGCTGACGCTCGGAATCGGGCTTGGCGTTTGGCTCGCCCACCGCCACCACGTGCATGACGTCGGGACGTTCGTGCTGTTCCTCGGCACCGCGATGTCGGTGACCGCATTCCCGGTGCTGGCCCGCATCCTCACCGACCGCGGCCTGCACCGCACCCGGGTTGGCGGACTCGCGCTCGCCAGCGCCGCCGTCGACGACGTGCTCGCCTGGTCCCTGCTTGCCGTGGTGGTCGCGCTCGCCGGGGCCGGCAGCCCTCAGCTCCGGCTCGCACTCGCCCCGGTCTACGCGGCCGCGATGTTCCTGCTCGTGCGGCCGCTGCTGCGCAGGCTCGGCGAGATGTACCAGCGGCAGGGCCGGCTAACCCCCACCGTCCTCGCCGCGGTGCTGGTCGGGCTCTTCCTGTCCTCCTGCGCCACCGACTGGATGGGCCTGAAATTCATCTTCGGCGCGTTCCTGTTCGGCATCGTCATGCCGCGCGAGGGCCTTGCCGTCCTGCGCGAGGACGTCCTCGAGCGCCTGGAGCAGGTGAGCGTCCTCGTTCTGCTTCCTGTCTTCTTCGTGGTGTCGGGGCTGAACGTCGACCTTTCGACGGTCGGGCTTTCGGGGCTGGCCGAGTTCTGCCTGATCATGGTCGTCGCCGTGGCCGGGAAGTTCGGCGGCGCCTTCGCCGGCGGACGGCTCGCCGGGGTGCATGGCCGGCAGGCGGGCGTCCTGGCGGCGCTGATGAACACGCGGGGGCTCACCGAGATCGTGATCCTCTCCGTCGGCCCGCACCTGGCGGTGCTGGCGGGCAGCAAGGAGGGCAGCGACGACATGGATCAGTGGGTTGAGTCTCTGCAAGGGAGCGCTACGCCGTGAACAGAACCGGCCCCGCCCAGGTGGCCGCGCGTAAAGGCATCGCCGATTACCGCTTCATCAAGGTGCTCGGCAGCGGCAACAACGGTGTCTTCTATCTCGCGCCCCGCCCCGGACGGCTGCCGGTGGACGCCGAACTGGTGGCGGTGAAGGTGCTCTCGGGCGCCAGCAGCCAGGACACGTTCCGTCGGGCAGTCCGGGAGCTGGCGGCGTTCGCCGCCGTCAGCTCGCCGTACCTGGTGACCCTCTACGACGCCGGCCAGGAGGGCGAAGACCTGTACTACTCGATGGAGTACTTGGCCGGCGGATCGCTGGCGCACCCGGCCGAGCCGGTGCAAAGGGGCACGGCGCTGACGGCCGTGGCCCACGCGGCCCGGGCCGCGCACGCGCTGCACGAGGCCGGGATCGCGCACAACGACATCAATCCCGGCAACGTCCTGCTCCACGCAGGCGGCGGAAAGCTGGCCGACCTCGGGCTGAACCGGCAGCTCGCGCCCGGCCTGACCGTCACCGGGCTTGGGTCATCGGCCTCGGTCGAGTACCTGGACCCGGCGCTGATCCTCGGCGATGCCCCGTCGCGGGCGAGCGACGTGTACGCGCTCGGCGTGACGCTGCACTGGGCGCTGACCGGCGAAGGCCTGTACGGGAATCTGCCCACCGACAGCCCGATACTGGCGATGCGCCGCGTCATGTCCCGGCCCGCGGCCATCGCCGCCCAGCTGGACGAGCCCGCGCGGAAGGTCATCAGCTCGGCGATCAGCAAGGACCGCAGCGAGCGGCCAGCGACCGCGCTGGAGCTCGCCGACCGGATCGAGGCCCTGACCTGAGTGCCTCGTTCCTGCTGCCTCACCGGGTCAGCACGGCAGCAGGGCGCAGTCCGTGAGCCAGGACACCAATACGGTGAAGCTCAGCGGATTCGTGAGCGAACGCCATGTTTCAACACCTAGAACCGTAGATCCGCGAACTCCCAGAGTGGATCCAAACAAGTTGCCGTTTTCGCTGGCGGCCAGGATGCCGCGCTGTCGGCGGTCTGGACGCCGTGGACGACATGGCGGCCATCGTGAAGAATGCGGCCAGCCCTGTCCGTGATCATGGTGATGGCCAGCACCATTGCGGCAATCCGGGTCCGTCGGCACGCGATCGGCAGGAGAGCGTACCGTGAAGCACACGGGCGAGTACACGGTCTTGATGGTCATTGCCCGCCCGGGCGCTGACGTCACGAGGCGTCGTGTGTGCCCAACCTGGGACGCGCCTGGGACGCGGGCGGCGGGGGAGTGGTGGACCATGCCGGACGTTAGCCCAGGTCAGGTGGCGTATCACCAAAATAGTACGATTAGCTTGCGAGTTCGATTTTTGCGCCCCCAGCAGGATTCTAACCTGCGCACACGGCTCCGGAGTGAGCTTCGGTATACAGCCGCTACCAGCGGAAACGCAGCCTGATTGGCTCGCCTGGGGCGTGTATGGGCCGCGCGGATCGTCGTCCTCAGCTTCGTCATCTGCCGTCATAGACTCCCATGATCCGGAAGGCCATACGTCGCACTAACGATCAGTCGGCGATGGGCTGCAGCAGCCTGGGCGCCCGATCCCTCGTGCTCGCCACGTCTCCGGTGGAAGGGCAGGTCAGGATCAAATGCTGGCCCGCCTTGTGTGCTCATGTGCTTGGGCCTGCGGATACCTGGCGTGTCCGTTCATTCGGGAGGTGGCCGCCACTCAGCTCGGTATACCGGGTCATCAGAGCAAGGTTTACCGTCGACTCAAGGTTGTCGAGCTGGAGCTGTATCAGCCGGAGTCTCGGGACGATGCTGGCTGTGACCTCTTGACGGAGGTAGCGGACACACAGTGCGCCGCCCAGCAGTACACCTAGCAGGGTTCCCACAATGAAGATCAGTATGAGCACTGCCACCACCTCGATCTGTCTGTACTTGCTAGTATGCACTGCGCCAGGTCTAGATTGCAAGCACGCAATATGCTACCTAGCAAAATTGCTCGATCGCTGACTGTTTGGTATCAGTTTCGGTGTGCAATCGCACGTGGCGTGATCGATTAGCGTGCGTCGCAGCGGTCCGGGGCCTAGGCTGCTTCCTCACGGAGTGCAAGTTGTCGATCTGCCTCCTGGCAAGATGGACTGGCTAGGTTGGCGGTAGCGAGGGGATGAGCATGAGAGTCGGCGACGGTCCTAGCCCGGTTGTTCAACTTCGGCGACTCCGGGCCGAGCTGCGCAAAGCTCGCGAGGAGGCATGCCTGACCCAGGAGCAGGTCGCCGGGGCGATGGAGTGGTCGCCGTCGAAGGTCATCCGCATCGAGGCCGGAATAAGCCGGATCTCGGCGAACGACCTAAAAGTCCTTCTTCCGCACCTCGGCATTGTCGACAAGAAACGCACCGAGGAGCTTCTTGAGCTGGCTAGGAGGGCTAGGGCACGATCCTGGTGGAGCAGCGAGTACCGGGGCATCGCATCCAAGGATTTCCTTCAATTCGTCGAATATGAGGAGGCCGCCGCCGTCACGAGCAACTTTGAACCGCTGCTCGTTCCAGGCCTGTTGCAAACTGAGGAGTATGCCCGTGCCGTCATCCGGCAGTTCGGTCAGCGCCCTACAACGGAGCGGGTAAACGCTCTGGTCGAACTTCGAATGACACGCCAGGAGCTGCTGCAGCGGCCAGATTCTCCGCAGCTTAACTTCATTCTGGACGAGGCAGTGGTTCGCCGGCTCGTCGGCGGCAAGACCGTGATGGGCCGCCAGGTTCGCCACATCATGCAGATCGCGAGCATGCCGAAAGTGATGATTGAGGTGGTGCCGTTTAGTGCTGGTGTTCATCCTGGGATGCATGGGCCGTTCGTTGTGATTGAGTTTCCCGATCCAGAAGATGCGGATGTTCTGTATCTGGAAAATCCGCGTGGTGATGTTGTCAAATTCGAAGTCCCGGAAGATGTTCAGGCCTGGCAAGAGGCGTTCCTGCAACTTCGGGCGATGTCGCTCGGACCCGAGGGCTCGGTAACCTACCTCGGTAAAGTGGCGGACGAGATGTCATGACGCTGCCTCGGCCGATGCCGAAAATTTCCTAGAAATTAACTAGGTAATAGCAACCAAGTCGGTTCTAGGCCACATGCGATGCGGTGGTCGAATCGTCTGGTAGCGCCTACACTGCTGCATGGCAGATCCCGTGCGGGGGGGGGTGGCGTGTGCTCGGCTCTAACCTTTCCGGCCCAGGTTCAGCTCCCTCCTGCCATGTGACGCCACCGCCCGGACTAAGGCGTTGCCGCTCGCGGCAGTCTTTAGCTCACGCGCGCGGAACAGTCCGGCTGCCCCAATGGAGGAGGAAGCGTGGCGGACCTGGAGCATGCCGGTATCGTGTGGCGGAAGAGCACAGCCTCGGGAGGCGGCAACTGCGTAGAAGTGGCGTTTGCCGAAACATCGGTGTTCGTTCGGCAGTCGCGGGATCCGCTTGGGCCAATACTGTCTTTCTCACGTGAGGCGTGGGCACAGTTCCTCGCATCGGCAAAAAGCGGAAACTAGAGGCTAACCTCAACCTTCTGAGCGCCGAGCTTCTCGCCGCAAGAATAGCAGTCCTGCTTATGGTCTAAGCGTTCAGCTCTCGAACTCAAATGCCAGCTAACTTGGGATATGTCCAAAGTCAGCCGAGCGCTGCATCGACGGTCGTGGCGAGCGGTGCGACCTGCGGTATCGCCGCACGGCAGGCGCCGTTTCGGTGATCTCGCACTGGTCAAGTGCCTCGGCGTCAAGGAACCTGGTCAGCGGCGCATAGCTGTGCCGGCCTGGGCGCCTCCGCCGGTCGGTTCGGAGTGGGATCGTGACGCCAAGGGCCAATGCCACTCAGCCTAAGTTGATCATGCTGCGAGTCTGAGCTGGGGGCGGTTGACCAGGCTGATCGTGGCCGGTCCGGGGTGGCAGGTGCCGTGGTCGCCGGGTCGTTTGACCCGGTAGGAGTTGTGGCGGGCGCGCTTGATGACCCTGGGGTAGGTCCGGTGCCGGCGCTTCGGGTTGAGGTGCTTTTTGCGGGTGATGTCGGCCATGACCGCGGCGAGGATGCGTTCGCGGTGCTCAGGGGGGGAAAGGCCGCCGGGTCAGCGACCCGGCGGCGGACGACGCGGACGGTGCGCTTGAACTTAACCCGGTCCGGGTCGATGCCCGCCTCGGTGGCCGCCCGGCAGATCAGGGCCGACAGGGCGTAGTGGGTCAGCAGGTACCCGTATATCTCCTGGCGGACCATGTCCGGGCTCCGGGACCGCAGCACCCGCCCGGGGCCGCGCAGGTGCGTCTTGAGCTGGGCATTCCCGGTCTCATGGTCCCACCTTTGGTGATATGCCTGCGCGAGCAGCGGCGCCGGGGCGGCCGTCATCTGCGTGATCGTGGTGACCAGCGCGATCACCTCGCCTTTCCCGTCACCGTCCCGGTCAGGGACCTCGTACTCGACCACCCGGGCGTAACGGGCCTGGTCCTCGTCCAGGTCCTGCCCGCCGCGGGCCGCTTCCAGGAGCGCCTGCCGGGCCTTGCCGCGGACCTTCGGGTTCACCAGCACCGAGGAATAAGACCCGTCGGGGAGGATCTTCAGGACCGGCAGGCTCAGATCGGCCTTGACCCGCCACAGCAGCTGCGCGCCGGAGCCCCAGCGGTGCACCAGTCCGCCCAGTTGAAGAAGTTGCGGTCCGCGATCAGCAGCCAGTCCTCGTCCAGCCGCCGGTAGAGCTTGCGGGCCAGCGACTGCTCCCCGGCGCCCTTGCCCGCCACGCCGCCCATCGCCGCGTCCACGACCGCGTGCGAGGCGCACTCGCTGACCGTGACCACCCGCACCTTCGGGAACGCCGGCCGTCCCGGGTCTTCAGCCCCCGTCCCGGCGAACCCGAACGCGGCGGCGTTCTCCGGCGTATCGGGGGCGTCCCACTCGAACCCGTCGATCGCCATCAGCCGCCACGGGCCCAGGAACGCGCCGGGCGTAAGCTCCTCCGCCACCGGGTCCGCCACCTGGGAGAACAGCTCTTTCACGGGCTCGTATCCCAGCCGCTTGCGCGCCTGGGTGATACCGCCCGAGCCCGGCACGCTCCACGAATCGTCCCAGCAGCCCCACGAGACCAGCGTCTCGGTCAGCCGCGCAGCGACTTCCTCATAGTCATCGTCAGCGAACAGGGCCAGCGCCATCACGAGATAGACCATCACGTGCGGCGGGAGCTTCCCGTCCGACCGCCTTGCCTGCTTCCCCGCCGCCGCGACCGCGTCATCCACCGCATCGCGGGGCACGAACGCAGCCAGCACCCCCAGGGAAACCCAGTCCGTCAGCCGCCCCTCAGCCACCACGCCATTGTCTGCCATAAGCCGCGATCATGACGGCTACCAGGCAGACATCACGCAGCGACACGCCATCGAAACCAAGATCAACTTAGGCTGAGTGGCATTGCGCCAAGGGCAGGGATCGCAAACTGGTAGAGACCAGTGTTCCAACCCTGTCGAATACCTCAGCTTCGAGAACGGGCCGAGGTACATTTCTCCTCGTTGATGCTCTTGCTTGTGCTCTTGGATGCATCATTCCGTCATCCGGTGCAACCGCACTGGGTGCCTCAAGGTGACATCTGATGCAACCGGATGATGACATCGCAGTTCAAGGGGGCCGGCGACTTTGGATGATCTTCTGGCCCCCGGAGGCCCCGTGAGCTGCGGCGCAGGTCAGCCGTGTTCACGGATCCTGCCGAATGATGCATCCGGCGCAACTCCGCTCACTTTGGTTAACGTGCTCCAGCCATGCCGGGGATGACCAGGGCTAGCTGTTGGGGTGGGCTGCGTAGAAACCCTTACCGCGGACGGCGATGATGAGTCCTTCGTCGCGGAGATCTGCGGCGCGTTGAATAACCTCGCGGGCGCCTCCGAGTCGGCGGGCGGGCTGGGCGAGGCCATCCGCCTTACGAGCTAGATCCGGGATCACTGGCATAACCCAGATGAGCGCGTCCGCTCATCGCAGAGTCGGGCGTCGGTCAGCTGTGTGGGCACTGCGTGTGGCCGCACGGATTACCCCGTTCGGCGGCACGGGCTGTTTCGCTGGCGGCCATGCTGCCGCGCTGCCGGCGGCCTGGCCGCCGTGGACGACGTCGCAGTAATCTTGGAGAACGCCACCCAGCCTCGTCCGTGATCATGGCGATCCGCGCGCACCATTGCAGTAATCCGTGCCCATCGGCATCCGGTCGACGACAGGAGATGCCACATTTTCAAGATCTCTCAGCGCTGCTAACAGTGCCCGATTAGCGCGCTGGCCAGGCCGCAGGGTTCGGGCGGTTCGTGCCGTGGAGCGCCTACGCGAGCACGCGGTCTAATAGTCGTTGACCGCCAGGGCGCTGACGTCAGGTGGCTTCGGGCGCGCGCCCGGTCCTGGGGCGTGCCTGGGGCGCGGGCAGCGGGGGAGCGATGGGCCATGCCGGACGTTAGGCCAGGTCAGGTGCCATGTCGCTAAAAGAAGGCGATTAGCTTGCGTGTTCGATTTTGCGCCCCCAGCAGGATTCGAACCTGCGCACATGGCTCCGGAGAGCACTCCCGCATACAACCGCTACCAGCGGAAACACAGCCTGAGTGGCTCGCTTGAGGGCGTATGGGCCGCGCGAATCGTCGTCCTCAGCTTCGCCATCTGCCGCCATAGACTCCCATTATCCGGAAGGCCATACGTTGCATTAACGACTATATCGGCATGGGGCCGAACCTGGCGTGGCTGTCACGCCGGGTGAGCGGTCTCGGCAGCCAGACTCACCGGAATCGCCGCATACCGATGCTGAATCGAAAATCGGACCATCAGTGGGCAGGCGGCAGCACCCGGCGGAGCGTCAGCGGAGCCGGGTCGGGTTAGCGGGTGCGGGGGGAGTCTGGGGTGTCAGGCGGCGTCGTTGAGGGTGACTTTCTTGCCGGATAGGCGTTCGAGTTCGGCGATGAGCTGGTGTTTGCGCCGCTGGGGTGCGAGGCGGTCGTGCCAGTCGGGGCCGAGGTCGGTGAAGTGCGCGCTGGGGTCGGAGAGCAGGTGCCAGCAGATGGTGAGGATGGAGTTGCCGACGGCGACTAGCGCGCGTTTCTTGCCGCGGCGCTTGACGATCCGCTTGTAGCGGCCGGCCAGGAAGGTGCTGGTCCGGGCGGCGCTGGTGGCGGCTTCGCCGATGGTGCCGCCGAGCCAGGGGTTGCCCTGGCCGGTGGTGGCGGCTTTGCTCCGTCCGGCGGACTGCCTGGCCTTGGGCGCGAACTTGGCCCAGGAGACCAGGTGCCCGGGGGTGGGGAAGCGGGTCATGTCGGTGCCGATCTCGGCGATGATTTCCTGTGCGGTGGTGACGCCGATGCCGGGGATCTCATCGAGCTGGGCCACCTGGGCGGCGAGCGGGGCGATCGCTTCCTCGATCCGGGTGGTGAGCGCATCGATCTGGCCGGTGAGCGCGTCGACGCGGTCGAGCATCATGCCCAGCAGGAACGCGTGGTGGTCGGTGAAGTGCCCGGTCAGTGCCCGGCGCAGGACGCTGATCTTGGCGCGCATGCTCTTGCGGGCCAGGTCCGCCAGCGCGTACGGGTCGCGCTGGCCGGCGATGAGGGCGGCCAGCATGTCCCGGCCCGAGACGCCGAAGATGTCAGAGATCACGCTGGAGAGCTTCACCTGCGCGTCTTCCAGCAGTTTCTCGGCGCGCTGCTTCTCCCGGCTGCGCTCTTGAGTAAGAGTGCGGCGGTAGCGGGTCAGGTCCCGCAGCTGCCGCTGCGGCCGGGCGGGGATGAAGCTGGGCCGCAGCATGCCGCGCTCGGCGAGCTTGCACAACCAGATGGAATCGATCTTGTCCGTCTTGGGCCTGCCGGGGACGTTCTTGACGTCGCGGGCGTTGACCACCCAGCACTCGATGTCGTCTTCGAGCAGGTAGAACGGCGGCTTCCAGTACGCCGAGGTGGCCTCCATCACCACCCGGGTCACGCCCTGGCAGATCAGCCAGTCCCGCAGCTCCAGCAGCGCCGGGGTGACGGTGTCGCAGGTGCGGACTTCCTGCCGGCGGGCGCCCGGCCTGGACTCGTGCGGCACCCGCACGCAGCACACCAGGCTCGCCTTCCCGATATCCAGGGCAGCGACGCGCTCCACCAGTTCGGCCGGCTCTTCGGTGACTTCCTCCATGACCGTGTTCCTTTCCCGCGCGGGCAGATGACAGGCGGCTGCCCGCGGGAACCAGAGGGGACATCAGAGGCGGAATCGCGTGCTCGAGGCAACAATGCAGGACCCCTGTGGCAGGCTCCCAGCGCCAGACTCCTATGCGGGCTCAGCGGCGCCAAGCATCACCGGCGTCGGCGGACAGCCACCGCCGATTTTCACGCGCGCAGGGCGTCACCCGCAGGGACATCGACGACTCCTATGTCCTGTCAAGGACTTCTTCGGGTTCGGCGAGGAGCTTGGTGATCTGTTCGGCGAGGTGCTCGGCGCTGGTGCGCGACAGGCCGATGGTGGTGATGACGCTTCGGTGGTCTCGGCGGAGCCGGACGAGCCAGGATCGCCCGGGTGGTCGGCCCCGGGTGCTAGAGGAGCCGGTGTCGATCTCGACGGTGATGGGTGGCATGCCTGGTCACTTTCCGGTCGGGGGCGGGGGTGCTGCTGGCCGGGATGCCGGGGTTGCGGACAAGACAGGGAGGGGCCGCTCCAGGGGGAGGGCAAGCTCTTATTAGGTCACGCTGGCAGCTGGCAGGCCGGTGAGGCCGGGGACGGCCGACGAATCGTTCGAAGGCCAGCAGGAGCGGCAGCCGATTTGCGGGTCAGGCCGTCCCCGGGGGGTGGGCGTTAGCGGGCGGCGCGGAGGTGGGGGTAGACCTCGCGGGCGACGTAACGCTTCAGGCAGCGGATGATTTCGTTCTTGGACCGGCCTTCTTTGCTGCGGCGCTCGACGTAGATGCGGGTCGGGGGATGCGAGCTCATCCGGGTGATAACGATCCGCCACAGGGCGTGGTTGGCCTGCCGGTCGCCGCCGGGGTTGAGCCGGTAGCGGGTAATTTTCCCCGATGATGCCGGGATGGGGGCGGTGGCGCACAGGTGCGCCCAGGCGGCCTCGGAGCGGAGC
>Ga0302177_10001324_pt1 | contig 17984 bp, 15 predicted proteins | sample I_Palsa_E1_2_FD_198780 | JGI IMG/M metagenome (GOLD analysis project Ga0302177, IMG submission 198780) | Peat permafrost microbial communities from Stordalen Mire near Abisko, Sweden - I_Palsa_E1_2 | ecosystem: Environmental > Terrestrial > Soil > Palsa > Peat permafrost | place: Sweden... | reverse complement strand
GCGGAATGCATTATCCTGCGCCACCTCTCTTCCGGGGCGCCTTATCTCCTGGCCAAGGTCACCGGGCTGCCGGTGTTGAATGCCGGCGACGGCATGCATGAGCATCCATCCCAGGCACTTCTGGACGTCAGAACGATGCTCCAGGCACTGCGACGCTCCGAAAGGGACCCAGGCGAGACGCTTTTGCAAGGGATTACGGTGGTGATCACGGGCGACATTCTGCACTCCCGCGTGGCCCGCTCGAATGCGCTTTTACTGCCGCGGCTGGGTGCTCGAGTCATCCTGTGTGGTCCGCCCGCGCTCCTGCCCGAGGTGGCACTCGAACTCGGGCCCGGGATCAGCATCGAGCGAGACTTTGATCGGGCGCTCAAGCAGGCGCAGATTGTCATGATGCTGCGTATCCAGAAGGAACGGTTGACCGGGGTCCACATTGACCTGGAAGAGTACACCTCACGCTATCAGTTGAACCGAGAGCGGCTGCGCGCGAGCGCGCCGGAGGCGATCGTCATGCACCCGGGGCCCATGATCCGCGGTCTCGAGATCTCGAGCGAGGTGGCGGATGGCCCGCAGTCGAGGATCGCCGAGCAAGTGCGAAACGGCGTGGCCATCCGCATGGCTTTGATTCATCGTGCGCTGGTGGACCGGGAGCCCGGTCCGGTTAAGCAGCCTGTGGCGAAGAAGCGAGGCCGCGCGTGAGCGCGATACTGATTCGCGGCGGTCGCCTGGTCGATCCTTCGGCCGGGATAGATGCGGACCGCGATGTCCTGCTCAAGGACGGCCGTGTGGTTGCTGTTGAGCCCCCAGGCAAATTGAACGCCGCGGGTAAACAGGCAGAAGCGGAGATCGTCGAGGCGAAAGGCCTGGTGGTTGCGCCGGGGCTGGTCGATATCCATGTCCATTTGCGTGAGCCGGGACAGGGCTACAAGGAAACGATTGCCACTGGGACTGCGGCAGCCGCGGCGGGTGGATTTACCAGTGTGTGCGCCATGCCGAATACGGTTCCAGTCAACGATTCGGTGGAGACGACGCGCTGGATGCAGAGTACGGAGCGCAATCCGAGTGCGCGGGTGTTTCCCATTGCAGCGGCAACGCGTGGCAGTTCCGGGGAAGCGCTGACAGAATATGGCTCGCTTAAGGCAGCGGGTGCGGTGGGGGTCAGTGATGACGGAAAGCCGATCCTGGGCGAGGCCATCATGCACCAGGCGCTGGCTGCGGCTGCGCGGGCCGGCCTCCCGGTGATCCAGCATGCGGAGGACACGCGCATGACCGGGGGATGCTCCATGAACGCTGGCGCGCTTGCTTTCCGGCTCGGCTTGCGAGGAATGCCCGTGGCTGCGGAAGCCGGCTTAGTGGAACGCGATATTCGTCTCTTGAGTGAACTCAAGGGAGGCCGTGCCCATTTGCACGTCGCCCATTTATCGACCGCGGCGGCGCTGGATGCGGTTCGTAAGGCGCGGCGCAATGGTTTGCACGTCACGTGTGAGGTGGCGCCGCATCACTTCGTACTTACCGAGAGCGAGGTGGGTGAGTACAACACCAATGCCAAGATGAATCCGCCGCTGCGGTCTGAATCGGACCGTAAGGCGATGATCGAGGGATTGCTGGACGGTTCCGTTGATTGCATCGCTACCGATCACGCTCCGCATGCGACCCATGAAAAAGAGCAGGAGTTCGAACGAGCGCCGAATGGGATTACCGGGCTGGAGTCGGCGCTGGGTTTGACCCTTGATCTGCTGCATCGCAAGCATAAGGCCTCGCTGAGCCGGTTGATTAGCCTGCTGAGCACACAGCCGGCGGCCCTGTTAAACCTGCGCGGCCGGGGCACCCTGGTGGCCGGCGCCTGGGCGGATGTGGTTCTCTTCGATCCCAAAGCGGAGTGGACCTTTCGCGCCGCTGCCACCCGATCCAAGTCGAGCAACACTCCCTTTGACGGCTGGACGATGCTGGGAAAAGTGCGCCTGACCATCAGCGAAGGCCGGGTAGTCTACCGCGCCGATTAGCACTCGAAGTTCGAAGGTTTTAACCGCTCTAGGAAGAGGATGGATCCGGCTGCCACCCCGACGAGCAGCCCCAACCAAAAGCGGGTCACCGGCATATTGCCGTGCCAATGCAGCATTCCGCTGCCAACGTCGACCAGATTAAACAGCATAGCTACGGCCAGCAAGCGAAAGGCCGAGACCTTTCCCATCCGCAGGAACATACCCACCGCGACCCCGCAATAAATACCCAGGCAGCGCACGCACACGGCGACAGGCGAGCCTCCGATGACGAAACTCCTGGCCGGATCCTGATGACAAAGGCGGGAGAAAAAGCTGCGGATAACCAACGCAGTCAGAGGATGGGTCGCAGCCAGCAGCGGCGCAACCAGCGGAGCGAGAGCCAGGACCAGGACGGCCAACGGGAGTCTCAGTTTCATGATCCGCTGCATACAATTATCTACCACTAAAGTGTCGCATCGGTTCCTCGAAGTTGAAGGTACCCTTTCGTCTGAGGCGCCTCCCCCATGAATGCATCCCCCATCCGCAGGCGAGCGATCGCCGCGATTCTGGCCTCCGCGATCTCGTTGGCCGGTTGCACCAATAAAGCGAGCACTGCCCCTGCAGGACAGACTCCGGCAGGCACGGCGACCACCAGTCCGGACGGTACGAATACCGCCAACGCAGCTCCGGCGACCCAAGCACCAGCACCAGCACCTCAGCCGGCTCCGCTGGTCCTTCCCCGAGGTACCCGGTTGGAAGTGCGCTTGAATAGAACGATCGACGTAAAACACACGGAGTCCGGCGACCGGTTTAACGGCTCCCTGGCCCAGGCGGTCGTTGTCGGCAACACCATCGCCGTTCCCCAAGGGGCCGGCGCTACGGGAGAAGTGTTGCTCGCCCACAGGCGCGGCAGATTTAAAGGGCAGTCGACGTTGGCCTTGACGCTGACCCGTCTGGACGTCAATGGCACCGCCTATCGCATCGATACCGGAACCCTGGCCCGAAGCAAGAAGGGCAAAGGCAAGCGTACGGCCGCTTTCATCGGTGGCGGTGCGGGCATGGGCATGCTGATTGGAGGGATTGCAACCGGTGGGGTTGGCTTGCTCGTCGGCGGCTTGGCCGGCGGTGGCGCCGGCGCCCTGGGCGCGGCCTTTACCGGCAATCGCGATCTGTCGATCCCCGCGGAAACGGTAGTGACCTTCCGTCTGCAGGATGCACTCACCCTGGCGCCGGAGACCCAGGTGAGCGCGCTCCAACCACAGTAGAAGTTTGACATCTGATTGACCCAGCAGCCATGGTGGATCCATGGGGATCCTCCTGTTCGCCTTTTTGATCGGCTGCGTTTGCGGCCTGCGCTCGATGACTGCTCCAGCGGTCGTCGCGTGGGGGGCTCATCTGGGCTGGCTGCACCTCGACGGCTCGTGGCTGGCCTTTCTGGCTAACAAAATCTCTTTGGTGGTTTTTTCGTTGTTTGCCGTGGGCGAGCTGATTGCCGACAAGCTGCCCTTCATCCCGCGGAGAACGGAGGCTGGCCCGCTCGGTGTGCGCATTATCTTCGGCGCCCTTTGCGGAGCGGCCTTGTGTCTCTCCGGCGGTGCAGCGCTCATTCCCGGAGCAATCCTGGGAGGACTGGGCGGGATCGCCGGCGCTTTCGCAGGTTACAACTACCGCCGCTGGTTGAGCCGCGGAGCGAAGCTTCCCGATCTGCTGGTCGCGCTGTTGGAAGACCTGGTGGCGGTGGGCGGTGGCCTCCTGCTGGTTTCCCACCTTTGAAATTCGATACCTCTCACACTTGCGGGCATCCTAACTTTGGCCTGGAGGATTGGCATGGAAGAGTTTGACGCCATCATTATCGGCTCGGGTCAGGGCGGCAATCCCCTGGCCGAGGCGCTGATCGCAGCGGGTAAGAAGACGGCAATGATCGAGCGCCAGGATGTCGGCGGAACTTGTATCAATCGCGGTTGCACTCCCACAAAGACGATGGTGGCCAGCGCGCGCGTCGCCTGGCTGGCACGCCGCGGCGCCGATTATGGGGTCCACACCGGCCCCGTAACCGTCGATATGGGCAGGGTTCGGGAAAGAAAGCGCGCCATCGTCAGCAGCTTTCGCGAGAGCCGCGAAAAGCGCCTCGAAAAAGTAAAGGCGGATCTGATACGAGGGGAAGCTTCCTTTACCGGCCCGAGGCAACTACGCGTCGCCCTCAAAGGTGGTGGAGAACGGTTGCTGCGTGCGGACCAGATCTTTATCGATACCGGGACACACAGCGCCAAGCCGGCGATCGCGGGTCTTGATGCCGTTCCCCATCTAGACAACGACAGCATCATGGAGCTTGACCGTGTGCCGGAGCACCTGTTGGTTTTGGGAGGCGGCTATATCGGGGTGGAGTTCAGCCAGATGTTTCGACGCTTCGGCAGCCAGGTCACGGTGATTCAGGCAGGGCCGCAACTTCTGCGAGAAGAGGACGAGGATGTGGCTGCGGAGGTGTTGAAGATCCTGCGTGAGGATGGTATCGACGTCCTGCTCAATGCGCGCGCCCAGGAAGTGAAGCCGGGCATCGCGTTGAAGGTTGCGATCGAGGGCAAGACGCAGACCGTCGAAGGATCGCATCTCCTGCTCGCGACCGGCCGGGTGCCCAACACCGGCGCTCTCAAACCGGCTGCGGGCGGTGTGGAGACGGACGAGCGAGGGTTCATCCGCGCCAACGAACGGCTGGAGACCTCGGCCCCAGGGGTATACGTGATTGGCGATGTGAAGGGGGGTCCTGCCTTCACCCACATCTCCTACGATGATTACCGGATTCTCAAAGCAAACCTGCTCGATGGCGGCAATCGTACGACTCGCGACCGCATGGTGCCTTATACCGTGTTCATGGATCCGCAGTTGGGCCGGGTGGGCATGACAGAGGCCGAGGCGAAAAAGAGCGGAAGGAAGATCCGTGTGGCCCGCATGCCCATGACGTCCGTGGCCCGAGCGCTCGAAGTGGACGAAACGCGCGGCCTGATGAAGGCCATTGTGGATGCGGAGACGGAAGAAATCGTAGGCGCTACGGTGCTGGGTCTTGAGGGCGGCGAGGTGATGTCTGTGTTGCAGATGGCAATGATGGGTCATTTGAAGTGGAGCGTGCTGCACGATGCAGTTTTGGCTCACCCCACCCTGGCCGAGTCGCTCAACAATCTGTTCCTTCACTTCGACGACGAAAAATAATTTCCGCACGAAGGTCCGTGAAGGCAATAAGGTTCACAGGAAAATCCGGGATGCCCCATCGAAGGTCTGTCTTTCTTTTCCTCTTCCCCCAACCGCCAATGTTCGGGTGCCCCATCCTTCGCGCTCTTTGCGCAGGGTGGGATAAGCAAAATGTGCGGGGAAGGGCCGCGGGGCCAGAGCAGTGGTATCCCACCCTTCGCAAAGAGCGCGAAGGATGGGGCACCCGAACTTGGGTTTTCGGCAAATGGACTGTTTTAACCGTTACTTCAAACGCGCAGATCGACCACAGTAGCGCCGGCTCCTCCTTCGCTGGGACCGGCCTCGGCTACCAGGGCTACGTGCGGATGCCGCTCCATCAGCGCCCGCAGAGCTTTGCGCAAAACTCCCATACCCATTCCGTGAACAATTCGCACCCGGGGCAACCCAGCCAGAAACGCACGGTCCAGGTATTGCTCAACCTCGCCGGTGGCTTCATCCACTGTGCGCCCGATCACGTTCAGCTCGGGTCGCACCGAATCCTCCGGGTGAGCGATTGAGACGGTGACGCCGCGGCTGCGTGCTGCTTCGAGGGGGCTCACAGCCATGGGCGCCCGAGCAGAGGTCACCTCCGCAATATCATCGCGGGCCACGCGCATTTTCATGGGCCCGATCGCTACCTCGAAAGCGTTGCCGTCCAGCTGGCGCTGCACCACTCCGGTCTTACCCAGCGACTTTAACTTGACCGTATCCCCCACCGACACATGCCGGACCAGGTGCGGCTGCGCATGCGCGTCTCCCCGGTCGGCTCCGCTGTGTTGTGCAACCACGACGGAGTTAAATTGCTCGCTGAATTCCCGCCGCAGGCGAGCGATGCGGCGCTCGGCATCTTTTGACAGCTTTTGCTGCGCGGCACGGTCGTCGATGGCCTTCACCGTCTCCCGCATCTGGTAGGTAAAGTCCTTTAGCAACGACTGCAGTTGCTGTTCCAGGTCGCGTACTTTTACCCGCCACTCCTTGAGCCCTTCGGTTTCCAGGCGGCTCTTCTCCCTTGCCACCTCCTGCTCGCGGCGTTTCAGCTCCTCGCGCTCCCGGGAGACGGCATCCAGCTGGCTGTGGAGCTGGTCGAGGAAATGGGCGATGTCCTGGGTCTGGGTATTTCGCTGGGCCCGCGCGTCGGCAAGGATGGCAGGATTAAGACCGAGGCGCTGGGCGATGTTGATCCCGGCCGAAGCGCCAGGCACGCCGAGTCGCAAGGCAAACGTCGGCGCAAGCGTTTCTTCATCGAAGCCGACGGAAGCGTTGAGCACACCCGGTCGCTTGGCCGCATACAGCTTGAGCGAAGTGTGGTGGGTAGAGATGAGACACCACGCACGCCGGTCGAGAAAGTAACCCGCGATGGCCACGGCCAGGGCTGCGCCTTCCTCCGGGTCGGTGGCCGACCCCAACTCATCGAGCAATACTAGTGATTGATCGTCCGCCAGCTGCGAGATTCGTTCCAGGTTCGTGATGTGGGCGGAGAAGGTAGAGAGATTCTGCTCGATCGACTGGGCGTCGCCGATATCGGCCAGAAACCCATCGAACAATGGAAAAACCGCCTCGGTGGCGGGCACCGGGATGGCCGCCTGAGCCATCATGCCCAGCAGCCCGGTGGTCTTGAGAGCCACCGTCTTGCCGCCGGTGTTGGGCCCGCTGATGATGAGCTGACGCTGCTCGTTGTTGAGGGTCAGCGTGAGCGGGACCACTGCCGCCTGTCGCGCGCGCAAGCGCTTTTCGAGCAGGGGATGGCGGGCCTGCTTCAGCTCCAGCGCAGGCGACTTAGCTTCGGCAAAGCGGGGACGGATGCAGTCGAACTCGGCAGCAAATCGGGCCCGCGCCTGCAGCCCGTCGAGTTGGGCGAGCGCAGCCGCACCCTGGGCAATGGCATCCGCCTGAAGGCCGATCTCTCGCGTCATGGCCAGGAAGATGCGCCTGGTCTCGGCCAGCTCTTCCTCGATCAGCCGGACTAATTCATTGTTCTGCTCGATAGTCTCGAGCGGTTCCAGATAAACGGTCTGGCCGCTGGAAGATGCGCCATGCACTACTCCGGGAATGCGCCGCTTATGCTCCGCTTTGACCGGGATGACGAAGCGCTCCCCGCGGATGGTGATCAGATCTTCCTGGGTGCTTCCCCCTTCGGACAGCCGGCGCAGCGTGCTGCGCAGGCTCTCTTCAATCGTTCGCTGCTGGCGCTCGATCTCGCGGCGGATACGCCGCAGATCAGCCGAGGCGTTGTCGCTTAGCGAGCCATCGGGGTTAAGCCGTGACCGAAGGGAGCGCGTTAGCTGCGCCAGCTGGGCGCCTGCGGGCAATTGGCTCAGCGCCTTTAGTCCGCCGAGCCCGGAGGCCACCGCTTCCGGGGGGCTCTCGATGAGCGCCTGCCAGGTGGTGATGTTGTCCATCAGGAACAGCAGATCGCGAATCTCTTCCGGTTCGAGCAAGGCTCCCTGGATGCGCGCCTTGTCGGTCATGCGGGTGGGATCGAACAGGCCGCCCAGTGCGGGCGAGACCCCTTGAGCGAGCAGCGACCGCATCTCGCTGACCAGGTCATGCTGCTGTTCAATCCAGGAAGGGTCCCGCGAAGGCTTCATGGCGAGCAGCCACTGGCGCGCCACGGTGGAATGGGCAAAGCTGGCGATCAGCTCCAGCAAGCGGCTCCATTCGAGCGCCTCGCAGCTGCATTCCTCCACTATCGACGGAACTGGTTCCAAGAGACTCACTTGACCATGCTAGAGCAATCCCCAGAGAAAAGATTTCTAGACCTTGACATCCTATTTTTTTTGTAATTACATTAAAGCATAGTAATTATAGTTTTTCCGGCTATCGCAGGCATGGAGGTCCGACATGAACCCAAAGATACTTTCGAAGATCAAGGTTGCAGATGAGGTTTGGCTTGCGACTGCTCTGCTCCACCGTGAGAATCCTTCCCGAAGCGATTTCACCCTTAATGAAATCGTGGAACGGGCAGCGAAGGAAGGGATTATCGACGAGCGCCGACCGGGTGTGTACGTCCATGCTGCTCTCCACTGCGTTGCCAATCGTCCTCCGAAGCCCGGTCGATATCGAATGCTTTACGAAACCCGACCCAAGCATCGTCGATTATTTCGCTTGGGGGACAACTACGATCCACAACGTGAGGGAAGCAAGATCACTCCTGAAGTAGATGAGATTCCGCGGGTTTATGAATATCTGCTGAAGTGGTACGAGGACTGGAGTCGCTCACAGGTCGAAAAGGCAATTCAATCCGATCCGCTCTTAGCCCTCTGTGGATCGGGCAGGGAGTTGTGGGCCGACGAACACGCTGACGAATACGTCGCTCGTTTGCGGGCGGGTTGGGAATGAGTCGCGTCTTTTGGGACACCAATATTTTCATCTATTTTTTTGAACATCGTGGTCCGGAGGGCAGAAGTGCACGCGGTCTGCGGGAGCGCATGCTGGGTCGAGGTGACCAGCTGATCACCTCGGCCATGACGGTGGGCGAAATTTTGGTAAAGCCTCGCGAGCGTCAAGATCTCGATCTCTGTAAAGAGTACGAGCGGGCAATCACCGCGACGGCGCTCGTTCTCCCATTCGACCTGCACGCCGCCAGACGATTCTCCGAACTGCGCCTTAATCGCACTCTGCGTGCACCGGATGCTATTCAGTTATCATGTGCCGCTACGGTAGATACCGACCTTTTCGTTACCAATGACAGCCGGCTCTCAGGCATTAGGATCGATGGCGTGCAGTTCATTGTCTCTCTCGATCGAATCCCCTTTTGACCACGGGTCGGACTTCAAACCACGATCCTCGTAGAATCAATGCATGGAATTTCCTGTCACCCGCATGCGGCGTTTGCGGCGCACCGACGCAATGCGCTCGCTGGTTCGAGAAGTACATCTCCGCCCGGGGAATTTGATTTATCCCCTGTTTATCTGTCCCGGCGAAGGCATCCGGCGCGAAGTCAGCTCCATGCCCGGGGTCTACAACCTGTCCATCGATGAAGCTCTAAAGGAAGTGCAGGAGGCGGCCGGACTGGGCCTGGCCGGGCTGCTGCTGTTCGGGCTTCCCGCGGTCAAGGACGAGGAGGCCAGCGGGGCCTGGGCGGCGGACGGCATCGTGCAGCAGGCGCTGCGCACGTTCAAGCCGGTTGCCAAAAAGCTGGTCCTGATCGCGGACGTTTGCCTGTGCGAATACACCTCGCATGGCCATTGCGGCGTGGTCCGCAAGAATGGCGAGGAATACGAAGTGGAGAACGACGCCAGCCTGTGTCTGATTGCCCGCACTGCCGTCTCGTTAGCCAAAGCCGGAGCGGACATCGTAGCTCCTTCCGACATGATGGACGGGCGGGTGGGCGCCATTCGCGATCACCTGGACGATGCTGGTCTCGATCAGGTGCCGATTCTTTCTTATGCAGCCAAGGTGGCTTCTGCCTTCTACGGGCCGTTTCGCGAAGCAGCCGACTCCGCGCCGCAGTTCGGCGATCGGCGCACGTATCAAATGGACGGGGCCAATCTGCGCGAAGCGATGCGAGAGATCGACCAGGATATAGCGGAAGGCGCGGACATGATCCTGATGAAGCCGGCCATGCCCTATCTGGATGTTCTGCGGGCGGCGCGGGAGCGGCTGGATGTGCCCATCGGGGCCTACCAGGTGTCAGGGGAATACGCCATGCTGCAGGCCGCCTTTGCTAAAGGCTGGCTCGATCGGGAACGCACCATGATGGAATCACTGGTTTCCATTCGCCGCGCCGGGGCAGACTTCACCGTAACCTACTTCGCCAAAGAAGCGGCCCGTCTTCTCGGCTGACAGTAAGCGAAACACTTCCACGATAGGGCCGCTGCCGGAGATTCCCCTTGCACTGAAATACTATTTGCAAAATAGGTATTCGACTCCTATAGTAATTGGTCATGGCGAAAGACCCTGAACGCCGCGACCTGTTCTCTGGCGCTTTGGATCTGATGATCCTGCATTCGCTTGGCTTGAAACCGATGCATGGGTATGCGTTGGTCAAGCACATCAAGCAAGCTTCCGATGACCTGCTGCAGATCGAGGAGGGTTCCCTCTACCCGGCACTGCAGCGATTGTTGAAAGAGGGACTGCTGGAATCTGAAGCAGGGACTTCGGCGAAGGGGCGTCCGACCCGCGTTTATCGATTGACGAGATCGGGGGCCCGGCACCTGGAACGAGAAGCGAAGAGCTTCGAGAAAATGTCCACCGGGATCGCGCTCGTGCTCACCGCAGCCAAGGTTTAGGAGCGTTCCGTCATGTCCTGGTTCATGCGACTCTTTTCCCGCCGTCGCCGCTATGACGACCTCGCCGTCTCCATTAGCGAACACCTCGCCGAAAGGGCGGAAGAGCTCATGGACGATGGCATGCCTCGAGGGGAGGCAGAGCAAACTGCTCGCCGCGAGTTTGGCAACCTCACGTCGATTAAAGAACGCAGCCGCGAAGTGTGGCAGTGGCCTACGGCGGAAAGCCTCCTTTCCGACGTCCGGTTCGCGCTGCGTCAACTGATCAAATCTCCCGGCTTCACGCTCACTGCCGTTGCCACGCTCGCGCTCGGCATCGCCGTCAACGCCACCATGTTTAGCCTGGTCAGTGCGTTCTTGCTGCCGCATCTTCCCGGCCGCGATCTCGAAAGTATGGTGGCCGTCTCCGCCGTCAGTCCAGACGCATCTTTTCAGGCGGACACTAGTCCTGTCTCTCCGCCCAACTACTTTGCATGGGGAAATGACACGCGGGTCTTCTCCGCAGTTACGGCGGCGAACGAATATCTCACCGGCAGCTTGTCGGAACCGGCACAGCAGCCGGAAGCGATAACCTATGCGGCCGTTTCGGCGAACTACTTCTCAGTCTTCGGCGTCTCTCCGCAACTTGGCCGGGCGTTCGTCGCGGGCGAAGATGAGCCAGGGCATGACCATGTGCTCATCCTCAGCCATGGCCTGTGGGCGCGCCGTTTCGGTTCGGACCCTTCGATCGTGGGACGAACGGTGCGCTTGAACCGTGAGGACTACGTGGTGGCCGGTGTGATGCCGGCGGAGTTCCGCCTGCTCGGATTCCCGCCCCAACTCTGGACGCCGCTGACGCTGACTGCGGCGGACAGTACACCCAGCGGCCGCAAGAATCGCTATCTGTATATGTTTGCCAGGCTCGCGCCCGGCATCACCCTCGAGCAGGCGCGTGCGCAGATTGACATCGATGCGCATCGGGCGCAGCAGGATTTTCCGGGTACCGAGAGCCGCTGGGGCGCCTCCGTAAGGAGGATGCCGGATTTTCTGATCCATAACTTTAATATCGGCACGGCGTTAGCGGTGATCATGACCGTGGTGGGCTTTGTGCTGCTCATTGCATGCGCGAATGTTGCTGGCCTGATGTTGACGCGCGCAGTTGGGCGCCAGAAGGAGCTTGCGGTCCGCGTATCGCTGGGGGCAAGCCGGGTCAGAGTGGTGCGCCAACTATTGACGGAAGGCCTGGTGATCGCGCTGCTCGGCGGCGGCGTCGGTCTGTTTCTCACTTACATTGGAATCGATCTCATTCGCGCCGGCTTGAGATTTAATGAGGCGATCAGCGCTGTTCCTATCGGTCTCGACACCCGCGTGCTGTTGTTTGTCGCGCTGATCTCGCTGCTTACGGCCGTGGTGACGAGCGTGGCGCCTGCGCTCAAGGCCTCTCGCACCGCAATCAATACGGATCTGAAGAGCGAATCCCGGGGCGGCACTTCGGGCCAGGCGCACAATCGGCTGCGGGTCCTGCTGGTCGGCGCTGAAATCGCCATAGCATTGTTTCTGCTCATAGGGAGCTGTCTGTTAATCCACGGCGTCTATCTTCTCGACCACCAGGAGCTCGGATTCAACCACAGTCATCTTCTGACCGCGGAAGTCGTGCTCGATAAGGCGAGGTATGCCGATTCTTCCAAACAGAACCAGTTCGCTCGCAGCCTGGTCACGCAGATGCAACAATTAGCCGGCGTCCAATATGCGGCTCTTGCTTCCGACCTCCCAGCCTCCGGCGCGGCAATGGTTTCGATTCACATCAAGGGTCAACCAGAATCGCGCTCGAACGAGCAGCACACAGCAGCAGATGTGGTGGTCACGCCGGAATATTTTCAGGCAATCGGTGTTTCGCGGCTCAGCGGCAGCGTTTTCGGTGATCGCGACGATGCTACTGCGCCCCGGGTTGTGGTTGTTAACCAGGAGTTCGTCCACAAATATTTTCAGGACCACGATCCAGTTGGTAAGCAGATCCAGCTCGACATTTCCGGCGCACCGCCGGTGTGGAGCGAAATAGTCGGAGTCGTTGGTAACATCAAAAGCGACCCCGTGGAGCCAGGCAGTAAACCGCAGGTGTACGAGTCTTATATTCAGCGGCCAGTCGCATCCTTTTCCTTGATGCTGCGATCGGCCGTGGACCCGGCCAGTCTCGCGCCTGCACTGCGCCACGTGGTTGCCCAGCTCGACCCGGAACTCCCACTCCTGCGGGTGATGAGCATGGATAGCGTAATCGAAGCCAGTAGGAACGGCAATCCTCTGTTCACGCGCTTGCTTGCCACGTTTGCAATCCTCGCGCTTGCTCTCTCGGCTATCGGAATTTATGGGCTCATCGCGTATTCCGTGGGCCAGCGAACGCATGAGATCGGCATCCGCCTGGCTCTGGGCGCGAAGCCGTCAGACATTTCGCACATGATTTTGCGACAAGGCTTCAAAGTTGCAGCCGTCGGTTTGGCGATCGGCTTTACGATGGCGCTGCCGTTGCCGAAAGTCTTCGACCAAATCTTCCAGGGCCTGCTTCACTTCGGTGCGCCCGCCATTTATCCGATCGTCCTTGCGGCCATGCTCATGGTTGTCTTTTGCGCAACTTTAGGCCCAGCGCGGCGCGCCACGAGGGTGGACGCTACTCGAGCACTGCGCAACGAATAGCCTCGCGCAAAGAGGGAACACTTTAGTGGGACTCGACGAGAGCAGGAATGCGATTTGCGATCTCAGTTCGCTTGATGCAACCTCCGTCTTGTTGTTGAACAACAGAAATGCCGAAGAAACATCCGTGCTGGATGACTCCAGCCTTAAAATGCTGTTCGATATGGCTTTCTATGCGCGGGGTATAGACTCTGGCGGGACGGCGTTTTTGATCGCGCTCGAACACAGCGCCGCCTACGTCAATCCGAACTTCATGTGGTTCAAGACGGCTCGCCGGTCGTTTGTCTACATTGATCGCATCCTTGTTTCGATTTCCGCCCGCGGCCAGGGGATTGCCCGAGTTCTCTACGAAGATCTTTTTGCTGCTGCGAAACGAGGCGGGCATGATCGAGTAGTCTGTGAGGTTAATATCGAACCGCCAAATCCCGTATCAGAAGCCTTCCATCTGGCAATGGGCTTCGAGGCGATTGGACAGGCCACGATCCACAACGGTCTGAAGACCGTGCGCTACTTTGAAAAGATACTCCGTTAACTGGTCTCCCGGTCGACGAGGGGTTCCCGCTCAGGCTGTTAGAGTCCCGAAATCCCCTCTAAGCAGGTTAGCCATTTCGCGTCGTAAAATCTGCATCTCGCGACAAAGCGTGGCATAGCGCCGGCCAATCAACGTAATCTGTTTGGCAGAGGGAAAGGTCAGTGCCTCTGGTTCAGACGCAAAATAAGCAAGTGACTGCGTTGGCTCGCATCAAATTCGTGATCGTCGGCTGGGCGGCCTCTACTGTGTTTTTCACAGCCGTTCTCGAAATCAGCGAGCTCGGCCATAAGCCACTTGGATTTGCCCTTTACGCCAACGCCGTGCATTTTGCCCTTTGGGCACTTACCCTGCCGATTCTTGTACGTTGCATTCGGCGCTTCCCGCTGAAGGAACCAAAACGAATCCGGAATGCAGGGATCCTTCTGATCCTGATCGCAGTGCTCGCGATGATTGTGGACTTCACGCACTGGGCCATCGTTTACCCGACATATTACCCATACCGGTCGTCTGTCCCCACGTTTAAGATCTTTCTCGGATCCGATCTGTTCTGGTTCTTGCCCAACGAAATTCTGATTGGAATCGTGCTGGTGACCGCGATCGAAGGCTGGCAGGTGCTCAAGGATCTTCAGGCGGAGAGAATGCGCGCGATGGATTTGGAGCGCCAGCTCGCAGTCTCGCGCCTGGAGGCACTTCGCATGCAACTTCACCCGCACTTTCTTTTTAATACCCTTCACACCGTTGCGGGCCTGACTGTCGAAGACCCGGCCACCGCGCGTCGAATGGTGATTGCGCTTGGGGATCTTCTCCGCAGTACTCTCAAGGAAAATGGCAACCGGATGCAAACACTTGCCGAGGAGCTGGAATATTCGGACTTGTATCTTGGGATCGAAAAGCTCAGGCTCGGAGACCGGTTGGTGCTCAACTATGAGATTGAGCCCGCAGCCACAAGGGCCCTGGCACCACAGTTTCTCCTGCAGCCTCTTTTCGAGAATGCGATACGCCACGGCGCTTCGCGAATGACCGGTCCGTGTGAGATTTGTTTTTGCGCATCTTGTAAATCAGGAACCCTCCATATCATGATCCGCAACGATGGTCCCAAATGCGCCCCGCCTTCTGCGCTGCCGCCCTTCGGCGTGGGGCTTACCAACACGACTGACCGTCTGCAGATCCACTATGGAGATCGCCACACGTTTCTTTATTCCGATCGGCCGGAGGGCGGAGTCCAGATCGATATTTCCATTCCTTACAGCGAAGCCCGCGATGGCGCTGCTGCTGGAGTTGGCCCGGCTGGCTCGATATGCGAGCTTCCGTCAGCGATGGATGGCAACGATCGGACCAGCAGGGCGGCCGCTCCCACAGTTGGGTACACCTGAAAAGCGGCGTTAATATCGAGGAGTTATGCGGAACGGATCAGAGCCCGGCTGTGCAACGGCAGGAATGGCGGCTCGCGTCCTCATTGTTGAGGATGAAGCGCATGCGCGTCATTATCTCCGCGAATTGCTCGAGGGCGAGCCCCTTGTGGAAGTCGTTGGAGAGAGTCCGAATGGGGTTCAAGGGGCTCAACAAATCCGCGAGCTGTCGCCTGATATCGTGTTTGTCGATATTCAGATGCCAGGTCTCGATGGGTTTGGAATGATTGATCAGATCGCCGGATCCAGACCACCTCTCTTTGTCTTCGTAACGGGTTACAGCGACTACGCAGTGAGAGCCTTCGAAATCGAGGCGGTTGACTATCTCTGCAAGCCATTTGATAAGGAGCGCCTTTCGATATCGATTGAGCGCGCGGTTAGGAGATTGAACTCCGCTGTCCCAGGCATCGCTGGCAATCAATGGCTTACCCGGCTCTCGATTAAAGATGACGAACGCATCCTTTTCGTGCCCGTGGACGAAATCATCTGGATTGAAGCAGCCAACAAATATGTCGTTGTCTACACGCCAACTGGATCGCATATTTCGCGGCAGACGATCCAGGGCCTCGAAGACCAGCTCAACCCAAGGGAATTCGTGCGGACCCACAGATCGACCCTGGTGCGTAAAGCCGCGGTGCGGGGTCTGCATCCTCTCTTTCATGGGGACTACATTGTGAAGCTTGTGAACGGCGCCGAAGTTACGTTGAGCCGCAGTTTTCGAGGGTCGTTTTTTCGTGAAATGAGCCGCTAACGCGTTTTCGCAATTGGTGTAGATCGAAGCCACGTCGCTTTTCGTGGTTTTCTCCCAAGGAAAACCACCCTCGCGCCCTTTACGAGACCACAGTAATTGCGAAAACCGCTTAACTGCGGATCATTCGTTGATCTCCTCTCCAGTCTAAGAGCGCGCGTCTCCGCGGGACCACACGCAGTCATTGCTTCTAGCGACTGTTTTCATTGAAGTGTCATCCTCCAGCTCCTACCGCCCTCAAGGCCCGTAGGACCGGAAGCCTTATGGGTAGTCGATTGATCGAACTTATAGGAACAACGCAGCGCGTTCCCCGTCGATCAGCGTGACCGTAAGCCGTCGGATCGACTCCGCAGATATAATTCGTCTAACCTGGTCAGCGAGTTCGTGCAATCGATTTTTCCGCCGCTGCGTAACTGCTCAGAGACCCGCTCTGCGATCCCCTCATCTGCTCCATCACAGATGGCATGCCCAAGTTCGTGGCTAACGGCGATGGTAAGAAGTTGGTCGACCGGCACGACAAAGTTTCTCACGAGTTCATCAGTTCGAGCGGGCTTGGGCAAGAAAAGTGCCTCTTCCAGGAAGCTCTTGCGTGCCTTGATGGCGGTAAACGCCGGGCTGCGCCTGTCGAGGTGCAGCTTCAGCACCAATGATTGCCAATCTTCCGATCCAACGATTACCCAACTCCAGTGTCTTGGTAGGTCAGCGGAATAGCGCAGCAATTCCGCTCGTAGTTTCGCGATGTTCTGTACGCATTCATTGTGGTCAAGTCCCGCATAGCAGGAGAATTCTTGGGTTACGAGACTATTCACGTGTGCGGACTGCGAGGCAGAGGTTGCCAACGGACAGGCCCCGCAGAGAGTGACAACGGAGATTAGGCATACACGGAATACCGGAGCCAAGAAGCGGCTGAATGGCCACGATGCTTTCATAAAGCCTCCTCCTTAAGAACTGTCCTTTCAGTGGGGACCGAGCGCCGGGTGAGCGCGAAATGCACGATAACGTGCGGCAACCGGCAATGGCAGGTTGCCCGACTACTGGGTGAACCATAAGCGGGCAAAGCAGGTGTCCTCTACTTGTTCGTCGCGAACCGCTGGTTTTCCGACGCAGGATGGCAAGCAATGAACGAACGAGATGAAGCTCCTGCCGAACCCGGCTTCAGCGTCAGCAGCGGGACTATTCCGCGCAGCACTCAGGCGGGCAGACAGGATTCATAGAACATGAATGAATCCACCTCGCGCCAATAAACTGGCGTTTCGTTCCAAACGGGAAGCGACTTTCGTTTTCATTCACCTACCTTGAGAAACCAGGTAGCTAGTGAACTGGAGGCGAAATGAACAAGCAACCGTTCGGAGACAGTTGTGGTTTGGCTGTGAAGGCCGTCATGATGGCCGGCCAGAAATACGCGGTCCTTCTCGTGGGGTTGTTATTTTCCGGGACGGCTCTCGCACAGCAGTCCTGCATTCGAGGGATGCACATCGACGGCGTGATTACCGATCCGACCGGGGCGTTAATTCGCGGAGCACACGTGCAGGCCGGCACCGGAGCAACGGATGCGACCGATGCAACCGGCCACTATGCGTTCGCATGTGTGCCCTTGACCTCAACCACAATTACGGCAGATGCCGACGGATTCGCCCAAGCCACCGCCCGCGCACACGCTCGTGCAGGTGGCGCCGCACATGTCAACCTCCGGCTTGCTGTGGCGACCGTGCAGACGGACGTACAGGTGAGCGCGAATTCGAACGGGGCAGACGACCGCACGGCGGGGACAACGGTACTCGGATCGGAAGAAGTGCAACGGCTTTCGGATGACCCAGATGATTTTCTTCGCGAGTTGCAGGCTCTCGCCGCAGGCGGGGGCGGGCCTTCTGGGAGCGCTCTTGTTACTGTTGATGGATTTCAAAACGTCAGCACGCTGCCTCCGAAGAGTTCCATCGCTTCCATTCGTGTGAGTCCTGACTTGTTCTCTTCCGAGTATCAGAACCCGCCGTGGCTGGGCGCCAGGATTGAGATTGAAACCAAGCCAGGCGCCGGACCGTGGCACAGAGCCTTGTTCTTTGCTGACAGTGCCAGCCCTTTCAACGCTACCGATCCGTTGTCCGTGACCGCAACGCCTGCGGGCAAGCGGCGATATGGTTTCGAACTCGGCGGCCCTATCACGCAGAAGAAAAGCGATGTCTTTCTTGCGCTGGAAAAGCGCGA
>Ga0302177_10001323_pt1 | contig 17995 bp, 25 predicted proteins | sample I_Palsa_E1_2_FD_198780 | JGI IMG/M metagenome (GOLD analysis project Ga0302177, IMG submission 198780) | Peat permafrost microbial communities from Stordalen Mire near Abisko, Sweden - I_Palsa_E1_2 | ecosystem: Environmental > Terrestrial > Soil > Palsa > Peat permafrost | place: Sweden... | reverse complement strand
ATCTGGATACGCGGCACGGTCGCCTCGCAGTAGGCGTACAGGAGCTTGGCTCCGTGCCGGATGATGCCGCCGTACTCCTGGTCGGTCCCGGGCATGAAGCCGGGCACGTCCACAAAGGTCAACAAGGGGATGTTGAAGGCGTCGCAGGTCCGCACGAAGCGGGACGCCTTCTCCGACGAGTCGATATCGAGCACACCGGCCAGCACGGCGGGCTGGTTGCCCACGATGCCGACCACCCGGCCGTTCATGCGCGCGAACCCGCACGTGATCGACATGGCCCAGTGGCGGTGGACCTCCATGTACTCGCCGTCGTCGACCACCGCCGTGATGATGCGCTTCATGTCGTAGGGCTGGTTGGGCGACGTGGGCAGGAAGTCGATCAGCTCGGTCACCTGCCGGTCGGGCTCGTCGCCGCTCAGCTCGATCGGCGGTTCCTCCAGGTTGTTGGAGGGGAGGAACGACAACAGGTGGCGCACGTCGTCGAGGCAGGCCTTCTCGTCCGGTGCGACGAAGGTGGCGACGCCCGACTTGGTGGCGTGACTCATGGCACCGCCGAGCTCTTCGAGCGTGACGTCCTCGCCGGTGACGGTCTTCACCACGTCGGGACCGGTGATGAACATGTGCGAGGTGCCCTGCACCATGAAGATGAAGTCGGTCATCGCCGGCGAGTAGACGGCGCCGCCGGCGCAGGGCCCGAGGATCACGCTGATCTGGGGGATCACGCCGGAGGACGTGACGTTCCGGTGGAAGATGCCGCCGTAGGAGTGCAGCGAGACGACGCCCTCTTGGATCCGCGCCCCGGCGCCGTCGTTCAGCCCGATCATCGGAACCCCGGTTGACGCAGCCAGGTCCATCACCTTGTGGATCTTCTCGGCAAAGACCTCGCCGAGGGCGCCGCCGAAGACGGTGAAGTCCTGGCTGAAGATGCACACCCGCCGGCCGTCGATGGTGCCGAAACCGGTGACCACGCCGTCGGTGTACGGCCGGTTGTCCTCGAGCCCCATGCCGTGGGCCCGGTGCCGGGCCAGCATGTCGAGCTCCTGGAAGGACCCCTCGTCGAGCAGGTAGTCGATCCGCTCCCGGGCGGTCAGCTTGCCCTTGGCGTGGTGCTTCTCGACAGCGCGGGGGCTGCCCGCGTGGAGCGCTTCGTTCTTGCGTTCGGCCAGGTCGGCCAGGCGTTCGGCCATGGAGTGTTCCATCCGGCTGAGGCTAACGCTCCCCGGGGGCCGCCCGAAATTGGGACGGTACGTCTCCAGAGTGGGAGCCGATCGGATTCCAGACCCGAGAAATCTCCTCCGACCAGGAAGAAGGTAAGCAGGCCCCGGTGGGGCCGCCCCGGGTTTCGGCCGGACCGGATTTTGGGTGGGATCCGGTGCCGCCTCCGGAAGTGGCGGAGGGCAGGGTGCGGCCCGTCTGCACCGGCACGGTGACCGGCAGGGCCTGATCGGCGACGACGGCACGGGCCGGTACGCTGTCCCGTGCGCGGCAGCCGCATGCGGGTGCCGGCCCGCCCGTCAAGAAACCCGCCAACCGCGATTGTCGGAACCCCAGGCAGCCGCTATAATTGATTCCTTGCCATGTGCGGCTTCGGCCGGCGCGCCAGCGCCACGCACGTGGGACTCACATTCTGATTAGCGAGAGGTAGCGCGTGCCCACAATCGCCCAGCTCGTCCGCAAGGGACGGCAGGCCAAGGTGACCAAGACCAAGACACCCGCCTTGAAGGGCGCGCCCCAGCGGCGGGGGGTGTGCACCCGCGTCTACACCACCACCCCCAAGAAGCCGAACTCGGCCCTGCGCAAGGTGGCCCGTGTGCGCCTGTCCTCGGGCGTCGAGATCACGGCCTACATCCCAGGGGTCGGCCACAACCTCCAGGAGCACTCCATCGTCCTCGTCCGCGGCGGCCGGGTGAAGGACCTGCCCGGTGTCCGCTACAAGGTCGTGCGCGGAGCGCTCGACACCTCGGGCGTGCGTGAGCGCAGCCAGGCCCGCAGCCGCTACGGCGCCAAGAAGGAGTCCTAGGCATGCCCCGTAACGGACCTTCCGCCCGCCGCGAGCTCGCGCCGGACCCCGTCTACCGCTCCGTCCTGGTTACCCAGTTCGTCAACAAGATCCTGTCCCGTGGCAAGCGCACGCTGGCCGAGCGCATCGTCTACAACGCCCTCGAGCAGGTGCAGGAGAAGTCGGGCGGCGACCCCGTGGCCGCCCTCAAGCGCGCCGTGGAGAACGTCCGCCCAGAGGTCGAGGTGAAGTCCCGCCGCGTCGGTGGCGCCACCTACCAGGTGCCAATCGAGGTCCGTCCCCGCCGGGCCACAACCCTGGCCATCCGCTGGCTGACCACGTACTCGCGCCAGCGTCGGGAGAAGACCATGGCCGAGCGCCTGGCCAACGAGATCCTCGACGCCTCGAACAGCATCGGGGCCTCGGTGAAGCGCCGCGAGGACATGCACAAGATGGCCGAGTCCAACCGCGCCTTCGCCCACTACCGCTGGTAGTGGACCGGCCCACCGAACTCATCACACCCACGAACACCTTCACGAAGAAATCACTGCACCATGGCTGAAGCCCTCCCCACACGCGACTTCCCGCTGGCCAAGACCCGCAACATCGGGATCATGGCCCACATCGACGCGGGCAAGACCACCACGACCGAGCGCATCCTCTACTACACGGGGCGCAACTACAAGATCGGTGAGGTCCACGAAGGTGCCGCCACCATGGACTGGATGGTCCAGGAGCAGGAGCGCGGCATCACCATCACCTCGGCCGCCACGACGTGCTCGTGGCGCGACAACTGGATCAACATCATCGACACCCCGGGCCACGTCGACTTCACCGTCGAGGTGGAGCGGTCCCTGCGCGTCCTCGACGGCGCTGTCGCCGTCTTCGACGCCGTGGCAGGCGTCGAGCCCCAGACCGAGACGGTGTGGCGCCAGGCCAACAAGTACAACGTGCCGCGCATCTGCTTCGTCAATAAAATGGACCGCATCGGCGCCGATTTCGAGCGCACGGTGGAGATGATCAAGGACCGCCTCGACGCCCTGCCGGCAGTCATTCAGCTGCCCATCGGCGCCGAGTCCGAGTTCAAGGGCATTGTGGACCTGCTCGAGGAGAAGGCGCTCGTCTGGTCCTCGGACATGGGCGAGGAGTGGGAGACCCTCGACATCCCGGAGAACCTGGCCGCCGAGGCCGAGGACGCCCGACACCAGCTCATCGACGTCGTCTCGAACTTCGACGACACCATCATGGAGAAGTACCTGGCCGAGGAGCCCATCACGGCCGTCGACCTCCGCCGCGCCCTGCGCACGGCCACGCTGGCGGCCGCCGTGGTGCCGGTCCTGTGCGGCTCGGCCTTCAAGAACAAGGGCGTGCAGCCCATGCTCGACGCCGTCGTCGACTACCTGCCCAGCCCGCTCGACCTCCCCCCGACCCAGGGCAACCGGCCCAACCACCCCGAGGATATCGAGGAGCGCAAGGCGGACGACAGCGACTCCTTCTCGGCGCTGGCCTTCAAGATCATGACCGACCCCTTCGTCGGCAAGCTCACCTACATCCGGGTGTACTCGGGCACGCTGCAGAAGGGCGACTCGATCACCAACTCCACCAAGGACAAGAAGGAGCGGGTCGGCCGCATCCTCCAGATGCACGCCAACCACCGCGAGGACAAGGACGCCGTCTTCGCCGGCGACATCATGGCCATCGTGGGCCTGAAGAACACCACGACAGGCGACACCCTGAGCGACCCGAAGCACCCCATCGTGCTCGAGGCGCTCGAGTTCCCCGAGCCCGTGATCCACGTCGCCGTGGAGCCCAAGACGAAGGCCGACCAGGACAAGCTGTCCCGGGCCCTCTACTCGCTCAGCGAGGAGGACCCCACCTTCCGCGTGCGCTCCGACGAGGAGACGGGCCAGACCGTCATCAGCGGCATGGGCGAACTGCACCTCGAGGTGCTGGTCGACCGCATGCTGCGCGAGTTCAGCGTGGACGCCAACGTGGGCAAGCCCCAGGTGGCCTACCGCGAGACGATCCGCAAGCCGGTCGAGAAGATCGAGGAGAAGTACGTCCGCCAGACCGGTGGCCGTGGCCAGTACGGCCACGTCGTCATCAGCCTCGAGCCCACAGGCCCGGGGGGCGGCTACGAGTTCGTCGACAAGATCAGCGGCGGCGTCATCCCCAAGGAGTACATCCCCTCGGTCGACGCCGGCATCCAGGAGGCGCTGACCTCGGGCATCCTGGCCGGTTACCCGACCGTGGACGTCCGGGTGACCCTCACGTACGGGTCGTACCACGACGTGGACTCCTCGGAGATGGCCTTCAAGATCGCTGGTTCGATGGCGGTGAAGAAGGCGATCCGGGCGGCCAGCCCGACGCTGCTGGAGCCGGTCATGGAGGTGACGGTGACGGTGCCCGACGACTTCCTGGGCGCGGTGACCGGCGACCTCTCCTCCCGGCGCGGGCGCATGGAGGGCATGGATCAGCAGGGAACGAGCCACGTCGTCAAGGCGCTTGTTCCGCTCGCCGACATGTTCGGCTACTCTACTGACCTGCGTTCGCGCACCCAGGGTCGCGCCACGTACACGATGCAGTTCCATTCGTACAACCAGGTTCCGGAGTCGATCTCCAAGGAGATCATCGCCCGGGCGCAGGGGGAGTAACCCCGATCCGCCCCGGAGCGGGCGGATCGGTTTTCAGGTTTTCAGAGCAGAGATCGCATACAAAAAGAGCGTCAGGCCACCGTGGCCATGACAAGGAGCAGGGAGTAGCCAGGCGATGGCCAAGCAGAAGTTCGAGCGCACGAAGCCACACGTAAACGTCGGGACCATGGGTCACATTGACCATGGCAAGACGACGCTGACGGCCGCCATCACGAAGGTGCTCTCGGAAAAGAACCCGAACACGTCGTTCACGTCGTTCGACAAGATCGACGCTGCGCCCGAAGAGAAGCAGCGCGGCATCACCATCACGATCGCCCACGTGGAGTACGAGACCGACAAGCGCCACTACGCGCACGTCGACATGCCGGGCCACGCCGACTACATCAAGAACATGATCACCGGTGCCGCCCAGATCGACGGTGCCATCCTGGTGGTCTCCGCCGCCGACGGCCCCATGCCCCAGACCCGCGAGCACGTGCTGCTGGCCCGCCAGGTGGGAGTCCCTTACATCGTGGTGGCGCTCAACAAGGCCGACATGGTGGACGACGAGGAGCTGCTCGAGCTGGTGGAGCTCGAAGTGCGTGAGCTGCTCACGGCCTACGACTTCCCGGGCGATGACACCCCGATCATCAGGGTCAGCGCGCTGAAGGCCCTGGAGGGCGACGCCGAGTGGAGCGAGAAGATCGTCGACCTCATGGACGCCGTGGACTCCTACATCCCCGAGCCCGAGCGTGACGTGGACAAGCCCTTCCTGATGCCGGTCGAGGACGTCATGTCCATCACCGGTCGTGGCACCGTCGTGACCGGCAAGGTGGAGCAGGGCATCGTCAAGGTGGGCGAGGAAGTCGAGATCGTCGGCCTCATGGACACCCAGAAGACGACGGTGACCGGCGTCGAGATGTTCCGCAAGCTGCTCGACGAGGGACGTGCCGGCGACAACATCGGCGCCCTCCTCCGTGGCACCAAGAAGGAAGACGTGGAGCGCGGCCAGGTGCTGTGCAAGCCCGGCTCCATCACCCCGCACACCCAGTTCAACGCCGAGGTCTACGTGCTGAACAAGGAGGAGGGCGGCCGTCACAAGCCGTTCTTCACCAACTACCGCCCGCAGTTCTACTTCCGCACCACGGACGTGACGGGCACCATCACCCTGCCCGAGGGCACCGAGATGGTCATGCCGGGCGACAACACGAAGATGACCGTGGAGCTGGGCAAGCCCATCGCCATGGACAAGGGCCTGCGCTTCGCCATCCGTGAGGGTGGCCGGACCGTCGCCTCCGGCGTGGTCGACGAGATCCTCAAGTAGTCCGACTACTCCACCGAACGAGAGCAGGCACATGGCCGACGGCCCGAAGCAGAAGATTCGCATCAGGCTGAAGGCCTATGACCACGAGATCCTCGACCAGTCGACGGAGAAGATCGTGCAAACGGTGCTCCGGACCCAGGCCAAGGTGCTCGGGCCGGTCCCTCTGCCGACCGACAAGCACCGCTACACGGTGATCCGGTCGCCCCACAAGTACAAGGACTCCCGCGAGCACTTCGAGATGCGGGTGCACAAGCGCCTGGTCGACATCGTGGAGCACACGCCCAAGACGGTCGACTCGCTCCAGCGTCTCGACCTCCCGGCCGGCGTGGACATCGAGATCAAGATCCAGACGGCCTGACGGCCGGTCACCCCGCCTCGCCACCGGGCGCCTGGCAGGGGGGTGGGTCGATGGTGTAACGTCGCGGGCTGCCCAATTGAGCAGTTCAGGGACGAAAAGAGCGGCACTGCGGTGCTGCCGACGACAACAGACGTGCGTGATAGCCGGCTCCGACCGGTACCTCACGCCGAACCAATCGAGCGCTCCGCTCGGGTCTCCCGGGCGGAGCGTTGGCATGCGCCCAGGAAAATCCGACCGGCGCAGGGAGAAAGAGACGTACGTGGCAAGCAAGGCGATCGTCGGCGAGAAAGTCGGCATGACCCAGGTCTGGGACGACCAGAACCGCGCCGTACCGGTGACGGTGCTGAAGGTCGCGCCCGTGCGCGTGGTCCAGGTGAAGACGCCTGAGACCGACGGGTACGCCGCCCTGCAGGTGACGTGGGGCTTCCGGCGCAACTCCACCCTGACCAAGCCCCAGATCGGGCACTACGCCAAGGCCGGCGTCAACCCCGGGCGGGCCCTCGTCGAGCTTCGCCTGGACGACGTGGCCGACTACACGGTGGGCCAGGAGCTGGCCGCCGACCTGTGGGAAGCCGGTGAGCGGGTCGACGCCATCGCGGTGAGCAAGGGCAAGGGCTTCGCCGGCGGTATGAAGCGGCACAACTTCAAGGGTCAGGGCGCGTCGCACGGAAACCACCGCAGCCACCGCGTGCCGGGTGCCATCGGCGCCTGTGCCACGCCGTCGCGCGTCTTCAAGGGAACCCGCATGGCCGGCCAGATGGGCGGCACCCAGGTGACGGCCCTGAACCTCGAGGTGGTGTCAGCCGACGCCGAGCGCGAACTGGTCCTGGTCAAGGGCGCGGTGCCCGGCGCCCGGGGCAGCGTCGTGGTGCTGCGCAACTCGGTCAAGGCCCCGACCAAGGCCGGGAGGTCGCGATGACCGCCACAGCGACCGACGTCGACACCTCCCGCACCGGCTCGGTGCTGCGCCACACGGTGCGCAAGGACCGTCCCGCCCCCGTCACCCGTACGGCGCCGTACCGCAACGCGGCCGGACACGATCTCGGCACGGTGGACCTGGAGCCGACCGTCTTCGGCCTGCAGCCCAACCGCGCCGTGCTGCACCAGGTCGTCACGGCACAGCTGGCGGCCGCCCGGGCCGGGACGCAGTCGACCAAGACCCGGTCCGAGGTACGCGGCGGCGGTGCCAAGCCGTTCAACCAGAAGGGGACCGGCCGGGCCCGCCAGGGTTCGAGCCGCTCGCCGTCCATGAGCGGGGGTGGCGTGGCCCTGGGGCCGAAGCCGCGCAGTTACGCGCAGCGTACGCCCCGCAAGATGGTCCGCCTGGCCCTGCTCTCCGCGCTGAGCGACCGGGCCGACATCGGCCAGATCGTCGTGGTCGACGACTGGAAGATCGAGGCTCCCAAGACCAAGGACGCCGCCACCATTGTGCGCAAGCTCAAGTTGAACGGCTCGGTCCTGATTGTCATCGGCCAGAACGAGCTCGACGTCGAGCGCTCCTTCGCCAACCTGCCCCAGGTGCGGACCACGACGTTCGGCGAGCTCTCGGCCCACGACGTCCTGCGTGCCGACTGGCTCGTCTTCTCCGACCGGACCCTGCCCGCGTCGCCCTCCGACTTCTCGGGGACGCACGTGGTGGAGGACGTGCCCGAGCCGCCGGCCAAGGCTGAAGCCCAGGCGGCGCCCGCCAAGACGGCCCCCGCGCCGGCCAAGGCAGCCAAAGCAGCGAAGGCAGCCAAGGCCACCGAGGGGACCAAGGCCACGAAGACCACCAAGGCCTCCATCGGGTCGCCGAAGGTGAAGACCTTCGCCGAAGTGGAGACCGACGCCCAGCCGGCAGACCCGGCCGAGGACGTCGTCGAGCCCGCGACGGTCGAGAGCGGCGAGGAGGCCGACACCGATGCGTGACGCCATGTCCGTCCTCATTCGCCCGGTGGTCTCCGAGAAGAGCTACTCGCTCATGGACCGCAGCGTCTATGTCTTCATCGTCGATCCCCGGGCCACCAAGATCGAGGTCCGTCACGCCGTGGAGCAGGCCTTCAGCGTGCGGGTGACCAAGGTCAACACACTGAACCGCAAGGGGAAGGCGACGCGTAACCGGCGTACCAACGTGAAGGGCAAGCGCCCCGACACCAAGCGCGCCATCGTGACGCTCCACCCCGACGACTCCATCGACCTCTTCGAGCGCTGATCAGGAACCCCCATGCCACTTCGCTCCCGTAAACCCACCAGCCCCGGACGGCGCTTCCAGACCGTCTCGGACTTCTCCGAGATCACCCGTGATCGCCCCGAGAAGTCGTTGCTCGCGCCCAAGCCGCAGACCGGCGGGCGGAACAATCACGGCCGCAAGACGGCCCGTCACCGCGGCGGCGGTCACAAGCAGCAGTACCGGATCGTCGACTTCCGCCGCAACAAGGACGGGATCCCGGCGAAGGTGGCGGCCATCGAGTACGACCCCAACCGCAACGCCCGCATCGCCCTCCTGCACTACGCGGACGGTGAGAAGCGTTACATCCTGGCCCCGGCCGGCGTGAAGGTCGGCGACAAGCTGCAGAGTGGCCAGGGCGCGGACATCCGCCCGGGCAACGCCCTGCCCCTGCGCTACATCCCCGTGGGCTCGGTCATCCACAACGTCGAGCTGCGGCCCGGCGGTGGCGGCAAAATGGCCCGCGGAGCCGGCATGAGCGTCCAGCTCGTCGCCAAGGAAGGCGTCTTCGCCACGCTGCGGCTTCCGTCCACCGAAATGCGCCGCGTCTCTATCGACTGCCGGGGCACGCTCGGCGTGGTCGGGAACTCCGAGGCCGAACTGGTCAAGATCGGCAAGGCGGGCCGGAACCGCTGGAAGGGCAAGCGCCCGCAGACACGTGGTGTCGCCATGAACCCCGTCGATCACCCGTTGGGTGGTGGCGAGGGCAAGTCCTCCGGTGGCCGCCACCCGGTTTCACCGTGGGGAAAGCCCGAGGGCCGCACCCGGTCCCGCAACAAGAAGTCCAATTCGATGATCGTGCGCCGGCGCCGGACCCGCGGCGCGCGGCGGTAGACGAGGGGTTGAGGAATCATGCCGCGTAGCCTGAAGAAGGGACCCTTCGTCGACGACCATCTGCTCAAGAAGGTCGACGTCCTGAACTCGAGTGGGGACAAGAAGGTCATCAAGACCTGGTCCCGTCGCTCCACGATCATCCCCGACATGGTCGGGCACACCATTGCCGTGCACGACGGTCGGCGGCACGTACCGGTCTACGTGACCGAGTCCATGGTCGGCCACAAGCTGGGCGAGTTCGCTCCCACCCGCACGTTCCGCTACCACGCTGGACAGGAGCGAGGAGCGCGCCGATGACGGCGACCAAGACGAACGAGCGCCCGGGGACGCGGGCGGTCCACCGCCACAGCGGGATTCCAGCTTCCAAGGCGCGTCAGGTCCTCGACCTGATCCGGGGCCAGGACGTGCAGCGGGCGGCCGAGATCCTCAACGGCGTCGAGCGCGAAGCGGCCGAGGTCATCGGCAAGGTGCTGGCGTCTGCGGTGGCCAACGCGGCCCACAACGACCAGCAGAACCCCGAGGAGCTCTACGTGTCGGCCTGTTTCGCCGACGAGGGTGCCACCATGAAGCGCTGGCGTCCGCGTGCCCGGGGCCGGGCCACTCGGATCCGGAAGCGGACCTGCCACATCACGATCATCGTGAGCCGGCTGCCCGCAGACAAGCTCGAACTGCGCCGCCGCCGTATGGAGGCCGTCAGCTCCAATCGGTCGCGCCGTGTCGACGCCTCGCGTAAGCGGGCCGACCTGTCCGGTCGGCTGTCACGCCGGCGGACCGCCCAGGCGGAGAGGGCTGCCGCGGCGGAAGCCGAGGCCGAAGCTGCCGACACCACCGACGAGGACCTCACCGACCAGGCGTTGGACGAGGCCCAGGTGAACGACGCCGAACCCGAGGTGACCGAGGCGGACACGGTTGACGCGGGTGTGGACGAAGACGATGCCCTCGAAGATTCGACGGCTGATGACGCGCCGGCCGCTGCCGACGCCGACGAGAAGAGCGAGGACGAGTAGATGGGCCAGAAGGTCAACCCTTACGGCTTCCGGCTCGGGATCACGACGGACTGGAAGTCCCGTTGGTTCGAGGAGCGCCACTACCGCGAGTTCGTGGTGGAGGACTGGAAGATCCGGGATTATCTGATGCGGCAGCTCGAGGCTGCGGCCGTCAGTCGGATTGAGGTGGAGCGCACGCGCGACCGCCTGCGCGTCGACATCCACACGGCACGGCCCGGCATCGTCATCGGTCGCCGCGGTGCGGAGGCCGACCGGCTCAAGAAGCACCTCGAGGAGCTGACTGGGCTGCAGAACCGGATTCAGCTCAACATTCAAGAGATCAAGCAGCCCGAGCTCGACGCCGCGCTGATCGCCCAGGGCATCTGTGACCAGCTCGTTCGCCGGGTGGCCTTCCGCCGGGCCATGAAGCGTGCCATCCAGACGGTGCAGAAGGCCGGCGCCCAGGGCATCAAGGTGCAGTGCTCAGGTCGTCTCGGCGGCTCGGAAATGTCCCGCAAGGAGCAGTACCGCGAGGGCCGGGTTCCCCTGCACACGCTGCGCGCCGACATCGACTACGGCTTCCGCGAGGCGCGCACCACGTCGGGCCGGGTCGGCGTGAAGGTGTGGATCTACAAGGGCGACATCCTCCCCTACAAGGTCTCGATCGAGGACAAGATCACCCGCGAGGCCGCCATGGCCGTCGGCGAGACGTCGGGCCAGGGTGGGCCGCGCCGGCTCATCACTGCCGGTGGCGGCCGCCGCCGCGCCGAGGCGTTCCCTGCCGACGAAGACGGCGTAGTCGACGACCTGGTCGAGGAAGAGCCCCTGACGGAGTCGATCGGCGAAGACGTGGCGCCCGCCCTGTCGGAAGACGAGCCACCGGTGGTCACCGAGTCGGCTGCTCCGGTGCCCCCCGAGGCCGAAGTCGAGGCCGAAGTCGAGACCGAAGTCGAGGCCGAAGAGGAGACCGAGACACCCCCAGCCGACCTGTTGCCCGCGCCGACCGAGCCCGACGACCTGGAGCGCCAGCTGACCCAGGACGAGGAGATGGAGCGCCAGAACCGCCACCAACACCACGAGGCGCCGCACTTCCGCAAGGAGTCGGACTGACATGTTGATGCCCAAGAAGGTCAAGCACCGCAAGACGCAGCGGGGCCGGCTCTCTGGTCAGGCCAAGGGCGGGACGTCCGTGGCGTTCGGCGACTTCGGGATTCAGGCGCTGGAGCCGGGCTGGCTCACCGCGCGCCAGATCGAGGCCGCACGTATCGCCATGACCCGTCACGTCAAGCGCGGTGGAAAGGTGTGGATCCGGGTCTTCCCCGACAAGCCCATCACCCAGAAGCCGGCCGAGACCCGCATGGGTTCGGGCAAGGGCAATCCCGAGTTGTGGGTCGCCGTCGTGCATCCCGGCCGCGTGCTCTTCGAGTTGGCCGGTGTCGACGAGGAGCTCGCTCGCGCCGCCATGGGGCGTGCGATTCAGAAGCTGCCGTTCAAGGCTCGCTTCGTCGTGCGTCCCGGCACCCACGGCCACGCCGAGGTGGCGATCTGATGCCGACCGCCCACGACCTTTCCATGCTCGACGGCGACGAACTCTCATCGCGTTTGGGCGAGTCTCGCCGCGAGCTGTTCAACCTGCGCTTCCAGCTCGCCACCGGCCAGCTCGACAACCCCTCGCGCATCAGCCAGGTCAAGCGTGAGGTCGCCCGCATGCTGACCGTATTGCGGGCCCGCGAGATCCTGGAGGCCGAAGGCGCCTACGTGGCGCCCACGGCGGCCGAGCACGAGGCGGCCCGGGCGAAGCTCGAGGCGGAGGACGCCGAGCGCGAGGAGAAGGCGGCGCAGCGCCAAGCGGCCGCCGAGGCCGAGGCGACGGAGCTCGACCTGCACGACCACGATCACGACCACGACCACCTGGACGACGACGACGAAGAGGATGAGGCCTGATGGCCGACGAGACCCCAGAGAACGAAGCGGGCGTCGCTGCGGCCGAGGACGCCGCGCAGGCGCTCGACGCCGTCGAAGCCGAAGCAGCCGTTGAGCTGCCGGCGACCGACGAGTCCGACGCACAGGCCAAGACGGCTGCCGCCGACGCCGAGAAGGCCCTCGAGGCCGTCGAGGCCCAGGCCGCCCGCGAGCTGCCGGCCGAAGAGGACGGTGCCCGCGACAACCGGCGCAAGGTGCGTGAGGGCATCGTGGTGTCCGACGCCATGTCCGCCACAGTCGTGGTGGCGGTCGTCGAGCGGGTGCGGCACCCCAAGTATGGCAAGACGGTGCAACGCACCAAGAAGCTCTACGTGCACGACGCCGACGACAGCGCCAAGGTCGGGGACCGGGTGCGGGTGCAGGAGACCCGGCCGCTTTCCAAGCTCAAGCGCTGGCGCCTGACCGAAGTGGTGGAGCGGGCCCGATGATTCAGCAGGAGTCCCGGCTCCGGGTCGCCGACAATTCCGGCGCACGCGAGGTGCTCTGCATCCGCGTGCTCGGAGGGTCGCGCCGGCGCTATGCCAGCATCGGTGACGTGTTCGTGGCCACGGTCAAGGACGCCATCCCCGGTGCCGCCGTCAAAAAAGGTGACGTCGTCAAGTGCGTCGTGGTGCGGACGAAGAAGGAGAAGCGGCGTCCCGACGGCAGCTACATCCGCTTCGACGAGAACGCCGCCGTTCTCATCAATGACCAGCAACAGCCGCGCGGGACCCGCATCTTCGGGCCCGTCGGCCGCGAGCTGCGCGACAAGCGCTTCATGCGCATCGTGTCGCTCGCACCGGAGGTGCTTTGACATGAAGATTCACAAGGGTGACGAAGTCATCGTCCTGTCCGGCAAGGACAAGGGCAAGAAGGCCGACGTTGTGCGGGCCATCCCGAGCCGCGAGCGGGTCATTCTGGAAGGTGTGAACGTGGCCAAGCGCCACGCCAAGCCGACGCGCGCCACCCAGCAGGGCGGCGTGATCGACAAGTTCATGCCGGTGCACGTCTCGACGGTGGCGCTCATCTGTAAGAGCTGCGACAGACCGACGCGGATTGGGTACAAGTTCGAGGCCGACGGCGAGAAGGTCCGCGTCTGCAAGAAGTGCGGGTCCGTCCTGTGAGCGCCACGAGCGCGCCGGCGCGTCCCCGGCTGAAGGAGCGCTACCTGGCCGAGGTCAGGGACAGCCTGAAGGAAGGGCTGGGCCTGGGCAACGTCATGGAGGTCCCACGCCTCGAGAAGATCGTCATCAACATGGGCGTCGGCCGCGCCACCCAGCAGGCCTCGCTCATCGAAGGGGCGCAGCGCGACCTCGAGACCATCACCGGCCAGAAGCCGATCGTGACCAGGGCCAAGCAGTCCATCGCCGGCTTCAAGCTGCGCGAGGGTCAGGCCATCGGGGTGAAGGCGACCCTGCGGGGCGATCGGGCTTGGGAGTTCTTCGACCGGCTCCTGAGCCTGGCCATTCCCCGTATCCGCGACTTCCGGGGCCTCTCGCCCCGCTCGTTCGACGGCCACGGCAACTACACCTTCGGGGTGACCGAGCAGCTCATCTTCCCCGAGATCGACTACGACAAGATCGACACGACCCGCGGCATGGACATCACCATCGTCACGACCGCACGCACGAACGAGGAAGGACGGGCGTTCCTGGCAGCGTTCGGCTTTCCGTTCCGACAGGAGACCCGGTAGCACCATGGCGAAGAAGGCTTTGATTGAGAAGCAGCAGCGCACCCCCAAGTTCAAGGTACGGGGCTACACCCGGTGCCAGCGGTGCGGGCGGCCGAAAGCTGTGTACCGCAAGTTCGGGCTCTGCCGCATCTGCCTGCGCGTGATGGTGCACGCGGGCGAGGTGCCTGGCGTCACGAAGGCAAGCTGGTAGGCCGCCATGACAATGACCGACCCCATCGCGGACATGCTCACGCGTATCCGCAACGCCAACTCCGCCATGTTCGACACGGTGAAGATGCCCGGCTCCAAGCTGAAGGAGTCCTTGGCCAAGGTCCTCGAGCGCGAGGGTTTCATCGCCGGTTACACGGTCGAGCCGAACACGGGTAAGCCCGGATCGACACTCGAGATCACCCTGAAGTACTCGGGCGACCGCACCCGTACCATTGCCGGGATCAAGCGCGTCTCCAAGCCCGGCCTGCGCATTTACGCTCGGGCCGACGGCATGCCGCGCGTGCTCGGCGGCATGGGCGTGGCCGTGGTCTCCACCAGCCAGGGGCTGCTGACCGACGCCGAAGCGCGTCGCAAGCACCTGGGCGGAGAGGTGCTCTGCCATGTCTGGTAGCGCCCTCGCCAGGACGAACCGAGAGGAGGCCTGATGTCGCGCGTCGGACGCTCTCCCATCACGGTACCGTCCAACGTCACCGTGACCCTGAGCGGGCCCACGGTGAGCGTCAAAGGCCCTCAGGGCTCCCTAGAGCGGCGGTTGCCCGAGGGCATCACGGTCGCGCAGGAGGGTGACACTCTCGTCGTCAGCCGGCCCGACGACGAGCGCCGGCACCGTGCCCTGCACGGCCTCTCGCGCTCGCTGGTGGCCAACATGGTCTCGGGTGTGACAGACGGCTTCTCCAAGGAGCTCGAGATCGTGGGCGTGGGTTACCGCGCCACGGCCAAGGGTCCCAACGCGCTGGAGCTGGCTCTTGGATTCTCGCACCCCGTGAACGTCGACGCCCCTGAGGGCATCACCTTCGAGGTGCCGGTGCCGACGCGGATCATCGTCAAGGGGATCGACAAGGAGAAGGTGGGCCAGGTGGCCGCCGACATCCGCAAGCTGCGCAAGCCCGAGCCCTACAAGGGCAAGGGCGTGCGCTACGCCAACGAACGAGTGCTGCGCAAAGCAGGAAAGGCCGCGAAGTAATGGCACGTACGAGCGACCGCACCCGACTGCGCCTCCGGCGTCACACCCGTGTCCGCGCCAAGGTCAGCGGCACGGCGACCGTTCCTCGGCTGGCGGTGCACCGGTCCAACCGGCACATTTCGGCCCAGCTCATCGACGACGCGGCCGGCCGCACCCTGGTCTCGGCCTCCTCGGTGGAGCCGGACCTGCGCGCGTCCTTGGGCAAGAGCGGTGGCGGTAACGTGACGGGCGCAGAATCGGTCGGGCGGCTCCTTGGCTCGAGGGCCAAGTCGGCCGGTATCAGCAAGGTGGTTTTTGACCGTGGGGGCTTCGTGTACCACGGGCGTGTCGCCGTCCTGGCTGACGCGGCACGGGCCGAGGGACTGGAGTTCTGATCATGGTCGACACACAGTACGAAGAGCGCACCATCAAGGTGAACCGCGTGGCCAAGGTGGTCAAGGGCGGCCGGCGCTTCTCCTTCGCGGCCCTCATGGTTGTCGGGGACGGCAACGGCAAGGTCGGCCTGGGTTACGGCAAAGCCAAGGAAGCCGGCCTGGCCGTCCAGAAGGGCATCGAAGAGGCACGCAAGAATCTCTTCGAGGTCCCGCTCGCCGGCAGCACCATCGTCCACCCCGTTATCGGGGAGAGCGGTGCCGGACGGGTCCTGTTGAAGCCCGCCGCACCGGGTACCGGCGTCATCGCCGGGGGCGCGGCGCGCCACATCCTCGAGATGGCCGGCATCCGCGACATCCTGGCCAAGTCGTTGGGCTCGTCGAACGGGATCAATGTCGCCCACGCCACTATCGCCGGCCTCAAGCAGCTGCGGCGGCCCGATGATGTGGCTGCATTGCGAGGCAAGTCGGCCGACGAGGTCACACCGGGCGGCGTCCTGCGGGCCTACCGCGAGCGCAAGCGCGAGACCGACCTGTTCGCGGCGGAGACGCGCTGACCATGGCGGCGACCATCAAGAAGGAGACGGGGGAGTCCCGCCTGCTCGTCACGCAGACGCGTTCGGCCATCGGCACCAAGCCGAAGCACCGGGGCACCTTGCGCGCCCTGGGACTGCGCGGCATCGGCCAGTCCAACGAGCTTCCGGACCGCCCCGAAATCAGGGGCATGCTGGCACGCGTCCCGCACCTGATCCGCATTGAGGAGGTGTCCAAGTGAAGCTCCACGATCTGGCGCCGCCCAAGGGCGCGACCACGGCCAAGCGCCGGGTCGGCCGCGGCACCGGGGGCAAGGGCCACAAGACGGCCGGCCGTGGGACGAAGGGCCAGAAGGCCCGCAACACCATGCCGGCCGGCTTCGAGGGTGGCCAGCTGCCCCTCATGCAACGCATTCCCAAGCTGAAGGGGTTCAAGAACCCCTTCCGGGTCGAGTACACGCCCGTGAACCTGGCCGCGCTCGAGGCGCTGGGCGCCGACGAGGTGACGCCGGCATCGCTGATTGAGGCCGGCCTGCTCCGTCCGAAGGCCTTCGTCAAGGTTTTGGGACAGGGAACGCTCAGTCGCCCCGTCCGGGTCTCGGCTCACGCGTTCTCCAAGTCGGCCGAGGCGGCCATCACCGCCGCGGGCGGTAGCGTCGAGCGTGTGGCCTTGCCGTTTGCGCAGCGTCCGCCCGCCTCGGGCAATGCCTTGATGAACCGCTAGTGATCGCTCCGGGACTGGACTGAGAGGAAGGGCCATGCTCTCCCGGCTCGCCAATATCTTCCGGGTCCCCGACCTTCGGAACAAGGTCATCTTCACGCTGGCCATCATCGCCCTGTACCAGATCGGGGCGAACGTACCCGTGCCCGGTGTCAACTGGGCGAAATTGCAGAGCCTGGAGAGCTCGGCCTCCGCGTCCGGCGTGCTCGGCTTCCTCAACCTCTTCAGCGGCGGCGCCCTGGTGCGCCTGGCCGTCTTCGGGCTGGGCGTCATGCCCTACATCACCAGCTCCATCATCATTCAGCTGCTCTCCACCGTCATCCCCAAGCTCGAGGAGTGGCGGGACCAGGGTGCCGTCGGCCAGAAGAAGATCACCCAGACCACCCGCTACCTCACGGTGGGGCTGGCCGTCATGCAGTCGTCCGGCCTGGTCTACGCCTTCCACGGCCACGACTCGGCCCTGTTGGGGACGAGCATCGACCTGATCCCGACCTTCAACTGGCCACTCGCCCTGTTCATGGTGCTGATCCTGACGGCAGGCACGGCCTTCGTCATGTGGCTGGCCGAGCTGATCACCCAGCGGGGCATTGGCCAGGGCATGTCGATCCTGATCTTCGCCAACGTCGTGGCCGCCATTCCCACCGGGTTCAAGGCCATTTACGAGGAGGGCGGCATCAGCAAGTTCTCCATCATCATTTTGGTGTCGATCATCTTGCTGGTCTTCATCGTCTTCATGGACCAGGGGCAGCGGCGCATTCCCGTCACGTTCGCCCGCCGGGTGGTCGGAAGACGTATGTACGGGGGCAGCTCCACCTACATCCCCCTCAAGGTGAACCAGTCCGGCGTGATCCCGATCATCTTCGCCAGCTCGGTGCTGTACATCCCGGTCCTGCTGTCGAACATCGTCCCGTGGAACTGGTTCCAGAACTTCGTGCGCAACAGCCTGACTCCGACGAGCTTCTTCTACATCCTGGCGTACTTCCTCCTCATCGTGATGTTCACCTTCTTCTACGTGTACGTGGCCTTCGACCCCCACCAGCAGGCGGACCTGATCCGCAAGCAGGGTGGGTTCGTTCCGGGCATCCGGCCCGGACCGCCGACGGAGCGGTACTTCGCGCACATCCTCAGCCGCATCACCGTCGTCGGCGCCCTGTTCCTCGGCTCGGTGGCTGTCGTGCCCTCGCTGCTCATGGCGCTCTGG